>Ga0307417_10000413_pt1 | contig 17530 bp, 6 predicted proteins | sample SalMarWE160210MG_2_FD_202514 | JGI IMG/M metagenome (GOLD analysis project Ga0307417, IMG submission 202514) | Salt marsh sediment microbial communities from the Plum Island Ecosystem LTER, Massachusetts, United States - WE1602-10 | ecosystem: Environmental > Aquatic > Marine > Intertidal zone >... | reverse complement strand
GGGCGTGCCGGGTCCGGCCGGGCCTGCCGGAACGGATGGCCTCGATGGCAACGATGGCGCCCCCGGAGCCCCCGGGGTCCTGAACGTAAAACTGAAGATCGGCGACTGCGCCACCAAGCCAGACCTGATGCTCGCAAACCAGGTGCTGACCCTGACCCTGCCCGAGTGCTGCAGATCGGATCTCGTGCACATCTGCCGCGTCAATTGGCCCCACGCCGAGGCGATCCTGGCCAACCGCATCCAGGCAATCGAGATTGCCTTCGACGGAGACCTCGAATCGGCCGACCTGTCGCAGCAAAACCTGAAGCAGGCATTCATCGTCGAGACCAGCCATCAGCAGATCATCGACCCGGAAGCCCGGTTCGCGGTCGAGTGCTGGTGTCAGCTCTCGGGCGAATATGGGGTGCTGCGCCTCGACAAGCCGTGCGACCGCAACGCCGAGCCCATCAGCGGTAAGCCGAACACGCTGCGATTTTTCCCCTCGCCGGCGCCGCAGCCCGGCCGCACCTATCGCGTCCGCCTACACGGCGACCTGATTCGCGATGCCAGGGGGCGCGGGATAGACGCCAACCATCTGCCCCCCTGGGTTTCGGGAGGCCGCCCAAGCGGCGACTGCATCGAGGGCGGGACCTTCCTCAGCTGGTTCACCGTCACTCAGCTCCAGCCGGGCTAGCCTGCATCCACTCTGGGAGATCCGTCATGCCCGACGACCTCATGTACAACGCCGCGCACCACCTCGACGCAACAAACCCCTGGGCCAGCGTGAAGCAGCGGCCCGATCCCTGCGCAGACGAGTGTACGCCGCGCTGCCCGGCGTGCAGCGGCCTCCAATGCCTGTGCCGCCCGCGATTCTTCCCCGGGCAGCTGCTCACCGACGACGACCTCAACCGCCTGGAGCACTACGTCATCGACAAAAACCGGCTCCATAACCGCTATCTGCACGGCTGGGGTGTCGCCTGCGGGCTGGAGGTCGCCTGCGATCCCTGCGCCGCCGACCATGTGCTGGTGCGCACTGGCTACGCGGTCTCGCCCTGCGGGGACGACATCGTCGTCTGCCGGGACCAGTCCGTCGACATTTGCGCGCTGATCAACGCCTGCGCACCGTCGCACCAGCCGGTGTGCGATCCGCCCTACGACCAGCCGCCCCAGGACTGTAGCGGCAAGTCCAGGCGATGGGTCCTGGCGATCTGCTATGACGAGCGGCCCGTGCGCGGCATCACCGCCCAGCTGGGCATGGCCGATACCGTCTGCGCCCCGCGCCACCTCGACGGGGGCTCAGGAGAGTGCGCCAGCGGCTACGCCGGCGCCGCGAGCACCACCAGCGGCTGCGCCTGCGGCCCGGGCGTATCAACGGCCGCACCCGCGGTGAAACGCCGGGCCTACGCGCCGCAATGCGAGCCGACCCAAATCTGCGAGGGTTATCGCTTCATCGCCTATCCGGCGCCCAAGCCGACCAGTGTTCCGGGCTTCAATACAGACGATCGGATCTCGGGAGACCTGATCTGGGCCTGGCTCTATGCTAACCGCGCGCGCTTCGGCCCGCTTTTGGAACGGGTCCTGTGCTGTATAACCCGGGCCATGGACCTGCGCGGCTCGATCCGGGAAGGCAAGGCCCTCGACACCGTCGCCGCGCTCTCCGTCTATACGGACTATGCCGGCGCACTGCGGGAATTCGCGGCAGATTTCTCGCTGCACCGCTGCGCCTTCGTTGCCGGTGTCCAGCAGAAGTATGAGGACGCCGTCAACTGGGTGCGCGAGGTCGGCCAGCCGCCAACGCTCGACCAGACCCAGATCCAACGATTGCAGCAAAGCGTGGCGGCCCTCGACCTGGCCTGGCTCGACATCGTCTCAGAATGCTTTTGCTCCGCCCTGCTCCCCGCCTGCCCCCCGGCGTCCCCCGACAACTGCGTGCCGCTGGCGGTCGTCACCATCGGTGGCAGCACCTGTCGCGTGGTGGAGATCTGCAACTGGGAGGCGCGCAAGATCCTGATCACCTGGAGAACGATTGGTTATTGGCTGTCTTGGCTGCCCTGGGACCTGTTGCGCAAGTGGATCGCCGGCTTGTGCTGCGGCGACCAGCGCGATCGTGGCGCCTACCGTCTGCTGATGCTGGCGATGGGTGTCGCGTTCGCCGGGCAGAAGGCCAGCGTCGCGGTGGCCCCGGCGACGGCACTGGCACCCGGGCTCGGGCCTCACGCCGGTGAGGCTCCGGAGGCGGCGGGCGACCCCTTGACCGGTGCACTGGGCGCGAAGCACATGCTGAGCTTCATGCTGAGCGACTACGACGCCCTGCGCAGGACCGGGGCCGATTCCAAATCGCATCCCAGGTGGGCGGCGCTGCTCGCACGTGCCTCCGACGCCTCGGCACTGGAACCGCTCTCGGGCGGCGGGGCGGCCGCCGGGGTCGGCGAGGTTGAGCGCAAACTCGCCGCACTCGAAGGGCGTGTAGCGGAGCAGCAGAAGCAGATCGACGCGCTGAACGCCCGCTTGCACGGATAGTTCATCACCACGGCCGAACCGAGGAATCTGGAGCACCTGCCATGAGCGCCCAAGAGCAACGACCCCGTTTTTTTCAGGGCCAGTACCTGACCCCCGACGACCTGACGGCGATTGTCGAGGCGCAGCGCATCGGCGACGCGCACCACGCGCTGGCCGCGCATACCTGGGGGATCGCCATCGGCCTGCCACTCACCGAGCGCGCCGCACCGGGCGCTCCGAACCGCGTGGAGGTGACGCTGCAGCCGGGCTTCGCCTGGGACGGCTTCGGCCGGCCGCTCGCTGTCTCGCGGCCGACGCGGCTCACGGAGGCGCTCTTCGCCCAGATCCCCTTCAACAAGGCCCTGGACGACGATCCGGTCAACGGCCCGGGTCGCCTGGTGCCGGTATGGATTGCCTATGACGAGATCGCCACCAGCAACCCGCAACCGGGGTTCGAGAGCTGCGCGAGCGACGAGCAGGCGGCACGCATCGGCGAGAGCTTCCGCTTCGTCATCGGGCAGCAGTCGGCCACTGAGCAGCGCTCGCCGGTGACCGTCGGCACGGCGAGCCTCGACGCCCTCGACGCGCTGACCCAATTCGACGCCGCCTCAGCCAAGCTGTGGGACGGCTCGGTGCCGCATCAGACCTTCCCCCTGGGCAAGCCGCCTCGCTGGCTCGTGCCCCTGGGCCTGGTGCGCTGGATCGCGCGCGACCAGGCGCTGGGCTATTTCGTCAAACGAGACCTAGTCGCCACCGATGCCGTCGAGGGCCGCATCAGGGCCTTCCGCCGCCATGTCGGTGTCGTCGCCGAGCGCATCGAGTCCGCGGCCGGCGTAATCGTCCTGCACCAGCGCGGCGAAGACCCGACGGCCCTGCACCGCTATGCACGGCTGCTCGGCGACCCGGCAAAGGTGCTCGAGCTGCAGCGCGATCTGGTGTGGGTGGAAGGCAACCTGCGCGTCGGCGGCGATACCAAGATCAACGGCGGCCAGCTGCATTTTCGCGACGGCGACGGTGAGGACCGCAAGACGCCGCTGTACCTCGCACGCTCCGGTGATGACCAGCCGACCGACGGTGGGCGCGAGCTGCGCCTGGCGCTCGGCGACACGACACAAAAGGACAACAGGCTCTTCGTCGGCCCCGAAGAGACGGTCGGGACCAAGGTCCAGATCGCGCCGCGGCTGGTGGTCGTCAGCGGCGTCGCCGGCAATGACGGCGAGGGCCGCGTGGGCGTCAACACGGCGACCCCGACCGCCGCCCTGGAGGCCAAGGGCGACTGGGCCGGCAACGAGGACGGCGCGCTGCGTCTCTCGGGGGCAGAGCCGACGCTGCGCTTTCATGGCGGGGCGGATGTGGGCCAGAACGCCTGGATCGCGCAGCTCGGCTCCCAGCCCTACGGGGCACTGCGCTTCGCGCACCGCACCGGACCCGGCAGCTGGCAAGGTGTCCTCAACGCGACGCCGAGCCACCGCGTCGGCATCGGAGCCGATGCGCCGCGCAACCCGCTGGCCATCCGCGGCGAGACGAGCGGCACCTTCGACGAGCTGATCAGTCTCGAGGACGCCAACGGCGCGACCAAGTGGCACCTGAACCTCCACACCGACCCGGCCGGCAAGGCGCTGAACCTCGCTGAGACCGGCGTCGCCGACGGCCGACTCTACCTCCAGGCGGGAGGCAAGGTCGGGATAGGCACCACGAACCCAGAAGGCCGCCTGACGCTGGAGGGCATGTTGCAGCCGGCCCAGGGCAAGATGTCCTTCTTCTCCTCCCAGGCCGATGTCGAGTACGACGGTGGCCCCGACCGTGTGTTTCTTTTTTCTCAGACGACACCGGGCGTCACCGCATTCGTGAACACCCGCCTGGGCGTCGGCACTACCACCCCGGCGAAGCCGCTCGCGGTCCGAGCGACCGGCTCCGGCGAGGAGCTGGTGGGCTTCGAGACGCCCGGCGGCGTGACCAAATGGCACATCAATCAGGCCCTGGTGGGGTCCCCGCGGGGCCTCAACTTCGTGGAATCCGGCGTGGCCGACGGGCGGCTCTTCCTGCGCGAGGGGGGCAACGTCGGTGTGGGAACCACCTCGCCTGGCGCAAAGCTGCACGTCAACGGCGACTTCGTTCGGGTCGAGGGTCGGGCGAACGAGCAGGCCTATATCGGAGGAGACGGCGCTGGCGGGCCGGACGTCCAGATCGGCAGCTTCAACGCCGGCGTGCGGCAGGTGCATTTCTGGAACACCGGCGCCGGCAGTTGGATGGAGATATGGGGAACCTGGCACGGCCCTTCCGATGCGCGACACAAGTGCAACATCGAGCCCCTGGCGAACAGCCTAGACCGGGTCCGCTCGCTCAAGGGCGTGTCCTACGAGTGGCGTACCGAGCCGGAGGGCGAGCGGCCGCGACGCCGTCTGGGCCTGGTGGCGCAGGACGTGCAAGGGGTCGTTCCCGAGCTGGTGGCCCGCAGCGGGCGCGGCGATTTGGGTATTGATTATCAGGGACTCGTGGGTCTGCTCGTGGGTGCGGTCCAGGAGCTCAAGGACGAGGTGGAGGCACTGCGTGCCGAGGTGCGCGCGCTCGGGCAAAAGGTCCCCGCGCGGAAGCCGCGGGCCTGAGCCGTGGTCGCGAGCTGCACCATCGGCCGCCTGCACCTGGCGCTCGCCGCGACCGCCGCGCCGAGCCGCGGCGAGTCATTGCTGGCGCGTCTGCGCGATGTCGCGGCACGGCGGGTGCCCGATGCCATCGCTGCCGGTTTGGACCAGATCACCGGTCATGGACTGGTCTTCATCGACCGTCTGAGCTTCGATTGCGTCCTGAACGCCGCATGGGACGACGACCAGCTGGGGAAATGCCTCGCCCGCGACTTCATTCACGCGCTGAAGGCCCAGGCCGACGGGCGGCTGGCGCGTCGCTTCGCCGATCGCGCCGAGTTTGTCGCGGGGTTTCTGATCGCACTGGCCGAGGGCAGCGCGGATCGCCAGTGGTGGTTCGACGAGTTCGATGGCCTGCGCCTGCTGCCCTTGTCGGCGGCACTGCGCACGGTGGTCGTCAATGAGGGCGAGGTCGGGTGGGAGGCCCTCGTGCGCCTCACCAGCGATGCGGCACAACGCGTGCTGCGTGCCCTGACCCCGGGCGATGCCGAGCGGCTGCTCGATGGACTGACCACCGGCCGGGCCGACGCCTCGGTCGGTCTGGACCTGCTGCGCGCAGCCGTCGCCTCCCCCCTCGCTCAGTCCTTCGCCGCCCCGGTGCAGCGCGCCCTTGGTGCCCTCGTCGCGCTCGAGCGCACGGCCCCGGGCACCGCCGGCCGCGCTGCCCGGCTAGCCCTGAGCCGGCTCGAAGCGCTCTACCGCGCGGCACGCGCCGGCGCGCTGAGCCGCACGCTCGCCGCCGGCCTGCCGCCGGCGTCCATGCTGATGCAATGTTGCACCGCCGCTGGCATCGAGCCCGTGGCGCCGACCCCCTGGCCCGATAGCGAGGTCGCGGTCCTGATCGATGAGCTCCGATCCCTGTCTCCACCGGCCGCGATCGCCGAGACATCGATGGCCGACGCCGTTCCGGAGCTCTCCCCCTGGGGCGGGGCCTGGCTGCTGCTGGCGCAGCTGGCCCGGCTCGGATGGTGGGAGCGCTGGCGGGCGAGCCTGCTTGCAGAGCTCGGCAATGACGCTGCTCGGGCCGACAGCCTTGCCGCCACACTGGTGCTAGCGGTCGTCGCCCGCGCCCTGGCCGGCGAGCAGCATGCCGCGGTCGGCGACGACCTGACTCTACGCCGCGCCCTGGGTCTGCCCAGTCCCGCCACGCGCACCGCCCTCGGAGTAGCACGAGGGTCGAAAGCGGCGGCGTTGGTCCGCGCGCAGGTGAGGGTCCGTGGAACCTCCGTGGCGCCTGCGCCGGTCCCGGACTTCGGCACGTCCCCGCCGATCTACGCCAGCACGGCACTGGGCGCCGGCCGACAGCGTCGAATCGCGCTGATCGAGGTCTTTCGCGGCACGGTCGTCGGCCTCTATCGGCCGCCGAGCGCGCCACGGGGCATCGCCGCGGCATTGCCGGCGGACGCGCTGCTCATCTCCGCCCCCGACGCCCAGGACCCGACAGCGGCGCAGGCCGAGATCAGGTCGCTCCTCTCCTGGTGGCGGGCGCATGATCCGCTCCTGTCGCCGCGCACGCACCTCGAACGGGAGCTCCATCTGAGCGCGCTCAACCTGCTGCGCGAGCTCTCCTCTCGCCTGCCCGGTTGCGGTGATGCGAGCGCCGCATACCTGCGCCGCGAATGCCTGACGATGCCGGCGGGTGTCAGCATCGGCCCCACTCGGATCGAGGTCGGGGTCGGCCGTCCACCGCTCGACGTCCTGCTGACGCTCGCCGGGGTCAAGCGCAGCTCGACCGTCCTGCCCGACGGACGTACCCTGGTCATCGAGGCGGGGCGATGATCGCCGCCGCGCTGGCCGCCTTGAGGCCAGAGCTGGCGCGCCTCGACGCCCGGATCGCACGCGCCATCCTGCGACTGCGGGCGCGTTACGAGCTCTCGCTTGACGAGCTCCGGGGCCTTTACATCAGCGACGAACAGGTCGACGACCTGTTGCGCACCGAAACCGGCAACGCCGCCGACGACGCGCACCACGTCGATATTGCCGACCTGCGCGCATGCGCCCAGTACTCCCCCTGGTCCCAGGTCGCCGATGCCCTGCCCTTGAGCGATGACGAGCGTGATCTCTTGCTCCTCTGTGCCGCCCCCGAGCTCGACGCGAAATACGAGACCCTGTTCGCCTACCTCAATAACGACGTCACCCGCCGCCTGCCCACCGCCGAGCTGGCGGCCCGCCTGTTCGCACGGGACGAGACCCACGCCATCGTGCTGCGCGGCCTGCTCGCGCCCGGCGCACAGCTGCTGGCGCGCGGGGCGGTCGAGGTCGCTTCCGGCCAATCGGAGCTGCCCCGCGCCCAGCGCGGCCTGCGCGCGGTGCCGGCGCTCGCCGGCTGGCTGCAGGGACTGCCCTGGGTCGACGAGCGCCTGGATGGAATGATCCAGCCGGCCGACGCCGCCTGGCCGGCCGAGGCGCCGGGTCCGCTCCCCGATCTGCGGCGGCTCATCGAAGACGGCAACCCGCTCCCGCAGATGGTCTTCACGGCGGCCAGCGCCGTCGACGCCTCACGCGCTGCCCAGGCGCTGTTTGCGCGCGCCGAGTGGCCGGCCCTGGTCCTGGACCTCGCGGCCCTCGCCGCGGCCCCGGCACCGCGTGACGCCATCGCCGCCGCCGAGCTGATGCAGCAGGTGCTCGGCGTCGGCATCCTCGCCAGCCCTCTGGATGCGCTGTTCGACACGGACGGACGTGTCGTCGAATCGGCCGCGGCGCCCTTGCGGCGGCTTGCCTCGGAATCGCCGGCGCTGATCCTGGCGGCAAGCGAGGGCTCGCGCTGGCGGCAGCTCCTCAGTGAGACCCAGGGGCTGGAGGTTCATCTCCCGGAGCCGGACGCCCGCACGCGGCGCCGGATCTGGCGCAGCGCACTCGGCGCTCTGGATGGTGCGGCACCGGCCGCTGCACAGGTCGATGCCCTTGCCGACCGCTTCGTCCTCGGCCCGCACCGTATCCGCCAGGCCGTTGTCGCCGCATCCCAGGCGGCACGGCTCGCCGGCGAGTCCGCGCCATCGCCGCGCCAGCTCTTCGCCGCGGCGCGCGCCGCCTCGACGGACGGCAGCGGGGGCATGACCAGCAGGGTCACGACACCCTTCGACTGGGAGGACCTGATGGTCCCGGCCGATGTCCGGGAGCGGCTGAACGATCTGGTCGGCGCCATCCAGCAACGCTATCGTGTCCTCGACGAATGGGGGTTCGCGGCGCGCGTCGGTGTCGCCCGCGGCATCAAGGCACTGTTCGCCGGACCCTCGGGGACCGGCAAGACCATGGCCGCCGGGATCGTCGCGCGCACCCTGGAGCTGGAGCTGCAGCGCATCGAGCTCGCCCAGGTCACCTCGAAATATATCGGCGAGACCGAGAAGAACCTCGACCGCGCCTTTGCCGCCGCGCGCCGCGCCAACGCGGTGCTTTTCATCGACGAGGCCGACGCCCTGCTCGGCAAGCGCTCCGAGGTCAAGGACGCCCACGACCGCTACGCCAACATCGAGACCGCCTACCTGCTGCAGAAGATGGAGGATCACGACGGGGTCGTCATTCTCGCCACCAACCTTGCTAAAAACATCGATGAGGCCTTCGCGCGCCGGATGGAGCTCGTTGTAGAGTTCCCCATGCCCGATGCGACCAGCCGCGAGCGGCTTTGGCGGCGCATGTTCCCGACCCAGGCCCCGCTCGCCGCAGACATCGACTTCAGCTTCCTGGCGAGGCAGTTCACCCTCGCCGGGGGCGACATCCGAAACATCGTTCTCGACGCCGCGTATCAGGCCGCACGCGCCGACCGCGCCATCGGCATGGCAGACGTGGTGCGCGCGGTCGCGCGCCAGAACGCCAAGCGTGGCAAGGTGTCGACGGCCGCCGAGTTCCGCGAGTACTTCCATCTGCTGGGCGAGGGGCAGGAAACGGGGTGCGAGGATGTTCCACCCGGTACCTGCTGGCAGGGTGGACCGGGTTTCGCGGACACGGTCCCCGGCCTCGGTGGGTGGGAGGGAGGCCAGCCCCTGTCAGCCGTCGACTTTAGGGGCAATGGCCAATAGTCCGGCAGCGCCGAAGACCAAGGCCCCGGCACGCGCACCTGCGCCGCGGGCGCCCAGGCCAGAGCCTGCCAAGCCACGCACCCCTTCCCTGAAGACCGCCCCCGCGCCCCTGAGGCGCGCGTCGGCGCAGCCACCAGGCGGCGGCGGAATCAGGTCGCGACAACCCGCAAGCGCTGTCGATGCCTCGGCGATCGGTAACCAGCAGCTGCTCGGCGCGCTCGGCCTACGCGCAAGGCTCGCGGTGACTCAGCCGAACGACCCGGACGAGCGGGAGGCCAATCGCCTGGCCGACGCCTATGTCCGCGGCGGCACGGCTGGCAGCGGGGTTGCGCGCGCGCAATCGCCCGGGATCGAGATCCGCCGCCAATGCGCCGGTTGCGAGGAGGACCAGACGCTCTCCCGCAAGCCGGTCGAACAACCGACGCCGCACAGCCCAGCCGGGGTCGGCAGGCTCATCGCCGGCAGCCGCGGTGAGCCACTGCCACCGAGCCTGCGCCGCGACCACGAGCGCTTCTTCGGCGCCGACCTGGGCAAGGTCCGGATCCATACCGGCCCTCCGGCCCAGGCGGCCGCGGCCGGTGTCTCCGCCCAGGCCTTCGCGCGCGGCAGTGACGTCTACTTCGCCCGCGGACGCTTCGACCCCCGCGGCGAGGTCGGTCGCCACCTGCTCGCACACGAGCTCGCGCACACGCTGCAGGCGCCCGGCGGGGCAATCCGTCGGAAGACCGAGCACTGCAACGAAGAAACGCCCCAGACAGCCCCCGCCCCGAGCTGCAAGCCCTCGCCCGGCGTGGCCGACAGCAGCACGACCAAGCCTGTGGTGGACGCGGTGGGCCGCGGCGATGTGGATGCGGTGACCGCGGCCCTGGAGAAGCGCACGCTGCCGGAGCTCAAGGCGATTCGCACAGCGGTGCACAACGAAAACAAGGTGCTCTTGGAGCGGTGGCTCATCGCGCCGGTCCAAGAGGCATCCTGGAAGAGCGCAGCCGCAACCGCGGTCTCCATCGTCGGCGCCCTTGTGCCCGGCGCCGGAACCCTCGCACCGGCGGCGGCCCAATCCCTGCGCGCCAGCGGCAAGCCGGCCGCCGCGACCGCCAACAAGGGTCTCAGCCTGCTGTGGCCCGCCATCCCGCTGCTGGAGCGGCTGGACCTGTACGACGAGGGCTATCGAGAGCTGGAGCAGGCCCAGCTCGAGGTCATCTGCTCAACGCCCCTGGCAGACCGGCGCGAGGCCCTTTGCGACCAGACCCGGCTCGAGGCCTTCTACAAGAAGATGGACCCGCCCGAGGAGTATGAGGCGCGGCTGCTCATCAAGCCGGAGGACCGCTACGACGCCGTTGACCACTTCGTCCTGCGTGCGCAAGGCATCGTCAGCGACGACGAAGATCCGCTCTTCACCGCCATCCTTCTGCTGTCGCCGGCCGACCGTAAGCGCCTGTGGCAGGCGCGGGAGAAGAGGCTGCAGGCGCTGGTGCTGGACGACGTCTTCGCCGACCTGCGGCTGGCACGGCTCAAGGAGCTGATCCAGGGCGGCGAGGTCCAGGCCCTCATCGCCCGGCTACAGCTGGCCACCGAGCGCCGCAAAGACGAGCCGGCCGGTGTCCAGGCCGTGGTGGATCGCGCGATCGAGCTGTTCAAGGAGCGCCGCACCCTACAGCTCAAGCTCAAATCCCCCGGCCTCCCCGGCGAGGAGCGCAAGAAGGCACAGGCGCGCATCGAGGAGTTGAAGGATCTGGACAAGCTGCTGGACTTTCAGCGCAGCGAGACCGGCGTGCTGCCGCCGGGCACCTTCATGGCCATGCTCGCCGAGGCCCGGGGCGCGGAGGGATTCGGCGCCGACGTTGCGTCCCTCGGCGCTTTTGTCGGTACGGAGAAGACCGAATCCTTCGCAATCGACGCCGCGCGGCAGCGCATCCTGTTATCCGCCGGCGATGCCGACGCCATCACCATGATCATCAAGACCCTGCACGCGCCAACGGTCGACCTCCCGCCCGGCACCGGGGAGAGTGAGCGCGAGCACCGCCAACACCTCGCCGATATAGCGTTCCGGCAAAAGGTTCTCGACAACAGCCCGGTCCAGGCCGCGATCAGCGGCCTGAAGGGCTCCGAGCAAATGCGGGTGAAGGGCGCCATCGCCGCCGATGCCTACGACGAGATCTACGCGCACGCCCTTGCCGCGCTGAACGGGGCGCGCTGGGGCGAATTCTTCCATTGCATCTTCAAGATCGCGAGGACACCGGCGTGGAAGAAGAAATTCGAGGAGGAGCCGCGCCAGCACATGGGCGCCGCAAGCGTCTTCGCCCGCGCCGCCGCAGTTGGCGAGCCGGGCAAGGTGATGCGCGAGATCCTGTCCAGCCCCACGGGCAAGTTGCCACTGGCCAGAATCCTCGCCTTCAGCGGCGACGTCGAGCTGATCCGCGCCGCATTCGCGGACGTCGGCGAGGAGCAGCGCGGGCAACTGCGGCTGGGATTCCATCTGGCCAAGCAGCTGCCGATGGGGCCGCCGACCAAGGAGCAGGCCGAAGCGTTAAAGGCGTACCGCGATCTGGAGGCTCAGGTACGCGCCTCGCAGACCACGGCCGGCGTCTTCAGCAGGAGCGGATTCGAGGCGGTGCTGGTGGCGGTACTGGGATCGGAGCCGACCAAGGAAGAGCTGGCCACCCCGGAAGGGCGCTACCAGGCGGCCGCCATCATGTACGAGCAACAGCTCGCGCGTCGCGCCCTCGGACGCGGAACCGCCCAGTACTTCAGCGAAACCGACGAGACCATGGATGCCGCCGCCCGGGAGTTCGAAGCCCTGTGGCTACGTCTGCGCGATCAAGAAAAGCTGAAGATGATCGACTACTCGACCCTGGTCGCACTACACCAACGCTTCGAATCCAGGTCCAAGGAATTCGTCGATACCAGCAACATGGTCGGCGAGATGGCCGGCATGGTCGCAGCGACGGTTGCAGGGATCGTCGTCATCGCCGCCACCGGCGGCACGGCCACACCAGGTGTGATCGCGCTGGCCGCCGCCACCGGCGCAGGCAGCCGAGTCGTCACCCGCGAGATGCTCGGCGGCGAGTACTACAAGGCGCTGAGCAGCGAAGGCGCCAGGGATACCCTGCTCGGCGCGGTGGACTCGGCACTCGCCGTGGTCGGCGGCCAGCTCGCAGCCCGCGGCGCGGAGCTGCTCGGGCTCGGCGGCCACGCCCTCACCGGCAGTGCCGCGCGTCTCGCCGGCGAGGTGACCGAACAGGCGACCCAGAAGCTCTCAACGAAGGTGGCGGCGAGTGCCGTCGAGGGGGCGCTCGACGGGGCCTTCTCGGGCAGCATCAGCGAGGCATTCGGGACCATGACCGACGCCCGCACCTGGCGGCGGGGGATCGTCAACGGCCTGGCCCGGGTGGGCCAGGCGGCGCTGGTCGGCGGTCTGGCGGGCCTGGGCGGCGGCGCGCTGGCCGGTGCGGCGCTAAGCACTCTGGGCCACGGCGTCTCCTGGCTACGCAACGCCGTGGCCATGCAGGGTCTGGAGAAGACGCTCAAGCAGGCGGGCGCCGAGTCGACGCTGAATGCCGCACGCGAGGCGGCGTTGCGCGGCGACCTGAAGACGATGAGCCGGCTGACCGACGAGCTCGAGGCCCATCTGACCCCGGATCAGGCGCGCATCCTGCGCGAGCAGCTCTACGCCGACTTCACCAGCTTCGCCCATCACCCGCCGGGGACGGTAGTGAGCAAGGAGCAGGAGGCGATCCTCGCCAAGACCGCCGGCGAGGAAGACGGCGTCACCCTGACGGCGGCAGAGCGCAAGGCGGAGACGGACGTGGTCGCCGCCAGCGAGCCGCAGCCGAGTACCGTGGAGGGCTTTGTCGACGAGGTCGACCTCGGCAACCAGCACGTCTGGCGGCGGCAGCCCGACGGTACCTGGTGCCGCTTCACCATGAAGACGCTGTGCGGAACCACCATACCGGGCGCCAAAAAGATGTCCGAGGCCGAGCTCGCGCGCGTCAAGGCGGCGCAGGCCGCCCTCGCCCAGTCGGAGGAGTTCCAGGCAGCCGCGCGCCTCGAACGCGACCTGCTGGAGCGTCTGCAGAAGCAGGGCAAGCCGCTGCGCATCGACACGCTCAGCTCGGCCGAGCGTGAGGTCCTGCAAGGCATCATCGGCGAGGGCGAGGACCTCAACCGCGTCACGATGAAGGACGTCGAAGAGGCGCTGGCCGATCGTCGGGCGGAGGTCACCGGCCGCTCGCACCGCACATTGCCGCGCGCTCATGGCCGGGTTCGCCAGGCGGAAGCGCAGACGCAGCAGGCGGTCTACGAGCGGCTGCGCGATAGATCGCCGACCAAGGGCCTTCGGTCGACGGTTATCGAGCGTGCCCGCAAGACTGATCCGGCAACCGGCGAACTGATCGTGATCGACGAGGTCACCGGCCGTCCACCCCGAAGTGGCTATGCAGAGGCGGACCACGTCCTTTCGCTAAAAGATGTCGTGGAGCTGGACGGCTTCGCACGGCCACACTCGCGGCTGGGCAAGGTACTGAGCCCAGAGGATCAGCTCGCCATCGCCAACGACCTGGAGAACCTGCGGTCTGTGGACGGGATCGCAAACTCCTCACGCCAGAATCGGACCTGGGAAGAGTGGCCGCAGGCTCACGAGCACTACACGCCAGCGGAGATCGCCAAGATGTCCCAGCTCGAAGCCAATCAGCGCGAGCGGCTCCAGGCCGAGATCGACGCCATCCTGGCGAAGCGGGGCAACAAGCCATGATCTGCGCCAGGGTCTCGCGCATGCTTTGCAGCCGCACCGTAACGGTCGTCTGCCCCAGGACGCAGGAGCCCATGGCCGACGATCTGCTCGACGTCCTCGGGCGCATCGCCGAGAAGGATCCGCCGCGGCCAGGGCTCAGGGTCCGCTTCGGCTGGTCGATCCTCACCCTGCGCGAGCAGGCCGATGGCGGCCTGATCGTCTGCGAGCCGGACTTCGACGGCGATCCGCTGCGCGAGGTGCGGCCGCGGATCGACACCACGCTGGAGGTGTTGGCTCGGCAGACGGCCCTGGTGCGAAGGGTGGGCGTGACCCCGGTCGACCTGGGCTTCGAGCAGTTTGTCCTGGTCGCCCGAGGCGCGCTAAGCGCCACGGAGCTCGGCCTGTTTCGTTACGAGCCCGAGCGAGACGATGACACCGGCTGGACCATCTCTTCGCCGGAGCATCCGGGATCGGCGGAGGACCCCGACGCGTTCGAGGCCATCCGCGTCTTCGCGCTCCTGTCCTTGAGGCCGGTGGTGCTGTCGGTTCTGGGCCTGCCGCCCGAGTTTGCTGCGATCATTGACGGCGACCAGATCACGGCGGTGATGGGGCCTGACGGGCGTAATCTGTTGTCACTACCCGTGCGTGACCCCTGGTAAACACTCAGGCACGGTCATGGACATACCCGATCGACCAAGGCAATACCGGGGGCTTCGAGCCGCCGCGATGCCTCTGGGCCCCGCGGGGTAGAGGCTCGGCGATGACGCGTCCGTCACGATCAGCGCCACGACGCCGGTCGTCGAAGCTCGGCACGGGGGTACGCCCTGTGGTGTCCAGGGTCGCGGCGCCGGATCGGCAGCGCCCCGCAGTCAATATGACGATGCTACGCGCCGCACGGGCACCGCCGGAGAGCACTTCGCGGGTCCGTCCGTCCGGCCGAACAGGTCAGGCCAAAGAGGCCCGCGGTGGTTGGGGCTCACCCGAGCGTGTCGTGGACGACGCCGTCGAGGAAGCGGCGGCCCACGAGGCCGGCCGGCGCGCCGCGGCAGGTTCGGTGCCGAAGCCGCCCGAGGGTATTCGCCTGCACACCGACGCCGATGCGGCGCGACGCGCCAGTGGCCTGCGGGCCCGCGCATTCACCCTCGGCGACGATGTCTACTTCGGCGCCGGCCGCTATGATCCCACGACACCTGCCGGGCGCGAGCTGCTCGCCCACGAGCTGTACCATGCGCACCGCCAGCGCGAGACGGGCGAGCAGCGGATCGCGCGCGACCCGGACACGCCCACACCGCCCGATCCCCAGCAGCTGAAGGAGCAGCTCTATGCCGAGTGGGTCCATGACGGCCTGATCGACGCCCTGGCCGACCAGCGCATCACGGTCGCCAATTTCGCCGCCGGTATCGTCAAACGGTCCACGCAGAGGATCACCGATGCGACCGAGCTTGAGACCCTCAAGGCGCGCGCCGACGAGCTGGTCCATCTGACCAGTCCGCCCTGGGATCTGGTCAACGCACCGCGTCTGGTCGCCGCCGTCTCCGGCATGCCCAAGGAGCTCGACGCATACCTGCCGTCGGTCGGCACCGAGTCCTTCCTCAGTGCCTGGACCCAAGGCATCGCCCGTTATCTCGCGGCACCAGACGAGACCACGGCGGCGGAGCGATTCGGCGAGCTCATCGACGCCGTTTCAGCCATCGGCGTCCGCTTCGGCTCGGTGTCGAAGCTGCTCTGGTTCGAGCTGCACGAGACCCTGATGCATCTGGTCGAGCTGCGCGAGAGGCTCGCCAAGCTGCCGGACGACGCCCAGGCCAAGCCAGAGGCGATGCTGGCGGATCGGCGTGCCATCGGCGACGAGATCAATCGCACGGCCAGGCACGCCCTGCTGGTCAACCAGGCCATGAGTGATCCGGCGCTGACCGGGGTTCCGCTGGATCCAAACTCTCCGACACCGCTCGAGACCCAGCTCGGGCCGCTCTCTGGCCGGCTGGCGCAGATGCGGGAGACAGAAAAGGAAGAAAAGAAGACGCAGCAGGCGCTCGGCGCCGGGCCGGAGCTGCTGGCGGCGTCGATGCCGGGCGGCATGGGGATCGAGGTGGCGCCCGAAGAGGCATTCCCGCGCACCGCGGACGAGGCCGCCGAGCGTTGGGCGACCGAGCTGGCGGACCGGGGCGATCAGCTCTTCAGGGATCTGGAGACCGCCCGCTGCAGGATCGTTCCGGCCAACCCGCCGGATTCCATCGAGGCCTTTATCAAGGTCTTCGACAGCTGGTTCACCTTCCTGCCGTCGCGCGCCATCGCCGCCGACCCGTTGATTGCCGCCGCCGTCAGCGCCTGGCGCGGGGCAATGTGGGGCTTGGGCCAGCTCGGCATGGAAGGCTGGATGGTGAGTCAGCTGCTGAAACCTGTCGGCTACGGCTACTACGGGCAGCTTGCGCGACCGAAATTCTGGAGCCCGCTGCCCGTGCCGCGCCTGCGCGATCAGACGGTCGGCGGCGGGCCCGTGCCGGGCTACGCGTTTGTCCACGAGCTCGTTCCAGAGCTCGGCGTCATCGAGACCCACGCCGAAGACCGCGAAGTCGCACTACAGCAGGGAATAGAGACAGCCAGGGCCAACTTCACGGCGATCTGGCTCCTGCACCTCCAGAAGGCGCCGGTGCTCGAGATGGCGCGCTCCCTGGGTGTTGCGCCACCGGCCGCGAGCTATCTGTTCCTGCGCGACCCGAGCGCCGCCGAAGGCTGGAACTATCTGGTGTATTACCAGAGCGTCATCGAGGAAAGCGACAAGGTCGCCGAGCAGAAGACCATGGCAGCGCCGCTCGCCGACTACCTCGGGGCCTCGCAGCAGGTGTCGGCGATGCTGTCGCAGGCCCACTATCCCAAATCGGACAGGGGCTCCCGACTCGGCGAGCAGGCAATCCGGGAGCACGGCATCGAGGGCGCCGAAGGTCGAAACCAGGCGCGCTACGGGCTCACCACGGCGCCCACCAACGCCAAGGTCGACGCTGCGAGGGCGCGAATCGAGGCGCTGCGCACGCGTTTCGAGTCCGGCCAATTGTCTTCCGAGCACGTCATCGAGGCGCTGGAGCGCTCGATGAGCGAGGGCCTGGCGGCCAACGACTCGCCGGTGTTCCGCATTGGCGCCACGCTCTATGTCGCCTACCGCGAGCACGACCTCAAGGACGTGGTCCTCAAGTATTTCGAGCCTGCGGTCCTGGCCGAAGCGGTCGCCAAGGCAGTGGCGATCTCGCTGCTGCTGGAGGCACTCGCGCAGCTCGGACCCATCGGCCGGCTCTTATCGGGCACCATCGGCAAGATCATGGCCAAGGGCGGCGGCTCGCCGCTGGGCACCCTGCTTACCCTGGTCAGCTGGATTTTCGACACCAAGCGGGTCAAGAGCTTCGCCGGCGCCCGGGAGCAGGCATTCTTCGCCGTCGACGTGGTGGACGCCCTTGCGGCATTCGTCCAGGACAAGGTCGTCGGAAAAGTGGCCCACAATGTCCGGCGCTGGGGAGATCCGTCGCGCTGGGCGCCGAAGACGACGCGCGACATCAGCGAGGCCCTCAAACGGTGGCTCGACCCTGACCAGCTGCCGATCGCACGCGACGAGATCACCGCGGCGCGTCAACGGCTGGAAAAGGCCAAAGGCGCGGCAGACCCGGAGGTTCAGG
>Ga0307417_10000412_pt1 | contig 17545 bp, 19 predicted proteins | sample SalMarWE160210MG_2_FD_202514 | JGI IMG/M metagenome (GOLD analysis project Ga0307417, IMG submission 202514) | Salt marsh sediment microbial communities from the Plum Island Ecosystem LTER, Massachusetts, United States - WE1602-10 | ecosystem: Environmental > Aquatic > Marine > Intertidal zone... | reverse complement strand
GCGTGGGTATCGAAGGTGACTTGGCCCTGATCGTCCACGCGGGAAACGTAGCAGGAATAGTTCGACGTGTGTCCGATGGGTCCACAGCCGCAGTAGCAGGGAATGCGCCGCATCACATCCGGATTGGCGACGGCGAATTGATAGGCTTGCCGAACCACGGTAGGCGATTCCTGCACCTCGGCGGGCATCCGGTCGAGGGTTCCCATTGGCAGGGTTCCCGATGGCTGGTTGGTGCAACCGGATAGGATGAAGAAAGGCAATCCGGCCAGCAGGAAGAGTATGATCAGCTTGCGCCTGTGCAGCATGATGGTTTCCATGGGGATCCGGTGGGGCCATTCAATATTCACTTTCATTTCCCGGGGTCCTTTGTAGAGGATTGAAGTTGCCCGATCATCGCCAATTCCGCTTTGCTGTCCCACTTCCGATAGCCACTGGAAAAGGTCGAAACGATAAAACCTCGGTTTTCATAGAGATCCGGGGCATGAAGAAGAGGAAAAATCCCCCCGGGGGCATCCAGCCCAACCATCCTCCCAAATCCTCCCTCATTTCCGGGTTTCGCAGTACGGAATCGGTCGCATCAACCATGCCGCGATCAGAAGAACCGGAAAGATTGGAAAATCAGCTATTTTCCGGATTTCCCCCGCCGAGAAGACAGTGAGGGAAAGAATTGTCTACAGAAAGGAAGAGAATATTCTTGGAGGAAAGAAGACCCGGCGTTCACCGGAATACGCACGGGATCGAACCGTTTGCTCCGGCATGATTGCCATTTCGTCCTGAGAGGGAACGCCGGGACCTCCCCCTCATCCTATGTAAGGACAACAGGATTTGTCATGTGAGACCTGACGGTAAGGAGGGTAATTTTACTCAAAGAGGGGGGCAGTGATGCAACCGCGTACGAACAGGGTCAACCCTTCGGAAGAGACCATCAAGATTGGTCCGCTGGGGATCCATTTCCTGCTCACGGGTGATGATTCCAACGGCAGCGTGTCCGTGTTTGAGGTTCTCGTCCCTGTCGGTCAGAAGCTGGCCGCGCCGGCCCACAGGAACGATGCCTACGAGGAGATCCTCTACGGGATCGAGGGCGTCCTCACCTGGACGGTTGACGGCACACCCATCGAGGTCGGTCCCGGGCAGGCACTGTGCATCCCCCGGGGCGCGGTACACCGCTTCGACAATCTCGGCAGCGAGGACGTGAAACAGCTCGCCGTCATATCCCCTGCGGTAATGGGCCCCGCGTACTTCCGCGAAGCTGCCGGGGTGATCGGTGCCGCTGCCGGCGGACCGCCCGACCGCGCGAAGATGATGGAGGTCTTCCGGCGTCATGGCATGACGGTGGCCGCACCCCCCCACGCGCCTGCGGAATAGCGGGAGAATGACATCCTTGGATGAAGGATCCGGGGCGTATAACGCCGCCGATCGAGCCACCGCGGCTCGATCGCGAATGGCGTCGAGAAATACGATGTCGAACGCCTGAATCGCACCTTTCTGCTGCAACCCACCCATGTACTTCACGAATTCGCCGAAATGCTCCGCGCTTACCTTCTCCCGACCGGGAATCGCCCTATTCCAACCGAACAGAATAACGCTTGTGCCCATCGTGCCCTCCCGCCGTCCCCGCTTCAACGAGTATCGTTTCGCTAAGACTGGCTCACCTCGCTCAAGATCGTCATCGTTTCCGACTTCACTCCGTCGGCCGCTTTTGCCTTGCTCCCTTCGGGCGAGTCCAGGAAGCTCTTGAAAGCCTTGAAATCCTCCACATCAATGATCAATCCGGTCACATTCGGGTCATCGGGAGACTGGAATACGCGGACACGGGGTGCTCCGTTTCGCCGGAAATCCTCGTGCCGGCTTCCCGGCCCGGGCTTCCAGGCGTTCAACCAACGACTGGAATCCTCAACTTTGTGAAATGCCATGACGGTTACCATTGGTGGTTCCTCCTTTTTTTATCCGGGTCCTTTCCCGTATTGACGCGCGACGATCCCTTCGGAGTCCGTCACCCGGATCAAGCGGCTTTCTTTCGAATGACCGTATAGGCAGCCTGGGAGATCTCCTCGATTTCGAACCAGTCGTCGGTATGTTCCGTATGCACGTGCCGCATAAGCGCTTCCATGGCCTCCTGTCCCGTTTCCCCCTCGGTCACAAAATTACAATCCATCTCCAGCTCTTTGCAGCTGATCGAAATAGACATACCCCCTCCAGTCAGCCTATAAGGATTGGCCAAAATACTTTTCCCCCTTGTTAGGTTCTCGGGATTCACCGGAGTTTCTTTCGGGATATATTTTTCCGGTCCAGGACAATTTTCGGTAAGATCCTGACCTTGCCCTGCCCGACAAGCGGCAGGAACCTCGTGGACCCGACAGGTGCATACCGAAGATTTCCGCACTATGATCCGGGGGACCGATCAAATGGGCAAGTCACCAGGCGGCGGACCACCGCGAGCGGTCCGGGAGGAGGTGTGGCCATGACGGTCGCAAGGACGATCCGGAAGGTATGGCGGGCCAATCCGACAAGGGAAGGGGCCGGGGTCCACCTCAAAAGGGCATTCGGCTACCAGGAGGTCCCCCAGCTCGATCCCTTCCTTCTCCTCGACGACTTCCGTTCGGATTACCCGTCGAAGTATCTCCCCGGTTTCCCCTGGCATCCGCACCGGGGAATCGAGACGATCACCTACATGATCGAGGGGACCGTCTCCACCGAGGGAACCCCGGTGCGGTTCCTCCTTGCGTCGGGGAACCCGATCGGCGAGCGGGTCGCCTGGTATGGGCCCATCGTCATGAACACCCGGGAGGAGCTCCGGATCGCCTTCGAGGAGCACGCCGCGGGGACGTTCATCAAGCATCCCTGACGCGTCTTGCCCTATTTGCGATCCCCTTTGGGAGGGGAGGGGAATAATGCATAAGGGGTTTTTGGTTCCTGATCCGGCGGCACGTACGCCGGAGCGGCCTCCCCGCCCGGACCAAGGTATCGGATGAATTGATAGATGGCCTTCAAATCCTCCGCATGCATCTTGTTCAGATTGAACCACGGCATCGGCGGCCTGGTCTTGAGGGCTCGCGCGGTCGCCACCCATGTAGCCTCCGTCATCGAATTGCCGAAAAGTCGTAAGTTGGCCGCGTACGTCGTTCCCCACGGCCCGCGCCATCCGAACCGGTCACCCGTAAGCCACAGATTTTCCGCAACCTTTCCCTCCGAAAGCAGGTATCCCGGCGTGTGGCAGTCGTTGCACCCGGAGACCATCGACAGATAGCGCCCCCGGTCCACCTGCTTCATGTCGAAACCCGCAGCATCTTTTTCCGGGGCAGCCGTGTCCGCATGGGCCCATTCGATGAGGGAGAATCCAAAGATCACCATGACCAGCAACAGAACGGTCCTGCGCGTCAGATTCATTTCGGCGTCCCTCCCATTTTTGCTACGACATTTCCGGATGCATGACTATTGCCATTGGCCGTCGGGCGAAAGATTATCCATAGGCGGCTGCCGGACACTGCGGGCCTTCCCCGACCGTATCGTTCCCGCGAAGGAGGGTTCGGGACCCATTCATTGATATGCAAAGAGAATAGCACGGCAGGCCCGAGGCGTTAATAATTCCATCACCGCGTTCATCGGGTTGCCGTGTCCGATGAAGAAGGAAGGAATTCGTTTTGTCAACAGTCCTCCCCTCCCGCGGGCTTGCCTCACCATACGAGTGCACACGAATGGATTTCGTTTCTGCGGACGTTCCCCTCCCGGTGGGCGCGAGAGAAAGATAATTCTGATTCTCGGGGCCCGGTTACTGCATCAAAGGAAAGAATTCCACATCCGGGACAGAATCCTGGTACACGGCTGAGGCAGGATGCGGACCGGGGTCATCGGGGCGGGGAGCGCAGGAGGCACAAAAGGAACGTGAGAAGGCCCGGATGCGGGTCGAAGCGTAGGACAGCCCAGGAAGGCGGTACCCTGCCGGGAGAGGATTCCTGCTCCCACCTGCCGGGGAAAACACAGATAGAGGAGGTCAAGCGGATGAGAGAACGGACCGGTACGGTTCGGGTCGGGAGATTGCAATACGCCCTGTGCGCAATCCTGGGGGCTATCCTGCTTGCGACGATCCCCACTGGGGCGTCGTTTGCCAAGTCGCCCCGGGAGATCGACACGAGCGTCGACGTCTGCCTGGAGCGGTTCTACAAGCAGGTGAAAGGGGCGAAGGAGTTCGCAAAGGAGGCGAAGGGCCTTCTGGTGATGCCGAACGTCGTCAAGGCAGGATTCTTCGTCGGCGGGCAATACGGAGAAGGGGCGCTGCGGGTCGCGGGCAAAACGAAAGGGTACTACAACCTCGTGGCCGGGTCCTTCGGGCTCACGTTCGGCGGACAATCCCAGGACATCATCATCGCCTTCATGACCGAGGAGGCGCTGAAGCAGTTCCAGGGGAGCGAAGGATGGGAGGCCGGGGTCGACGCGAACGTCGCGATGGTCAATGTGGGGGCCGGGGGCGACATCGACACCACCACGGCACGGAATCCGGTTGTCGGATTCGTTTTCGACACCAAGGGCCTGATGGCGGACATCTCCCTGAAGGGAGCGAAGTTCACGAAGCTGAAGAAGTAACCGGATGGTACGAAATCGTGGCGCTGGTCAGAACCAAAACTGCAGGGGGGCCGTGAAAATCGGCCCCTTTATCTATGGTAAGGTGTCTCGATTACACATGAAACCCCCTATTTCCCTCCCAAAAAAGCCGTGGTTGCATGATATGGAGATTCTTATTTGATTCGGGAGAGGCCGCGATGAACGTCGTGTGGAAAACGGTGGCTGTCGTGTCCGCCCTGGCGCTTGCGGGGTGCGCGGGGAGCATGTCGGGGAATACCTATTCCCGCGAGCGGGCCCAGAAGGTCCAGACGGTCTAGTACGGACAGGTCCTGGAGGTACGGCAAATCCAGATCGAGGGGACGAAATCCGGGATCGGCGCCCTTGGGGGCGCCGGTACCACGATCGCCGTGGTCGGCGGCGCGATCGCCGGTGCGGCGGGTGGGGCCGCGGCGGAAGAAGCCGTCACGAAGCAGCCCGGCCTCGAGGTCACCGTCCGGTTGGACAGCGGTCAGACTCTTTCCCTGGTGCAGGGATTGGACCCGCCGGTCCAGGTCGGGGATCGGGTCAAGCTGATGCGAAACCCCGACGGGTCGCCCCGCGTGATCCCGATATCCCCGGGGGAGCCCACGGGAGCTCCTGCGGAGTATCCTCCCCGCTGACCGTCAATCCTCCCGCAGAAGCATCCCGCCGTGCTACACTGGCGGCTTTCCGCCCCGCGATCGCTCTGTACGTCCTCGCGTGGCGCGAGGTTTTTGGTCTATCAGGTCGCTCGAACCCACACCACCCTGACCTCCCGAACCCGCACGGTCCCGGCGCCATATCGTGCTCCCATTCCCACCGAATAGCTCCCGCCGATCCCCGTATTCCCGGAAAAACTCCCTGAGCTGGCGAGGAGTTCCCGTGAGCAACACACCACAATATTCGCCCGAGCTCTTGCACTCGAAAAGACACGGGAGGGTTATTCCTTCCTCCAGGACCGCGGTTACATACCATTGGTTATTCAACGCTAAGAGGGTAAGGGTATTGTCCGTCGCCGTGACCTTCGTAAAGAAATGAACGCCGCGAAGATGCACGCTGGAAACGACCGAGCCAAACGCATTCCGAATTTCATCGTTATCGATTTCGGTGTCAAGAATTCTCAGCGATCCAAGTTCCACAAGCCTCCCACGCAGCACCGTAGTGGATATCACCTGATTGTCGAGCACGGTATGGGTGGTGATCCTGTACGCGGGGTTTTTATCCAACGGCTCCGGTTCAAAGAGGATTCGGGCTGTTATCCTCTTGTTCTGGCTACCGAAATTCTCACCGGATCCGATCCACTCGCCCAGCAGGGAGTTGTCGGATATCGAAGGGTATGTCTCGTCGGACAAGGGCCGTACGGAGGTGACCAGGCAACCGGCGAGAAGGCCGGCAAACGAAATCAAGACCGGGATCCAGAGCGTCAGCCGGAAGGTCCGCATGCCGTTTCCCCCTTTCCGTTCCCGCGTTAAACGCGGATCAAGAAACTCCCGAAATCGCACCGAATAAGATCTTCGTATTCAAAAAATCGGAATATGGTTCGCATCATGTGCCTGCTCGCACCGGGCTGAAAAATATCCCGTGCCGGACCGGATCCTGGTAGTAAATGAGGGCGCCGCCGTCGGCGACGGCAATATCGGCATTCCCGTCCCCGTTCAGATCCGCGATGGCCACGGAAAGAGGTTGGGAGATTCCCGGGTAATTCGCGGCGGGAAGGAAAACTCCGGGGTTGCCGGGATCCTGAAGGAGGACGGAAATGCTGTTGGTTCCCTCGCCCTTCGCCGACGGAGTCTGATCGGCAACGACAAGGTCCGGTTTTCCGTCCCCATCGATGTCCCCGACTAGCAGAAAGTCCGGATCGTTTCCCGTATCGTGTCGCACGGGGGGTGAAAACCCATCCGCCGGGACGGGATTCTGGAGCAGAACGACGGCATATCCTGGGTGAGGCGGTGGACCGGACAGGTAGGCGCAAGACATCGCGATGTCGAGTCTTCCGTCACCGTTCAAGTCCGCGGAAGCGATCGAGGTGTATATGGTAAACGGGGTATTGAAACCGGCTCCACCGCAGCCAGGCAGCGCCAATGCCAACAGAAGGGGGATGCTGGGGATTCCCGGGGCGATTCTTCTACATCCCAACGGGTCGCTCCTGTCGGCTGACTTGAAATCCTTTCGTGCCGCCAAAGGAATTCAACAATCGACAGCCTCTACCGTACTCCCCTTTCTCCCCCAAAGACAGCGGTTGTTTGCACGCGGGTTGCAGTCCGTACCGTAACGGTCACGGCATTGACCCATCCCGGACCTGTCCAAGGGGTGTCAGGTCCATTTGCAGACGTCCGCAATTTCAAGGGATGCGAAACAGCGGCTTGACCCGGTTCATCTTACGTATCGGAAAGGAGCAGGAGAGACGATATGGAAGAGAACGGGAAACACTATCACGCCGAGCGGAATTTCATTCTTCAGCAGGGGTTGTCCGAGCCCTCTGCCGAAAGCTGTCCCCTGCGGTTTTCCGCGCTCATGTTCCAGCCACGGATAGTCGGAACCGTGGTTCTCGCGGCGGTCCTGCTCCAGTCGCCAGCGATCTTCCTGGCACTGTCGGGGGTTCTCTGGTGGAGCGCACTGTTTCCCCGGTGGAATCCCTTCGACGCCCTTTACAACAGCACATTCGGCGCACGGCCGGGGGCGCTTCTGCTGTCCGCGGCGCCGGCGCCCCGCCGGTTTTCGCAAGGCATGGCCGGTTCCTTCGCCCTGGCGATCGGGGGATCGCTCCTTTTCGGCTGGACCCTCGCCGCTTCCATCCTGGAGGCATTGATGCTGGGGGCGCTCGCCGCACTCGTTTTCGGCCGCTTCTGCCTGGGATCGTTCATCTTCCATCTCGTTCGCGGCCAGGGGGAGTTTGCGAGGAGCACCCTTCCGTGGCAACGGGGACACTGACGGAGCGGCTGCCGAACGTGCGTTCCATTTCCTTGCGGATGACGACCGCGGGATCGGCCGCATCGTATTCGACATCATCCCAGCTCATCTGCGCATGCGCCGCGACCTCGCGTTTGAGTCTGATGCCGTGGGCAAGACCGAGCGGCAGTCCGCCCATACGCAACGACACGTCGGCCGGCAGCAACTTGCCGTAGACCGTGTACCCTCCTTCGCCGTCAAGCGTTTCTCCGGCGGCGAGCTTTCGTTTCGCGGTCGCGACGACATCGCCGCGCCAGTCGACAGCGGCACCGGTGGCTTCCTTGCGCAGGCCGACCGATGCGACGCTGATGCCGAGTTCGAGGCCGATCGCATGGTAGGGCTTGTACAGTGCAGAGTAGCGGCCCGACGGGTCGGTGCCGAAGCCGTATTCACGGAAACAACGGCGGACGTATTCTTCCCCCTGTGGGCTCCCCGCGCGGAACGTGACGTAGACGCCCCAGCGCAGGTCGCGGAACACCGGTCTGCCGTCCCGTTCCAGGCTCGAGATCACTTCCACCTGGCCGGCGTGATGCAGCTGTCCGCCATCCTCCCGCGGACACAGCAGCCGCGGCAGATCATCAACGCCGCATGCCGGAAAATGCAGACCGTCCGGGTCCGGAGCAAGCCCCGTGGCATTCGCGACCGCGGCCATCTCGATCGCGCTCTTCGTACCGTCGAGAAAGGAATTGAACATCTGCGCGTTGAAGTCGCCGGCGGCAACCGTTTCCGGCGAAAATCCGTAATACGGCCAGACCGTATCCGGCGTCGACGTGTGGTATACCGGAAGATACTTCGTGCCCTTGCCTGCGGCAACGACTTCGAAGCCGGCTGCACGGCACCAGTCGACCATTTCGCAGATCAGCGCCGGCTGATCGCCGTAGGCAAGCGAGTAGACGACAGCGGCCTCTGCCGCCTTTCTCGACAGCAGCGGGCCGGCCAGCGCATCGGCCTCGACATTCACCATCACCACATGCTTGCGATGCGCAAAAGCGCCGAGTGCGTGCCGGATGCCGGCAGCCGGGTCGCCGGTGGCCTCGATGACGATGTCGATCCCGGGCGCTGCGAGCAGAGCCTGCGCATCTTCGGTAATGAACGTCGTGCCGCCCCGCACCGCCGCCGGGAAGGACGCCGCAGCATACCGGTCTGTCGGCCAGCCCGTCCGGGCGAGCGAGCTCCGGGCACGATCCGGCGACAGATCGGCAACGCCGACAACATGAATGCCCGGCGTGTGTTTTGCCTGGGCCAGGTACATCGAGCCGAACTTGCCTGCGCCGATCAAGCCGACGCGCAGCGACCGGTTTCCCGCGGCACGTTCGAGCAACATCCGGTAGAGATTCATTGCGTTCCTCCTGGACAGGGAAGCTCCCGAAAGGATCCCTTCATCCCCGCGTGTGTTTCCGCACGGGGATATCCGCGTGCTGTCCCGTCAAACGCTTCAGGACGAGGGGGAGGAAGAACCCGATGGTGCCGACTCGGCACCCGGGTCGCCGGCGCCGATGTTGAACCCCGCGTCGACGTAGTGCACCTCGCCGGTCACGCCGGAAGCCAAGTCCGAAAGGAGATACACGGCGGCGTTCCCCACCTCGTCCTGCGTCACGTTCCGCCGGAGCGAGGCGCCACGGGCGCTCTTCTCCATCAGTTTGCGGATATCGCCCACGCCGGAGGCGGCCAGCGTACGGATCGGCCCGGCCGAGACGGCGTTGACGCGGACCCCTTCCCGCCCGAGATCGTGGGCCAGGTAACGGGTCGCCGCCTCGAGGGCGGCTTTCGCCACGCCCATCACGTTGTAGTTCGGCACGGCGCGCATCGCCCCGAGGTAGCTCATCGTCACCATGGCCCCCCCCGGTCGCATCAACCCGGACGCCCGGCGGGCGCAGGCAATGAAGGAGTAGGCGGAAATATCCAGCGCGAGATGGAAATCGGCGCGCGAGGTATCCCGGAAATTGACTTTCATCGATTCCCTGTTGGCAAAGGCGATGGAGTGCACGAGGAAGTCGAGCCGCCCCCAACGGGCCTCGACCTTGCCGAAGAAATCGTCGAGCTGGGCGTCGTCGCCGACGTCGAGCGGTTCGACGAAGCTCGACCGGATCGACTCGGCCAGGGGATGAACCCGTTTCTTCAGCGACTCGCCGAGATAGTTGAACCCGAGCTCGGCCCCCTCGCGGTGACAGGCCCTGGCCACGCCCCATGCGATCGATTTCTCGTTGGCGACGCCCAGGATCACCCCTTTCCTGCCTTCCAAAATGCCCAAGAGACACCCCCCGGTTTCAAATACCCCCAATCTTAGCAGGGAACACCGGAAAGAACACGTGATTCAACGCCGTTGAAACCAGTACCATGCGGAGGGAGTACCGCGCTCTTCCCCGATCACCGTCCGGACCAGGGAGAGATCCGATCCCAGCAAGGATTCGACCTCTTTGGCGGAGATGCCTGCACCCCGGCATCCCCTTTGCCTCGGCAGCCACGCGTAGAGCATGTACCAGGCCTGCGGCCGCAACAACCGGGACAGATTTCCGGCATATCGCATCCGATCTTCCGCTTTCAGGGCATGCAGGCAGCCGATGTCCAGGGCGTAGTCGAAAGGACCGGACAGGGCGGAAAGGTCGGTGACGCTTGCGACAAGAAAATCGATCGCAAATCCGCTCCGGGCCGCCTTGGCGCGAGCGGCGAGGATCGCTTCGGGTATGAAATCGACGCCTGTGACGTACCATCCGGCCCTAGCCAGGGTGACGGCATTGGTACCCGTGCCGCATCCCAGATCCAACGCTTTTCCCGGCGGGGTCCGGGCGATGAAATCCATCACCTCGGGCGGGGTGACCTGCGTGTCCCAGGGAGTCTGACGGCACCAATAGCGCCACCGGAATTTCCAGTGGTTGGGCAGGAAGGACCCAATCCATTCTTGCCACATGACCGGAAACTCCTTTCCCTTTTCTCGGGAATCGAACACCCTTTCCCAAGGCAAACCTTCCCTGCGGCGAAAGATCGTAGGAAGCCGCATCCGGATGGTCCCGCCTTCGCAAGGTGGTCGCGGACAGGAAGGGGGCACCCGTCGCGGAGGATAAGATGGGATATCTTCACGCGGAGTTCCGCCCATCCGCTGTCCGGCTTCGTGGCCGACGTGGAGTTAATGGATCGCGGACAGGGTATTTTTTCGACGGACAAGAAACGCCGGGGGGCTTCTGCGACGAATAAACGTACCCGTGATTGCATGCCCCCCGGTGTCCGATTACCCCGTTTTGGAGGCGTTACGCGGGCGGGCTTCCCGCCTTCATCCCCTTCCGGATCATGTCCTTGAACTCGGGAGTAATCTGGTACTTGTGCACCGTTTTCGCGTGCTCGATCACGGCTTGCATCAGTTCCTCCTCGGAGTCTGCCGACAGCGCCACGGTGCATTTCACCTCGCTGGGGTGGTCGCGGCAATCGATGTATTTCCGTGCCATAATTGCTCCTCCTTCTGGTAAGGGGACTGTCGTGAAAAGTTGCCGTCCGTTTTGTATTGATGCGATGCCTTACGTCCCGAGAACGATTCGCGATAGAATCTACTTGCCGCTTCGAAATGCCTCCCCCTCCAAGAGGCGGTTAAAGCATGCCCGGCGAAACCGCAGGTTCCGCGGATCTCTCTTACCAGAGGGAATAAAATGCAGCCCCGTAAGGTCTCTGCCGAGGGGTGGTATTTCCTGTCTATGCGGCGATCCCGGGCGGATTCCCCGCAGACTTCCACCGGAAAGGATCAAGGGTGCATTTCATCCCCGCCGTGACACCTCCCCCCGAGACGAACCGCGAAGCGTGGTGGTTCCTGTTCCACGGCGATCGACTGCTGGTCGAAACCTGCGGGGATGCGGTCGCAGTGCCGCACGGTCTGCTGCCCGGTGTGCGCAGTCTTCGGCCCATACGGACGCAATACCTTGGGACCCTGGACGGAGTTCCCTGTTACGGCGGCGAGCTGGCGGAACCGGTCGAACCGGACGGCACGACTTTTCGCGGCCTGCGTTCCCTTCTGGGAACACTGCCGGACTCCCTGTTCTCCCTGGCGGGGCGGGCCTACCAGATCGTGGACTGGGAACGCACACATCTGTACTGCGGGAAATGCGGCGGACCGACCCAACCGCTGGACGGGGAGCGGGCAAGGACTTGTCCGGGTTGCGGGATGCACTTTTTCCCCCGCGTTGCGCCGGCCGTCATCGTCGCCGTGGTGCGGGACCGGAAGATCCTCCTCGCCCAGGCACGCCGCTTCCCTTCCGCGTTCTACAGCGTCCTCGCCGGGTTCGTCGAACCGGGGGAAACCTTCGAGGAATGCGTGCGCCGGGAGGTGCGGGAGGAGGTCGGCATCGATGTGACGAATCTCCGGTATTTCGGCAGCCAGCCGTGGCCGTTCCCCCACCAGTTGATGGTGGGGTTCACCGCCGAACACGCCGGAGGCGACCTGGCGATCGAGGAGAAGGAGATTATCCGCGCCGGCTGGTTCGACGTCGACGAGATCGGCCGCCTGGAGGTCCCGCCTCACGGGACGATCGCCCGCCGACTGATCGAATGGTTTCTCGACCGCAAGGAATGAGCCCGCACCGGCTGTCGCCGTTACGGGAGGCGACCCGGGCCCGTTTCCCTTTCCATTTCGCCGGCGGCGGAAGCGCGCACGGTGGATACCTCCGGAATAACCGTGCAATATAATACTCGTCCACGGACAGGAACGATTCGGGAGGACGATAAGGGCCATGCCGGAATCGTTGCGGAGGAATGCATGAACCCGCCGTCGGGAGAGCGATCGGCAAGAGTCGGGATCGACACCGGCGGCACGTTTACGGACTTTCTCGTGCTCCGCGACGGCCGGGTGAGCGCGCACAAAGTGCTCTCCACCCCGCGCAACCCCGCGGAGGCGGTGCTCGCGGGGTTGCACGAAACGGATCTTGCCGGACCGAAGAGCGTCGTCCACGGGTCCACGGTGGCGACGAACGCCCTCCTGGAACGGAAGGGGGTCCGGACGGCCCTGATCGCCACGAAGGGGTTCGAGGACGTGCTGGAGATCGGGCGGCAGACGCGCCCCGACATCTACCGGCTCTTCGTCGTTCGTCCGACCCCCTTGGTCGATGCGCGGTTCCGGTTCGGCGTCGACGAGCGCGTCCTGTGCAGCGGCGAGGCGGAGAAGGCGCCGGAAACCCCGGAGGTCCGGGAGGTCCTCGAAAAGATCCGGACGTCGGGCGTCGAGTCCCTCGCCATCTGCCTCCTCCATGCGTACGCCAACCATGCCCACGAGGAGACGGTTGCGGCCATGGCGGAAGAACTGGGGATCCCCGTTTCGGTCTCCCACCGGATCCTGCCCGAATACCGGGAGTTCGAGCGGACCGTAACGACCGTGGTGAACGCGTACGTCTCCCCTCTCATGGACCGGTACCTCTCGCATCTCGACCGGGAGCTGGGCAAGGACGCCCTGCGAATCATGCAATCCAACGGCGGGAGCATTGCCGCGGAGACGGCAAGGAAGGAGTCGGTCCGGACGATCCTCTCGGGTCCGGCGGGGGGCGTCGTGGGGGCGTTCGGGACGGCCCGGGCCGCCGGGTTGACCCACGTAATCACCTTCGACATGGGGGGAACCTCCACGGACGTGTCTCTGTGCGACGGGGAGATCCGCACGACGGCCGAGGCGGCCGTCGCCGGCTTCCCCGTCCGGGTCCCCATGATCGACATCCACACGGTGGGCGCGGGGGGCGGTTCGATCGCCCGCGTGGACGCCGGGGGAGCGCTTCGGGTGGGACCGGAGAGCGCGGGGGCGGACCCGGGCCCGGCCTGCTACGGGAAGGGGGAGGAGATCACGACCACCGACGCGAACCTGTACCTCGGGCGCCTCCTGCCGGACCACTTCCTCGGAGGAAGGATGCGCCTTGCGGGGGAGCGCGTGGAGGAGAGGATCCGAACGCTGGCCTCGCAACTGTCGGTTTCGCCGATGGCTGCCGCGGAGGGGGTGGTGCGGGTCTCCAACGCCGCCATGGAGCGTGCGATCCGGGTCGTCTCCGTCGAGAAAGGGTACGATCCCCGGGAGTTCGTCCTGGTCTGCTTCGGGGGGGCGGGCCCGCTCCACGCGTGCGACCTGGCGGCGGCGCTTTCCATCCCGAAAGTGCTCGTCCCGGAGAACCCCGGGCTTCTGTCCGCCCTCGGTATGCTCCTCTCCGACGTGATCAGGGACTATTCCCGGACCCACCTGCGGAAGACGGCGGCCGTATCCCGGGAGGATATCGACTCCTTCTTCGCGCCGCTTGCGGAGCAGGCTCTGACTGGCATGGGCAAGGAGGGAGTCCCCGCCGGGGACATCCGGGTGGAGCGGTTTCTCGACATGCGCTACCGCGGACAGTCGTACGAGATCACCGTGCCGTACGACGGCGATTTCGAGCGGGAGTTCCACCGGGAGCACCTGCGAATGTACGGCTACCAGGACCCGGAACGGGAGACCGAGATCGTCAACGTGCGCGTCCGGGCGGTCGGAGCGGTGGGCAAACCGGTCTTTCCGGAACGGGAGCTTTCGGGGGAGGACCCCCGCGCGGCGTTCCTGGAGGAGCGGTGTCTCGTGGAAAACGGGAAGGAGCGGGAAGTCCGCGTATACCGGCGCAGCGGCCTCGCACCGGGAAACCTCGTGGCGGGGCCTGCGATCGTCGTGGAGTTCAGCTCGACGGTCTACATCCCGTCGGGATGGGAGTGCCGTGTCGACCGCCGCGGGAACCTGGTCCTTATTCCTTGCGGGGCGCCCCGATGACGATGTCGTTCGACCCGATCAAGCTCGAGGTCTACAAGAATCTCTTCTCCTCGATCGCGGAGGAGATGGGGGTGGCGCTCTGCCGGACCGGCTATTCGCCGAACATCAAGGAGCGCCGGGACTTCTCCTGCGCCCTCTTCGATGGGCGCGGGGAGATGGTGGCGCAAGCCGCCCACATCGCGGTGCACCTCGGGTCGATGCCTCTCTCCGTGAAAAGCGCGGTCGAGAAAGTGCCGATGGAGCCGGGGGATGTGGTGATCGTAAACGACCCGTTCAGCGGGGGAACGCACCTGCCGGACCTGACGATGGTCTCCCCCGTCTACCCCGCGGGCGCCCGTTCCCCGCTCTTCTACGTGGCGAACCGGGCCCACCACGCGGACATCGGGGGGATGTCCCCGGGGTCCCTCCCCCTCTCGACGGAGATATTCCAGGAGGGGTTTCGGATCCCGCCGGTCAGGCTCGTGGCGGGAGAGAGGATGCAGAAGGACGTCCTCGCCCTGATCCTCGCGAACGTGCGCACTCCGCAGGAGCGCGAAGGGGACCTGACCGCCCAGGTCGCGGCGAACCGCATCGGGGAGCGGAGAATGCTCGAGGTCTGCGGGAAGTACGGAACCTCCGAGGTGCTCCGGTACACGGAGGAACTCAAAGGCTACGCCGAGCGAATGACGCGGGCGGCCGTCGCCGGGATACCGGACGGCGAGTACCGTTTCGAAGACTGGCTGGACGGCGACGGCGTCCTCCCGGGCCCCGTCCGGATCTCGGTCACGGTCTCGGTTCGGGGCGACACGGCCGTCGTCGACTTCTCGGATTCCGCCCCCCAGGTCCGGGGAAGCGTGAACGCCACCTACGCGATCACACTTTCCGCGGTCTTCTACGTCTTCCGGAGCATCGTGGGGGGCGACATCCCCTCGAACGCCGGCATCATGCGGCCTCTCCGGGTCGTAACGCAACCCGGCACGGTGGTGGACGCCCGGTTTCCCGCCGCGGTGGCCGCCGGGAACGTGGAGACATCGCAACGGATCACGGATGTCCTCCTGGGGGCGCTCGCGCAGGCGCTCCCCGAGAGGATCCCCGCGGCCTCGGCGGGCACGATGAACAACCTCACGGTGGGGGGCGTGGACCCCCGCACAGGGGGGGCTTACGCCTATTACGAGACGATCGGGGGCGGATGCGGCGCGACGCCGGCACACGATGGGGCGAGCGCGGTGCAGACCCACATGACGAACACGATGAACACTCCCGTAGAGGCTCTCGAGCACGCCTACCCGCTGAAGGTCACCCGGTACGCGATCCGGTCCGGGTCGGGGGGGAAAGGGAGGTTCTCCGGAGGAGACGGCATCCATCGGGACATCGAGTTCCTCGCGCCCGCGACCGTCACGATGATCTCGGAGCGGAGGGAGATCCCCCCGTACGGACTTTCGGGAGGGGAGCCGGGTTCCTGCGGGGAAGACGTACTCGTACATCGCGGGGAGGAGACGCGGCTCCCGGGGAAGTTCCACATCACCGTGGAAACGGGAGACAGGCTGCTCGTATCCACGCCCGGTGGCGGGGGATTCGGGAGAGCCGATCGTTCATCGTCCAACAACCGGAAAACGAGCAGCCGGCAGAGGACCCGACAGGATCAAAAACGATGAGAAGACAGGGGGGCAAATCGGGGCCACTACCCTGCCCGGTCATTTCGGGGCATCTCTTTCTTCATGGTGAGGCCGGAAGTCATCGGTTCGAACAGCGTCCGGTCAGCGAGGACCCGGCACGATGAAGTGCCGGATGGCACCGAGAGCCCGGGTCAGCTCAGGGCGGAAGTCGGGGTGGGCTATGGATATCAGCGCTTCGCCTCTTTCGCGCAGCGTCATGCCATGCAGGTTGACCGCGCCATGTTCCGTGATCATCCAGTGTACGTGCCCGCGCGTGGTGACCACTCCACCCCCGGGGGAAAGCTCGGGAACGATGCGGGATATCTTTCCGCCGGCCGCGGTCGATTGAAATGCCAGAATCGGCTTGCCGCCGCGGGAAAGCGCCGCGCCGCGTATGAAATCCATCTGGCCGCCGATCCCGGAATAGATGCGGTGGCCGATCGAGTCGGCGCAAACCTGTCCGCTAAGGTCCACCTGAAGACACGAATTGATCGCCACGACCTTGTCGTTCCGCCGGATCAGCGAGGTATCGTTGGTCCGGTCGCACGGATGGAACTCGACCAGCGGGTTGTCGTGGACGAAACGGAACAGCTTTCGGGTGCCGCTCACGAAACTCGTTACGATCCGGTTCGGATGGACGCTCTTGAACCGATTGGTGACGGCGCCTGCTTCAACCAGTTCCACCACGCGATCCGAGAACATCTCGGTGTGGATCCCCAGATCCCGCTTCTCGCGCAATCGGTTGAGCGCCGCATCCGGTATTCCCCCGATGCCCATCTGCAGCGTCGAGCCGTCCTCGACCAGGCCCGCGATGATCTCGCCGATGCGCGCCTCCACATCCGTCTCCGGCTCGGGAAATTGCTCTACGAGCGGACGATCCGTATGGATAAAGGCGGTGATCCGCTCGAACGGCACTACGGTGTTTCCGTGCGTGCGGGGCATCTGCTCGTTGATTTCCGCCACGATGACGCGGGCGGAATCGGCCGCCGACTTGGCCGTGTCCACGGATGTTCCCAGCGTGCAATACCCGTGCATGTCGGGCGGGGAGACCTGCAGAATCGCGGCATCCAGGCGGATTCTCCCGGACCGGAACAGGGCCGGGATATCCGAGAGGAAGATGGGCATGAAATCCGCGCGCCCTTCCTCGATCGGCTTCCGGAGAGCAGGGCCGGTGAAAAGCGAAATCGAGAAGAGGCGCCCTTCGCAATCCGGATCGACTAACGGCGTCTCTCCGGCGGTATGCAGATGGAAAAGGCGCACGCCGTCCAGATCCTTTCGCCGGACCATCGCCTTGAGCAGCGGGGTGGGGGTGGCGGCGGCTCCGTGCACGAAGACGTTCGTCCCGTTTCGAATCACCCCGACGGCTTCCTCCGCCGAAACGGATTTACTTGCCCAATCCCTCTCCACGCCGCCTCTCCCCCGTATCCCGCAACCTCTTAATGATGCCCCGGAAGGCCACATATCATGATACATGGATGCACGGGAAGAGGGAAACATCGGGGCCGGAGGAGCACCTTGTCGGACAACCCGATGACGACGTCCCGAGTCGTTTCCACTGGTTGTCGGGATCTCGATATGCGTATATTCCCGCATCCGGTATGCCATAATTTTCCTTGCATGGATGAAGAAAAAGGACCATATG
>Ga0307417_10000411_pt1 | contig 17555 bp, 15 predicted proteins | sample SalMarWE160210MG_2_FD_202514 | JGI IMG/M metagenome (GOLD analysis project Ga0307417, IMG submission 202514) | Salt marsh sediment microbial communities from the Plum Island Ecosystem LTER, Massachusetts, United States - WE1602-10 | ecosystem: Environmental > Aquatic > Marine > Intertidal zone... | reverse complement strand
CAGTCCGCGATCCTGCAGCGCCGTGGCGGCCTTGGTGACACCGACGCGGCGCACCCCCAGCATGAAGGCCAGGAATTCGTGGGTGACGTGAAACCCGTCCGAGTGCGCCCGGTCCTGCGTCATCAACTGCCAACGGGCCAGGCGCGCCTCTACCATGTGGAAGTGGGTGCAGGCCGCGATCTGCGCGAGTTGCCACATCACCACGTAAAGATAGCGTTTCAGCACCCGCTGCAGCGTGGGACTGTGGTCGAGCTCGCGGCGAAACGGCGTCGCCTCCATACGCAGCGCCGAGCCAGGGCCCTGCACCAGGGCGTGCAGCGGTGCAACATCCACCCCGAGCAGGAGGGAGACCCCGAGCATGCCCTCGTCGCCGACCAGCCCGACTTCCAGGCTGGCGGAGGCGTCGGGGGGCGTGGTCAGGGAGATGAAGCTATCCGTCGGAAAGTAAACGTGGCGAATGCTCTCGCCGGGCACCACCAACACGTCGGTAAACACCAGCTCGACCGGCTCGCAGCCCGCCAGAACACGGCGACGGTCCTCGTGCGGCAAGGCCGCGAGCAGGCGATTGGCTGAGGTGTCGGGGTTGATGGACGGCAACTGGACTCTCCTCTGGTGGGGGGAAAACCGGAATGCGGCACACGGAGAGGCAGCGGTGCGATTCCGATGTCGAATGTCGCCCGGAGGCTGACGGCTTTCCCAGAACAGGCCAGTTTTCAGAATGGCCCAAAATCCACGGGCTGTCGGGGCGGTAGCGCACATAACGTGCCTGCCAGCCGTTGCGGTACGCAACCGTGAATCGAGTTTGAGGGCACCCGGCTAAACGGCTTGAGCACGATTCTCGCTGTCGGTAAAGGCGAGCGCCGCTTGTGTTCGCTAACGAACAGACGGCGAGGGTCAATCGCTATAACTTGAACACAAAGGTACAGCCAGACGTGCAATGGCTGCCAGTGGCAATACACGACGGTGGAAAGCAGCGCGTGTCATACATGACAGTGCGCCAAAGGATCGGCTCCTCCGTTCGACGAGAAGGCACAACAGATGCGTGATATCAGCGTACCGGCACCGGTAACGATCTATGACCGGATCCTGCAGAGGATTCAGAGGCAGTTGGCCGACCGGGTCAAGACTCCCTTCGAGATTCGCTTGTGGGGCGGTCGTGTCTACCGTTTCGGACAAGGCGAGCCCGCGGTAGACATTCTGGTCCACGACCGCCAGGGCCTGGCCGCCCTCGGCCGCTTGGACGAGTTGGGCATCTGCGAGGCCTACATGGCAGGCAGCCTGGACGTGGTGGGCGACATGCTGCGCTTCGTCGGCTTGCGGGGGGCGTTGAGCGACCGCCATCCACTGGACTATCTGTGGCGCCGCCTCGCACCCTGGGTCATCGGACGGTTCACGACCAACCGGCAGGCGATTGCGACCCACTACGAGTTCGACAACGACTTCTATCTCGAATTTCTCGACCCGACCCGCTGTTATTCCCAGGCGGTGTACGAGCGCGATGACGAGCCACTGGAAACGGCACAGGTCCGCAAGCTGGATTTCGCCATCGATGCGTGCGGGCTAAAGCCGGGAGATCGCGTCCTGGACGTGGGCGGTGGCTGGGGCAGCTTCACGGAGCACGCGGGCCGCCGCGGCATCCAGGTCACGGCCCTGACGATCTCCCACCAGTCGGAGCAGTTTCTGAGGGACTTGGTCGAGCGCATCCAGCTTCCCGCTCGGGTGCTGAACCAGGATTTCCTAATGTACAACTCACCGGAACCCTTTGATGCGATCGTCATCCTCGGGGTGATGGAGCACCTGCCCGATTATCCCGCCGTGCTGAAGCGACTCCAGCACCTGCTGAAGCCGGGTGGGCGCGTCTATCTCGACGCCAGTGCCTTTCGGGAAAAGTATGTGAAGCCGACCTTCGTCTCACGCTACATCTTTCCGGGCGACCATTCCTACTTCTGCCTGCACGATTTCCTGGCCGCGGTCGCCAAGACGCCGCTGGACGTGCTGGCGGTCTACAACGACCGCCACAGTTACTACCTCACTTGCAAGGCCTGGGCCGAGAACCTGGAGGCGGCGCGGGACGAGATCGTCTGCCGATGGAGCGAGGCGCTGTACCGGCGCTTCCGGCTCTATCTCTGGGGATCGGCCTTCGCCTTTCTCAATCGAGGGATGGAGGCCTACCGGGTGGTCCTGGAGCGACCTCGGGAGGCTGCCGCACACTGACCCGCTTTGCTACTGAATCACGGGTGAGGTAAAGCCGCCAATAGAGTCAGTGCCGGCGGGGCACAAGACTCCGGGCCGGTACGCCACCGGCGGAAGATCGAACCAGGGATAGACCAAAGAGCTGCGTGGAGCTCGAATTGTGAGCGCAACGATGATTTACCCAGTCGTTCTGTGGATAGACCTGAGGGTCGGTAGCCTCAACAGACGGTTAGAATGCGTTATATCGCGTCGTTGCCGCGTGCATCGGGAGACGCGGGCCGACCTGGTGGCCCAGGCGATCACGCGTACCCGGCCGCACTTCCTCATATTCGACTACGACCGTCCCGATCCGGACCGACTGGACGCACTGCAGGCAACGAAGGCTCAATTTCCAGTACTTCCCATTCTCATGGTAGTCGAGGGGCACTGCGAATCTTTAGCGATCTGGGCCTTTCGGTCCGGCGTTAGGGATTACGTGTCCGGTGTCCCAAAAGATGAAGAGATAATCTCCAGCATCGAGATGCTAGCCGCCATTGCCGCTCAGCCCAATCTTGCGAAGGGCAGAGTTGGTCGGCCGTCTTTGGACTGGCCTTCCCCCGGAGAACGCTCGGGTGCCTCGCTGAGCAAACCGAATAGCTCGAGACGGGCGATAGAGTTCATCGAGGCCCACCTGGATGAGCGGATCACGCTCGATGATATCGCGCGATACTGCGGTCTGAATCCGTTCGCGTTCAGCCGTGCGTTCAAGAAGGAGAACGGTATAACGTTCCAGGAGTATCTTGTGCGCCGGCGCATAAACAGAGCGCGCAGTTTGCTTGCGGACCGCAGCATGTCGGTGACGGATGTCGCCGAGGCCGCAGGGTTCGGGGACCTCTCACACTTCATCCGTACCTTCCGCCGCTTCGTGGGAAGCAGTCCGACAGCCTTTCGCAGACTGGAGCACTCACTCCCGGTGGGAAATCATCCCGCCCATTGAGCCTACTTCACACCGGGTGGCTCGGTCGGCGGTGTCAACGATGGGAAGCGATACATCACGGCGAGCTCGTCGAAGCGCTGCTACGTGCGCCAGAGACGCTTGATGCCGGACTCGCTGTGCCGCCGTTGGCAGTGGATCCCGCCAAGAGACGCGAGCAACCTCAATGCCCGCACCCGCGGCACCCACCTTCCCCATACCCAAGTCTGCCCAGCAGTGCAGCCAGGCGCTGGGCTGATGCTGGGTTTTGGGTAGCCGTTATCCCGCAGCCTGAGATCATGCGGCATATCCGAGACCAAAATGCGTCGAGTGTTCCATGGTCATGCCTGTCTATTCGACCTGCCGGCCTGGCCAGGGCGCTATGAGCGGGACTGGCGCATCGTGGACTCCAGCACGCTGAAGCTTGATGACCGACTGATGGCGGAATACCTGGGGCGGGGGGTATGCGGCGCTGAGGGTCCACAAGAGCATCTCGGTCGGGGTGGGCACCACCATCGGCTATCACTTGAGCTCGGCCCGGGAGCACGATGCGCCGCACCTTTGCCTCGTTGAGTCCCGGCGCGGACTGGGATTGCTCGCCGCCCCTATACATCCGCAGTCGCTCGCCCGCGCCGTGGGCAGTGCAGCCAACAGCATTGCCGCGGCGATGGAGCTGCAAGGCACAAGCGCCACCAAGCGCTGGCGTGAGCCGGCCGAATACGTCACGCACCTGGGCAAAGCTCCGAACTGGCGCAGTCGGCCCTCCATCCTGGATCAGCTGTGCGGCTGGAGAATCACGCCGCGGTGAGCGCGCAAAGCCCGTACCGCCTCGGCGGTGAGGTTAGCGACAGGTTAAACAAATAATCACAAGTCGTTGAGTTGTTGGTTAACTTATCACGCATGGCTACCGAGCCATGACGCCCGGAAGCAGGCGGTCGAACTCTTTCTTGACCACCGCGTAGCATTCGCACACACGCGCCTGCAGAGCGGGACGATCCACTACGGTGATCTTGCCGCGACTGTAGTCGATCAACCCCGCGCGCTGTAACCTGCCGGCCGCTTCCGTGACCCCTTCGCGACGCACCCCGAGCATGTTGGCGATCAGCTGCTGGGTCATGGTCAGCTCGTTCGAAGGCAGGCGGTCCAGGCTCAGCAGCAGCCAGCGGCACAGTTGCTGGTCCACCGAATGATGACGGTTGCACACCGCCGTCTGGGCCATCTGGGTCAGCAGGGCCTGGGTGTAGCGCAGCAGCAGGCGCTGCATGGGGCCGGCGCGAAAGAATGCGTCCTTCAGCAACTGCCCCTTCAGCCGGTAGGCGTGGCCGCCGCTCTGCACCACCGCCCGGCTGGTGGTTGTCTCACCGCCCATGAACAGGGAGACACCGACGATGCCCTCGTTGCCCACCACCGCGATCTCGGCGGATGCGCCATCCTCCATGACGTAGAGCAGGGACACGATGCAGGTGGTCGGGAAACAGACGTGACGCATCTGGATGCCGGGCTCGTACAGCGTCTGGCCCAGGGGCATCGGGACCAGTTCCAGGTGGGGGAAGATGCGTGCCCGTTCGTCCTCCGGCAGGGCGGCGAGCAGGTGGTTCTGGCGGGGGTCATGCGGGTTGTGCATGATCAGTCTTCCCAATCGTCGGCCGCGATGGAACCGAATCACCGATATGTGGACGCATTGCGAGACCGGTGGCACTCGATTTTACCACGCGCTGCCGCTGTGCGGTAGCGCACAGACCCGGCAGAGTATTCGGTACCATATTCAGTTCATGGAGTGATGTCCTCATGTTAGTGAAATTTCAAACCAAGTCCCAGGCCACCATCACGATGTTCGGTGACGTCGCCGTGACGCTCATCAAACTGATGGGGCACAGCGGAACCGTGCCGAGCGCTCTGCGGGCCGAGGACGTGCCGGCCGCCCTTGCACTCCTGAAGGCGGCCGTCGCCGAGCACGCCAACGAACCGCTGGACCCGCAGGGCGGCTCGTCGCGGGAAAGCGAAGAAGGGCAAAGAGTCAGCTTTGCACATCGGGCATTGCCATTGATCGGGATGCTCACAGCCGCTGCTGCGGCGGGCGAAGACCTGATGTGGGATAAGTGACCTAATTCAGTCGCAAGCAGGTTGGCGATTGGCTCCGGGGTCATGGACCAGCCCTTTCAAGGTGCCAACATACTGATTAATCGGAAAACTCTGGGGCAGTCCGGAGAGCGACGGTAACGCACGCTGGACAAAACCCCCTCCGGCTCGGAGAATGCGATGGGAAATCAGCATTCAACTGGCGTCGGCGGACGGTGGCAAGCATGTTCGGAGCAGTCTTCGAGCGTTTCGTGGCCAAGGCGCCCGTGGCCTCATGGTGCGGGGCATATTGGAGCGGATAGTGGGGTCGGAGGCGCTCAATACCCTCTATGATCGCGTCGCAGAGCGGCAGTACACGCGGGAGCTGTTGTTCTCCAGTGTGTTTCAACTGATGAATCTGGTGGTCTGTCGAGTCCAGTCAGTCTCCATGCGGCCTACCAGGAAAGAATGGAAGCGATCACGAGCTCGATCACGGCCGTCTATGACAAGCTCAGTGGGATAGACGCGGTGACCTCTGGATGGCAACTGCAGCGAGGTGACTGAGCGTCGACTCAAGGTCTTACGCGGGAGTGTCAGTGGCGCATTGCCCGGGAAGTTCCGGGTCATCTACGCGCCCGAGCTGAATGGCGACCGGGATGATTCCGTGTGAAGACGGCCACGCCCAAGAGCGCTCACTGCTGGGCGAGGTGCTGCCGACGCTCGCGGCAGGCGATCTCCTGATCATGGACCGCAACCTTTGTGTGCGGGATTTTCTTGCCGGGATCGGCGCCCGGCGGGCCGGCTTCATCTGCCGCCCACCCAGGATTGTCTTGGGAGGCGCACCTGCATTCCGAGATCAACTCCCTGGGCTACCCCAAGGCGGCGTTGTTCGGCTTCTGCGTCGCGTTGGTCGCCTACAACGTACTGGTTGTGGTCAAGGCGGCGCTGCGCAGTGTGTGCAGGGTGAAGAGAAGATCGCCCAGGCGGTCTCCGGCTAGAATGCGGCTCTTCTGGAACGACGCTCAACCGGTCAGGCTGCCTCCTGTAACGGGCAGTCCTCGTATCGAGAGGTGTGGTTTCGGCGCAGGGACTGGGCCTTGTAGAAGTCCCAATATTCATCAGCGTCTGCGCTAGAGCTCAAGGACCGGAGCTTCAGGACAGCCTCTGCGCGTGGTAGGCCCCAACGGGCACCAGTAATGTCCATGCGGTCGTTGACCAAGTGGCGGCAGGCCCCTTCGATCACCCCCGTGGCGATGGGCAGGCCCTGAGCGAGATACTCATCGTAGCGCAGCATGCGCTGAAATTACGTCACATGCGCGGCAATTACGTCAGGTCTTGCACGCACACATGCGTGATTGCAAGACCTGTCCCCCGTTGGTCGGTCCCCCGTTGGTCGCAGCAGGTCGACCAACGCAGAGCCGTTTCAGCATCCTTCAGCCCTGCCTCAAGCTCGCGGACCTTCTCCAATATCGGGGAAACATCATGTCCCTGCGGCGCCGCATCCAACTGAACCGTCAATTTCTGCAGGGCAGTCTCACACTTGCTGCGGGTCTGTCTGGCCATCCGAATGGCTGCAAGAATCCCCTTGCGATAAGCAACCACATTGGGGTCGTTGAGGTCAAGGAGTTCTATTGCCCAGCGGCCGGCATTTGTATGATCAACAATGGTTCCATCTGGTTTCGACCGCAAATGTTGAAACATTACATGATCACAAGGGTTGGGAATGAAATGCCCATCGTCAAGTTGTCTTTCAGTTGGCCAAAATTCACCTTTCCGTCGATTGCATGAGTTGCATGCGTAGAATAGGTTCCCATATTCCGTCACGGCAGCAGGAAATCGGGCCTTTGGCTTGTAGTGGTCTACTCCGAAACTATCTTGTGACTGAAGGCAGTCCGGCATCGTACAGTAGACGCATGTTCTGTGGAATTCCTTACGTAAGTGGGGTTTGAATGACCGATAGTTGCTGAACGTAGGGGGCGTCTGCGTTCTGCGGTGCTTAGCGGTCGGATAGTGAAAGAGTTCCATTTCCACAAAGCCTGCCGTTCTAAACCTCTTTTTCTTCAGACAGGAGAGCGTCGGCAGACTCCTGCAGGGTCCTAAGCCTCTCGATAGTATTCTCAAGCGCTCTTATGTCACCCTCCCCAACCCGTGGAAAGAGCCTCCTTAATCGCTCAGACAAGATTTCAAGGCGAGCAAACTCCTCGCTAGTAAGGTCATGGTTGGCATACTTTCTCGCAAGCAGGGTGATTCTGTCCGACACTTGTTGTTCTGCTGCGCTAGAACTGGCGGACACAATTTCTGAAATGTGCACGACCCCTGGGTATTGAGCGTGTTGCCGTACCAGGGGGGTGCAGTCGAAACATTGATAATCTAGGTTTGAACTCAGGAAGCGACTGCCAATATTCTGCTCTTGTTCGTCGGAAATTGGGGTCCTTCTGGATAGTTCCTCTTCAGGAATCAGTTCACCATCCGGTTCATCATCGGCATAACTCGTGAGGTCCCATGAATCGCCCCAACCCCAGGGGTCGCGTTCGCGTTCAATGATTGTCGTATCGGCATATGGCATGGACTATTCCCCGTGTCTTGAGAGGCCGGGTCCAAGTAATTCCTTGGCCTTCTTTCCGAGTGCCCATCGAAAAAAAGAAAAATTGGTGTCGTGAAAATCGCACACGAGCGGCATGACTTGGTTGAAGTCAACGTTTTCCATATAGTAGTCAAAGTCCAAAATATACTGACTAGAGCTGCCTTCAGTATCTTCGGCGCGGTCAAAGCCATGGCGAACGCTGTATTTTCCGTTTTGTAGAAGCCCGTGCAACTCTGATCGGTACTTTGATAGTGTGCCGAGAACGCCAGTGAGAATTGGTTGAATTAGTGCGGAATTAACCCAGTCCTCCAGGTCCTTGTCTTGTATCGGAATGGAATTAATATACCTAAAACCAAGGCGTGTAAAAAAATCTGTATCGAGCAAAGCCCTGGTATCTTTCAATAAGTTTTCTAGGCGATCCCGGAAATCTTTGAACTCGGTATAATGACTCGTTTCGAGCGAAATCGAACTGGGTCGCAGCAATACGGTCCAGTCTTTTTTTCTTGACTCGAAGGAATACTTGGGACTTATCGGTGATGCGCCGGCGTCGCTGAGGGCAATTTGATTCATCTTTTTGTAATATGGATATTGCTTTCTCAAGATCTTCTGAAACTTCGTCGGGGGTTGCTGTTCCAGTTCCAGTAGAGTGGGAAAACGCAGTTCGCACACGGCGGTCCGTATGAAGTTCTCTTCATATCGGACAGATCGCTCGACGGGTAGGGTAAGATGATCAGGACTCATGGATGTGTATAGCTCCAAGGCTCCATCTTTCGCCATCCCGAACAGATAGCGGCACTACTAAACCTTATGATGTGCCTTGGTAGGCTTGGTGGCAAGAGGGAGCGGGGTCTGGTGGCAAGAGGGAACGGGGTCTGGTCTCGCACCATTGGCAAGAGGGAACGGGGTCTGGTCTCGCACCATAGCATTGCCGGATACCCTATGGACGGCCGGCGGGACCCGGTCCCATATGCCGGATATTGCTCGAGCGCAGGCAGCGCTAAGGTGCCCAATGAGACCCCCGGGGCCTGACGTAACACCCTGCGCCGCGAATCCTTGTTGTGTGGGCGAGGGCGGAGAGATGGGGCGCCTGAGAGTCCATTGCACCCCTGGGATCCGGCAGGGGTGCAGGCTGTTGATCTGCACCCCCATTGCATCCCTGAGACTTGACCTGCCCCGGTCATAGGCCCCTAAGTGTTTGTTTAATTGGTGGAGCCGAGGGGGATCGAACCCCTGACCTTCGCATTGCGAACGCGACGCTCTCCCAGCTGAGCTACGGCCCCGAATAGACGGGCAAGTATTCTATCACCATCCTCTGAGGACGCACTAGGCGGCCCATGGGGTAGCTTGATTCGTGGGGGCGGGGTAGCCATGATGACGGCCATACCCCCAAACGCGAGAGGAATCCCGATGCTGGATACCCGCCCGCTGTTGTTGGACACGGATTTCCCGGCCCTGCGCCGGGGCCCCCTGGAGACCTTGCAGGTCAATCTGGGCTACCGCTGCAATCAGCAGTGCCTGCATTGCCACGTCAACGCCGGCCCCAACCGCAGCGAGATAATGGAGCCGGAGACCGCCGAGCTAGTGCTGGAGCTCCTGGAGGCCTCGGAGGCGGCCACCCTGGATCTGACGGGCGGGGCCCCGGAGCTCAATCCACAGTTCCGCAGGCTGGTGCAGCGCGCCCGAGCCATGGGCAAGCGGGTCATCGACCGCTGCAATCTCACGATCCTGAGCGAGTCCGGCCAGGAGAATCTGGCAGAGTTTCTGGCGGCGCAGCGCGTCGGGGTGGTGGCGTCCATGCCCTGCTATCTGGAGCGGAACGTGGATGCCCAGCGCGGCAACGGTGTGTTCCAGGGCAGCATCCGTGGCCTGCGGCGGTTGAACGCGGTGGGCTACGGGGACCCGGCAACCGGGCTGGCGCTGAATCTGGTCTACAATCCGGTAGGCCCCTACCTGCCGCCGCCCCAGGCTCCGCTGGAGGCGGACTACAAGGAGCACCTGCGGGCCTACGGCATAGAGTTCAATCACCTCCTGACGCTGACCAACATGCCCATCAAGCGCTTCGGCAGCACGCTGCTGTCTAAGGGCCAGTATCGCGAGTACATGACGCTCCTGCGCGGTGCTCACCAGGACTGCAATCTCCCCGGCGTGATGTGCCGCTCGCTCATCAGCGTGGACTGGCGGGGACAGGTCTACGACTGCGACTTCAATCAGATGCTGGATCTGCCGCTGCAGGTCAATGGCGCCGCGCGCACCCATCTCCGTGAGCTGCTGCGGCGCTCCGTGGAGGGCCTGCCCATCCGGGTGGGGGAGCACTGCTACGGCTGCACCGCGGGTCAGGGCAGCAGCTGCGGTGGGGCGCTGAGCGGCTGATTCCTTTCCGGCGCCATGCCGGCGTGCTTGTCCGTGATCGTGCCCGCGCTGAACGAGGCGGCGGGCATCGAGGCGACGCTGCGCCCACTACAAGGGCTACGCGCCGCCGGCCACGAGGTGATCCTGGTGGACGGCGGCAGTGAGGACGCCACCCAGTCTGTCGCGGCACCGCTGGCGGACCGGGTGCTGGTCTCGGCTTCCGGGCGGGCACGCCAGATGAATGCTGGGGCGGCCCAGGCCCGCGGCGATGTGCTGCTGTTCCTGCATGCAGACACCATCGCCCCCGGGTCGCTAGCGGAGCTGGCGCTCTCTGCGCTGGCGGCGCGATGGCGCTGGGGACGCTTCGATGTGCGCATCCAGGGGAGTCATCCGCTGCTGCGGGTGGTCGGCTGGCTGATGAGCCTGCGCTCCTGCCTCACCGGCGTCGCCACCGGGGATCAGGGCATCTTCGTGCGGCGCACGCTGTACGAGGCGGTAGGCGGTTATCCCGACATCCCGCTGATGGAGGACATCGCCCTCAGCCGCAGGCTCAAGCGCCATGGCCGGCCCGCCTGCGTGCGCGTGCCGCTGCTCACTTCCGGCAGGCGCTGGGAGCAGCACGGCGTGCTGCGCACGATCCTGCTGATGTGGAGGCTGCGCCTGGCCTATGCCCTGGGTGCCGATCCGGCGCGTCTGGCTCGGCATTATCGCCGGTGAGCTGCGCGATCCTAGTGTTCGCCCGGGCGCCGGTGCCGGGAGAGGTCAAGACCCGTCTGGCGGCCATGCTGGGAGCCGAGGCCGCCGCCGCCCTGCATGGGCGCATGGTCCGGGCGGCGCTGCAGAATGCGCTCACCGTCGGCCAATGCCGCACCGAGCTCTGGTGCGCGCCGGGCGCGAGTCATCCCTTCTTTCGCGCCTGCGCCATGGACTACGGCATCGCCCTGCGGGAGCAGGTGGGCAACAATTTGGGAGCGCGTATGGCCGCCGCCGCCGCCGAGGTGCTGGGCCGGGTCGAGCGGGCGCTCATCGTCGGCACCGATTGTCCAAGCCTCAGGCCTGCGGACCTGGAATCGGCCGCAGCCCTGTTGGAGCAGGGCTGCGACGCGGTGCTGGGGCCGGCAGAGGACGGCGGCTATGTGCTGCTGGGTCTGCGACGTACCGCGCCGGCATTGTTTCAGGACATCCCTTGGGGCGGCTCCACGGTGCTGGAGGAGACACGCCATCGGCTCGCGGCGCTCGGCTGGCGCTGGGAAGAGCTGGCACCGCGCTGGGACGTGGACCGCCCGGAAGACCTGGCTCGCCTCGCAGCCTGTCCCGGCTGGGAGGATCTCGGCCTCAGCCGAAGGACTCGGTCGTGTAGCGCTCCACCCGCAGGTGGTCGGACCAGTGGCTCGGAGACAGGCCGGCCTTCATCTTGAGGTGGCGCAGAAACTCCTTGGGCTCGGGCAGCTGCTCCCAGACGCTGGGCAGGAAGGTGCCGCGATGGCGGCCGTCTTGCAGGATCAGTCCATCCACTCCGGGGCGCAGCTGGCGCAGCAGCTCGGCCTCCGAGCCGAAGTGCAGCGGCTCGTGGGGACCGAGGATGGAGATGTGGATGTCCAGGCGCTCCAGCTCCTGGTGGCCCACCGGCGAGAATCTGGGATCGGAGACGGCCGCCGCGTAGGCATTGTGGATCACGTCCTCTGCCAGCGGCCGCACCGGCTCCAAGGCGCCGATGCAGCCCCGTAGTGCCCCGTCGATCTGCAGGGTAACGAAGCAGGCGCCGTGCGCCCGCAGGCTCTCCGGGTAATCCTCGAGGCGTATGGCAGGCGCCCGTCCGTGGTCCAGCCCGTAGCGGATGGACGCTCGGGCGAGGCTCAGCAAGGTGCTGCGATTGGCTGCAGAGACCATGACGGGCTGCCTCGGCTACTCGAACACGTAGGCCCCGTAGCCCACGACCCGGTCGCGAGAGCCGGCGGTGTCCCCGGAGTTGCGCAGATCGACGGTGCGTGCGCTGAGCCCATGGTGGCGCGCGGTGCGCAGCAGACCGCTCACCGGGATCCGCCCGCAGGCCTGCTCGTAATCGATGTCCTGGGGCCGCAGGTCTTCGATGGCACGGGAGGTGGCACCGTCCATGCGCCGGGCAGTAGCGTAGTCGTGGTAGTGGCTCAAGTCGGAGCTGACCACGATGAGCGTCTCGGGCCCGCCCCAAAGCAGCTCGAGCACTTCACCCACTTCGGCGGCAGTGGCGTCGCCCACCACCAGGGGAACCAGCTTGAAGTCCGCCAGGACCTCCTGCAGGAACGGCAGGTGCACCTCGAGGCTGTGCTCCAGCTGATGGGCCTCGTCGAGCAAGTGCACCTGCGGCAGCTCCAGCGCCCGGCGCACGGCATCCACGTCCACTTGCACCTCACCGAGCGGGGTGGCATAGCGTGCGGCGCTGCAGGCCGCCAGTCCGCGGAAGGGCACGCGGTGGGAGGGTCCCAGCAGCACCACGCTGGTAATGACATCCCGGGCCGCCGCCACCCGCCGGTAGGCCGACGCGGCAATGGGGCCGGAATAGATGTATCCCGCGTGGGGGGCGATGACGGCCTTCGGCGGCCGTTCTTCCGGTGCCTCGGCCGCCAGATACTCCGCCAGCATGGCGTGCAGGGCGACCGGCTCACCGGGGTAGAAGACCCCCGCCACCGCGGGGTGACGAACCGTGCTCATTTGTGCTCCTCCTGTGTGCATTCTTCGTCGGAAATGGCTTCCTGTGCACAATTATAGTCCCTGCCGGTCCCATGCCCCTGTGCCATACTTTGATCGAGAGGTGGGAGCCGAGCCGCCGTGGGCCTCGCCCCACGAAGAACGGAGGCCGTGATAGTGAGCGCAAGCAACCCGAGCAGTGTATTGCCGGTCGACTACTGGCATCGACTGGACGACGGGCGCATCCAGTGCGATATGTGTCCGCGCTTCTGCAAGCTGCGCGACGGCCAGCAGGGCTTGTGCTTCGTGCGCGCCAGGCAGGGGGACAGGATGGTCCTCACCACCTACGGGCGCTCCAGCGGCTACTGCGTGGATCCCATCGAAAAGAAGCCGCTGAATCACTTCCTGCCGGGCACGGCCGTGCTGTCCTTCGGCACGGCGGGCTGTAATCTGGCCTGCAAGTTCTGCCAGAATTGGGACATGAGCAAGGCCCGCCAGATGGACGTGCTGGCCGACGAGGCCTCCCCCGAGACCATCGCCAGGGCGGCCAAGGCGCTGGGCTGCCACAGCGTCGCCTATACCTACAACGATCCCGTGATCTTCATGGAGTATGCGGTAGACGTGGCCGACGCCTGTCACGAAGTGGGCGTGCGCTCGGTCGCTGTCACGGCGGGCTACATCACCGAGCAGCCGCGGGAGGTGCTTTACGCCCACATGGACGCGGCCAACGTTGATCTAAAGGGCTTCACGGAGGAATTCTACTATCGGCTCACCGGCGGCCACCTGCAGCCGGTGCTCGATACGTTGATCTACCTCAAGCACCACACCCAGGTATGGGTGGAGCTGACCACTCTGCTGATTCCGGGCCACAACGACTCCGAGCAGGAGCTCGACCAGATGACCCGTTGGGTGGTCGAGCGTCTGGGGCCGGACGTGCCCATGCACTTCACGGCCTTCCATCCGGATTGGAAGATGACGGACACCCCACCCACGCCGCCGGCGACCCTGAGCCGGGCGCGGCGCATCGCCATCGACAACGGGGTGCGCTACGCCTACACCGGCAACGTCCACGACTCGCGCGGCGGCAGCACCTACTGTCACCACTGCGGTGCGCTGCTCATCGAGCGCGACTGGTATGTGCTGGGCCAGTGGAATCTCACCGCCGAGGGCCGCTGCAAGGCCTGCGGCACGCCCTGCGCGGGCGTCTTCGAGGCCCGGCCGGGGCACTGGGGTGCCCGCCGCCAGCCTGTGAGGCTGGCCGACTTCGCCGCCTGATCCTCCAGCCTAGCTATCGCCTGGCGCCGTAGCCGGGCCGCGCCTTGGTCCGCTCGTTGCTCTTCCGCTACCATTGCGCCCCGTGAGCGCGGGCAGACCCGCAGGGGAACGGTGATGCTGCAGATCTACAACAGTCTGACCAACCGCAAGGAGCCATTCGTGCCCATCGATTCGGGGCGGGTGCGCATGTACGTCTGCGGCATGACGGTCTACGACTACTGCCACGTGGGTCACGCCCGGGTGCTGGTCGTGTTCGACACGGTGGTGCGCTACCTGCGCGCCCGCGGCCTGGATGTCAACTACGTGCGCAACATCACGGACATTGACGACAAGATCATCCGCCGGGCGGTGGAGCAGGGAATCCCGGTGGGCGAGCTCACCAGCCGCTTCATCGCCGCCATGCACGAGGACGCCGCCGCGCTGGGGGTGCTGCCCCCGGACCACGAGCCCCGCGCCACCCTCTCCATCGAGAGCATCCTCGCCATGGTGGGGCGGCTGCTGGAGCGGGGCCATGCCTATCGGGCCGCCAACGGGGATGTCTACTACGATGTCAGTCGCTTCGCCGATTATGGCCGGCTCTCCGGCAAGCGTCCCGAGGAGCTGCGTGCCGGCGCCCGCGTGGAGGTGGACGAGGCCAAGGACGATCCCCTGGATTTCGTGCTGTGGAAGGCCGCAAAGCCGGGCGAGCCGAGCTGGGAGTCGCCTTGGGGGCCGGGGCGTCCTGGCTGGCACATCGAGTGCTCCGCCATGTCCACGGACTGTCTGGGGGCCCACTTCGACATCCACGGCGGCGGGCAGGACCTGCAGTTTCCCCACCACGAGAACGAGATCGCCCAGTCCGAGGCGGCCACCGGCGAGCCCTTCGTCAACCTGTGGATGCACAACGGCTTCGTGCGCGTCGACGAGGAGAAGATGTCCAAGTCGCTCGGCAACTTCTTCACCCTGCGGGAGGTGTACGCCAAGTTCGACCCGGAAGTGGTGCGCTATTTCATACTCGCCAGCCATTACCGCAGCCCGCTAAGTTACTCCGAGCAGAACCTGGACAATGCGCGCAGCGCGCTGACCCGGCTCTATACCGCCCTGTCCGACGTGGCGCCGGGCGAGGCCGACCCAGAAGGGGAGCACGAGCGGCGGTTCCATGCGGTCATGGAGGACGACTTCAACACACCCGAGGCCATGTCGGTGCTGTTTGACCTCGCCAGGGAGCTCAACCGGGCCAAGGAGCAGGGCGAATCGGCCCTGGCGGCCTCCCTGGCGGCGACGCTGATCCGCCTGGGCGGCGCGCTCGGCCTGCTTCAGCGCTCGCCGCAGGCGTTCCTGCAGGGTGACGCGACCAGCCTGGAGCTCGGCCGGGAGGCGGTCGAGGAGATGATCGCGGCCCGGGCTAGGGCGCGGCGCGCCCGCAACTATGCGGAGGCGGACAGAATTCGGGATTTGCTCCAGGTCCGCGGCGTGGTGCTGGAGGACGGCCCGCAGGGGACGACTTGGCGCCGGGCTTGACGCCGCAGCCGCTCAGCTCTTGTGCAGCTGCTCGGCGGCGTACAGGGTGTTTTGCAGCAGGGTCGCCACGGTCATGGGCCCCACCCCGCCGGGCACCGGTGTGATCCAGGCGGCGCGCTCCGCCGCGGCCGCGAACTCGACGTCTCCCACCAGACTGCCGTCGGCACGACGATTCATGCCCACATCGATCACCGTCGCCCCAGGTTGAATCCAATCGCCCTTGATTAGCCCGGGCTTGCCTACCGCCACGACCAGGATCTCCGCGCGCCGCACGTGCGCCGCCAGGTCCCGGGTGAAGCGGTGGCAGGTGGTCACGGTGCAGCCGCCGAGCAGCAGCTCCAGGGCCATCGGTCTTCCGACGATGTTGGAGGCGCCCACCACCACGGCCTCGCGTCCCAGCAGCGGGTCGGCCGTGTGACGCAGCAGGGTCATCACCCCGTGGGGCGTGCAGGGTCGCATGATGGGAGCCCGCAGGGCGAGCCGCCCGACGTTGTAGGGGTGGAATCCGTCCACGTCCTTGTCCGGATGGATGCGCTCGATGACCGTCTCGGGATCGATGTGATGCGGCAGGGGCAGCTGCACCAGGATGCCGTCGAGGGTGGGGTCCCCATTGAGCGCGTCGATGAGCCCCAGCAGCTGCTGCTGGGGCGTCCCCGCGGACAGGTCATGGGCCACCGACTTGATGCCCAGCTCCTCACAGGCACGGCGCTTGCTGCGGACGTAGACCTGGGAGGCGGGATCCCGTCCCACCAGCACCACGGAGAGACCTGGTGGCCGCAGGCCGCGACCGAGCCTCTGCTCGATGCGCTCTCTGAGCTCTAGACGTATCTGCGCGGCGATGGATTTGCCGTCAATCAGCTGCGCCGGCATTGGGTGATTCCGTGGCGGGTGGATGCAGGCCGCCAATTCTGTCATGGGGTCCGGCCGTTTCACAAGCAGCGACGCCGGGCCGGCGATTGACGTCCCGCGGTGGGGAATGTATTCTTCTCGCCTTTGCGCAGCGAGGCACGTACCGTTGCGCGCGGGCGGGGTTTCCCGGGGTATAGCGCAGCCTGGTAGCGCGCCTGCTTTGGGAGCAGGAAGTCGGGGGTTCGAATCCCTCTACCCCGACCATGTTCTCTCTGGGCCACTGCCGTTCGGCGGGTTATGATGATCCCATGCGCCCGTAGCTCATCCGGATAGAGCATCGGCCTTCTAAGCCGAGGGTAGCAGGTTCGAGTCCTGCCGGGCGCGCTTCTCGGTTCGCCGAGGCTACGCCGGCGGTGGACGCAAGTTGTACGGCGACGGTGAGCGTAGCTCAGTCGGTAGAGCCCCGGATTGTGGATCCGGTGGTCGTGGGTTCGAATCCCATCGCTCACCCCATTCCCAGCGAGCCGTAAAGTGTTGCGCCCAGCGCGGAAGCTGTGGTTCACTTTGTCTTTCAGGGCCGTTAGCTCAGTTGGCAGAGCAGCTGACTCTTAATCAGCGGGTCCTAGGTTCGAGCCCTAGACGGCCCACCAGATCCTAGACCTGCGCCGGCTCGCCGGCGCAGGGCGCTACGCCCCACCTAGCCTACACCCAGCCCAGTCGATGCTTCCCGCGTCCAGGCACCGATACCCCGCGGCGAGTGATGCCACTCAGTGAGTGCACCCCGTTGGGGCGCCGGGGTTGGTCGGGCTGCTCAAGAGCCTGATATAATTGACGCTTGCCTGCGAAAGTGGCGGAATCGGTAGACGCGCTGGTTTTAGGTGCCAGTGGGGAAACCCGTGAGAGTTCGAGTCTCTCCTTTCGCACCAAACATGTCACGCCGTGCTCCGGTCTCGCGTCGCCCCCGCAGACGGTGGCCGCCGTGCCCAGCCCGATGAGGGTTGCGAGATCGCTTGTCTTAGGTTGTTCCTCGGGTCCGTGAGGTTTAGAGATGCAAGTTTCCGTCGAAACCACAGAGGGTCTTGGCCGTCGTATGAAGGTGCAGGTGCCTGGAGATCGTGTCGACAGCCA
>Ga0307417_10000410_pt1 | contig 17563 bp, 21 predicted proteins | sample SalMarWE160210MG_2_FD_202514 | JGI IMG/M metagenome (GOLD analysis project Ga0307417, IMG submission 202514) | Salt marsh sediment microbial communities from the Plum Island Ecosystem LTER, Massachusetts, United States - WE1602-10 | ecosystem: Environmental > Aquatic > Marine > Intertidal zone... | reverse complement strand
GTCATGTTCATGGTGCCGCGCACTTGCTCGCGGCTGACCGCCTCGAAGCGGTAGGTGCCGGTGCCGTGCGTCGCGCCGCCGCATTGCAGGCGCATCTCCATGACCGAGGCGGTGTTGGAGACCAGCGCCTCCTTGCAGTCGCTCGTGTTCTTGCCCTCGTCCAACTTGATGCCGCGCCGCAGGGTGTCGGCGGTGACGCATTGCTTGGTGACGCGGCGCTTGCCAGCCTGCTTCATGCCGGCGGCCATCGCCCCTCTGATCTGGGCGCGCTGCGCCGGCGTTAGATGTGCGAGCGCCTCCGCCGGCAGCGACGGCATCGGCGGCGCGCCGCTCGCCTCGCCGGAGGAGACCATTTCCCAGAGGCCGGTCTTGACGTCGAGCCCGATGGAGGCGGCGTGGGCGGCGGTGGCGGCGAGGCAGGCGCTCAGCACTGCCGGCAGAAGACGGGTCGCGGACATGGCTTCTCTCCAGGGCTTGGCGTTGCCAAATCGAGGTGCGCGTTTCATGAATTTTGATCCTGCCCCCGGGCGGGCGCGATTATAGGCGGGGCGTCCGCAGCCTGTCATCATCGGGCCGCGCGGAAGACACCATGCCGGCCTTGACATTCGGACATTTTTGTCCGATAGGTAGCTCGCTACCCCAACCGAGTCCCAGCAATGAACAAGCGCGAACGCTTCATTGCCGAATTGAGGGCGGAAGCGCAGCGGAAGGGGTTATCTTTCCGCGCCGAAAACTGGCGCGGCAAAGGCGGTCACATGATGGTGTTTGTGGGCGACAAACTGACGACGGTGCCGTCACGGGAGATCGATCCCAAGACGGCACGCAAAATCAGAAAGCAGCTCGGCCTCGCGGATTGAGAAGGCAAGCCCCGAAAGGAGTTCATCGATGCGTTCTTACGCCTATCGTGCACGGTTCGAGCGCGGCGCACGGCGCGGATACGTAGTGAGTTTCCCCGACGTGCCCGAGGCGATTACGCAGGGGCGCGACATGGCCGATGCGCGCGCCATGGCCGAGGAGGCGCTCGGTCTCGTGCTGCTGGCTTACCTGGAACGGGGAACGCCGCTGCCGAAGCCGCGCGCCAAAAGCCGCGGGCTTGTCGAGATCGCCGTTGCCCCGGACGTGGCCGCCAAGCTGGCGGTGCTGGAGGCGTTCAAGGCCGCCGGCATCAGCAAGTCCGAGCTGGCCCGCCGCATTGGCAAGGACGAGAAGGAAGTCCGCCGTGTCCTCGATCCCAAGCATGCGACCAAGTTGCCGGCACTGACGGCTGCCCTGCGCGCGCTCGGCAAGCGGCTCGTGGTGGGCGTGGCGGAAGCAGCGTAAATTATGCAGCATAAATTAAATACAAGGTTCCTATATCGTGGCGTGAATGAAAATCTTTATCGGGCGACCGAGACTAAGCTTAGTCCAAGGGCGCCCGGTCAAGAGTTTAAGCGCTCAATATATTTCGGTGAGGAGGCTTATTGGGGGGACGGAAGTGTGCACGGCGAGTCCGAGACGAACGCTGTAATTATGCACCAGCGCAATAGCGCTAAATATCCGACCTCTGGCATTTCAACTACGCCAATTTTCGAAAACGCAGCGCGATATGCCACGCATGATGGAAAATATCACAGCGGATGTGTCTATAAAATTGATGTGAACCTTTTGAGTCAGTGCGGGGTGAAGGCATTTCCTGTCGATCAACATGCAGTGCGCCCCGCAATTCCAAACGATCGAGAAATTATTCTCGTGGCAAACGATTTCGGAACGTTACCGGACGAAATCATTATAGAAATTATTGAAGTGACTTCGCCATCTCAGGCAGCTTGAACTTCTGAATCTTGCCGGTACACATCTTCGTGATTGCCGCGAACGCGCCTCAGCGGCGTGTGCAGGCATAGGGCCATATCAGCTTGCTGGCGGCCGGAAACACTTCGTGGTTCACCAGCATGTAGGGGATTGGCACTTTCTTTTTCGACGCCGGCAGCGCCCTCATGGTTCTTGAATCGAAGGGCGGTTTGGCGCGGAACAGCGCGACCGGGTCCATCCAATAGCCGTCGGCCGGAATGACGATTTCGCGCAGTGAAGCGTATTTCGGGCTGGCGCTGAAATAGACGGCAAAATGAACCGCCGGCCGCCGGCTATGTTGCCGTCCGCCGCCGCCGGCACCGCCGCGTCGGCCGCCGCGGCCGCTGCCTCCTCCACCCTTGTGCACCCCTAATCTTCCGGTGTTTCCGGTTGGCCCGATCACATCGCCCAGGCGGAGCCGGTCGCCGACCGATAGTTTCGGCATTCGCTGCAGGTGGGCATAGACGGTGTAAATCCACAGCGGAATGCCGGTGTCCTCCGGCGAATGACGCAGAATGACCTGGATGCCGCGGCTGTTGTCACCGCTGCTGTAAACGCCGACCACGGTGCCGGCGGCGGCGGCAAGTATGGGCGTTCCGAATGGGGCGGGCATGTCGATGCCGCCGTGATAGGATTCCCGGTTGCGCTTGTATGTGTAATCGATGGCCCAGTGCTCGTCGATGTCGCGGCACCGGGCATTGGCTGAAAAATTCGGGCGCAAGCCGGTCTGAAACATACCGCGCGATATCGAAATCTTAACGCTGCAACCGTTCCCACGTCCGATGCCGCACAGGCTCGCTTTGTCGAGTTTGCCGGGTGAAATGCGGTCGGAACCGTCCGCCGCGTGCGCAGCGATGCCTCCGGCCGGCGGAACCATGGCGAAAAGGGCAATTGCGGAAAAAAGAAGAATAACGGGCGCGAGTGTGCATCTCATGCTGGGAGGTTCCTGACGTAATCCGGGATTGTGAAGGGAATCAAACCCCCTTCGCCATCTCGCGCAGCTTGAACTTCTGGATCTTGCCCGTGCTGGTCTTCGGGATGTCCGCGAACACCACGATGCGCGGGCATTTGTAGCCCGCCAAATGCTTGCGGCACCATTGCAGCAGCTCGTCGGTGGTCGCCTTTGCGCCCGGCTTTAATTCGATGAAGGCGCAGGGGGTCTCGCCCCATTTCTCGTCCGTCTTGGCGACCACCGCGGCAACGGCGACGGCGGGATGCTTGTAGAGCGCGTCCTCCACCTCGATTGAGGAAATGTTCTCGCCGCCGGAAATGATGATGTCCTTGGAGCGGTCCTTGAGCTGGATGTAGCCGTCCGAATGCATGACGCCGAGATCGCCGGTATGGAACCAGCCGCCGGCGAAAGCCTTCTCGGTGGATGATTTGTTCTTCAGATAGCCCTTCATCACCACATTGCCGCGCATCATCACCTCGCCCAGCGTCTCGCCGTCGCGCGGCACTGGCGCCAAGGTCTCGGGATTGATCACGTCGAGCCCCTCCAGCGCGCCGTAACGCACGCCCTGGCGCGCCTTCTTGGCGGCCTGCTCGGCCCCCGGCAGTGCATCCCATTCGGCATGCCAGTCGTTCACCACCGCGGGCCCATAGCTCTCGGTCAGCCCGTACAAGTGCGTGACGTTGAAGCCGGCCTCCTTCATATCAGCCAGCACGGCTTCCGGCGGCGGCGCCGCCGCGGTGAAGAACTCGACCACATGCGGCAGCGGCTTCTTCTCGTTCGCCGGCGCATTGAGCAGCGTCGCCATCACGATCGGCGCGCCGCACAGATGCGTCACTTTGTGATCGGCGATGGCGTCGTACATCGCTGCGCTGCGCACCGCGCGCAGGCAGACATGGGTGCCGGCCACCACCGAGATCGACCACGGGAAGCACCAGCCGTTGCAGTGGAACATCGGCAGCGTCCACAGATAAACCGGATGCTTGGCCATGCCGCAGGTGACCACGTTGCCGACGGCCAAGAGCGAAGCGCCGCGGTGATGGTAGACCACGCCCTTGGGATCGCCTGTCGTGCCCGATGTGTAGTTGAGACTGATGGCATCCCATTCGTCGTCCGGCATCAGCCAGGCGAAATCGGGATCGCCTTGCGCGATGAAATCCTCGTATTCGATATCGCCCAGCCACTCGCCGTCGCCGCCGTATTCGGGATCGTCATAGTCGATCACCAGCGGCTTCACCTTGCAGAGGCTGAGCGCCTCCTTCATCACCTTGGAATATTCGCGGTCGGTGATCGCCACCTTGGCCTCGGCATGATCCAGGGAAAAAGCGATGATCGGCGCATCGAGCCGCGTATTGAGCGTGTTGAGCACGCCTTGCGTCATCGGCACGCCGTAGTGGGCCTCCAGCATGGCCGGCGTATTGGCGAGCAGCACCGACACTGAATCGCCACGCTTGATACCGTGCTTGGCCAAGGCCGAAGCCAGCCGGCGCGCGCGCGCATAGAATTCCGCGTAGGAGCGCTTGAGCGGCCCGTGGATGATCGCCGTGTGATCGGGGAACACGGCGGCCGCGCGCTCGAGGAAGCCGAGCGGCGTCAGCGGCTGAAAATTGGCCGGGTTGCGGTCGAGATCGGTGTCGTAGGGCGTTTTCGCCATTGGGTGTTTCTCCCTCGTGCCTCACGTTACGAAGGGGAAGCGCGACGATCAATTGCCTCTTTCACCCCCGCAGCATGGCGGCGGCGCCGGTGTAGATCAGTTCGAGCCCGATCAGGAAGATCAGGATATAGACGATCTTGTAGAAGAACTCGGTCGGCGTGCGACGCACCAGCCAGACGCCGGCGATGTTGGTGGCGACCGCCAGCGGCAGCAGCAGCAGCGAGGTCGACAGGTTCACCGGGTTGAGCTGGCCGAGCAGGAAGTAGGGCAGAACTTTAAGCGCATTGCCGCAGGCAAAGAACAGCGAGAAGGTGCCGACGAAGGTTTCCTTGTCGAGTTTCTGCGGCAGCACGTAAATCTGGAACGGCGGGGCGCCGCTATTGGCGATGAACGAGGTGAAGCCGGCGGCGGCGCCCCACAGCCTGCCGGCGATCACCGACGGCCGCGCGCTCATCACCCGGAAGGCGATGCCGAACCACTGGCTGAGTGCGAAGGCGACGGCGATCGCCCCCACCACCAGCCGGATCGCGGTGTCCGGCACGTAAGCCGCGATCAGCCAGGCGATGCCGACGCCGGCAATCTGCCCGGGGATCATGATCTTGAGAATGCCGGCGTCCCAGGTGCGCCGGTAGGACCAGACAGTCACCACGTCCTGCGCCAGCAGGATCGGGGTGAGAATGCCGATCGCCTGCACCGGTGAAACCGCGAGCGCCATCAGCGGCGCCGCGATGGTGCCCACCCCTGAAAAGCCGCCCTTCGACAGGCCGAGCGCGATCACCGCCGGAATGGCGACCAGATAGAAGACGGGGTCGGTGATGTAGGGCAAGGGGGTCTCGCGGGAAGTGGGCGCCGCCCTGCCTACGACGAAGGGAGCAGGCAAAATTTGCGCGAGATCAAAGCTTAAGCCCGGCGGCCGCACCAGCCTTGTTTACGCATGCCGGCCGTTCCACAATCGCGGCCAAAAGATCATAGCGGGGGGAAGGCCATGGAAGCTCGCACGAGCCGGTACCATGACGTCTATGCGCGCTGGCAGCGCGACCCGGAAGGTTTTTGGGGCGAGGCGGCCAACGAAATCGATTGGATCGAAAAGCCGAAAAAAGTCTTCGACCCCAATGCCGGCATCTACGGCCGCTGGTTCGCCGGCGGCGTCTGCAACACCTGCTACAACGCGCTCGACCGTCACGTGCTCAAGGGCCGCAACGAGCAGGCCGCGCTGATCTACGATTCCCCGGTCACCGGCCAAAAGCAGACCTTCACCTACGGCCGCCTGCTGTCCGAGGTGCAATTGCTTGGCGCCATGCTGCGCGACTTCGGCGTGCAGAAGGGCGACCGCGTCATCCTCTACATGCCGATGGTGCCGGAAGCGGTGATGGGCATGCTGGCCTGCGCCCGCATCGGCGCCATCCACTCGGTGGTGTTCGGCGGTTTCGCCGCCAAGGAGCTGGCCACCCGCATCGACGACGCCAAGCCGAAAGTCATTCTCTCCGCCAGCTGCGGCATCGAGGTCGGACGCACCGTGCCCTACAAGCCGCTGCTCGACGAAGCGATCCAGCTCGCCACGCACAAGGTCGGCACTTGCCTGATCCTGCAGCGTCCGCAGTGCGAGGCCAAGCTGATCGAAGGCCGCGACCACGACTGGCGCAAAGTGTGGGAGCACGCGGTCGAATACGCCAAGACCAGCGAGTGCGTGCCCGTCGCCGCTACCGACCCGCTTTATATCCTCTACACCTCGGGCACCACCGGCATCCCCAAGGGCGTGGTGCGCGACAATGGCGGCCACATGGTCGCGCTCAAATGGTCGATGCAGAATCTCTACGGCACCAATCCGGGCGAGGTCTATTGGGCGGCGAGCGATGTCGGCTGGGTGGTCGGCCATTCCTACATCGTCTACGCGCCGCTGTTCCACGGCTGCACCTCGATCCTGTACGAGGGCAAGCCGGTCGGCACGCCCGACGCCGGTGCCTTCTGGCGCGTCATCGCCGAGCACAAATGCGCCACCATGTTCACCGCGCCCACCGCCTTCCGCGCCATCAAGAAGGAGGACCACCAAGGCAAACTGCTCGGCCAATACGACCTGAAAAATTTCCGCGCGCTGTTCCTGGCCGGCGAGCGCGCCGATCCCGACACGCTGCAATGGGCGGAGCGGCTGCTCAAGGTGCCGGTGCTCGATCACTGGTGGCAGACCGAGACCGGCTGGTGCATCGCCGGCAATCCGCTCGGCCTCGGCGCGCTGCCGGTGAAATACGGTTCCGCCTGCGTGCCGATGCCGGGCTATCAGATCGACATCGTCGACGAGGCCACCAAGCCGGTCGCCACCGGCAAGATCGGTTCGATCGTGGTCAAGCTGCCGCTGCCGCCGGGCAACTTCCCGACGCTGTGGGAGCAGGACGAGCGCTTCAAGGAAAGCTACCTCAACGAGTTTCCTGGCTACTACAAGACGGCCGACGCCGGCTACAAGGACGAGGACGGCTACGTCTTCGTGATGAGCCGCACCGACGACATCATCAACGTGGCGGGCCACCGGCTGTCGACCGGCGGCATGGAGGAGGTGCTGGCCGGCCACCAGGACGTCGCCGAATGCGCGGTGCTCGGCATCAAGGACGAGCTCAAGGGCGAGGTGCCCTGCGGCTTCATCGTGCTCAAGGCCGGCGTCAACCGCCCGCCGTCCGAGATCGAGAAGGAGATCGTGGCGCTGGTGCGCGAGAAGATCGGCCCCGTCGCGGCGTTCAAGCTGGCGATCACGGTTCAGCGGCTGCCCAAGACGCGCTCAGGCAAGATCCTGCGCGGCACCATCAAGAAGATTGCCGACGGCGATGCGTGGACGATGCCGGCCACCATCGACGACCCGGCGATCCTGGATGAGATCGGCGCGGCGATGAAAACGCACGGTGTGGGGCACTGACGCGCTTAACCAAGAGCGTTGGAACTTCGCAAGCGCTTCCCGGCCGCCGCGCACGCCGCAATATAGTTGTATCTATTGCCGCGCGAAGCGCGCATAGTGCGGCGATGGACATTCAAAACGCGCCGAATGCTGCGTTGGATCGGACGATGACCTATTCCTTCTGGGGATTGGGTCTACTGATTTCGTGCGGAATCGTTCTCGCATACTTCATTTGGTGATCGCGCCCGTCGCGGCGCCCGTTTTCGCCAACACCGCTGCATCGAGGCATCGCAATGCTGACGCGCACGAAACGCGTGACGCTGACGTTCAAGCATCCTTTCTCGCTCAAGGGCGTCAAACGGCGGCTGGCGCCCGGCCAATACGAAGTGGTGACCGACGAGGCGCTGGTCCAGGAACTGTCGTTTCCGGTTTATCGCCGCGTCGCCACGCTGATCTTTCTGCCGGCGGAGGCCTACGAGCCATCGTCGATCGAGATGGTGAATGTCGACCCGGCCGATCTGGCGGCGGCGCATGAGCGCGACCAGGCGACCGTGCCGGCGGTACCGGCCGCCGCGCAGCAGCGCGCGCCATGAGCGGCGGTTTCGAGCGCGCCGACTTTTCGGTTGTGGTTAAGAACCGCGCCCGCATGCCGCGGCCCTGGCGCTGGGAAATCTACCGGGCTGGGCGGCAAAGTCCGGTGGAGCATTCGCGGGAATATTTCGATCTGCGCAGCGCGGCGATCGCCGAGGGCAGGGCGGCCCTCGTCCGGCTTTTGGAGAAGCTGAAATTCTGACGCGCGGCTATCGCAACTATAGCGCCGCGATCACCCCTCCTAGACGATAAAAAAACCCGGCGCTTGGCCGGGCTTTCGTTCTTTCAGCGCTCGCGCAGTTTACTTCTGCTGCGGCTGGCTGGCCGGCTTGTCGGTGCTCGGCTTGCTGTCGCCCTGCTGTTGCTGCTGCGGGGTCGGATTGGAAGCGGGCTTTTGCTGTTCGGAAGACGCCGCCGGATTATTGGGAGTATTGGTCATGGTATTGAACCTTTCAAAAGGGATTTCAGTACGAACGCAGTACTTAATGGAGCTATGGTTGCGGGCGGCAATAACAAGGCGTCGCGGCGGCAACCAGCCGGTATATTTTCGATCGCCGCCTTAATTCGACGTTCGTGCGCGGCGCGCCGGCGTGGCTGCCCAAGACGGACTCAGGAAAAATTCTCCGCGGCACCATCAAGAAGATCGCCGATCACGAGCCCTGGATCATGCCGGCCACCATCGACGACCCGGCGATTCTGGATGAGATCGGGAGTGCGTTGAAGGGGCATGGCGTGGGAAGGTAGGTTTCTCCCGGTCATTCCGGGGCGCGCCGAAGGCACGAACCCGGAATCCATTAGCCAAGCCTGATATTTATGCGTTACAGCGATTGTGATACTATTGCTCCACAACCGGGGCAGTGTCGTGGGTTTCCGTTTCCGTAGATCACTTAAAGTTTTACCGGGCGTTCGGCTAAATTTTAGTCGTAGCGGCGCGTCAGTTTCGCTTGGTCCGAGAGGTCTCCGCCACACGATTGGTCCTAAGGGTTCCCGGACAACTATTGGGATCCCGGGGACAGGTCTCTCTTGGACAGAGTACTCATCGCGCAACAAGAGACAGACTGATTGGATTCCCGTACCGCCGAGCGAGCTTAACTCCCGTCCTATTCCTTCAACCGCGCCGGTCGGTACTGTTGGCTCAAACCTTACCCCTATCGAGAGTGCACCTGTCGAGCGAATTGGCGCACTGTCTACAAGTGAATTTGCTCCAATCCTGAATTCTGCAACTCAACGACTGGGCTTTGCACCGTGGGTGACAGCGGCTTGCGCGGTCTATTTTTTCTTGGCCCTGAATTCAGGAATCCAGGCTTGGTCCGGCGTGGCGGGCTTCTATGCCCTGGTGTTTGTCCCATTTACAATTGCTTTGGATCGCTATCGTCGTTCGATTCATATTAAATACGTACTGGAAGGTACGGCAAAGACAGTTGCCGAGGCTTTGGCAGAGACTTTTGAGCAACTTAAAGGCTGTGGTGCATTGTGGCAAATCGATGCGCAAGGCGGTACTTCCGATTGGAAGAGACATGCTGGCGCGACTACGCTCTCAAACCGAAAGCGAATTCATCCGAAATTTGACCGACCCGCTGGCATTCGTGGTGAAGTAACTTTTCCAGCATTGGGGCTTGGTAAGGAAACGCTATTTTTTCTTCCTGATACAGTCTTAGTTGCAAAACGAAATGTAATCGTCGCGCTTCCATATCAGCAACTTCTGGTGTCTGCTCGGAGCGTTAGATTCATCGAAGAGGAAACAGTTCCATCCGATACAACATGTGTTGGGCAGACGTGGCGCTTCGTGAATAAAAATGGTGATCCGGATCGCCGCTTTAATTTTAATCGACAATTGCCGATATGCCTGTACGGAGAGATCGATCTTAAATCGAATAGCGGGCTGAATTACAAGATAGAGTATTCCAACGCATCTGCTGGTGATCGAATTCTTAAGGCAATAAATATCCTGCATCGCCCTGAATCATTAATACGTTCAAAGCCGATCACAGTTTTCAAGAAAGCAAAACTCTGGCCGTCAGTGCTATTTTTAGGCTGCTTCCTGTTAGCGCTTATTGTACCGGTCGTTGCAGTTTTCAACTTTGAAATGCCTACAAAAATTCAAATGCTAAACCTCACTAATTCGGAGAACAGCGCAACAAATGATCAGAGCGTAGTTCCTAGTAAACGATCAGATGCTACGCCACGAACACGGCGAAGGCGTCCGTCTTCGATGCCGCTGGTAATTACTCCTGATCTGAACGGGGCGCGATAGTTTACGCCTCAATTTAATCTGCAATGCTAGTCGGCTCAGGCACCGGCAAGCCATCCTCTTTCAGCCCGCCGATATGAAAGCGAATTGCGTTGCGAATTTCACTTTCCACGGCATTCACGCTTCCGGCCGTGGCGACACAGCCGGGCAGGTCCGGTACATAGGCCGAATAATTGCCGTTCGCCTTCTCGACCACGATTGCGTAGCGCATCATGAATCCTCACGCCGCCTTCCGCCTTCCCTTCTTGCCCACCGGCGGCAACAACACATCCGCCGGCACGCGGAAGCGCGCGCGCAGGCGCTGCACCATGGTCATGCTCAAGCCCTTCTTGCCGCGCAGCACTTCGCTCACGCGGCTGGCCGTGCCAAGGATCGGCACCATGTCGGCGCGCGTTAAGCCATGCTGATCCATCAGATAGCGGATGATCTCGGCGGTGCTTGGGGCCCGGCGCGGCCACTTGCGCTCCTCGTAGGCGGCGATCAAGCGCGCCTGCGCTTCCAGCCGTGCCGCGTCGGCGGCGTCATCGGACGCCATCAGCCGGTCCACCAGCTTACGCGCGCGGGCAAGCTCGGCGTCGTTTTCAATGACGATCAAAGTCGCATCCATCACACCCTCTCTACATCGATCCTGTCGTATTCCACATGCGTGCCGAAAAATCGGATCGCCAGCACACCGGCCCGATAGTTGAGGGCGGCGACCAGCCGGTAGTCGTTGCCCTTGATATTGAATACCACCCGGCCGCCCTTGAGGATGCTCGCCTTCGGATGTGAGCGCTTCACATCGTCCGGCGTCGCCCATTGCGCCTGGCTCGCGATCGCCAGCCAGACGTCATACTGCGACCGCGCCGCCTTGATCGCCTTGTGCCCGGCGCGGCCTGCGAAGTATCGCTCCACGAGGTCCGTGCCGATCACGATCATTGATACAGGCTAACATAAAATTCCAAAAATTGGAAGTCAAAAAAATTGCACGTATTGTACCCGTCTTTGGCTCATGGATTGCCGGGTCAAGCCCGGCAATGACACCAGAGCGGGGCGCGACGAATACAGGAAACGGCCATCACCGGGCCGGCGCGTTGGCGCCGTGACACGGTGATCCCGCTTAGGAAGGTGACGTGCCTCTGGAATCGAAATGGCCGGGACAGGCCCGGCCATGACGAACAATTTGGTCGTCGCGGAATTCCGCGCGCTTCACATCGGCAACATCGTCTCGAGCTTTTCGCAATCCGAATAGCTCAGCCTGCCGCAAGCGATGTAGCCGTTCAGCACGGGCCGCGTCATGGTGCCGGGGGCTGCGCCCATGACGCTGTCCTGCGCGGGCTGGGCGCCGGCCGCAGCCAGGCGCGTGTGGACCGTGCGGGAAACCGCCACCGTGCCGATCAAGGCTGCCGTAATGACGGCTGCCGAAAGTATTTTCATTGTGCGCGTTATCATTTGGGACCTCACTTGCTTCCGTCGCTCATGGCGGGGCAGATAGCCAGACTATTGCGGCGCACAAGAGACCGCGCCATCACATTAAATTGTTCTTACGGGGTAACCGGTTAAGGAATATTGCATTGCATCAAATTTGTTCATGAATGTTAACAATTGCGCTGCTGAGAGCGGCGCGGCGGGCTGGAAATCAATGCCGTTGGCCGTCACAATTACAGGAATATATTCATAATTCCGCCAAAATCCTCCGCCATGATCCGCTCACCTGTCCATGAGGGGCGCTTCTAGAGGCGTTCTCGGAGTGGGGCAGGGGCGGCGCCCGCGGGCAGGCTTCGCAAGCCTGCACTCGGGAGGCCCTGGCCAGCCGTCCGCCGGCACGATGACCGGCTGCCCCTTGAGGGCTGGACGCGGCGGGAACGAAGGCGGGCGGAAGCCCTCCGGATAAGGGAAGCCAAGAGCGGCGTCCCCTCTTGTCCCGCTCGGAAGTACGGCGCCGGGGACTTAAAAAGCCGCACGTGGAGCGCCGAGTGGCGAGCGCGTCGATCGCAAGACGCGCCGACGCCACGCCCCGCCGAAGCCCTGAAAGGGCGAAGGCGGGCGCAAGGCGTTGGACTAAAGGTGGCGCCGCTCGGCGCTCCATCCCCTCGCTTTTTTTGCGGGGGGCGACTCCCCCGCGCCCCCTGTTGCGGGGGTGCGACGTGTGACGACGGCGCCCCCGCGCCGCAAAGAACAGGGGCGATGGCGCACGTCTTCACTCACCCGTTCGTCCCCGCGAAAGCGGGGACCCAGTTCTTCGCGTTCTGGATGCCCGCTTTCGCGGGCACGAACGGAGAGTTATGACAGCACAAAACTTGGACCGAGGAAACGCATGCCCTTCTTCATCTGCACCGCCTGCGGCACGCAATATCCCGACAGCGCGACGCCGCCCGCGCAATGCTCAATCTGCGAAGAAGAGCGGCAATACGTGCCGCCGCGCGGGCAGAGCTGGACCACGCTGGACGCGCTTCGCGTCGGCCATTTCAACAGCTACCGCGAATACGAGAAGGGCCTGATCGGCTTCGGCACGCAGCCACAATTCGCCATCGGCCAGCGCGCGCTGCTGTTGCGCACGCCGGGCGGTAACGTGTTGTGGGACTGCATTTCGCTCTTGGACGCGGCGACCGTGACCATGATCGAAGGTCTTGGCGGCGTTGCGGCCATCGCCATCTCGCATCCGCATTTCTACACGTCGATGGTGGAATGGGCGCGCGCTTTCAAGGCGCCGATCCATCTGCACGCCGCCGACAAGCAATGGGTCATGCGGCCGGATGCGGCGATCAAGCATTGGGATGGCGAGACGCTTGAATTATGGGACGGCGTCACGCTCATCCGCTGCGGCGGCCATTTCGAGGGCGGCACGGTGCTGCACTGGGCGGGCGGCGCGGACGGCCGCGGCCTCGTTTGTTCCGGCGACATCCTCACGGTCTGCACCGACCGCAAGTGGCTCAGTTTCATGCGCAGCTATCCGAATTTCATCCCGCTGTCGGCGCGCGCGGTCGTGCGGATCGGGCAGGCGCTAGCGCCGTTTTCGTTCGACACCATCTACGGCCACTATTTCGACCGCGTTATCGCGCGCGACGGCAAGCAGGTGCTGGAAAGCTCGATTGCGCGCTACATCGCCGCGATCGAGGGCAAGCGGGGGTATGGGTGAGGAAAGAGTGCGGAGGGCATTGCAACTTCCCCGCTCGTCCCCGCGCAAGCGGGGACCCAGTTCTTATGAAAATGGAAACAGGGCTGGATGCCCGCTTTCGCGGGCATGAGCGGAGAATGAGAAGCCCGCCTTACTCGCCCTCTTTCTCGCCGTCTTCCTGCTCGGCCTTGCCGCTGAGCCCCTTGAGCTTGGCGAACACGGCGGACACGTCGAGATCGCCGCCCGGCTTCTGCTGGGCGGCTTCCGCGGCGGCGGCGGCTTCGGCCTCCTTGCGCGCGGTGGTCTCGGCGGCGGGCAAGAGCGTGGCGCCGGTGTCGGCCGCGACCGGCTTTTCCTTGTTGGCACGCTGCACTTCGAGGTCGAGATCAATCTGCGAGGCAAGCCCGAGCGTCACCGGGTCCATCGGCGTCAGCGCGGCCGAATTCCAGTGAGTGCGGTCGCGGATCGCCGCGATGGTCGACTTGGTGGTGCCGACCAGCCGCATGATCGCGCTGTCTTTCAGTTCGGGGTGATTACGCACCAGCCACAGGATGGCGTTCGGCCGGTCCTGGCGGCGCGACACCGGCGTGTAGCGCGGACCCTTCTTGCCGGTGCGCTCGGCGGGCGGCAGGGCGACCTTCTGGTCGGCGAGTTTGAGGATAATGGCGTGATTGTTCTCGGCCTCGGTGATCTGCTCGCGGGTCAGTTGCCCGGTCTGGATCGGGTCGAGGCCCTTGATGCCCTGCGCGGCGTCGCCGTCGGCGATCGCCTTCACCTCGAGCGGGTGCAGCTTGCAGAACTCGGCGATCTGGTCGAATGACAGCGCGGTATTGTCCAACAGCCAGACGGCGGTCGCCTTCGGCATTAGCGGTGTTGCGGTCGCCATGGCAAATCTCCTCCCAGGCTTCGCCCGCCCGTCCGGGCGAAGCATCAGATCATCGGCGATGATCGAAAGTAGCGGGAATATAGGGTTTGACCCCGATTCCCGCAATGGTTCCGGCTTGACAGGGCGGGGCCGTGCAGCCATGTCGGGTGACATAAATAACGCAAAAAAATCGTGCATAATTAAGGATTAAGAATGGCCGCCAACCCGGAAAAGCCCGTTCTCAAGGTGCTGCTGTGCTCGCCGCGCGGCTTCTGCGCCGGGGTGGTGCGCGCCATCGAATCGGTGGAGCGGGCGCTTCGCATCTACGGGGCCCCGGTCTATGTGCGCCACGAGATCGTCCACAACCGCTACGTGGTCGAGAGCCTGAAGGCCAAGGGCGCCATTTTCGTCGAGGATCTCGCCGAGATTCCCGATACCGGCGCCCCCGTCATCTTCTCGGCGCACGGCGTGCCGCGCGCGATTCCTGAGGAGGCGGCGCGCCGCCATCTGCTGGCATTCGACGCCACCTGCCCGCTGGTGACCAAGGTGCATCGCGAGGCCGAGATCCATTTCCGCCGCGAGCGCGAGATCGTGCTGATCGGCCACGCCGGCCACCCCGAGGTGATCGGAACCATGGGCCAGCTTCCCGCCGGCGCGATCACGCTGGTGCAGACCTTGGAAGACGCGGAGAAATTCACCCCGCGCGACGAAAGCAAGCTCGCCTATGTGACGCAGACCACGCTCTCGGTCGAGGACACCGCCGCCATGGTCGAGGTGCTCAAGCGCCGCTTTCCGCAAATCGTAGGACCGCACAAGGAAGACATCTGCTACGCCACCACCAACCGCCAGGAAGCGGTCAAGCGCGTGGCGCCGGTCGTCGACGCCATGATCGTGGTCGGCGCCCCCAATTCGTCGAATTCGCAACGGCTGAAGGAAGTGGCCGAGCGCGCCGGCTGCCCGCGCGCATTCTTGGTGCAGCGCGCCGCCGATATCGACTGGCGCGCTTTGGACGGGGTCGCCAGGCTCGGCGTCACCGCCGGGGCCTCCGCCCCCGAAGTGCTGGTCGAGGAGGTGCTCGGCGCCTTCGCGGAGCGCTACGCCTTGGACATCGAGGCCGTCTCCGCTGCCGAGGAGGGGATGTTCTTCCCGCTGCCGCGCCCGCTGCGCGAGGAGCAGGCGGCGGAGTGACGCTTTCATGGCCGTCTATACCGACGTTACAGCGGACGATCTCAACGAGTTTCTCGCCGGCTACGACATCGGCGAATTGCTCGCCTACAAGGGCATCGCCGAGGGCGTGGAGAATTCAAACTTCCTGCTGCACACGGGCGCCGGCAATTTCATCCTGACGCTCTACGAGAAGCGCGTCGCCGAGCAAGACTTGCCGTTCTTCCTCGCGCTGATGGAGCATCTCGCCGGCCGCGGCATCACCTGCCCGCAGCCGGTGAAGAACCGCCAAGGCGGCATGCTCGGCCGGCTGGCCGGGCGGCCGGCGGCGATCGTTACTTTTCTCGACGGCTTGTGGATCCGGCGGCCGAGCGCTTCCCATTGCGCCGCGGTGGGTGAGGCGCTGGCGCGGCTGCATCTGGCCGGCGCCGATTTCGGAAAGCGGCGCGAGAACGCGCTGGGCATCGAAAGCTGGCGCGCACTCTACGCCCACGCCAAAGACCGCGGCGACAGTGTGCGGCCGGGCTTGTGCGCGGAGATCGCGCGCGAGCTCGACGCGCTCGATAAGTCCTGGCCGCGCAACCTGCCGCAGGGCGTGATCCACGCCGATCTGTTCCCCGACAACGTGTTCTTCCTCGGCGACAAGCTCTCCGGCCTGATCGATTTCTATTTCGCCTGCACCGACACGCTCGCTTACGACGTCGTCATCTGCCTCAATGCTTGGTGCTTCGAAGCCGACCATTCCTTCAACGTCACTAAGGGCCGCGCGCTGCTCAAGTCTTACGCCAATGTGCGCGCGCTGTCGGGGGAAGAGCGCGCCGCCTTGCCGGTGCTGGCGCGCGGCGCGGCCGTGCGCTTCCTGCTCACAAGGCTGATCGACTGGCTGGCGGTGCCCGACGGCGCGTTGGTCAAGCCGAAGGACCCGCTGGAATATTACCGCAAGCTGCGTTTCCACCAGTCGGTGAAAAGCATGCGGGATTACGGTTTTGATTCATGAGCGGCCAGCGCGTCACCATCCACACCGACGGCGCCTGCTCGGGCAATCCGGGCCCGGGCGGCTGGGGCGCGATCCTGACCTTCGGCGACCACCAGAAAGAACTCATGGGTGGCGAGCCGCACACCACCAATAACCGCATGGAATTGACCGCGGCAATCTCGGCGCTGGAGGCTCTGAAACGGCCTTGCTCGGCCGATCTTCACACCGACAGCGAATATGTGAAGAACGGCATCACCACGTGGATCAACGGCTGGAAGCGCAACGGCTGGCGCACCGCCGACAAAAAGCCGGTGAAAAACGTCGACTTGTGGAAGCGGCTCGATGAGGCGCTCAAGCACCACCAGGTGCGCTGGCATTGGGTGAAGGGCCACGCCGGCCACGCCATGAACGAGCGCGCCGACGAACTGGCACGCGAGGGTCTGATCGCCACGCGCGCCGGCGCCAAAGGCGCGATGAAGCTGAAATGACGTTAGGCTAAAGCTGCTTCAGCAGCGCCTCGCCGCTGGTCAATTCGCACTTGCCGGGCGCGTCCTCGATGGCGAGCGTCTTGACCACGCCGTCGTCGACCAGCATCGAATAACGCTTGGAGCGCACGCCCAGGCCGTTGCCGGAGCCGTCGAAATCCATGCCGACGCCCTTGGCGAATTCGCCATTGCCGTCGGCGAGGAACTCGATCTTGCCGTCGGCGCCGGTCGCCTTCTTCCAGGCCTCCATGACGAACACGTCGTTGACGCCGGTCACCGCGATGGCGTGCACGCCCTTGGCCTTGATGGCGTCGGCGTTTTTGAGAAAGCTCGGCAGGTGCAGGTTGGAACAGGTCGGCGTGAAGGCGCCGGGAATCGCAAACAGCGCCACCTTGCGGCCCTTGAAGGCCTCATCGGTGGTCTTGGGCCGGGGGCCTTCCGTTGTCATCACGCGGAACGTTGCGTTGGGCAGTCGATCGCCGACCTTGATGGACATGGGGGTATCCTCTCGCGTTGCCGATTGTTCTAGTTCCCGGCGCAAAATAGCGCAGCCGGCGAATTAGTCGAGATGGCTCTTGACCTCGAGCGCGCGCTCGCCCTCGACCACCGTGAAGGTCAGGTCGAAGTGGCCTTTCGGATCGACCCCGGGCGGCAAACCGTCGAGTTCGAAGCCGAAATATTGGTGGCCGGCGGGCGCACCGGCGGCGCGCTTGGGAATGGGCAATGCCCAATCCGGTGTCGGGCCCTCGACGAAAACGTCGAACGGCGCGCCGGTCGGCGCCTTGATATCGACCATGATCAGGGGCTTGGCCGCGTCGTTCAC
>Ga0307417_10000409_pt1 | contig 17569 bp, 15 predicted proteins | sample SalMarWE160210MG_2_FD_202514 | JGI IMG/M metagenome (GOLD analysis project Ga0307417, IMG submission 202514) | Salt marsh sediment microbial communities from the Plum Island Ecosystem LTER, Massachusetts, United States - WE1602-10 | ecosystem: Environmental > Aquatic > Marine > Intertidal zone... | reverse complement strand
AAGACGTCCACAGTAACCTGCCGGGGGCCGGCCGCGGAACCGGCCCCCAACAGGAACAGGTAGGAAACCGCCAGGAGATGGGCGGATGCGGACCAGATAAGCGCCCTGCCGATTCGCGGCGCCTCCTTTCCTGCCGTTTTCGCCTTCGTTGCGGACATGCCGTCTACCCCCCCGTCCCCGTCCTCCTTTTAGATCCGCACTTCGGCCCCCAGAAGGAAGTTGAACCCGGGGGACGGAAACCCTTTGCGCTCCTCGTAATCCTTCGAGAAAAGGTTCTGCACGCGTCCTGTCAGGAATACCTCCCGAACGTATCCAAGGGCGACGTCCCACCGGTAGCGGGCGAACAGATCCACTCGCGCGTACCCGGGGCGACGGATGTCGCCCCCGTTCGGAGGGGCGTCGAGCTGGTCGCTCTCCACATGCCAGTCTATCTGCCCCCCCCATCGCGGCGTCGGGTTGAGCAGGACGGAGAGGGTTCCGCGTTGCGTCGGCACCCCGAGGATCCGCCGCCCGCTGGTGGCGTCCCACGTGTCCGAGTAGGTGTAGACCAGAAAGGCCGACACCGCCTTCGTTATTTCCGCCTCCACCTCCGCTTCCACGCCCCGCGAGAACGCGCTTCCTACATTGCGCAGCTGCCCGAAGCCGGCGGGGCCGGCAACCGATTCATCGAACTGGATCAGATCGCGGAAATCCTGGTAGAACCAGGTGGCGGAGATCGTGCTCCTCCCGTCGAGGAGCGATGCGTCCACCCCCGCCTCCCAGGAGACCGACACCTCGGGGGACAGACCGGGATTGCCGATGAACGGGTCGGACTGCTCCAAAAGGGTGGGGACGCGAAATCCCCGGCCGGCGGCTGCGCGTACCCTCGCTCCCGTCCTCGGGATCTCCTGGTAGATCGCGACTTTCGGGTTCCACTCCGTACCCGCCTCGGAATTTTTGTCCAGACGCATCCCGAGGCTTACCCCCGTTCCCTCCCGTACCCGCAGCTCTTCCTGGAAATAGAGCGAACGGTTCAGCGTCGAGGCGACCTGACTCGTATCGCCGAAGTTGGACTGAAGGGTATCCGACCCCCTGTCCTCCAGGTACTCGACGCCCAGGAACGTCGTGGAGCGGCCCCCGGCGGAATACCGCCCCTGCAGGTCAAAGGTCATCTTCCGGGTCTTCGTCGTGTCGTCGAATACGAAGGGGAAGGCCTCTCCGGGGTCGGCGGGGTCCTGCTCGTGGAAGGACTCGTGGAAGACGCTCCCGGAGACGGTGACGGCGGTCTTCTCCGATGCGAAGATTTCCCATCGCGCACCGGCAAGGAACCCGCGCCGTGTCAGCTCATGGTTCTGGTCACGGGGAGTCCCGAAATCGACGGGGACTTCCTTCCTCTGGTCCGTGGAGAGCAAAAGGGCATGGAGCCTCCCCCACCCGCCGGTTTCGACTTCCCCCGACCCCAGTACGGAGACAAGGGACGTGTCGTCGTTCTCGACGATCCCGTCGCTCTCGAAGCCATTCGCACCCAGGTAGAGGTTCCCCTTTTCATCGGCTCCCTGGGCGAATCCCTTCCAGGTCGAGGTATCGTAGCTGCCCCCCGAGGCTCCCACCCCGTATTGCCTTCCCATCTCCCCCTTCCGCGGGATGAAGTTCACCACCCCCCCCATCGCGTTGGACCCGTACAGGGCGCTCTGGGCTCCCCGGACGATCTCGATGCGCTCGAAACCGTCCACGGGAAGGGAAGATATGTCGAACTGCCCCAGGGTAGGGCTGTTCACCGCGAACCCGTCGATGAGGACGAGCGTTTGCGTCCCGAGACTGCCCCGGATCTTGATGTTCTCCAGATTTCCCGCGCTCCCGCTTCGCTGCACGTCCACCCCGGGAATCCCCTGGAGAACGTCCCCCGCCACGAGGGGATTCTTTTTCTCGATCTCCTCCCGGGTCACGACGCTCACGGCGGACGCCTGCTCGGACACCTTCTGTTCCACCCTCGTAGCGGTGACCTCGATCGGCTCCAGCCGCGTCGCCTCCTCCGCCCGCAGGATGCCCGGGACCGCCGCGGCGACAGCGGCGAAAAACACCACGGCGGCCTTCCCCCAATTCGCGTGGTTCACTGCTTCCTCCTTCCCTTCCCCGTATGGAAGGCGATGATTACCCCGCGGGCCCTAAACCCTTCAGGGCGCTTTCTCCCTCCCCCCTCCCCGTTCCCTTCCTCACCGGGGTCACGCGGACCGCGCCCGTCGCCGGGTTCCTGTCGCACACGGCATCCACCCCGAACGCCTCCCGGATATTCCCCGGTGTGAGGACCTCCCAGGGCCGCCCGGCGGCGCGGACCGTTCCCTTCGCCAGCAGAATGATCCGCTCCCCGTATTCCGCGCAGAGCGACAGGTCGTGCGAAGCGATAAGGGCGGTGACGCCGCATGATTTCGACAGGCGCGTGACGATCTCGAAGAACATGACCCGGTGATAGATGTCGAGGAACGCCGTCGGCTCGTCCAGGAGCATCACCTTCGCCCCCTGGGCGATCGCCCTCGCGACGGCCGACCGCTGCCGCTCCCCCGCGGACAGTTCGCCCAGACCCCGCGACCGCAGATCGGAAAGGGAGGTCATCGCCAGCGCCCGGTCGACCTCCCGACAGTCCGCCGCCGCCGGCTGGCCGAAGAACCCGTGGTGGGGAAACCGTGCGAGCATCACGTATTCCTCCACCGACATCGGAAAATCGAGGGGGGGGTCCTGCCCCACGACCGAGAGGATCCTGGCCATCTCCCTCCTGCCGTACGAAGACGGGGAACGACCCAGGACGGTCGCCTCCCCGGCATGGGGACGGATCAGGCCCGAGAAAATCTTGAGGATCGTGCTCTTTCCGGCGCCGTTCGGGCCCAAAAGCACGGCGACCTCTCCCTCCCCGACGAGGAGGTCGACGCCCGCCAGCACTTCCCGTTCTCCGTAACGGAAGGCAAGTCCTTTTGCCGCCAGGAGGTCGTTTCTCACGGCTTTCCTCCATTGCGGCGCAGAAGGTAGAGGAAGAACGGCGCCCCGGAAAGGGCGGTGATCGCCCCCACCGGGAGTTCCCCCGAAGGGCCCGCGGTCCGTGCCAGCATGTCCGCCAGGATGAGGAACGTCCCCCCGAGAAGGAAAGCGGCCGGCAACAGGCGGCGGTGGCCGGAGCCGACGATCGACCTCGCCCCGTGCGGCACGATGAGCCCCACGAACCCAATGAGGCCCGAGACCGCGACCACCGAGCCGGCAAGAAGGGATGCGGTGAGGTAGATCACCGTCTTCACCCTCTCCACCGGCAGTCCGCTTTGAAAAGCCGCCTCGTCGCCCAGGAGCAGCAGGTCCATCCCCCGGGAGAGGAGAAACAGCAGCACCACGCCCGCCGCCACGTAAGGGGCTAGCAGCCCGACCCTCCCCAGTGTGCCGAGGCTCAAATCCCCCATGAGCCAGTAGACGGCTCCCGGGATCCTCCCCGGGGGAGCGAGCGCGACCATCATCATGATCAGGGCGTTCAAGAATGCGCCTACGATCACCCCCATCAGGATCAGCCGCTCCCGGGAAACACCGCTCCGGCGGCGGGCCAGAACGAACACGACCGATGCCGCAAGCGCCGCCCCCAGGAAAGCGCACAGCGGGAGCGGCAGAAAGGAGTCGCCCGGCAGCAGGAGCCTGGCGGTCATCGCCCCCACCGCGGCGCCGCCCGAGACGCCGAGGATATAGGGGTCGGCCAGCGGATTGCGCAGGAGCGCCTGAAACGCCACCCCGGAGGAGGAAAGGGCGCCTCCCACCAGTGCCCCCAGAAGCGCCCTCGGGAGCCTGAGCGTGAGGACGACCCGCATGGCCGTCTCCCCGGCACCGCCGTCGGCGCCCCCTCCCGAAAGGATGCGGAAGATCTGTCCGACCGTTACCGGAAAGGGCCCCACGGACAGGGAGAGGACCAGCGCGCCCGCGAAGGAGAAAGCCAGGAGCGGGAACACGATCGCCCTGTTTCTCACCGCGTCGACCGCCTTTCCCCGGTCGGGGAAGCAGACTGCCGCTTCCGCCACGCGGAGAACACCTTGGCCACGCCTTCCAATGCGGCCACCATCCGGGGACCCGGTCGGGTGACCAGGTCCCCGTCGAGCGTTACGACATCGCCGTTGCGAAAGGCGGGGACTTCCGTCCAGCGGGACACGTCGGGGGAAAACCCTTCCACTCCCGTCATCCCGGCCACGAGAATGATGTCGGGACCCGCGGCGATAAGATCCTCCACGGAGAGGCGGGGGTACCGTCCCGCAAACCTGCCGGCCGCGTTTATCCCCCCCGGAATGCGCACGAGCTCGTCCAGGAAGGTCCCGTTTCCCGCGGCGATGATCGGGGAGGTGGACACGACGAACAGGACGCGGGGGGAAGGGGTGCGCTTCTCCCGGGAGACACGCTGCGCCCGGGCCCGGAGGGCATCCGCTTCCCCGCGCCCCTTCCCGGGAACGCCCAGGAGCACCCCGACCTTCTCGATGGTGCGAAAGACCGCGGCCAGGTTCTGGGGCCCCACCGCGAAACAGGGGATCCCCATCCCCTCGAGGACCGCCACTCTCTCCTTCGGATTTCCGTCCGTCGTGCAAAGGACCAGGTCCGGGTCCGTCGCAACGATCCTCTCAACATCGGGATCCACGATCCCGCCTACCCGGGGGAGGACAGCCGCCCGGGCCGGATAGTTGCAAAATCTCGTCACGCCGACGAGCAGGTCCTCCCGCCCGAGGAGAAAAACGATCTCGGTGAGGTTCGGCGCAAGAGACACCACCCGGAGGGGGACTGCGTCCAGCCGGACGGAAACCCCGCGGTCGTCCTTCATCACAAGAGGAAACGAAGCCTGCGCCCGGGGCATACAGACGAACAGGAAGAGAAGAAGGGCGACGGGGAGGGGCCAATGGACCCCGGCCCGGCCCGCCGCACGTCCCACGCTATCCGGCAGACGCCTCAAAAAAGAACCCCCAACGCTTCCGGAGAGGAAAGGTTGGGGGATGGTTGGTGCCGACCCGCCGTCCCGACCCTTCTCCCGCGAAAGGTAATCCGGGAAAACTCCCTGTCGGGCCGGTCTCCTGGCTCCCGGTTACGAACCTACTCTCCGCGCCTTCCCGGAGGATATCCCCCAGTGGCATTGGTGCGGATTTCGTCGCCGGTTACAGTTGCGGGGCAGCGATGGACTCTCACCATCTTCCCGATACCCGTATCGGGCGCCCGACGGGAAATTCGATTTATCACGAACGATCTACCAGGTATTGTGTCGCGCCGGTTCGCGGTAGTCAAGCAGGCAGACCGGAAGGCCGGGGTATCGCGAAAACGCTATCGGTCCCAGTCGCGGAGACGATCGGCGACCAACCGCTCCCGGTCCGGGTAGCGGCCCGCCGAAGCGGTCAGGAATTCGGAATAGATCTTCCCCGCCGCAAATCTGTCTCCTTTTCGCTCGAGCGCCATGCCCAGATGATAGAGAACGTCCGGGTCGTCCGGGATGATCCGCCTTGCAGCCAGCAGGGTCGTTTCCGCGTCCCTGTCCCGGCCCTGTCTCGCCTGTGCGATCGCCAGGTTCACCCTGGCCGCCGACCATCGCGGCTCGATGACGACTGCGCGTTCGAACATCCCGGCGGCTTCCTTGATCCGCCCCTCGCGCATGCGAAGAAGCCCGGCATTCACCAGGGCCGCCGGATACTCGGGATCCAGGGTGAGGGCCTTCCGGAACGCGTTTTCCGCTTCGGCGTATTCCCCCAGCTCCACCAGCGAAATCCCCAGGCCGTTCCATCCCTCGATCAGGGCAGGGTTCGACGAGATCGCTTCCTGGAACAGACGGGCCGAGGTCTCCCAATCGCCCTGCCGCTGGGCCTGGACTGCCCCGTTGTATTTCGAGAGCCACTCCGGTTCCGCGCCAGGGAGGACCGGATCCTGGGACGGAACGGAAGGGGGGACTTCCCGGGAAACGGCTGCGCCGGACGCAGGTGTCCCACGGGATTTTTCTTTGGGTGAGAATCTCCTCCCGGAAGCCGCGGCCCCTTTTCCTCCGGCATCCCTGCGGACGGGCGCCAACCCGGAATCGGGCGGGGTCGTCCGAACGATGAACGCAGCGGCGCCGGCATTCTTCGTCTCGCCGTCCGGAACTCCCAGCACAGGGGAAACGGCAGGCGCGGGGATGGAGGAGGGTGATGGCGACGGTACCGCGATGGGCGGATCGGCAGAAGGTGTCTGCCCGCCTGACGCACCACCATAGCGGGAGTGAACGGCGAAGAAGACAGCGCCTCCCACCATCAGCAGCACCACGACCAGGGCCGCGCGGGTGACCACGCGCCGCTTGCGGACCGGTGGGAAACCCGGACCCTTGGATGCGTGCGAGGGGAGGTCCGGCGGATGTCCTCCTCCGCCTTCGTTCTGCGCTTTTCGAAGGGCATCCTGGAGAAGGCTCATGCGATCCACCGGTCCATCAGCACGGCGGCAAGCAGGGCGAGCGGTTGGGTCACCCAGGAGATCCACCGCAGGAGCCGCCTGGTCCTTACGGGGTTGTCCGAAAGGGACTCTACCGCCAGATGAACGTCTTTGCGCTCGATCCCGGCCCCACTCCGCAGGTAGGAGGACAGGAACGCCCGGTCACAGAGCATGTTGATCCGCCTCGGCACACCCTTCGAATGACGGAAGATCGCACGCTCCGCCCCGACGGAAAGGAAGGGGCGGCCCTCTCCTCCCGCCACGGCAAGGCGATGTTGAATATATCGTGATGTTTCCCCGGGGGTCAGCGCCAGGATCTCCGCCCGCACGGTCACCCTCTGGTTCAGCTGGCGCAGAGAGGGAAGGACGAGCTTTTCCTTGAGCTCCTTCTGCCCGATGAGAACGATCTGGAGAAGCTTGCGTTTCTCCGTTTCCAGGTTGGACAGGAGTCGGACCTGCTCCAGCAGTCCGGGCGACAGGTTCTGCGCCTCGTCGACGATCAGGACGGGACGCCTGCCGCTCTCCGCCTCGTCGAGGAGGAACCGGTTCAGGGTATCCAGGCAGTCCTTCTTCGTGCCGTTTCCCGACCCGACACCGAAATCGCCCAGAATCCCGCGAATCAACTCCTTCTCCGTCAGCATCGGATTCAGCACCAGCGCCGTGGTGAATCTTTCGGAGAGTCTGCCCAGGAGGGTCCGGCAGACGGTGGTCTTCCCCACACCGATGTCGCCGGTCATCACGATGAACCCCTCCCCCGTCTCCAGGCCGAACAGCAGGTGGTCCAGCGCCTGCTGGTGACTCGCGGACAGAAAGAGGAAGTCCGGGTCGGGGGTCAGGGAGAACGGACGCTCCGTCAGATGGAAGTATCGTTCGTACATGTCAATCCCAGGGGGTGAGCCCCTTGCGCTCCCCTTCCGTGCCGTAGACCCATGGCCTTCCGCCGACGTGGAACCCCCGCTCCGACCTGCGCACCCTGTCCTCCTCCTTTGCTGCGGTCTCCACCGGTTTCTCTCCCCGCAGAATCCGCGGCGTGATCAGGATGACGAGCTCCGTCTTCTTCTTCTGCTGATCGGTGTGCCGGAACACCGAGCCGAGGAAGGGGATGTCTCCCAGGAGAGGGACGGACATGATCTTCTCCTGCGTCCGCTCCTGCATCAGTCCCCCGATGAATACCGTATCCCCGTCTCCGACCGAAACCACCGTGTTCGTTTCCCGTACATCCACGATCGGCGCCGTGTTCCCGTCGGGAGAGATCGCCTCCCCGACCTTATCCGTGATCGACGGATGAATGGCGAGCAGGATCCTGCCGTCCTGCCCGATCTGCGGAGTGACGCTCATGATGATCCCCTCCGTGATGCTTTCCGGGGAGTAGGTGACGAACGCCGCCGTCGTATCCGACGCAGGAGTGACGGTGGCCCGGAAAAAGACGTCCTGCCGTCCGATCCGGATGATCGCCTTCTGGTTGTTGAGCGTGGAGACTTTCGGCGCCGAGAGGACGTTCACCTGCCCCTGCGTGGAGAGGGCGTCCAGGAAGGCGTCGAATTTCGAGCCGGTGACGCCGATCTGGAAGGCATTGGTCCCGCTCTGGAGCGTCTGACTGACCGCGGCGCCTCCCGCAAGGGACCCGGAGAGGGAGAGCGACGAAAGATCGGGGAACGCGGTCCAGTCGATCCCGTACTGCGTGGTGTCGTCCAGGTCGACCTCGAGGATGCGGGTCTCGATCATCACCCCGATTCTCGATCGCGATTCGAGGGTGGCAAGGTACTCCCCGACCTGTTGCACGTGGCCAGGGAAGTCGGTGACCGCAAGCGTTCCCGTCGCCCGGTTGAGAACGACCTTGCCGCCGTCGGCGGAAAGCATCGATTGCACCTCTTCGACGATCCCGGACCAGAAGTCGAATTTCTCCTCCGTGCTCACCGTGTTGATACTCTGGCTTTCCCCCCCCGAGGAGGAAGAACCGCTCACCGACCCGGAGGTGGAGGACGAGGACGAACCCGAAGTGGAGGTGGAGGCGGTGAGCGAGCCGGAACCCGTCCTCGCCGTCAGCAGGTAGTCCAGGGAGAAGATGCGGGTGACCCGGTGCGCCGGGAGCACCCGGACGGTCTTCCCGAGAAATACGAGGCGGCAACCGAGCAGGTCGCAGATTTCCGTCATGATCTCGGGTGCGCTGGCCCCCTTGATGTCCATCGTGACCGTGCCGGAAACATCCGGGGATAGCACGAGGTTGAAGTCGTTCTCCTTCGCGAGGGAAAGGAAGACCTCCCGGGCCTCCGCTTCGGCAAGAACCATGGTGTAGCGGCGGGCAGGCTTCCGGAACTCCGCGGGCGACTCCTTCGTCCCTTCCCACGCCCGGACGGGAGCGTCCGGGAGAGGAGAGACGGCACGCTGCCTGTTTTCCGTCACATCCCCTTCCGGAGCAGAAACCGGCCCGCGGGCGACGGTCACCGCAGGCGGGGGGTCCTTCCGAACCGTCCGGGGCGTTGCACAGCCCCACGCCGACAGAAGGAGGCTTGCGCAGGCGACCGCACCCATCGCGCGGGATATCCTGTAACGCAACACGAATTTTACGTTCACCGTTTTCCTCCTCTGCCTTCCGTTCCTGAAATCGCGGGCTTATACATTTCCACCACGCGCGTTTCGCTTCCCTTGTGCATCACGACACGGTACGGATCCACCTGGTCCACAGTCCAGTCCGCTACCTTCCCGCCGACGGGAACCAGACGGCTGCCGAAAATCGCCATCCCGGTCGATCCCACCACTACCGTTCCCCGGAGATCGGCGAGCATTCCCCTTCCTTCCCCTGTATCGGAAGGTCCCGTGGAGAGGCCCGGATCGACGGCCGCGGAAGGCGTGCTCCCGACGGGGAGAAAGGGGTTTCTCTGCCATGACCACGCGGTCCCCGGTTCCGGACGGTCTGTGCGGCCGACAGAATTTTGTGACTCCTGCATCACCGGAGCAGGCTCCGACCCGCCGGAAGGGATTCCTTCCGGACCCTCCCGGACCGACCCGGTGGCAGGTCGCTCGACGGGTGCCTCCTTTCCGCGAAGCGGAAGGAGCCGGTACCCGACGAGGAGAAGGGCGACAACGGCCAGCGCTCCCGCCACCCTCCTGTCCCGCATGATATCGCGCAACCGGTTCATAGCCCCGCTGTTCTCCGGTAGAACGCGGACAACTCCACGTCCGTCTCCATCTCCCCGTCCTTCTCGCGGATCTTGAGCGTGTTGACCGACAAAAGCCTTCTCATTTTTGGAACACCGTCGAAGAACTCGGCCATGTCCCGATAGGTCGAGCAAAAGGCCAGATGAAGCCGGATCTCTCCGGGGCCGCCATTCTCCCCTTCCCCGGGCTTCTCGGGCCCGAGCGAGGGGCCCGCAACGACGCCCGTCGTAGAGGCGGACCCCTCCGCGGGAACGGAGAGTCGGAACCTTCGCAAGCGATGACGGGCGGCATGCCTTCCCAGTTCCTGCAGCAGGTTTTCCGTTTCGGGGGATTCGGGGACCTTGCTCCGCCACTGCGCGACTCTTTTTTCCAGGACGTCGATGTCGCTGCGGGAAGTGCGCGACATCTCCTCCCACGCCGACAGGGCAGCATCCATGTCCGCGTTCGCCGCGACGACCTCCGCCTGGAGCCGACGCACTTCCGCAATCTTCGAAGAGAAGACAAGAAGGTAGGAAGCCGCGGACAGCGCAAGGAGAGCCAGAACGAGCAGGTGGATTTCCTTGAGCTTCGCTATTTTTTCCCGGATCATCTCCGTTCCTCTCCCTCGCTCAACCGGAACGACACGCGGAACTCCTGCTCGTACCCCATCTCCCGGTCCGCTTCCTTCCGCGGCCGGATGTCGACCGGGACATACGCCACCTCCGACAGCCCCCCCCCCTTGCGCACGGATGCGAGGAACATGTTCAACTGGTCCTGGACCCCGGTCAGCGTCTCTCCGTGCACTTTCCCCTTGAGCTCCGCGCGGAAGCCGCCGTCTTCGCGGGAAACTCCCAGACTCGAAAACGTCATCGTCTCGGGCACCGGCGCGCCGAGCCGCGCGAAAAATCCTTTCCACCGGGTAAAAGGCGTTCGCAGGGCCTGTTCCCCCGCCGACGCCTCTCGGGCCACCCGGCGAAGATCCCGCCAGCGCAGGAACTCCTCCTGGGCGGACAGGTTCAGGTTCGTCCCCGCGGACAGGGAAGCCAGCACTTGCCGGTACCGGGTTTCCGCGTTATGCAGCCCAAGGTAGAGAAAGGCGTTCGCTGCCAGGAAGATGGCGGCGATCACCCCCACGGCAACGAGGGTCTTCCAGCGCTCCCTTCGGCCGAGATATTCCGCGGGAAGAAGATTTACCCGGTCCGCCTCCTCTCCCAGAAGGGCCAGCCCGATCGGAACGGAAAAACCCGCCGGGTCGGCATCGAACACCCCCGGATCCTTCACGGCGGAAACCGCAGGATGCGGGGCGATCTCCAAGCGCAGCCGCTCGGAGACAAGCCTCTTCATCGCCCCGGACGGCATTACTCCGCTCCAGTAAATCTGCGAGATGGATCCTCCGCGGCTGAGCTGGCGGTAATACAGGACCGTCCGGGTCAACTCGGTCATGACCCGTTCCGCAGTCGTCTCCTCCTCGGAGAGTCCGGCAGCCTCCGCCGGGGCTCCTCCCGCCGGAAGATCCATGAGATGGTACTCGGGGACTGCGGGAGCGGGACTCCCGGCCGGCGGAAAATCCGCAGGGAAATCCCGAGCGAACCGGAGTTTCCCTCCTCCCGACACCCCGATGACCGCCCGGGATGGATCGGCATGGAGAAATCCGACGACGTTGTCCGCCTGGTCCTCGGGATGCATCACGGAAAGCGCGAGGGGGACCGAGGTGACGCGCACGGGCGTAATCCCCGCTTCGATCAGCAGAAACACCAGCCGCCGTATCTCGAACTCGGGGATATAGACAGCGAGAACCTCTTGGCGATCTATCCCCCGTTCGACCTGTTTCCCGATGATCTCCCCCGTCACCTTCAACTCGGAAACCGGGGTGGAGATCTCCTCCGCGACCTTTCCCCGAAGCAGGGCATCCCGGGTCTCGCCGGTCGTGGGAGGGAGGACGTAGATCCGGTGCTCGATCAGCGGCCCGAAGTAGCTAACTACCGCTCTCCTGGCGGTGAACCCCCGGCTCGACAGAAACTCCCGTAGGAACCGCCCGGCGCGAACCGGCTCGCCCCCCGGCCAGTCCGCCGAGGCCGCCAGGGTGACTTCGAGCGGGCTGGTCCCCGGGACGTATTCCATCGCCCGGACTACCTTCGGGGAGATCTCGAGAGCCAGCATTTTCCCTTTTGCGCCCATTTTTTGTTCCTATCGCAAGTACAGGTTGAGTTGCGCCTGCTGCCCGTTTCCCGGCACGTACACGACCGCCTGTCCGGACACCGGCGGGTTCGGAGGGATCGTGCACACCGCGGTCACCGCGTGGAACCCCGCGTGGAACCCGACCGGGATGCCGAAGGTGTAGGGGGGGACCGCCGGCGTTCCCGCTACGGCTCCCGCCTGGACCCCGCCGTTGGAGTAGTTGAACGTCACCGTGGCGGTCATTCCGGGAATCGACGGGTTCAGGATGTACTGGCTCACGGTATTGTCCGTGTGCCATACGGAGAGGTTGACAAGGAGAGATCCGCCGATGCTCGCCGGATTGGGCGGGTAGACGATGTCGTCCGCCGTTCCCATCGTCCTGTCCTTGCCCGCACTCCGGATCTGCCCCGCTCCCGGGTTTCCGTATGCGTACGGGGTTCCCCACGGGTCATTGAGGTACCCGCCTGCGTCGAAGCCGGTGTTGATGTAGGGGCCGAACCATCCGATCTTCACCCCCAGCAAACCGTTTATCCCTGCGGGCTGTCCGCCCTGAACGTTCAGTTGCGCCAGGTTCGTCGGCAGCCTCCCCATATCGCCCACAAACCCGGAGGTGGGAACGGAGGGGTTCCCCAGGATGGCCCCGTAGAGTTCCTCCATCTCCTTCCGGGCGCCCCCCTCGCGGGTCTGGTTCAGGATCTGCGCCGCGTACGGGACGGCGATCGAGGCCAGAATCGAGATCACCGCGATCACGACGATCACCTCCAGGAGGGTGAATCCGCGCCGTCCTCTCACGAGCTTCCTCCCATCGCCCCGACCATCTTGTAGAGCGCCAGGAAGAAGGAGAGCGCGGCTCCCAGCACCACCGTGGCGAGGAAAACGACGATGGCCGGCTCCAGGATCGCGAAGGTCTTCTTGATCGTCTTGGGGACCTCGCGGTCGTAATGCTTCGACACGTTCTCCAGCGTATCGTCGAGCCTGCCGGACGATTCGCCGGCCGACAGCATCCGCACGACCATCGGAGGAAACTCCCCGGATTTCCCGAGCGCCGCCGAAAGGCTCCCTCCGGCGGTCAGCTCCTCCCTCGCGGTGCGCACGACGGAAGCGATCACACGATTCCCGATGACTCTCTCCACCACCCACAGCGAATGTACCGTTTCCACACCCGCCCGGAAGAGCAGACCCAGGAAATGGCTGAAGCGGCTGATCTCGATGGACCGGATCAACTGGCCCACGAGTGGAAACCGGAGTTTCCACGCGTCCACCCGCAAGCTCCCCGCCGCCGTGCGCCGGTAGAGGCGAAGGGCGACATAAACCAGGAGGAAGAAGGCGAGCAGGTACATGCCGTAGTCCCGAAAGAACGTGCTGATCGCGATCACGATGCGTGTGGGGAGAGGCAGTTCCACCTGTGCCGCCTGGAAGATCTTGATGAACCGCGGGAACACGAAGGTGAACAGGATGAAGACCAGCCCCATGACCGCGGACACGACGGTCAAAGGATAATAGGTGGCCTGCCGAATCGTCCCCGCCAATTCTTCCTGCCAGGTTAAAAACTCGGCCAGGTCGGCCAGGACCCCTTCCAGATTTCCCGTCGTCTCCCCCGCCCGGACGATGCTTACGTAGCTCTCTGGAAACGCCTCGGAATGGAGGCCAAGGGAATCGGAGAGCCCCGCCCCCGCCTGGACATTCCGCCGGACGTCCTGGATTACCTCCTTCAGCACCGGGTGTTCTGCCTGCTCCGCCAGGTCGCCCAGCGCCACGACGATGGAGATCCCCGCGCCCAGGAGCGTCTTCAGCTGATAGGTGAACTGGATGACGTCGCTCCGCCGGATCTTCCCCCGGAAGGAGAAAAAGTTCGCGGCCGCGGACCGCTCGACCGCCTGGAGAAGGTGAAGCCCCATGGAAGCGAGAATGTCCCGGATGCCGTTCTCGTCGGGGGCCAGGAGCGTCCCCCGTACCTTCTTCCCGTAGTCGTCGATCGCGCTGTACTCGTACCGAGGCAATGTCGTTACTCCCCTGAGGTCGTCCGAACCGCTTCTTCCAGCGTGGTGATCCCTTCCCGCGCCTTGCTCACGGCGTCCTCCCGCATCGTGGACATCCCCTCCGACCGGGCCGTCTCCAGCAGTTCCTGCGTGTTCGCCCGCCGCATTACCAGGCGGGTGATCCCGGGGGTCACCTCCAGGATCTCGAAGACCCCCACCCGGCCGCGATAGCCCGACTTGCTGCAATGGTCGCACCCCTCCCCCCGCACGAAGGTCCCGGGGTCCGACCCGGGAGGGATGCCGGCGCGCTCGAGTATCTCTTCCGGGGGGGTGTAGGGAACCCGACACTTGGGGCAATTCGTCCGCAACAGCGCCTGGCCGATGATCGCCCGGACCGACGAAGCGACGAGGAACGGCTCCTGCCCCATGTTGATCAGCCGGGGGATCGCACCCACCGCGTCATTGGTGTGAAGGGTGGAGAAGACAAGGTGTCCCGTCAAGGCCGAGCGGATCGCCAGCTCGACGGTCTCCGCGTCCCGCATCTCCCCGACGAGGATAACGTCGGGGTCGTGCCGGAGGACGGCCCGCAATCCCGAGGCGAAGGTCACCCCCGCCTTCACGTTGATCTGGCATTGCCGGATGATCGAGAGTTCGTACTCCACCGGGTCCTCGAGCGTGACGATACTCCGGTCGAGCGTGTTGATGTAGGAGAGGGCGGAGTAGAGGGTCGTCGTCTTCCCCGACCCCGTCGGGCCGCAGACCAGAAGGATTCCGTTGCGGCTTCCGATCGCATGTCGGAACCGGTCGAGAGTGCGCTCGTCGAACCCGAGCGTGTCAAGCCCCATCACGAGCCGCGACCGGTCCAGGAGACGCAGGACCACGTTCTCCCCCTGCACCGTGGGGAGCGTGGAAACCCGGAGGTCCACCTTCCTCTTCCCTTGAAGAAACCGGATCTTGCCGTCCTGGGGCTGCCGGGATTCCGCGATGTTCAAGCCCGCGAGGATCTTGACCCGGGCCGTGACGGCGGGCTGGAGGGACTTGGGCAGGGACGGCCCCTGCCGCAGCTGTCCGTCGATGCGGAACCGGATCCGAAGGATCTTCTCTTCGGGCTCGATATGGATGTCCGTCGCACCCTCCTGCACCCCGGTCAGGAACAGCTGGTCCACGAGCCGCACGATGGGAGCCCCGGACGCGAGGTCTGCCTCGGTGACCCGGCCGGCCTCGACCTGCCGGACCGATTTCTGGATGATCTCCTCGAGGGTGCCCCCGCCCGTGTAATAGTGATCGATCGCCTGGAGGATGCCGGACTCCGTCGCGGATACCACTTCCACGGAGTGCCCGGTCGCGCGCTGGACCTCGTCGATCGCCAACACGTCGAAGACGTTCGCCATCGCGACCGTCAGGCGCGGCGGGTCCAGGCTGATCGGAATGATCTTGTACCGGCGCGCCATCGCCTCGCTTACGCACTTGACCGCCGCGGGGTCGATCAACGAGTTGTCGAGCTGCACGAAGGTGACGCCGGCCTCGGAGGCAAGGACCGACGAGATCAGCTCCTGGGTGACGAATCCCAGATTGATGAGGATCTCCCCGATCCGTTCTCCGGTGCGCTTCTGCTCCCGAAGTCCAAGCTCGAGCTGGTCTTTTGTTATGAGTCCCGCCTCGATCAGGCGTTCCCCCATAAGCATCCGCTTCTTCGGCGAATTTGCGGCTTGTGGCGCCTCCACCGTCTTCACGTGTTCTTTTTCCCCTCCCGATCAGAAAAAAAGCCGAAAGGCATCTTCGGCTTTCCCGCTGTTTCTTCCGCTCCTTCCCCTACTGGATGCGGAACGCGATGTCGTCCCCGCCCGGCGTGGTGACGGCAGCGGCGATGTTCGTTTCCACGACGCCGTTCTTTCCCGCGGAGAGGACCCACACCGGGGGAGACGGGACGGCTGTCGAGGTGAATTCCTGGGAGTTCATGACGTAGGCCCTGCCCCACGGATCCTGCGGTAAGGTCGTGGCGTACGGGCCATTCCACCGGGTTTCTCCCGTAGCCGGGTATCCGTGCGAATTCGTGACCAGGTGGGTGTCGAGCAGGTTCCACCGGTTCCCGCCGGCGGCGGCCCAGCCGGTCGCCGTGCCGAAGAAGGCGGCATTGGGCGCCGTAGATCCGGTGTAAAGACCGAGGTAATCGGCCGTAGCGGTCCTGCGGTCCGGCCACCGGCCCAGGTCCTTCATGGCGTTCACCACCGCGGCGCCGATCACCTGCGTCTCGTTCCTGGCCTTTGCCACCTTCGAGTCGTCGATGTACTTCGTGATGAACGGCGTCAGGATCGCCGCCAGAATGGCGATAACGGCCACGACGACCACCACTTCGATGAGGGTGAATCCTCTTTCCGCCTGCCTGTTTCTCATCATTCATTACCTCCCGGTTGCTTGCGTATGTGGGTTAGCAGGGGTGCTTTCGCAAACCCCTTTCCTCATTACTGAAGGTGTATCGGAAGACAAATTTGAAACTTTAATGGAAAAACCGCAGGAAAAACGTAAGAAATCAGCGGGTGCGGGAAACGATATAGTCGGAAAGTGTCAACAGGCTGTCCCGGGCGGGAGAGGCAGGCAGGGAGGCGAGGTGTCTCTTCCCCCGGTTCACGAAATATCTCGCCCGGCGATTGGTGTATTCCAGCCCCCCGTTCCTCGCGACCATTTTCGCCAGGAAGGAGACCTCCCGGTCGGTGAATTTTCTGCGTTCCAGGATCTCCCAGGCTTTCCGGCGGTCGCCGTTTCGCGCCTCCCGAAGCGCATGGATGAGCGGGAGGGTGATCTTTCCCTCGCTCAGGTCCTGGAGAGGGCGCTTTCCGAGGTCCTTCTCGGTGCCCACGTAATCGAGGATGTCGTCCATGAGCTGGAACGCGATCCCGACCGACTTGCCGTACTCGAACATCCGCTTGCGCAACGGCTTGCTGGCGCCCGCCAGGACGGCTCCCGTCTCGCTCGCGGCGGCGATGAGCGACGCCGTCTTGTGGAAGACGACCCGCAGGTAATCGTTCTCCGATATCCTCCGGTCGGCGGACTTCATGAGCTGGAGCACCTCCCCTTCGGAGAGGGAGACAAGCGTTCGGGCGTAGATGCCAAGGACATCCAGATCGCCGTCCTCGGTCATCAGCTGCGATGCGCGCGCGAAGAGGAAATCCCCCACGAGGATGCTCACGGAATTCCCGTAGACGATGTTCGCCGCCGGCTTGCCGCGGCGCACAATCCCGCCGTCCACCACGTCGTCGTGCAAGAGGGTCGCGTTGTGCATGTACTCCGTCACGACGGACATGACGATCCTGCGCGGGCCGGTGTAGCCGCACGCCTCCGCGACGAGCAGGAGAACCGCGGGGCGGAACCGCTTCCCTCCCGAAAGGGTGATGTGCCTGCCGACGACGGGTATCAGGGGAACGGGGGATTTGAGCTGGGTGACAAGCGCCTTCTCGACCTTCCGCAGATCGCCCTTCAGGTACCGGAAGACGCCGACGATGTCCGTATCTCTTCCATTCATGGGCAAAAAGACTCTATCGTGGCGGGGTTCCCACTGTCAACCGCGGCACCGATCGGATAGCATGAAGGGGTGTACAAGAGGAAGGACGCCTTTCACGCGAAGGCAAAAAAAGAGGGGTACCGCTCGCGGGCGGCTTACAAACTTCTGGAGTTCGCCGCGGCGGAGAAGGTCGTTGTGGCGGGTGACCACGTGGTCGATGCCGGGGCTGCACCGGGCGGCTGGAGCCAGGTTCTTGTGCGGCTCGTGGGGAAGAAGGGAAAGGTGGCCGCCGTCGACATCCTTCCGATGGACCCGCTCCGCGGAGAAAACTTCCGCTTCTTTCCCCGTG
>Ga0307417_10000407_pt1 | contig 17601 bp, 7 predicted proteins | sample SalMarWE160210MG_2_FD_202514 | JGI IMG/M metagenome (GOLD analysis project Ga0307417, IMG submission 202514) | Salt marsh sediment microbial communities from the Plum Island Ecosystem LTER, Massachusetts, United States - WE1602-10 | ecosystem: Environmental > Aquatic > Marine > Intertidal zone >... | reverse complement strand
CACAATTTCCCGGACAAGCCGAAAAAGCTGATCTTCGACGTCGTCTACGGACACTCGGACAACCAGGGCCTCGATGCGCTCAACGGGCATTTCTTTGCTGGGCCGAATATGTACGGCCAGAACATCAACTACCGACACCCCGTCGTTCGGGCGATCCTGCTGGAGATGCAGCGTCGCAAGGTCGACTATGGTGCGGACGGCGTACGCGTGGACGGCGCCCAGGACTTCAAGTGGTGGGACACGGATGCGCAAGTGCTGCGGCACGACGACGAATATCTTCAGTCGATGTCCGACGTGGTGCAGGAAGTCGCGGGGCGGCGTTATCGCCCGTGGTTCATCTTTGAGGACGGCCGTCCCTGGCCCCAGGAGGATTGGGAGCTCAGCTCTTCCTATCGCGCGGTGATCGAGACGCAGAAAGACGACGACGTCTTCCAGTGGGGACCGCTCAGCTTCGCCCACAACACGCCGTTCCTCTATAACTTCTGGCTTTCGAAGTGGTGGCGCATCCGGGAGATCCTGGAACGCGGCGAAAATTGGATCTCCGGCTGCGCCAACCACGATACATTGCGCCGGGGCACGCAGGTCTCGACCAAACTGAACATCAACCGTCGCCTCGGCGACACAATGATGGAAATCCTCGACAAGGCCTACGACAACCCGGCAGCGCAGATGCTGACCTACGGGTGCTTCCCGGGCGTGCCGATGGACTTCCTCAACGCCGGCGCACGCGCCAGCTGGGGGTTCGTCCGCAATCAGGATGATCGGTACGGGGTCAAGATCGTCGCAGAGGAAGCGATTTCGCTAAAATGGCAGGTCGATACGTACAGCTATTCGCTCCCGTCGAACTTCCGGCGGCTCAAGGAGATGGGCTTCGAAGACCGCGCCAGCCTTGCCCGCTTTCTCGAGTTCCTGCCGGCGCTCGTCGAGGTCACGGAATATGACCTGCGGGTCATCGCGACGTTATTGAACGAGGTCGATCCACCGCTCGCAGGGCCCACGCCCTTCACCGTCGAGACTCTAAAGGAGATCGCGCGCGCTTGGATGAACGACATGCACGACTATTTCAACGTCTCCGGATATCTCGAGACGCTCGGCGATGCGCAGACAGATTTCATGCTGAGACTTCGGGAATTCCGACATGCCCATCCCTAGCTCAGAGAGAACCTCGGTCCAGGCGACCATTTCGATTACCGGAGCCCCGTGGCAGGCAGCGTCATGTTCCGCTCCCTCCGGCACGGAACGAACGGCGAGCAGGTTTTCGCGATCGTGCATATGGAAGGCCAGGAGGTTCCGCCAATCGATCCACTCAGGGAAGATATTCCCGGCCTCGAGGGAGACAATTGGCGGGTTGCGGTTCGCACGCCGCCAATCGGCTCCGACTACCTGGGCGGGCCGATCACGCTTCACGACAGCATGGGCGTGATTTACACGCGCGGCGGCAGAGGATGAGCAATCAAGACCTGAAGCCTGGACGGTGAAACTTTTGAGAACCCGATCCGTGCGTTCTACCGCCATCGTTGTTATCATTGATGGTTGCTTCATGTCGCCGCCGGTCTGCCGGAACAAACCATCGATGAATAGCGTTTGAAGCAGAAACACTAAAAAATTACAGAAAATCATAGCCGGCCGGAGAACGAATAGCTGCATAGGGCGTGATACGGCCGATGCATTTCTTAAATATTTAAAAGGAGCACAGAGCGTTTTGTTATGGCGTTAGGGACTCAAGAAAAAACGAGATCCAAGACACGCCCAAAAACGCGGGCAATACCTGCGCGAAGCGCAAAAGCAGCACGGTCCGCTGATCGGTCTGTTGAGGCATTGGCCGGTTCGCGCATCGCGATCGAGAGCGTTGCGCCGGAAATCAACGCCGGACGATTTCCGGCAAAGGCCGCGCTCGGCGAAATCGTCCGGATAGAGGCAGATATTTTTTGCGACGGCCATGACGTCATCGACGCCGCCGTCTTTTTCCGCGTCGTGGGCGACCGGACCTGGCGCGAAGCGCCGATGCGGTTCTTCGACAATGATCGGTGGCACGGCGCCATCGAAATCAAGAAACAGGCACCATACGAATTCACGATCATCGCCTGGCGCGACCTGTTCGCCTCGTGGCGGGAAGAGGTTCGGAAGAAGGTCGACGCCGGACAGCGTGTAGGCAGCGAGATCACCGAAGGCGAACAGCTCGTCGTGCATGCCTGCGACGATGACCGCGCCGGCAGCGCCGACCGCAAGCTGCTTGGCAAGCTGCAGGCGTCGCTCTCAGCCGCGGGCAGCGACGAGGCGAAGCTCGAGCTGTTGCTGGACGACGCAATTGAGGCGCTGTTCCGGCGCGCCGGTCCGCGTACGAATCTCACACGCTACGACAAGGTGTTGCGCATCTGGGTCGACCGCCTGCGGGCCGCGTTCAGCGCATGGTACGAGCTGATGCCCCGCTCACAGTCGGGCGACGCGAAACGCCACGGCACCTTCGACGACGTGATCGGCCGCTTGCCCTATATCCGCGACCTGGGATTCGACGTGCTGTACATGCCGCCGATCCATCCCATCGGCCGTGTCAACCGGAAGGGCAGGAACAATACGCTCACGCCGGCGCCCGACGATCCCGGCAGCCCTTATGCCATCGGTTCGCCGGAGGGCGGCCACGATGCGATCCATCCGGAGCTCGGCAGCTTCTCGGACTTCGCGCGGTTGGCGGACGCGGCCGCCGACCATGGCCTCGAAATCGCGCTCGATTTCGCGATCCAGTGCGCGCCGGACCATCCCTGGATCAAGGCGCATCCCGAATGGTTCGACTGGCGGCCCGACGGCACCATTAAATACGCGGAAAACCCGCCCAAGAAATATGAGGACATCGTCAACGTCCATTTCTACCGCGGCGCGCTGCCGTCGATCTGGTATGCGCTTCGCGACATCGTGCTGTTCTGGGCCGAGAAGCGGGTCCGTATCTTCCGCGTCGACAACCCGCACACCAAGCCGCTGCCCTTCTGGGAGTGGATGATCGCCGAGGTGCACGCGCAATACCCGGACGTCATCTTCCTCGCGGAAGCCTTCACTCGGCCGAAGATGATGAAGCGTCTGGCCAAGGTCGGCTTCACGCAGTCCTATTCCTATTTCACCTGGCGCAACACGAAGCAGGAGCTGACGGAATACCTCACCGAGCTGACGCAGAGCGAATGCCGCCACTACATGCGGCCGAACTTTTTCGTCAACACGCCGGACATCAACCCGTATTACCTGCAGACAAGCGGACGGCCGGGCTTCCAGGTGCGGCTCGTCCTGGCCGCGACGCTAGCGGGCAACTACGGCGTCTATAATGGGTTCGAGCTCTGCGAAGCGGCGGCGATCACGGGCCGCGAGGAATACGCGGATTCCGAAAAATACGAGATCCGCGCCTGGGACTGGGACAGGCCCGGCCATATCCGGGCGGACATCGCACTGGTGAACCGCCTTCGAGCGGAGCACCCGGCGCTGCGAAATTTCACCAATCTCCAATTCTACAACGCATGGAACGATAACATTCTCTATTACGGCCGGCGGACGCCGGATCTCTCGAGCTTCATCCTTTTCGCCGTCAACCTGGACCCGCACAACGCGCATGGCGCCGACTTCGAGGTGCCGCTCTGGGAATTCGACCTGCCGGATGACGCCTCGATCGCGGCCGAGGACCTCGTCACCGGAGACCGTTTCACCTGGACCGGCAAGGTCCAGCACGTTCATCTCGACCCCGACGAGCGTCCTTACGCCATCTGGCGCCTTTTCCGGCCGGAGGGCGCGGCATGATGGACGCCACGGCAATGGACGCACCGACGGTTGCGCGCCGCGAGCAGCCCGCCATCACGGCCTCCGATCCGCAATGGTACAAGGACGCCGTTATCTACCAGCTCCATATAAAGGCGTTTCAGGATTCCACCGGGGACGGCATCGGCGATTTCCCGGGATTGATGCAACGGCTGGACTACATCCAGAAGCTCGGCGCGACGGCAATCTGGCTTCTGCCGTTCTACCCGTCGCCGCTGCGGGACGACGGCTACGACATCGCCGACTACCGTAAGGTCAATCCGGCCTATGGCTCGATGCGCGACTTCCGCCGCTTCGTGCGCGAGGCGCACCGCCGCGGCCTCCGTGTCATCACCGAGCTTGTGATCAACCACACCTCGGATCAGCATCCATGGTTCCAGCGGGCGCGCCGCGCGAAGCCGGGCTCCGCCGCGCGCGACTTTTATGTCTGGAGCGACACCGACGCGAAGTACCCCGAAACGCGCATCATCTTCCTCGACACGGAAAACTCGAACTGGACCTGGGACCCGGTCGCCAATGCCTATTTCTGGCACCGTTTCTATTCGCACCAGCCCGACCTCAACTTCGACAACCCGCGCGTCCTGGAAGAAGTCATAAAGGTGATGCGTTATTGGCTCGACATGGGAGTGGACGGCCTTCGTCTCGATGCCATCCCGTATCTCGTGGAGAGGGAAGGGACCAATAACGAGAACCTGCCCGAGACGCATGCGGTGCTCAAAAAGATCCGCGCGGCGCTCGACGCGCGCTATGACGACCGCATGTTCCTGGCCGAGGCGAACCAGTGGCCGGAGGACACCGCGCCCTATTTCGGCGACGGCGACGAATGCCACATGGCCTTCCATTTTCCCCTGATGCCGCGCATCTACATGGCGCTGGCGCAGGAGGACCGTCACCCGATCACCGACATCGTGCGCCAGATGCCCGAGATTCCCGAGGGTTGCCAGTGGGCGATCTTCCTGCGGAACCATGACGAACTGACACTCGAGATGGTGACTCAGGAGGAGCGCGACTACCTCTGGCGGACCTACGCTTCGGATACGCGGGCGCGCATAAACCTGGGCATCCGTCGCCGCCTCGCGCCGTTGATGCAGAACGACCGGCGCAAGATCGAGCTGATGAACGCCCTGCTCCTGTCGATGCCCGGCACGCCCATTCTCTATTACGGCGACGAGATTGGCATGGGCGACAACTACTATCTCGGCGACCGCGACGGGGTCCGGACACCGATGCAGTGGAGCGCCGACCGCAACGGCGGCTTCTCGCGCGCCAATCCGCAGCAGCTCTACCTGCCGCCGGTGATGGATCCGATTTACGGGTTCCAGTCGATCAATGTCGAAGCACAGGAGAGCGATCCATCGTCGCTGCTCAACTGGATGCGGCGCATGGTCTGGGTGCGCGCGCAGTCCAAAGCCTTCGGCCGGGGCGAGACCAGCTTCCTCTATCCCAGCAATCGCAAGATCCTCGCCTATCTCCGGTCGTTCGAGGACGAGCGAATCCTGTGCGTCGTCAACCTGTCCCGCTCGCCGCAGGCGGTGGAACTCGACCTGTCCGAATACCGCGGGTACGCGCCCGTCGAATTGGCCAGCCGCACGCCGTTCCCGCCAATCGGGGATCTGCCCTATCTCCTGACGCTGCCTGGGCACGGCTTCTTCTGGTTCGTCCTTGAAGAGGAAGGCGAGGTGCCGAGCTGGCACAACCCGCTACCCGATGTCCTTCCCGAATTCGTGACCCTGACCGCCTCCGACGGGTCGATCCGCTCGATCCTCACGGGACGCGAACGGACACAGCTTGAGCGCGACGTGCTGCCGGCTTTCCTGCCGCTGCAGCGCTGGTACGGCGCCAAGCAGGAAGGGCGGATCCGGTCTGTCACGGTCAACCGCCTCGGCAGTTTGGGCGACACAAGCCGCGCCATGACAATCACCGAGACGAAGGCTGGCGCCGCAGAGGCGCGCTATTTCCTGCCGCTGTCGATCGTCTGGGGCGAGGACAACCTCAAGCCGGGGGCGCCGTTGTTGCCGCATACGCTCGCCAAGGCCCGGAAAGGGCCGCGCCTCGGCGCTTTGGTCGACGGTGCCTTCGACGACGGCTTCGCGTTCGAGCTGCTGGCCGCCATCCGGAGCGGCAAGCCGGTGACGGTCGAGAACGGCGTGCTGGAATTCGAGGTCACCGCGGCGCTGCGCGCGATCGAGAAGCCCGCGACGGCGCGTCGCCTCGGCGTCGAGCAATCGAATGTCTCGGTCGTAATCGACGAGAAAGTCATGCTCAAGATTTACCGCCGGCTTCAAAAGGGTCTTCAGCCGGATGTCGAGGTCGGTCGCTTCCTCAGCGAAACGGCCGGCTTTACCGGCACGCCGCCCTATCTCGGCTCCGCCGCTTTCGTGGAGAACGGCGGCGAAACTACGACGATCGCGACCGCCTTCGCCTTCGTCTACAACCAGGGCGACGCGTGGAGCGGACTTCTGGACGCGCTGGCCCGCGACCTCGAGCATGTGCGCATTGAGCCGGAAGCCGAGGCGGAGCCCTTCGCCTATCCGCTCAGCATCGCACGCGTTCTCGGCATCCGCACCGCCGAGCTTCACCTTGCCTTTGCGATGCCGACCGACGATCCCGCGTTCAAGGTCGAACCCATTCGCAAGGTCGACCTGAAATCCTGGAGCGCCGCCGTGGCGCGGGAAGCGCGCAGTGCCTTCGGGCTGTTGCGCGAGCAGGTGCGGAAAATGCCGGAGGAGGCGGCCGAAGACCTCGATACGCTGCTCGCTGCCCGGGACGATCTGATCGATCGTATCCGGTCGGTGGAATTGCTGACGCCGTCCGGCGGGAAGTCCCGAATCCATGGCGACTATCACCTAGGCCAGGTGCTTATCTGCCAGGACGACGTCATGGTTGTCGACTTCGAGGGCGAGCCGCAGCGCGGCATCGACGAACGGCGCGCCAAGTCGTCGCCGCTGCGCGACACCGCCGGCATGTTGCGCTCCTTCGACTATCTCGCCTGGGCGGCGCTGGAACGGCGGCGGGGAATCGCCGGCGCGGTCGAAGATGTCGAGCGGCGCCGAGCGATGCAATGGCGCGACCACGCCGTGCGCGACTATCTCGACGCTTATTTCGGACGTCTTGCGGACTCGCCGGCGCCTGCGGCGGAGCCCGAAACCGCGCGCGGGCTGCTGCGGCTCTTCACGATACAAAAGGCGCTTTACGAAATCGGCTATGAAGCCGCTATCAGACCGGGGTGGATTTCGATTCCCGTCCGGGGAATCGTCGAGCTTCTCCGGCAGGAAGGATTTTACGAATGACCGCAGCCACAAGAACGACGCCGCCCATGCCCGATCCGGCGGAAGTCGAAGCGGTGGTGAGCGGCGCCCATGGCGACCCGTTCAAGGTGCTCGGCATGCACGGCGGAGGCGACGCACCGCTGACAGTCTGCGCGTTCCTGCCCGGGGCCAGCGCCGTCCAGGTGACGGACCGCAAGACGGGACGCGTCGCCGCCAAGCTCGAGCGCGTGCACGATTCCGGATTCTTCGCAGGCGCGATCGGGCGGCGGAAGAAGCCCTTCGCCTACCGCCTGCGGGTCGCCAACGGCGAGGCAGAAAAGGATCTCGACGACCCTTACCGATTCCCGCCGATCCTCGGCGAGATGGACGTCTACCTGATGGCCGAGGGGACGCACCGGCGCCTTTACGAGCGGCTCGGCGCGCATCCCGCCATCGTCGACGGCGTCGAGGGGGTGGCGTTCGTCGTCTGGGCGCCCAATGCGCAGCGCGTCAGCGTCGTTGGCGATTTCAACCAATGGGACGGCCGCCGTCACGCGATGCGTAAGCGGCACGAGGGGGGCTTGTGGGAGATTTTCATCCCCGGCCTCGAACGCGGCGCACTTTACAAGTATGAGATCATCGGCGGGGCCGGCCAGCGGCTGCCACTCAAGGCGGATCCGGTTTCCTTCGCGCAGGAAGCGCCGCCCGCGACCGGTTCCCGCGTGCACGGCCTGACGAAATATGGCTGGGCCGACGTCGACTGGATGGCCCATCGCGGCGACGCACTGGACACATCGGCGCCCGTCTCGATCTACGAGGTTCATGCCGGCTCCTGGCGGCGTGGCGACGACAACGCCTATCTGGATTACGAGGTGCTTGCCGACACGCTGATTCCGTATGCGCGCGATCTCGGCTTCACGCATATCGAGCTCATGCCGATGGCCGAGCACCCTTTCTCGGGCTCCTGGGGCTACCAGCCGATCGGGCTTTTCGCGCCGACCAGCCGCTTCGGTTCGCCGGACGGCTTCGCCATGTTCGTCGACCGTTGCCATCAGGCCGGGCTTGGCGTGATCGTCGACTGGGTACCGGCGCATTTCCCGTCCGACGAGCATGGGCTGGTGCGGTTCGACGGTACTGCCCTTTACGAGCACGAGGACCCGCGGCTCGGCTTTCACAAGGACTGGAATACGCTGATCTACAATTTCGGCCGGCGGGAGGTCGCCAACTTCCTCCAGGCCAACGCGCTGTTCTGGCTGTCGCACTACCATGTGGATGCATTGCGCGTGGACGCAGTCGCCTCGATGCTCTATCTCGACTACAGCCGCAAGCCCGGCGAGTGGGTGCCCAACGCGCACGGCGGCAACGAAAACCTCGAAGCAATCGCCTTTCTGCGTGGAACGAACAGGGCAATCCGCGAAGACGTGCCCGGCACGCTTGCCATTGCCGAGGAATCGACCGCCTGGCCCGGTGTGAGCCGTCCGGAAGAGGAGGGCGGGCTCGGCTTCGGCTACAAATGGAATATGGGCTGGATGCACGATACGCTCGATTACATGGAGAAGGAGCCGGTCCACCGGCGCTTTCATCAGAACCAGCTCACCTTCGGGCTGGCCTATGCCTTCAGCGAGAATTTCGTGCTGCCGCTGAGCCATGACGAGGTCGTGTACGGGAAGGGCTCACTGCTCGGCAAGATGCCCGGCGACCGATGGCAGAAATTCGCCAACTTGCGCGCCTACTACGCCTTCATGTGGACGCATCCGGGCAAAAAGCTGCTGTTCATGGGCGGCGAGTTCGCGCAGGAGCAGGAGTGGAACCACGACCGGTCGCTCGACTGGCATCTGACCGGCGACCCCATGCATGGCGGCGTCATGCAGCTCGTGTGCGACCTGAACCGCGTCTACCGTGATATCCCGGCGCTGCACCAGCGCGACTGCGATCCCGCCGGCTTCCAGTGGGTGGACGCGAGCGACACGGATAGCAGCGTCGTCTCTTACCTGCGCCACGGCAACGACGGAACGGATCCCGTTTTGATCGTGCTCAATTTCACCCCCATCGTGCGCGAGCGCTACCGGATCGGCGTCCCGCGAGAGGGCCTGTGGCGCGAGGCGCTGAACACGGATGCCGGCGTGTACGGTGGCTCGAACATCGGCAACATGGGCTCCGTCGAGGCGTCGCCGACCTCGTGGCACGGCCAGCCCTGCTCGATCGAGCTGACGCTGCCGCCGCTCGCCGCGCTCGTCCTGACCCCGGGCGGCGGGGAGGGCGATCGTTGAGCCGTCTCGCCGGTGGCTTGCCGCATCCGCTGGGGGCCAACTGGGACGGATCGGGTGTCAACTTCGCCTTTTTCTCGGCGCATGCCGAGAAGGTCGAGCTGTGCCTCTTCGACCCGAGCGGCCGGCGCGAGCTAGAGCGGATCGCGCTCCCGGAATATACGCACGAGGTCTGGCACGGATACCTCAACGACGTGCGGCCGGGCCAGCTTTACGGTTACCGCGTGCATGGCCCGTACGACCCGGCGGCCGGTCACCGCTTCAACCCGCACAAGCTGCTTCTCGACCCCTATGCGAAGGCCTACCGCGGCGAGCTGCGCTGGCACGACGCGGCCTTCGGCTACCGGGTCGGCCATCCGCGTGGGGACCTGGTCATGGACCGGCGCAACTCGGCCTTCGTGATGCCGAAATGCGTGGTGGTCGACCCTGCCGTCACATGGGGCCCCGACATTCGCCCGCACGTTCCCTGGGCCGAGACAATTGTCTACGAAGCCCATGTGAAGGGCATGACGGCCCGCCATCCGGACGTGCCGGACCCTTTGCGGGGGACTTTCGCCGGCCTCGCCGACCCGAACGTGGTCGACCACCTGGTCAAGCTAGGCGTAACGGCGATCGAACTCATGCCCGTGCAGGCCTTTTTCGACGACCGGTATCTGGTGCAGAAGGGCCTGGTGAACTACTGGGGCTACAACACCATCGGCTTCTTCGCGCCGGCGACGCGCTACATCTCGCCGCAGGGCGACCTGCACGAATTCAAGCTGATGGTCCGGCGGCTGCACGAAGCCGGCATCGAGGTGCTGCTCGACGTCGTCTACAATCACACCGCCGAGGGCAACCATATGGGACCGACCCTCTCGTTCAAGGGGGCGGACAACGCCAGCTACTACATCCTCGACAGCGACCCGCGCTACTATTTCGACGTCACCGGATGCGGCAACACGCTCAATCTCAAGAACTCCCGCGTGCTGCAGATGGTCATGGATTCGCTCCGCTACTGGGTCGACGAGGTCCATGTCGATGGCTTCCGGTTCGACTTAGCCACCGCACTCGGCCGCGAGCGAGAGGCCTTCGATCAGCATGCGGTCTTTTTCGAGGCGGTGCGCCAGGACCCGGTCCTGTCGCAGGTGAAGCTCATCGCCGAGCCGTGGGATATCGGTCCGGAAGGTTATCAGCTCGGTAATTTCCCGCCGGGCTTTGCTGAATGGAACGGCAAATACCGTGACGGCATACGCAGCTTCTGGCGCGGAGACGAGAAAAGCGTGCCGGAGCTGGCGCGCAGCTTCCTCGGCTGGGCCGAGTTGTTCGATCACGGCGGCCGCCGGCCCTGGGCCAGCGTCAACTTCGCGACCGCGCATGACGGGTTCACCCTGATCGACCTGCTCTCCTACGACCGCAAGCACAACGACGCAAACCGCGAGAACAACGAGGATGGCCACGACGATAACAGGAGTTGGAATTGCGGGGTCGAAGGGGCGACCGACGACCCGGCGATCCTCGACCTGCGCGACCGACAGCGGCGCAACATCATGGCGACGCTGTTATTATCGCAAGGCACGCCGATGCTGCTCATGGGTGATGAAGTCGGCCGCAGCCAGCATGGCAACAACAACGCCTATTGTCAGGACAACGAGATCACCTGGCTGTCGTGGGAGGGTCATTCCGAACACAATACCGCGTTTGTGGCATTCGTGCGGGGGCTCATCCACTTGCGGAAGAGGCACTCGCTGCTTCGCGGCACCTATTTCTACCATGGCGAGGCGGTCGACGGGACGGGTGTCCCGGACGTCGTCTGGATACGGCCGGACGCCGGAGTCATGGAGCCGAAGGATTGGGAGAACGGCCACACCCGAAGCATCGGCCTGCTCTTTTGCGCAATCGACCGGAGCCGGCTGCTGATTCTCGTGAACGCCCACCACGAAACCGTACCATTCCGGCTTCCAAACGCCGAGACCGCCCCGAGCTGGCGGATCGCCGTCGATACCGACCAGGGCCGGATCGATCCCGAGGAACCGCATCTTCCCGCCGACGCCGTTTTTGATCTGCCGGCCCGGTCGCTGTTTCTGTTCGTCGCACACCCACAATGACCGATCGCTTTCGCTATCACACGACATGGGGCACCGAGTTGCAGGACAGCGGCATGGCGCGTTTTAAGCTATGGGCGCCAAAGATCGAGACGCTGTCGCTGGCCGCCGGCAACGAACAGTTTCCGATGGCGCGGCGAGAAAACGGATGGTTCGAGCTCGTCACCGACCGCGTCAAGCCAGGCGATAGCTATGCGTTCCGGCTGCCGGACGGCATGACGGTGCCGGACCCGGCAGCCCGTGCTCAGGCAGGCGACGTACACGGACCGTCTCAGCTCGTCGACCCCGTCGCCTACCCTTGGCAAGCCGGCGACTGGCGGGGACGGCCTTGGGAAGAGGCGGTGATCTACGAGCTGCATACGGGCACCTTCACGGAAGACGGCACTTTCACCGGCATCAAAAGCCGGCTCGATCATCTCGCGGCGACCGGGGTAACGGTCATCGAGGTCATGCCCGTCGCGCAGTTCGGGGGCAATCGCGGCTGGGGCTACGACGGGGTCCTGATGTATGCGCCGCACCGCGCCTATGGCGGACCGGATGAGCTCAAGGCGCTCGTCGACGCAGCGCATGAGCGTGGCCTGATGATCATCCTCGACGTGGTCTACAATCACTTCGGGCCGGATGGGAACTATCTCCATCTCTACGCGCCCGACTTTTTCGACCCGTCGCGGGAGACGCCGTGGGGCGGCGCGATCGCCTATGACCGCGCGCCGGTGCGCGACTTTTTCGTCGACAATGCGCTTTACTGGCTCGAGGAATACCGCTTCGACGGATTTCGTTTCGACGCGATCAACGAAATCCGCGACCCGTCGCCGGAGCACCTGCTCGAAACCATCGCCAAGGCTGTCCGCGCCCGAATCACCGACCGGCACATTCATCTGACGACCGAGGACGACCGGAACGTCACGCATCTGCACGAGCGCGCCGCCGACGGAAGCGTCCCGATGTTCACGGCGGAGTGGAACGACGACTTTCACCACGCCGCGCATGTCGCCGTGACCTCGGAAGCGGAAGGCTATTACGTCGACTTTGCCCCGAACCCGGTCGCCCATCTTGCCCGCGCGCTGAGCGAAGGCTTCGCCTACCAGGGTGAGGTCTCGCAATTCTGGGGCGAAGCACCGCGCGGCGTACCGTCGGTACAACAGCCGCCAACCGCGTTCGTGAATTTCATCCAGAACCACGACCAGGTCGGCAATCGGGCCTTCAACGAGCGGCTGACAGCGCTGGCGCCGGCCGGGGCGGTAGAAGCGTTGACCGCAGTGCTCCTTCTCGGGCCGCATATTCCAATGCTGTTCATGGGCGAGGAGTGGGGCGAAGTCCGGCCGTTCGGTTTCTTCACGGATTTCCATGGCACGCTTGCGGACGCGGTGCGCGAAGGACGGCGGCGTGAATTCCGGCGCTTCGCCCAGTTCGCCGATGAAGCCAACCGGGCGAGGATCCTGGATCCGAATGCGCTGGCGACTTTTGAATCCTCGCGGCTGGACTGGAAATGGCTCGAGCGGGACGAGGGACGGGCGCGCTACGATCTGGTACGCCAGCTGCTGGACATCCGCCATCGAGAGATCGTGCCGCGCCTCGGCGCTATGAAAAGCTATGCCGACGCGACGGCAACGGTCGAGGGCACCGCCCTCGGCGTGCATTGGACGCTCGGCGACGGTGCGATGCTAACGCTCATCGCCAACCTCGGCGATGCTGTGGCCGAAGCACCGATCGATCCGGCCGGAGCCGTCCTGTATGAAAGCGACCCCTGTCTCGGCATCAGCCTTCCGTCCGCGCCGATGCCGCCCTGGTCGGTTCTGGTCTGTCTCCAGGAAACTGTCTGAGAACGTCCCGTCGTCATGCCTGACACGCCACTCGATCGTCTTTCGGAAGCCTACGGGTTGCAGCGTTCATATGTGGACGTAACAGGCACGTTGCACGTTCCGTCAGACACGGTGAAGCGCGCGCTGCTCCAGGCGATGGGTGTCGACGTGGAAGATGAGGAGGCCATTGCACGCAGCCTCGCCGATGCGCCGCCGCGGATCGCACCCGGGATCGCATCACCGCCGGGCGTGCAATGCTACCAGCCGGGCTGGATGGAAACCGGGCGGGCTTGGGGCGTTACCTGTCAGCTTTACGGCTTGCGCTCACGCCGCAACCAGGGAATCGGCGATTTCGAGGATCTCGCGGTCCTTGGCGAGCGGGTGGCGAAGGACGGCGGCGACTTCATCGGCATCAATCCCGTTCATGCGCTGTTCACCGCGGAGCCCGACCGGTGCAGTCCGTTCTCGCCGTCGAACCGGCGCTTCCTGAACCCGATCTACATCGCCCTCGACACGGTACCGGGCGTCCCGACGCCGACGGCCCTCGACGACGCGGCACTGACGCGCGCCCGCGCCGGCACGCATGTCGACTACCGCGCCGTCGCCATCTTGAAGCTGTGCGCCCTGCGCGAGATCTGGCGGACGCAGGGCGGACAGCTCGGTCAGCCGAAGGCGAAAGTGGACTTCGAGGTCTTCGTCGCGGCGGGCGGCGAGGCGCTTCGGCGTCACGCGATCTTCGAGACGCTCTCGCATCATATGGTCGCATCGGGGCGTGGTTCGGGCTGGCACGACTGGCCCGAGAAGTATCAGGATGTCCGAAGCGACGCCGTTGCGCGGTTCGCCGCCGAGAACGACAACGACGTGCGCTTTCACCTGTGGCTGCAGTGGATCGCCGATGTCCAGCTCGCGCGGGCACATGACCGTGCGCGGTCGGCGGGGATGCGGATCGGCCTCTATCTCGATTTTGCGACGGGCACGGCGCCGGACGGGTCAGCGACCTGGAGCGACCCGGACCTCGTTGTCGCCGGCGCGACGATGGGCGCACCGCCGGACGGCTTCTTTCCCGGCGGGCAGAACTGGGGACTGGCGCCGATGTCGCCGGCCGCGCTTCGGGCGCGGGATATCGCGCCCTTGCGCAATGTTCTCGAGGCGGCCACGCGCCATGCCGGCGCGATTCGGATCGACCACGCAATGGGGTTACACCGGCTTTTCTGGATACCGCAGGGCCTGGGTGCCGGGGACGGCTGTTACGTTCTCTACCCCATGGCCGACATGCTGCGCGCCGTTGCAGAGGCATCGGTCGCGCAACAGGCGGTCATAATCGGCGAGGACCTCGGCACCGTGCCGCCCGGCTTTCCGGCGGCGATGCAGGCCGCGCGCATGCTGTCGTCGCGCGTACTCTACTTCGAATGGGCGCGCGGCAGCTTTCGCGCCCGGGGTTCCTATCCGCGCAACGCGTTCATCAGCGTGTCTACCCACGACCTGCCGCCGCTAGCCGCCTGGTGGCATGCGGGGGACGTAGCGCTGTTTCAGTCGCTCGGCGTGATCGATGCGGTCGAAGCGCGCCGCGCGACCCGGCAGCGGAATGCCGACCGCCGCAAGCTGGTCGAACGGCTTCGGCGTGACCTGCCGAAGCGGTTGATGCCCTCGGCGCTCCACGCCCGCGCGAAGGAAGCCTCGGACCGCTTCACGCAGGAGACCGCGGTCGCCGTTCACGCCTTTCTTGCGCGAACACCTTCCTTGCTTTTTGGTATCCAATTCGAGGACCTGTGCGGCGCCGACATGCCGGTCAACGTGCCCGGCACCTGGAAGGAATATCCCAACTGGCAGCTGCGCGCCCGCGCTACCATCAATGACGCGCCGGAGAGCCCACTGTGGACCGCGATCGTGGAGGCGGTCGCGCGCGAACGGATGCGATGATGATACCGACGGTAACCTATCGCCTGCAGTTTCGCGACGGCATGACGTTCGCACGCGCTTCGGCACTGACCGGCTATTTTTCCGATCTTGGCGTCAGCCATCTCTACGCATCGCCACTTTTCGCGGCAGCCGAAGGGTCGTCGCACGGCTACGACGGGATCGACTTCAACGCGATGGGGCCGGCGATCGGCGGCGAAGACGGATTTAACTGCCTGACGCAAGCGCTCGACGCAAGCGGCCTCGGGCTGTTGCTCGATTTCGTACCCAACCATATGGCCGCCGCGCCGGGCAACCGCTGGTGGGAGAGCGTTCTGGAATGGGGCGAGGCCAGTCCCCACGCCGCAGCGTTCGACATCGACTGGTCCGCGCCTCGACTCATGCTGCCGATCCTGGGCACATCGTTCGATGACGCGCTGCGCGACGGTGTCCTCGGTGTCGCGTTCGACGGAGCCGCAGGTGTAATTTACATTACCTGTTACGACCGCTGCCTGCCGCTGACGCCGCCGTCATACAGTCTGTTGCTGGCACGCGTCGATGACGACCGGGTGGCGGAGCTCGCCAACAGCTTTGCCGAATCGGTTTTCGCCAATGCCGGCGTCCTCAAGGAGAGGCTGGCACGTTTAGCAGGGGAAGCCAACGGCCGCGAAGCCATCGCGGCGGCGGTCTCAGCGGCGGGCAAGGACAGGGATTTTCTCACCCGGCTGCACGACGTTCAGGTCTGGCGGCTCGACCATTGGCGGCTGGCGCGCAAGGCGCTGAACTATCGCCGCTTCTTCGAGATCGCTGACCTCATCTGTCTGCGGGTAGAGGACGCCGCCGTCTTCGCCGCGGTGCATGCCCGTCTCCTGACGCTGATTCGCGAAGGGAAGGTCGACGGGATCCGGATCGACCACATCGACGGGCTGGCCGACCCGAAGGAATACCTGGAGCGGCTGCACCGCGAGGCCGGTACACCGCTTTACCTCCTGGTCGAGAAGATCTTGGAGGACGGCGAAGCCTTGCGACCCGACTGGCCGGTCGCAGGCACGACGGGCTACGAGTTCATCGCTGCGCTCGCCACCCTGTTCGTCGACCACCGGCAAGCGGACGCAATGACCCGGGCCTATGCCGATTTCGTAGGCGGCTTGCAGGATTATGCCGAAGAGGCACGGGCCGCGAAGCGGCGAATCCTTACCGACAACCTCGCTGCTGAACTGGCGTTTCTTAAATCTCTCGCACAGCAGGTCGCCGTACCGATGCGTCAGGACCTGACGAAAGACGCGTTGCGGAACGCGATTGTCGAACTGGCGGCTGCGCTGCCCGTCTACCGCACCTATGTCGACGCGGCGGGCGCCTCCGGCACCGACCGCGTGCTTATCACGGAGGCGGTCCGAGGTGCCGGCAATGCGCTGACGGACGCCGACCGGGCGGCAGCCGGCTTCCTCGGCCGGGTGCTGTCGCTGGACGTCGACCCGGCAATCTCGCGCGCCAGCGCGCTCGCCTTTGCGGTCCGGTTTCAGCAGACGACGGGGCCTGTGATGGCTAAGGGGATCGAGGACACGACGTTCTACCGGTACAACCGGCTTATTGCCCTCAACGAGGTGGGCGGCGCGCCGGACCGCTACGGCGCACCGGTTTCGGACTTCCACGACGCCATGTCGGAACGAACAAAGCGGCCAGGCGGATTGTCAACGACGAGCACGCACGATACCAAGCGTGGTGAGGACGCCCGCGCCCGTCTCTACGCCCTGAGCGAGATTCCGGACACCTGGCGCGACGCCGTCGCCCGCTGGTCGGCGCTGAATGCGCATTATCGCGCGCTTCTGCCCGAAGGCCCGGCGCCGGAACCCGCGCAGGAATGGGCCTTTTATCAGGCGTTGCTGGGAGCGTGGCCGGCGGAACTGGTCGGCGAGGATTGGCGGGCGGCACCCGCGGCGCTTACGACGCTGCGGGATCGCATGGCCGGTTACATGGAAAAAGCCATCCGCGAGGCCAAATGCCGGACGAACTGGACCGACCCCGATAAAGACTACGAGCAAGCCGTGACCCGCTTCGTCTCGGCGGTCCTTTCAGAAGGATCCGGCCAGACCTTCCTGAAGGACTTCACGGAAACCTGTTCCCCGATTTGGCTGGCCGGCGCGATCAACAGCCTGGCCCAGCTCGCGATCAAGCTTGTAGCGCCGGGCGTTCCCGATATCTATCAGGGCGCCGAACTCTGGGATTTCAGCCTCGTCGACCCGGACAACCGCCGCCCGGTCGATTTTGAGGCGCGGCAAGGGCTGCTCGCGACGGTCCCGGACATGTCGCCGGACGCGCTGCTCGACGACTGGCGGAGCGGCGCGCCGAAGCTGGCGCTGACCGTGGCGGGCTTACGACTGCGAAAAACAATGCCGTCGCTGTTTGCCGACGGCGCCTACATTCCGTTGCAAGCGACGGGTCCGGCCGCGCGCCATGTGATGGCCTTTGCCCGTCGTTCGCAAGCGGGCGTCGCGCTGGTCGTCGTGCCGCG
>Ga0307417_10000406_pt1 | contig 17628 bp, 25 predicted proteins | sample SalMarWE160210MG_2_FD_202514 | JGI IMG/M metagenome (GOLD analysis project Ga0307417, IMG submission 202514) | Salt marsh sediment microbial communities from the Plum Island Ecosystem LTER, Massachusetts, United States - WE1602-10 | ecosystem: Environmental > Aquatic > Marine > Intertidal zone... | reverse complement strand
CTGTCCGCTCTCTCCCCCCCGGACGCGCAGAATTTCCCCCATGGCCACCAGGCGGCCCAGCATCACCAGGGCACTAGCAAGATCACTCAGGGAGGCGCAGCTCACGCCTCGGGAGGAGGCATCGGCCACCCTGGCCCGCCGGCTGGCCATCGAGCTCGACGCAGCCGAGGAGCCGGCCGACATCGTGCGACTGGCCCGCAGCCTGAACGCCGTCCTCACGTCGCTGGGCATGAACCGGCAGCTGCGAACCCAGGTGGCCGCCGCTGGAGGTGCCACCGTCGATGACTCCGCCGCCGTCGCGCTCGCCGACCTCCGCGCTCGCCGTGGTGCCCACCCCGACGGGTGACCTACCCCTCGGCTCGACCACCCCACGCCTCTACAGCAAGCCCCTGGTCACCGGGCCGCCCGGGCCCTGCGGCTGCGGCTGCGCCCTGACCGACCAGACGTCCTACGGCTACGACGTCGTCGCGTTCGCCGACCGGGTCCTCGGCGAGCCGCTCGACCCCTGGCAGCGGTGGCTGGCCATCCACGGCGGCGAGCTCCTGCCCGACGGCCGGCCACGCTGGCGCCGCGTCCTGGTCCTGGTCGCCAGGCAGAACGGCAAGACAACCCTCCTGCGCACCCTCGCCCTGTACTGGCTGTTCGTCGAACGCGTGAAGCTGATCTTCGGGGTCAGCACGAACCTCGACTACGCCCGGGAGGCCTGGGAATCGTGCGTCCAGCGCGCCGAGGCCCACCGGCTGTTCAATCCGCTGATCCCTCGCCGCGGCGGGATCCGCCGCGTCAACGGCGAGCAGACCCTCACCACCACCGAGGGCTGCCGCTACCGGATCGGCGCGTCCAACCGGAAAGGCGGCCGGTCCCTGTCGATCGACCGGCTGATCGCCGACGAACTGCGCGAGCAGACCACGTGGGTGTCGTACAACGCCGCGTACAACGCGCTGCAGGCCCGCCGCCATGGGCAGGCCTGGTTCATCACCAACCAGGGCGACGACTCCTCGGTCGTGCTCAACTCCCTGCGCCGCGACGCGCTCAAGTCCGCTGACCCCCGGCTGGGCATCTTCGAGTGGTCCGGGCCCGACGGCTGCGACCTCGACGACCCCCAGGCGCTCGCCGCCGCCAACCCGAACCTGGGCCGGCGGATCGCCTGGGAGGATCTACTCGGTCCGGCCCGCGCGGCGATGGCCGCCGAGGCCGCCGGCGAGCCCGAGGCCGCCATCGGATTCAGGACCGAAGTCCTCTGCCAACGGGTCGTCCTCCTCGACCCCGCCATCGACCCCGCCTCATGGGCGCGGTGCCTGGACCCCGGGTCCCTCGCCGACCTGCGGACCCGCCTGGCCGTCGTCATCGACGCCGCCCCCGACGGCGGCCACGTCACCGCCTACGCCGCCGCCGTCCTCGACGACGGCCGGGTCCGCGTCGACCCCGTGCAGGCCTGGTCCGGCCGCGGCTGCATCGACACCGCCGAACGGGCCCTGCCCGACCTGCTCGCCCAGGTGCGCCCCCGCACCCTCGGGTGGTTCCCCACCGGCCCCGGCGCGGCCCTGGCCGCCAAGCTGCGCGACCGCAAGCAACGCGGCTGGCCCCCACCCGGGGTCAAGATCGAAGAGATCCGCGCCGAGACCGCGGCGGTGTGCATGGGCTTCGCCGGGCTCGTCGCGGCCGGGCAGATCGCCCACTCCGGTGACGCCCTGCTCGACGCCCACGTCGCGCTCGCCGAGCGCCACCACCGTCCCGGCGACACGTGGACGTTCAGCCGCAAAGGCCAGGTCGGCCACGTCGACGCCGTCTACGCCGCGGCCGGCGCCGCCCACCTGGCCCGCACCCTGCCGCCGCCGCCCGACCCGATCGTCATCACCGCCCGACGCTGACACCCCCGGCTGCCGCCGATCGGTGCATCCGGGCAGGCCACGGGCTTACCCTGGGCGCCATGGGGCTGCTGAGCCGGCTGCGGTTCGCCAGGGACGTGTTCACCCGCGGCGGCGATCCCCGGCGGCAGGAGTTCAGCTGGGCGGTCGGGCACACCCCGTGGCCGGGATCCTGGCAGCACCTCGGGCAGCCGGTGTGGACGGCCGGGTCGGTGTCCCGCGCCGACGCCCTGCAGGTCCCCTCGGTGCTGCGCGGGCGCAACCTGCTGTGCTCCATCGCTGCCCTGCCGCTGCAGCTGCTCGACCCCGAGCGGGTCCGGATCCGCACCGGGGACTCCGCGGCCCGGCTGCTCACCCAGATCGACCCGAACACCGCCAACGTGACGACCATCGCGCAGACCATCGAAGACCTCGTCTTCGAGTCGGTCTCCTGGTGGGAGATCCTCGGGTTCGGCTGGGACGGCTACCCGGTGTCGGCCCGCCACGTCGACACGAGCGTCGTCACCCTCAACCCGCCGCCCGGGTACCGGATGCAGACCCTGCCGAGCGGCCTGGACCCCAACGGTGTCGTCTGGATCGAAGGCCGGCCCGTCCCCTACCAGCGGGTGATCAGGTTCGACTCCCCGAACCCGCCGCTACTGCTGGCCGGCGCCCGCGCCATCCGACGCGCCGCCAAGCTCGCCGCCGCAGCCGAGATGTACGCCGACGACCCCGCCCCCCGCGGCTACTGGTACGCCCCCGACAGCGTCGACCCGGACCCGGACAAGGTCGCGGAGTTCCTCGACGCCTACGCCGCCGCCCGCCGCGACGGCGTCGAGGCGTACATGGGTGGGGGACTGCAGCGCAAGTCCGAGGACGTGATGTCCCCGGTCGACCTGCAGCTGGCCGAACTGCAGCAGCAGTCCGACCGGGAGATCGCCAACCTGATGGGGTTGGCCCCCTCCGACCTCGGGGTCAACTTGCAGGGGTCGGCGATGACCTACGCCAACGTCGTCGACCGGCGCACAGACCGGATCAACGACACCCTCGCGCTGCTCATGCGTGCGACCACCGACCGGCTGTCGATGCCCGACATCACCAAACGCGGCTACAGCGTGCGGTTCGACCTCGACGACTACCTGAAGGCCGACCCGAAGACCAGGTGGGAGAACCACGCCACCGCGATCGAGCGGGGCGTGCTGTCGATCCCGGAGGTCCGCGAGGAGGAGAACCTCCCCGCCATCCCCGTCGAGCCGGCCATGCCCCCGGCCCGCCCGCCCGTCCCCGCCCCCGGAGGCACCATGGCCCGCGGCACCACCAGTCAGCACTTCGCCGGCACCGCCGGTGACCCCCTCACCTTCGACGCGCCGCCGGCCGGCACCCACTCCGCCACCTTCGCCGCCGACCCCGGACGCCGCCGCGTCTCCGGGCTCCTGCTGCCCTACGGCGTCGTCGGCCGCAACCGCGCCGGCCGCTGGCGGTTCGCCGCCGGCTCCGTGACCTGGGACCGACAGGCCGTCTCCCGGATCAAGCTCGACCGCGAGCACGACCGCAGCCAGCTGCTCGGCGCGGCCACCGAAGTCCGCTCCAGCTCCACCGGCCTATGGTCCGAGTTCAAGATCGCCCGCGGGGCCAGTCAGGACGAGGCGCTCGCGCTCGCCGAGGACGGCGTCCTGGACGGCTTCTCCCCGGAGGTCGAGCTCATCGAGTGGGGGCCCGACCCGGCCGACCCGACCGTCAACCTGGTCACCCAGGCCCTGCTCGTGCGCGCGGCACTGACCGCCGACCCCGCTTTCACCGATGCCCGGGTCGCCGCCGTCGCGGCGTCCGCGAACGAAGGGATCACCATGCGCTGCACGTCGTGCGGGTATGACCATGCGGCCGGCACGCCGTGCCCGGTCCAGCTCAACAACCCCACCTACCCGCCCCGCCCCGCCCCCCAGCCCCAGCCCCAGCCCCAGCCGCAGCCCCAGCCCCAGGGCCAGCCCCAGCCCCAGGGCCAGCCCCAGGGCCAGGGCCAGCCCCAGGGCCAGCCCCAGGGCCAGCCCCAGGGCCAGCCGCAGGGCCAGGGCCAGCCGAGCGATCTCAGTGCGGCGATCGGCGCCGCGGTGCAGGCGGCGCTGTCCGCGGCCGGGATCATCGAGCCGGCCGGCGGCCCCGGCGGCCCGCGGCCGACGGTCGACCCGTCCCGGCCGCTGCCCGTGCGGGTCGCCGAGGCCGTCCCGTACCGGTTCGACCGCGGGAGGAACTTCATCCCCGGCGAGCACGTGTTCTCCGCCGACCTGCACGCCATGGCGCTCAGCCGCGACCACGAGGGCACCGGCACCGACGCCGGGAAGCGGGTCATGGGCCTGCTGCGGGCCACGTTCGCGACCGCCGCCGCCGACGTCAACGAGCTGAATCCGACGATCCAGCGGCCCGACATGTACGTCGACCAGCAGGACTACCGCTACCCGATCTGGGCCAGCATCGACTCCGGCAGCCTCCCCAACGGCGTCCAGCCGTTCCTGTTCCCCAAGTACTCCTCCAGCTCCGGTCTGGTCGGCGACCACACCGAGGGCACCGAGCCGTCCGCCGGCTCGTTCGTCACCACCTCGCAGACGGTCACGCCGACGCCCGTGAGCGGAAAGGCCTCGTTGACCCGCGAGGTCTGGGACATGGGCGGCAACCCCGCCACGAGCACGCTGATCTACAACCAGATGGTCCGCGGGTACAGGGAGGGCCTGGAGAGCGCCGCCGCCACGTTCCTGAACACGCTCACCGCGGCGACCGACATCACCATCACCACGGCGTCCGCGGACGCCGTGCTCGCCGGGGACTGGGAGGCCGCGCTGACCGGCCTGCAGTTCGTCCGCGGCTACGACTTCAGCGCGTTCGTTCTCGAGGCCGTCCTCTACAAGGCGTTCGCCGCGGCCAAGGACGGCAACGACCGGCCCCTGTACCCGATGCTGGCGCCGAGCAACGCCAACGGCACCGCCGCCACCCGGTTCAGGACCTTGGACCTCGGTGGCGTCACCGGGATGCCGTCGTGGGCGCTGGCCTCCACCGCCGGCTCGCCGAACAACAGCTGGCTGTACGACCCGATGTTCGTCCACGGCTGGGCCACCACACCGACCAGGCTGGAGTTCCCCGGCACCGACGCCTCCGCCGGCTACGCCCCCGTGGCGATGGTCGACCTGGCGATCTGGGGCTACAAGGCGCTGGCCAACTCCGACGTCGGCGCCGTCCGCCAGGTCATCTATGACAGCGTCTCCTGACCCCCGCCTCGTTTTTCCGCAGCGAAGATCCGTGCAGGCAAAAACAGCATCGACCTGAGAGGAGGTGTCCCCGATGCCCACCATCGTGATCAGCGAGCGCCTGTCCACCGCCGACGTCGGGGACACCTGGCGGATCTGGCTGCAGGCCTTCGACGCAGACCAGGCCCGGGCGGTGCCGGACTCGGTCACCGCCACCGTCACCCTGCCCGACACGACCACCGCGGCGATGACCGTCACCGCGCAGGCCGCCACCGGCCTCTACGAGATCACCTACACCCTCGCCGCCGCCGGCCGGCACACCGCCGTGATCACCACAGCGTCCACCGACTTCGGCGACGACGTGGACACCCTGGAGCTGCTCGCGCTCGCCGTCGCCGCGGACCCACCCACCGTCGACGACGTCGAGACCTACCTGGGCACCACCTCCTACACCACCGCCGAGATCACCACCGCGTACAACGCGGAGCTCGCCGCCCAGCGCCACCGCTGCGACATCCCCGCCGACTACCCCGCCGACCTCGCCGAGGCCCTCTGCCGGCGGGTCGCGGTCAACCTGTCCCGCCGCCAGAACGTCGCAGGGTTCGTCGAGGGCGACGCCGGCCTGGTCCGGGTCCCCGGGCAGGACGTGGAGGTCCGCCGCCTGGAGCGGCCGTTCTGGCGGCTGATCGCCCGATGACCGCCTTCGGGACCACCCGCGCCGAGATCGCCACCGCCCTGACCGGCGTGTCCGGGGTCACCGGGTACGCCGAGCGCCCGGCCGCGGTGAAGCCGGGCGATGCCTGGCCCACCCTCGCGCTCGCCGAGCGGGGCCCCGGCCTGACCTTCGCCGTCAGCTGGAACATCACCGTGCTGCTGGCGGCCGACGAGGCGACCGCCACCGCCCGCACCGACGCGCTGCTGCTGGACCTGTGCGCCGCCCTCGACCCCGTCGCCTACGTCGACACCGTGACCCCCGTGGCCGTCGCGACCACCGCCGGGGACCTCCTCGGCCTGCAGATCACCACAAGGAGCGAATGAGATGGCCGCCTATACCGGTGCAATCATGATGAAGAACGCCCTGGTCAAGCAGTCGACCACCGATTACGGCAACCAGTGCTCCAAGGCGCGCCTGGTGCCCGACTCCAACATCCAGACGATGCGGACCCTGGTCCCGGACGGGCAGATCGTCGACGTCGACAGCCCCGTGTGGACGCTGGAGCTGGCCGGCGTGCAGGACCACGAGTCCGGCGGCCTCGCCGCGTACCTGACCGCCAACGCCGGCACCCTCGTCGACTTGATCATCGCCCCGAACAACACCACCGGCGCCGTGCAGTGGACGGTGTCGGTGATGGCCCTGCCGGTCGAGTTCGGTGGGGAGACCGGCCAGTGGGCGACGTTCGACGTCGCCCTGCCGGTGTCCGGGCAGCCCACCGCCGGAACCGTCTCCTGATGGCCGCAGTGATGCGGCTGACCGTCCATCCCGACGAGGGGGAGCCCTTCGAGGTGACCGCTGGGCAGCGGGAGATGGCGGCGTGGGAGGCGCAGCCCTTCGGGTGCAACGCCTTCGACGCGCTCGGCACGCGCGGCGTGACGTTCCTGCGGTTCCTGGCGTGGGCGGCGATCCGCCGGGCCGGGCAGAAGGCGCCGGCCTTCGACGCCTGGTCGGCGACGATCGACCGGGTCGACTTCGCCGACGACGACGACCAGGGGAAGGCGCCGGGCCCTACCCGGCGGGGTCGGCGCGCCGGGGCCTCCTCGACCTCGCCCTGACCCTCGGGCAGCCCTACAGCGAGGTCCTCGGCTGGGACGACCGGGACATCGCCACCGCCCTGGACTGGCTGGACGACCTGGCCGACGCCCGTAAGGACGCAGCACGCAGGAGGTGACCGATGCAGGCCGATGTGCGCGACGACCAGTTGGGCCGCCTCGTCGGCGACCTCAAGGCGTTCAGTGCCGGCGGTGACGTGGCGAAGGCCCTGCGGAAGCGGCTTCGGGAACCTGTGCCGGAAGCACGCCGACGCATCCGCGACACCGCGGTGGCGATCCTGCCGCACCGGCACGGCCTCAACCAGTGGATCGCCTCCTCCAAGACCACGGCGAGTATCCGGTTGCGCTCGCAGCGCTCCGCTGGGCTCAGCCTGCGCGTCGGCCGCAACTCCTCCCGCAAGCGCTCCGACGTACGCAAGATCGACGCCGGGGAGGTCCGTGCACCGTCGTGGGGCCGCCGCGGCCGCGGCGAATGGCACGCCCAGGCCGTCACCGGCGGGTTCGCCACCGACACGGTGTCCGGGATGGTCGAGCAGTGGCGCGCCGCGGCCATCCGCGCCGCCGACGACGCCACCCGGGAGCTGATCCATGGCTAACGCCCGCGACGTCGTCGTCGACATCCTCGGTCGCGACAAGACCGGCGCGGCCGCGAAGTCCGCGGCGGGGAACTTCGGGAAGGTCCAGAAGGCGTCCAAGGGCCTCAAGGACGAGTTCCAGAAGGGCGCGATCGCGGTGGCCGCGATCACCGGCGCCGTCGTCGGCCTCAACAAGGTCATGCAGGCCGGGCTGACGATGGGCCTCATCCGAGCCAACGCGCAGGTCGCGCTCGGCGCCACCGGGTACGCGCAGCTGTCGAAGGCCGCCGAGTCCTCCGCCCACAGCCTCGGGCTGACAACCAGCGAGTTCATCAACAGTGCCGGTCAGGCCGCGATCCTGGCCAAGAACATGGGCTTCGGGCAGGCCACGGCCGTGCAGTTCGGGGCCCTGCTGCCCGACCTGGCCAACCGCCTGTCGATCATGTCGTCGGGGCAGCGGGACGCCGCGCAGTCCTCCGACATGCTGCGCTCGGCGCTGGCGGGGGAGTACGACCCGCTGCAGGCCGTCGGCATCAACATCAGTGCCGCGATCGTCGCGACGAAGGCCCTGGGCATCCAGCAGAGGTCCGGGAACAAGCTGACGATCCAGCAGGCCAACTCGCTGGCCGTCCTGTCGATCGTGCAGGACCAGACCGCCCAGACCACCCAGGTGATGGCCACCGCCCAGGGCAAGGCCTACCTGGCGGCGCAGCAGAACACCGCGGCGCTGAAGGAGCAGTGGCAGACCCTGCAGCAGCAGCTCACCCCCGCGATCTCTGACGCCCTGGCCGTCACCACCGAGTGGTTCGACGTGCTGCTGCACCCGGAGAAGCTCAAGCGCCTCGACCAGACCACGAAGGAGTACAAGGACTCCGTCGACAACGCGGGCAAGGCCACCACCGGGATGACCTACTCCGTCGACGCGATGGCCCAGACCGCCTCCGGGTCCGCCCGCGACGTCTACGCCTACGCCCGCAGCCTCGACTACGCCCGGGAGGCCGCCGACAAGTCCGCCAACGCCCAGCTGGCCGACCGCGACGCCGCCCGCGGCTTCGCCCAGGCGCTCGCCGACGCCAAGGGCGAGCTGAAGGACAACGGGCGGACGTTGGACATCAACACGCAGAAGGGCCGCGACAACGCCGCCAGCCTCGACAAGATCGCCGCCGCGGCGAACAAGCAGGCCCAAGCAATCTTGACGGCAGGCGGCAGCCAGGCGCAGTTCGACCGGTCCCTGTCGACGTCGCGCGCCCAGCTGGAGGCCATGGCCGTCCGGTTCGGCATGTCCCGGAACGCGGCCGCCCGATACGCCCGCGAGGTCCTGGCCATCCCCAAGACGGTCACCTCCAACGTCACCCTCAACGTCAACACGAAGGTCAACCAGGCGAAGGTCAGCCTGGGCACCTATGACCGGCTGCTGCAGCTGAAGCCGGGCGGGGCGTTCGCCGCCGACCTGTGGTTCGCGCCCGTGACCACCCCCGGGCAGGCCCGCACGCAGCCGGCGGCACCGGTGCACGTGGAGAACCGGGTGATGCTCGACGGCGTCCCGTTCGCCGCCATGACCGCCACCGCCGTCGACGCGGGCCTGGCCCGGCAGGCCTACCGGGCGCGGGTGGGGAGGCGCTGAAATGACCGTCGCGATCACCGCCACCGAGATCACGTCGGTGTACCCGTCGCGGCTGACCCTGTCGGTGACCGGGCTGACCGCCGGCGACGTCGTGAGCGTCTACCGGTACCTGGCCGGCGTGCGCACCGCCGTGCGCGGCGCCCTGTACGTCACCGTCGACGACACCGCGTTCGTCGCCTTCGACGCCGAGCTGCCGTTCGGGACATCGATCTACTACGCCGCCGAGGTCAACTACAGCGAGGTCGCGTGGACCAGCTCCACCGCCTACACCCTGGCCGGCGGGAAGGTCGCGATCTCCGACGCCATCACCGGGCAGTCCGCGGAGGTCGTCATCTCGGCGTGGCCGGACAAGCAGCATGACCGGCAGCTGTCGGTGATGCGCGTGGGTGGCCGCAGCGTCGTCGTGGCCGGCGAGCGCGGGCAGTTCACCGGGCAGATCGACGTGGTCACCGAGACCGACACCGCCCGGCAGAACCTCGACGACCTGCTGTCCTCGGCGACGTCGGGAATCCTGCAGATCCGCCAGCCCGGCGGGTACGGCGGCATCGACGCCTATGTCGCGGTCCTGTCCGACACCGAGTCCCGCTGGTCGCAGGACGGCACCGACACCCGCCGGATCTGGACCCTCACCGTCGCGCAGACCCAGGCGTGGGCGTCCGAGCTCGCGGCGCACACCTTCACCTTCGGTGACTTCGACGACGCCTACACCGGGCTGACGTTCGGTGACGTCGACTCCGACTTCTCGGGTTCGACGTTCCTGGACTTCGACCTCACCGACTGGAGCGTGTGATGATCACGCTGTCGGACGAGGCGACCAGCGTCCTGACCGGATCATTCACGTACTACCGCCGGGTGCAGTCGTGGCTTGGTGGCGACCTGCTCGCCGATGACGTCCCGGTCGTCGACGGGGGGGAGGAGATCGACCGGACGCTGCGGGTCCCGGAGCGGGTTACCCTCACCGTTCCCAGGCTCGACCGTGGCGTGTCCTACGCGCCGACCGAGGCGACGTCGCCGCTGGCAGCGTATGGGCAGCGGCTGGTCGTCCTGCTCGGCATCGGCCTCGGTAACGGGGCCATCGACTGGTTCCAGCGGGGCGCCTACGTCATCACCGACTCCAGCGCCGACGGGGACGCCGTGCAGGTGCAGGCAGCAGGCCTGCTGTGGCTGATCGATGAGGCCAGGCTTGTCAGCCCGTACCAGCCGACCGGTGGCCTCGTGTCGACGCTGCGTGGGCTGCTGGAGCCCGCCCTGACGGTAGTCGTGGACTCCGGGCTCGACGACCGGTCGGTCCCCTCAGGGGTCAACTACGACGAGGACCGCCTCGGGGCTGTGTACGAGCTACTGACCGCGTGGCCGGCGGAGGCTCACGTGACCGAGCAGGGCTACCTGTCGGTGGCACCTGCTGCGGACTCCAGCACGCCCGTGCTGACCCTCACCGACGGGACCGGCGGCACCGTGATGACCTGGTCGGGGGAGTCCACCCGGGACGGCGCCTACAGCGCTGTGGTGGCACGTGGGACGGCCAGCGATGGCGGGCAGTTGCAGGGTGTCGCCTACGACGCGACCAGCGGCCCGGTGCGCTACGACGGACCTTTCAACCCGCTGCCGGTGCCGTTCTTCTATCAGAGCCCGCTATTGACCACCGTGGCCCAGTGCCAGGCCGCAGCATCCAGCCGGCTCGCCACGCTGCGCCGATCGTCGGCCCGACGGATCACCGCGACGATGGTCCTGCATCCGGGCCTGCAGGCAGGCGACGCGGTCACCGCAACCAGCTCTGCCCTCGGGCTGGCCGGGCAGGTCTGCATCGTCGAGCGGCTCAGCCTGCCGTACGTGCCGGGTGAGATGCGGGTGACGCTGCGGGTGGTGGAGTGACGTGGATATCGCAGCCGTAAGGACCAGCCTGTCGGGGCTCGGCGCGCTCACCGGGACCGCCACGGCGGCCAAGAGCGGCTCCACGGTCACGTGCACGGTCGGCGACACGACCGTGACCGTCCAGGTCGCCCGCGACCTCACCGTCGCCTCCGGGGACGTCCTGCTGCTGCTGCGGCAGGGCTCGGCGTGGTGGGCGATCGCCCGGCTGTTCGCGACCGGCCCGGCCGCGCCGGAATCGGACGTCGCGCCGGACCCGAAGCCGGCGACCGTCCACGGCACCCTGGTCGTCACCCCGGTGGAGACCCGCAGCTACCGGCCGTCCGGGTGGCGCACCGACAACGCCTCTGTCTACCAGGGCAGCTACGGCGGATGGGGTAACCACACCGGCTGCGCGTTCTACGGAGACAAACCCGAGAGTCTTTCTGGCGCAACGGTTACAGCCGCATCGATCAAGGTGTCTCGGGTCAGCGGTGGCGCCTTCGCCGGTGTGACCGGCAACCTCGTGAAGATCACTCAGTCGAAGAAGCCGACTGGTGCGCCGACCGTGACCGGCGGGTCATCGATCGCCCTGCCCAAGGTGGGTAGCTCGGCGAAGCTGGCCATTCCCACCGCCTACGCACAAGCCCTCGTCGACGGCACCGTGGGCGGCCTGGGCCTGTATGAGTCCGGCGGCAGCCCGTACGCCAGGACCGCCGGCCTGGACGACTGGAGCGCCGCCTGGACGCTCACGATCGATTGGAGCAGGACGACATGAGCGGAACCACGGGCGTTTTCGGGATCCGGTACCCCACCTCCGGCGACAACGTCAGCCCACTGGAGACCGTGTTCCAGACCATGGCCGACGACGTCGACTACGTGCTGGCGCAGCGCGTCCCCTCGGACTGGACGGCGTGGTCGCCGTCATACGCGGGCATCACCGTCGGCAACGGGACGGTGGAGGCGTCGTACATGCAGCTGGCGAAGCTCGTGGTCTGCCACTACCGGCTCACCTGGGGATCCACGACGTCCTTCTCCGGCACGCCGCAGGTCATCCTGCCCGTCGCCTCATACGGCTACGCGCTCAATGACACCCTCGGCGACGCCGCGTTCTACGACTCGTCGGTCGGCTCGGCTTCCCGCGAGCCGGGTGGGGTGTTCTACAGCTCGTCCGACGAGGTGTTCTTCGTCCGGGCATCGACGACCTCGGGGACGGTGAACGCCACGAGTCCGTTCACGTGGGCGACGGGCGACACCCTGTCCTTCACCGCGACGTACCGGGCAGCCTGATGACCAAGCCGCCCCCGGGGTGGACCCCCAGGTCGGACACCGTGCCGACGCCGCTGCCGCTGCCCGAGGTGCTGCCCCGGGAATGGTGCGACGTCTGCGGGTGCATGATCGGCAACCAGGTGACGCACGATGCCTGGCACGCCGACCATCCGAACCTGGGCTGAGCCCAAAATGGGCCACCCCCCCGACCCCCGGGGGAAAATCGTCACCCGACCCTATGCACCGAACGGGAGGGCCCAGCTCATGCCGTTCACCGCCGACGCCTGGCTCAGCGTCATCACCGTGATCATGCTGGCGCTCGGCGGCGGCATCATCCGGTTGATCATCACCACCACCAAAACCGAGACGCTCATACGCGCACACCTCGCCGACGAGCGCGCACACGTCGCGTTACCGAGAGCCCTACCCAGAGGGAGCCAGCCATGAGAGTGATGCCCCGGTCCGCCTGGACCTCCGTGCGCCGCCCCGTCGCCGCCCTGGTCGAAATGAGGGGACCGGTCGGCCTGGCGCTGCACTGGCCCGGCCCCAAGGCCAGTGACCCGCCGATCGGCGACCCCGGCATCCCCGCGGTCGCGCGGATCTTAGAAGCCGAACGTCGCTACCACGTGGAGGTCCACGGGTGGACCGACATCGCCTACGGCGCGGCCGTCGACCAGGCCGGAAGGGTCTGGGACTGCCGGGGCCTGGCCTACCGGCCCGCCGCCAACGGCGACCGGGGCGTCAACGCCAGCCACGGAGCGGTCACCTGCCTGCTCGGGCCCCGCGAGCAGCCCAGCCCAGCCATGGTCGACGCCGTGCGGCAGCTGCGCCGGACACTGTGGCTGTCCCGGTTCCCGCGGGCGCTCGCGGTGGTCGGGCACTGTGATCTGCACTCCACCGACTGCCCGGGCCCCGCCGTCCGGACCATGATCAGGCAAGGGGTGTTCACCGCCCCGGAGCCGATCATCACCCCGCCCACCCCACCCCAGGAGGACCCCATGCTGATGGCCGGAGCCAAGGACACCGAGCGCGCGTTCCTGATCGTCGACACCCCACAGGGGCCCCGCGCGGTCTACATCCCGGACCCGCGGCTGATCCGGGATGTGGACCGGATGATCGAGTTCCCCACGCAGGCCGGCCTGGCCACCACCTATCCGATCATCTCCGCGGTCGTCACCCGGTGACCCGGTACGCCAAGGCCCTGATCGCCGCCGCGGGGGCCGCCCTCGAGGCTGCCGCCGAGGTGGCCTCCCACGCCGAGCTGCTGCCGGCCGCGTGGCAGCCGTGGGCGCGGCTGATCATCGCGGTGGCTGTCGTGGCCGGGGTGTACCAGGTGCCCAACACCCCGCCCGGAACGGACCCTGGCCCCGCCCGGGCGGGGCTGCACCGCCCCTAGGCTGGCCGCAGTCGGGTGTCCCGGGCCCCCGTGGCGCGGGACCGGCCTGGGAAACGGGCCCGCCGCCCCCGGGGCACCCGACCGCACGCGCGCCACGATTGACACGCCGCCCGTGAGGGTCGACGCTGCGGGCATGACGCACACGAGCCTCCTCAGCCCCAGCCAGGCCGGCGACCGCGCCGGCGTGCACGCCGAGACGATCCGCCGGTGGATCCGCCAGGGCCGCATCACCCCCGCCCGGCGATCACAGACCGGGCGGATCCTCGTCGACTGGGCCGACGTCGCCCGCGTCGCCGGCCTGGACCCCGAGCACGACGAGTAGGGGGGCGCTGCCATGTCCCTGGAGGCCCTCACGTGGGCCCTGTACGACGTGCGGCTGTCCGACGACACGGTGCCTGCCGAGCGGCACATCGACGCACTCGCCCGGCTCATCCTGATCGCGATCGCCGACCAGGCCGACCGCCTCGGACGCAACGCGATCATCTCCCGCGCCGAGCTCGCCGAGATCACCGGACTGGGGGAGACCACCGTCGGATCCCGGCTGCGGCGGCTGCGCAACTCAGGGCTGATTACTCCCGGTGACGACGGGCAGGTCGCGCACCTGCGGTACCGGGCCGCGGTCTGGGACCTCGCGGTCCGGATCCGGCCTATGCGCCCGCGACAGAAGGGGGTCGCGACGCGACCCCCTGAACAGGGTCGAGGGGGTCGCGGGGGCGACCCCCTAACGAGGGGGTCGCGAGGGGGTCGCGAGGGGGTCGCGAGGGGGTCGCGAGGGGGTCGCGCTGGCGACGACCCACCCCACCACCCCTCCACCCACACCACCCCTCCACCGCGCGCCGCCGGCAGGCAGCCGGCCTCGGCCGGCGGCGCGGCGGGTGTGGACGGGCCGGTACCGCAGGAGCTGCGCGCCGATCAGGCCCCACCGGAATGGCGGTCCACCCGGGATGCGCTGCGTGCCCGCCGCCGCGCATCCGGAGCGTGACAACCCCACCGAACCTCTTGTGCACGTCGTGTGAGGCGTGTAATGTCAAGATTGCAGTTAGGGACACCGACCGGACAGGGAGGACCGCACCGTGACACTCACCACCGCCGGCCTACCCGCCACCAGCCGGTGCACCCGCTGCGGGCAACCCATCGCGTGGGGCCTGACCCTGCCCGCCCGCCGCCGCATGCCCATCGACCCACAGCGGCGACCCGACGACGACCACACCGCCAACATCCTCGTCAGCGGAGACCCCCACGGGTCGATCCTGTGCCGCGTCGAATCCCGCGCCGAACCCATCCGCGACGGCGAGCGCCGCTACATGCCCCACTGGGCCACCTGCCCAGCCACCAACTTCTACGACGTGGACGGCACCTGGCGTCCCAGAAAGTGAGCCCCACCATGGCGACGGTGTTCACCACCGACGAGATCACGGAGGTCCTCTACGCCTACGGCTACCCCGTCGCCCTGCGCGCCGCCCAGCACGACCGGGAACTCAGGGACTGACCATGTGGATCTATCGCCAGACCGAGGAGGCACTCTGGACGGTCGGCTTCTACAGCCCGGATGGCACCTGGCATCCCGAAACCGACCACGCCAGCGCCGATGACGCCGCTGCCCGCACGGCCTGGCTCAACGGCAACCGCTGAACTGGGGGCTCCCACCGGCCGGACCGGATCCCCGGTGGGAGCCCCCCACCATCCCACCCCAGGAAGGGAACACCCTTGACCACCGACCTGCCCCCATACCTGCCGCTCGGCGAAGCAGCCGCCACCCTCACCGCCGAAGGCCTCGCCCCCGGCGAGATCGAACGCCAGATCGAGACCCAGCTGCGCCGCGGGCTGGTCCTCGACCAGCCCGAAGGTGCCACCCGCGACCGCCTCCTGATCACCTACGCCGAGCTCGGCGAAGTCCGCGCCCGGATCCGGTCCAACATGTGGGCCGGCCGCCGCGGCCTCACCGACGACGACGCCCCCGACCTGCGCCCCCTGAGCACCAGTCCCCACGAGCTGCTCACCTACGCCTCGCTCGGCATGTTCATCGAACACCTGTACAGATCGCTTCACCGGGCCCGCCTGGCGGCCGGGCGGGTCACCATCGAGTCGACCGCGACCGCCCACAGCCACGGGACGGAGATCGAGCTCGCCGTCCACCCGTACATCGGCGACAACCACGGCAGCGACACCAAGGCCGCCCCGCAGGACGTCCAGCGGCTCGCCGACGCCCTCGACGGCCAGATCGTCGGCGCGCGCACCGTAGGCGGCCCCAGCGGTAACCCCGCCGACCAGATCGTCAGCATCCGCGGGACGCACGTCGGCCGCGCCTGGCTCGTCGAGGCCTACGTCACCGTCCCCGCCGAAGAGCAGGAGACCTGACCCGATGCCCCGCAAGGCCACCGCGGCGGCAGCCACCGACGACCTCACCATCGGCCTGGTCAACGCCCCCCGCGGCACCTGGCACACCGGGCCCGCCCGCGCCCAACTCGCCGACCACCTACGCGCCGCCTACACCGGCGGTCAGACAATCCGCTCCCTCGCCACCGACTACGGCATGTCCTACGCCAAGGTCCACAAGCTGCTCACCACCGACATCCCCGGCACCAGCGTCCCGCGGCCCACACTGCGCCCGCGCGGCGGTTACCACCGTGCCTAGAACCCGCGCCGAGCTCCTCGCCCGGCCCGCCCTGATCCCTGCCCAACCACCCATGAACCCCTGGTTCACACCCGGAGCCGCCCACATGAAGATCAGAAGCATTCAGATCCGGCCCACCGACCAGGTGTGCAGCCTCGACGGCGTAGACGTCCGCGTCTGGCACGGCCTGACCAACCAAGGGCAGGACTGCCTCGTCTTCGTCCACCGCATCGCCATCGACGCGATGGACCAGACCGGCCTCGCCGAGGCCATCGGGCCCGAAATCCCGCCCCCAACCACGATCACGCCGGCACTGGAGGACATCTCAGACCTGATCAAGCTGGGCGCCCAGCAACTCGACACGATCACCCATGTCGTCGATCCCGGCCACGACACGGTCCAGACACTGTGGTGCGACCGCACCCGCGAGCACCAGCGGGTTCTACCGGACACGAAGCTGTGTCCCGGCTGCGGCCAGCCATTGCGCACCCCCGATCAGCAGGCAACCGACCAGGCAGGCAACCGGTGAGCGACCACATCGAGGAGATGTCGCTGCCGGACGGGCCGCTGCCGGAAAACCACCGGGCGAACATGCTCGAACGCCTCGCGGAAACCCGGCGGAATTCGCATCCAGAACTGATCGCCGCCGCGGAAGAAGGCGCCGCATGGATGCGCCACCACCTCGCGCGCGATCTCATCGGCATCGACGACGACACCGTGATGAGGGTCGCCACCGCGGTTGCCGGAGTCACCACCCCGCTGCTCATCCGTCAGGGTGTACCGCTGAGGGCAATCGCGCTGATCCAGCTCATGCTCGACATGGCCATCCACGAGCCCGGACCGGTAGCCGGCGGCCGCACCCCAGCCGATCGGTGAGCAGGACGTGGCAGCAGGGCAGCACCCGGGCGTGGCGCCGCGTCCGGGCCGCCGTCCTCGACCGCGACCACCACCAATGCCAGATCCGCGCCCCCGGATGCACCGGCCACGCCGAACACGTCCACCACACCCACGGCCGCGAAACCACCGGCGACGACCCCCGCCACCTCGTCGCCGCCTGCGCACACTGCAACCTCGCCATCGGCCAACCAACCCCAGACCCCCCACCCACCGGAGGCACCACATGGTGAGCCAGCTATGCGCGTGGTTCGCGCTGTGCACCAATGAAGCCACGACGACCCGCCCCCATCCCATCCTCGGCGACGTCTCGATCTGCTCGCCCTGTGCCGCGAAGGTCGACGCGATTCGGGAAGGCAGCCAACAGCCAACCCGAGCAGACCACGCCGTCTGCGACTGTCCATGCACGGAGTGCGTGGACAGTCACTGTTCGTCCTGCCAGATGGCGGAGGCACCCATTGAAGGTTGAGAGCACAGGCATCCAAGTGGAAGCCCTGGGGATCCGAACCACTGATCGCGCGGCGCCCCGTTTTCTGATCTGGGGCGCCGCGCGGACAC
>Ga0307417_10000405_pt1 | contig 17707 bp, 18 predicted proteins | sample SalMarWE160210MG_2_FD_202514 | JGI IMG/M metagenome (GOLD analysis project Ga0307417, IMG submission 202514) | Salt marsh sediment microbial communities from the Plum Island Ecosystem LTER, Massachusetts, United States - WE1602-10 | ecosystem: Environmental > Aquatic > Marine > Intertidal zone... | reverse complement strand
CCTGGTCGTACGCGGGGTCATCGAGTTGGGCGACGTGGACCCGGAAGCGGCGCTGGGTGCGCTCGTCGCCTCCGAGCCGGAGCCGAACGCGACCCTCAAGGCAATCGCAGCCCGCTATCCCGCCCAGCACACGTGGCACAACACGGGTGTGGTCCCGTTCTCTTCCGACCGCAAGTGGAGCGCAGCCTCCTTCGCAGGCGAAGGCACGTGGGTGTTGGGCGCACCCGAGATCGTCCTCTCCAGCAACGCCAGGGTGAACGACCAAGCCGAGCAACTCGCCGAGCAGGGAAACCGGGTCGTCCTGTTGGCATGGACCGACTACCCGCTCAGCGGCGACCGGCTACCGCGGCAACTCAAGCCGGCAGCCTTGGTGACACTCGGCGACAAGATCCGGTCGGATGCGGCGGCGACGCTGCGCTACTTCGCCGCTCAGGGTGTGCAGGCGAAGGTCATCTCTGGCGATCATCCGGAAACGGTCGCAGCCATCGCCCGCGAGGTCGGTGTGCCCGGTTCGGCTGAGGCTGTCGACGCCCGCAACCTGCCCCGCGACCCCGAGGGGTTTGCCGACGCCATCGAGCAGGGGACCGTCTTCGGCCGGGTGACCCCGCATCAGAAGCGGGTGATGGTCCAGGCGCTCCAGTCACGCGGCCACGTTGTCGCGATGACCGGCGACGGGATCAACGATGTGCTGGCACTGAAGGATGCGGACGTCGGGGTGGCCGTCGGCGGTGGCAGCGCCGCCTCCCGTGCCGTGGCCCAGTTGGTGCTCATCGACGGCCAGTTCAGCACCTTGCCCGAGGTCGTCGCTGAAGGCAGGAAGGTCATCGCCAACATCGAGCGGGTTGCCAACCTCTTTCTCACCAAGACCGTGTACGCCGTGTTTATCGCTCTGGCGGTCGGGCTCGCCGGCAGACCATTCCCGTTCCTCCCCCGCCACCTCACGCTGGTGGGCACCATCACTATCGGGCTCCCCGCCTTCTTCCTGGCGCTGGCTCCCAGCGCCGAGCGAGCCCGCCGTGGGTTCGTACGCCGGGTGCTGAGCTTCTCGCTCCCGACAGGCCTCGCCGCCGGTCTGGCGACTTATGCGGCCTACGAGCTGGCAATCACGGAGGAGGTATCGCTCCAGCAAGCCCGCACCACAGCAACGTTGGTGCTGGCGGCGGTGGGGCTGTTTGCCCTCGGCATCGTCAGCCGCCCGCTTCTGCCGTGGAAAAAGATCCTGATCGGGGCGATGATCGGGCTGCTGACGCTGCTCCTTCTCTCCGGTGCCTCGCAGAGATTCTTCGAGCTCGACTTGCCCCGCGCCGTCGTGCTCGTGGCCGCCATCGGCGTGGTGGCCATCACGGGCACGGTGATGATGTTCACCCTGCGTGCGGTCGGCTGGGCGAAACAGGTCCCGATGTATCTGCGAGAGAACCCTCCCAACGCCACAGCAACCTGGACCGATCTCAAGGACCGTCTGGCGCATAGCTGGAACAACGACGATGACGCGGACACCACGATCATCGAGCGCTACCGCACCTGGAAGCCACAGCAGGCGGCCCCGGGAGACGAGCCTCCGCCTCTAGCCACCCGCGCTAACAGCCGCCCCGAGGAACCGACGCCTCCCCCACCGCCGGAGGACTTCGACACGCTCGAGTGGTTCAACACCGACGACATCCTCGACGAATAGCGCGGCTGCGTCTGCCACTCCCTGCGCCGAAATACGTCGGGAGGCTGATTCCCTGGCGTCTTCTGGACGATCAGGGTCCACCTTCGCCGTCAACAGGAATTGACGGCGAAGCGAAGCTGCGAAGGCCCTCCCCGGGCTGCCCTTCGGGCGCCCGACCCTCCCAGAGGGAGGGTGAATCCCTCTCCCTCTGGGAGGGGTGCCGAGCGAAGCGAAGGCGGTGAGGGCGGCACCATCGCCGGGAAGCCGTGGGTTCGACGATCTCCGGCGTCCGGACGAGGCAGTTGGCGAGAAAGGGTCGGCGGACCTACCGAACTCCATACCCGGAGGTCAAGACCAAACCACGGGTGGCCTGCTCAGCTAGGTTGAGACAGAGCCAACGAAGGAGATCCCCGTGGCGGTGCAGTACCACCTGCAGATCGATTCCGGCGACGTCGCTCCGTATGTCCTTCTGCCCGGGGATCCGGGTCGGGTAGAGACAATCGCCTCGTTCTGGGACGAGGCGAGACATGTTGCCAGCAACCGGGAGTACGTCACATACACCGGCAGCTACAAAGGGGCGCCCATCAGCTGTGTATCGACCGGCATCGGTGCGCCGTCGACGTCGATCGCCATGGAAGAGCTCGCCCGCTGCGGGGCCACGACATTCTTCCGGGTGGGCACATGCGGCACGTTCCTAGACACCGTCGCCAACGGCGACATGGCGATCTTCGATTCGGCGGTACGGCTCGATGGCGCTTCCCACGGCTACGCCCCACCGGAGTTCCCGGCGGTGGCCAGCTACGACGTTGTCGCTGCGGCGGCCGATGCTGCCGAGGCTCTCGGGCTGACGTACCACATCGGAACGACGCGCTCGGCGGACACCTTCTATGCCCGCCATCCGAGGCCGGGATCGTCCTTCAACAGCTTCTGGCAAGGATGGTGGCGCGATCATTTCGAAGACCTGAAGCGTCTCAACGTCGTCGCCGCCGAGATGGAGGCGAGCCTCATCTTCGTGCTGGCACGCGTCTGGGGACTACGTTCCGGTGGCGCAGCCGTGGTTCTCGACAACGTGCTCCGCGTGAGCGGGGACGAAGGTGCTTTCGACCCCGAAGACCAGTTGGAGCACGGCGCCGACCATATCGCTCGTCTCGCCCGGTTGGGGTGTGAAACCGTGCTCCGCCTGTGGTGGGCAGACACCGACGTCTGAGCCGAGAACACGTCCTCCCTGAGCAGCCACGCGGAGACAACCCGGCGGTCTATGCGATCCGGCGGCGTTGGCGCCGTTTCGTCGACCGCGTTGGGGCGTTTCGTCTACAACGGAGAGCCCGAAGAATCTGCCGCGGATGGTCGAACGGGGGAAATTGGTGTCGGATGTCATGTCAGCTCGATGTCTCTGTCATTGACCCCACGAGTTGGCCAGTTGGGTTGAGGTCGTCGGGCCAGCGCCAGCTCGCCTCATAATCACCTTCAGGGGATTCGACAAGGAGGGAGATGGTGTACGGAGGGTTTCCGGGCAGCTCCGTGTTGCGTGAGAAGGGAGTCTCGTCGCCGATACGGAACGTCGGAGGACAACTTTGGGGGTGCTCGCTCGGCGGTACCCGGTCAAGTACGAGAGTCGTCGCATCGGCGCCCGTCGCCGAGACCCTCAGCGTCATGGTTGCGTTGTCTGGCGGACCGGCGATCTCTACGTACGGCTGGAACCGGTCGATCGTGTCGGGCCACCACACCTCTGCGTGCGGTGTCAGGGGCGGGCCTTCCACCGTCGAGGTCAACATGATGGCAAATAGACTCTTCCACCGACCTGACGTGCCATAGAACCCGACCCGGTAGGTACCGGGAGCCGGCGGCATGGCAAGAACCCATTCGCCCGGCCCGGAAGGCTCGAGCAGCGGGGTGTCACACTTATCCCCTTCGAGCGACACCGACACCGACAATACCGCCCCGTCTATCCATTGCACCGGGACTGTCGAGGTATCGACCGTTAGCGGGGTTGGCTCCTCGCGACCAAACGAGTCGGCAGAAACACCCATCTCCGAATCGTCGGCACCCCAGGTGTAGTCATATCCCGGTACCTCGACTCGCTCGGCCGACGTGCCAATCTCGAGGGGCGGCGGTTTCTGATCGCCCGAGTCGGTGACGTGCGGAGCCTGCAATGCGGACACCGTTACGCCGGAGCCGGTGTCGTTCGCCTGTTCTGGACGCGAATCCACGCAGCCACCGATCAGAAGCGCCACGACGATGAGGACAGGGACGGACCGGTTCATTCTGTGTACCCCCGGGCGAGTTCTCTCGGTGACTTGGACGATCCGATAGCCGCCGACGGTTCCCGGGCCACTCTAGGTCGGTTGGCACACCTGTTCGAAGGTGGCCTGGATTGCCTAGCAGAGTCGATGGATGCTCGTTATGGTGCGGCCCAGGGGCATATCCGACGATGTTGTGGACCTGCCCGTGGATCCCGGAAAGGTTGATTTTTCGGGCTATTCTTGACTTTTCGCCCTCGTAGCTCAGGGGATAGAGCACCGGTTTCCTAAACCGTTTTGGGGGTCTTTGCCTACCAGGGCAAACCGGCGAAGAGCCTGATTTTCCGGGCGTTTTCGCCTCTCGTCGTCTTTCGTCATTTCTCATGTTTTCACGCCCGTTGCGGCCCAGGTGCGGCCCAGACCGTCGATAGAACGAATCTCGAGCGCACCAACATTGAGGTGACCTCGTCCACGGGGAGGTCTCCGAGTGTTGTCCGATCATGATCATCTCTCGCTCTCTCGTGGCAACCGTCGCTGCGATGGCTCTCCGGTCATCGCCGGGACGGACCTGAGCAGACGCCAGCCAGGTATGGCTTGTCTACTGTCGCGCCGCATCGATCCAGGTAGGCAGGGTCGACATACTCCTCCAAGGCCTCTTCGTCCGGCTCGCTACCAATGCCAGTGAACTCGACGTGGTCGCCGTCGACCAGTGGGCGGCACCCCTCCATGACAAGCGTCGGGTTGGCCCCATCCGACAGATCTATGTACGAGCCCTTCGGGACAACGAGGACCCAGACGACGTCCGGGGCCTCAGCCAGCGTGACGCATTGAGACTCCGGATCGGTGTGCAAGATTCCTTCTCTGAGGAAGGCAACGGTGACCGGAGGCCCTGAGTAGGCCAGCGGAAACCGTGCTGTTGAGGTAGACGTCCGAGCTGCGGAATCAGGAGTCGAACCTGTCGAGGCAGAGTCGTCGCTGGTTGATCCACTCGTGCAGCCCGCGACTGCGAATACAAGGGCAAGCCCGAATATCACAGGTCTCGTGGCTTCCTCCGTGTGTCGCATTCAGTTCCGTCAGATAGGACGCTCCTGGCAGCCGTTCCGGTTCCCTCCCCAAACGGCACCTTCGACTCTCGCGATGCATATGGCTCCGATACCTTGGGTGTGGTCATTACTGCTTGCGTGATGCGAGGTCATGAAATGAGCCAGACCAGGCAGTGATCACCAACCAGCCGAGACGAACCAGGCACACAAGGCGTCGGGTCGGCGGTCTCGTCGGTGTCCACGCGCTCAAGGTTTCGTCAGGTGACCTCGGTGGGAGGATCCTCATAGTGGAGCCCGCAGGACATCGCTGCATTCGGTCCGCTCGAGCGTTCTCTGTCGCGCGTCAGGTAGGACTCGATGGATGCCGGGGTCGAAGATCGAGATTTGCCCTGGCCCAGGGCTGTGTAGTGCACTTTCGCGAAACTCCATAGTTGTTCGATGAGCTCGATTGCGATGGAGATGTAGGTAACGGATACCTCGGGCTGAACCCAGGCGACCGTTTCTCGCCATTTGCGCGCCTCGACCTCGAGGTATTGGAGCGCCATCCCGGGTGACCCCTATGTACTGCTCGCATGTATGGGGAACGGAACGCTTGCGTGGTGCGTCCATGGGTGTGACTGTGGAAGAGCCTGACATGGACGAAGTAGTACTCGGTGGCGAACGCACGGACGTCGTAGCGAACGCGGCAGCGTTCGAGCGCTTCTTCGAGAGGGAGTGGGATGGCGTCTATCGACCGCTGGCCGTCACCCTTGGAGATCCGGAGCTAGCTCGCGACGCAACGGCCGAGGCCATGGCGCGTGCTTTCGAGCATTGGTCGCGGGTGCAGCACTACCGGAATCCAGCAGGCTGGGTACATCGCGTTGGGCTGAACTGGGCTCGCTCTCGGTTTCGCCACACGCGACGGGAGGTGCTCGGAGGAAAGGCTGAGCCGACCAGTCCGCACTGGGAGCCATCCGACCCTGCAATGTCCAATGCGCTAAAGCGTCTACCTATCAAGTTCCGATCTGTGGTCGTGCTTCGCTACCTCGCCGATTGGTCTCAAGAACAGATCGCTGACGCGCTCGGTATCCCGGTGGGGACGGTCAAGAGCCGGGTACACCGTGCCCTGAGCCTGCTGCGAAAGGAGATGACTCTGTGAACCTCGAGACAAGAATCCGCGATCACGTCCGTGAGCGGGCCGACGAGCTCCCAGGAGTGTCTGTCGCTCTGGGCGATGTTTTGGCTCGAGGTCGGCGGCGCCGGAGGGTGCGCATCGCCTTCGCCGCGGCCATCGTAGCCGTGATCGTCGTCGTTGCCGGTGTGGGTGTGGCAGCTCGGTTTGACGGCAGTGATCCGGTTGTGCTGGCCGCACCCGAGTCAATTGCCCAGATCGTGGCCGCCTCGTGGACCCCGGTTCCTTCACCTGCCGCTCCCGGTCTCAGAGAAGCGGCCGAGCAGCTGTGCCCCGCTGATCAGCATCCCCACTATGACGGGACGCTCCCTCTGATCATCGTCGACCAGCGCGGCGACGGCGCTGTCGCTTACTTCGCTGCCACCAATGACCAGGGCAGCTACTCCCTACTGTGCAACCTGGCGCGACTCGACGGTCAATGGGTGCACGGCGTCGACGTCGACACCGCGATGGGCGGGGGTGCACTAACTGGGAACACGCACAATGGAGTTGTTGAGGTGCTCTTCGAGCAGCCAGACGGCGCGACCATCCAAGCGTCCGTTGGGGGTGGCCACTACCTGTTCTGGTGGCCCCAAGCCGCGCCACAGGACGGCACCGTGATTCAACTCGACGCAGACGGGAACACCATCTCACGGGACCCGCTGCGGTCACCAGGCGAAGCACCTCCGACACAGCCATAAGCCAAACCACCAAGAGGACCTTGTCCGTGAACACGAATACACGTTCGAATCTGCAACCTCCGACGGCCCAATGCGCAGTAGCGGTGCTGGACCCATCGGGTCGATCCCTCCGTACCTGCCAAACACTCCAGGATGGGCTCTTGTTGAGGCCGACTCCGGAGCCGACGGCAGCTATGCGTCCGTGACATATGAGAAGCTGAGAGAAGGCACCCAGCACCCCGACCGCGTCATCGTCGGAGTAAACGCGGATGCGACCGTCCCGGCCGACGAACTGGCGCGGTGTGTTGGGTAGCTAGCCCGGTCATTGGGCGCATCGCCTGTAGGTGGCGCAGCGGTAGCAGATCCCGCAAGCCGGCTTCTGGCCTTCTTTCGCGATGATGTCCCCCAAATGATGTCGCTGATGCGTTTTATTAGGCGTGGCAACGATTCGGACATGGAGTGAGTTGAGTCGGGTGAATGACCTGCCGCTGGTGAGAGCTAGCGAGAGTTTCGAGACGTTTTATCGCCGCCAGTACCGCCAGGTGCTGGGGCTGGCAATCGTGCTCTCGGGCGACCAAGCCGTGGCCGAAGAGTTGGCGCAGGAAGCGTTTGTGGCGACGCTCCGCAATTGGCACAGGGTGTGTCAGATGGATAATCCGGGTGCGTGGGTACGAACGGTGGTGACGAACAGCTCGGTTTCGTGGTTGCGTCGAGCTAGGTCCCGGGCTCGTGCACTGCTACGTCTCGCTTCCACGCCCACGAGCTATCCAGGGCTGGACATTGAAGCCCGGCTTGACCTATGGCGTGAGGTTCGGCGGTTGCCTCACCGACAGGCGCAGGCAGTGGCACTCGTGTATCTGGACGGAATGTCTCGGCGAGAAGTGGCCGAGGTGTTGGGTTGTTCCGACGAAACAGTCAAGACCCATCTCAGCCGCGCCAAGCAGACATTGGCGAAGCGTCTCGGAATAGGAGGTAACGAGGATGAGCCTCGACGATGAACTACTTCGGGCGGGATCTCGTCTCAACGCACGGCTCGAGGATGTACCGGTACCGCAGCCACCCCATGCGAGAGGACGGTTGAAGGTATTCGCACTTGCCGCGTTCGTGACAGTCGCGCTCGTTGGCTCGATGCTCTGGATTACGCACACGGCTGAGCTGCCTCGATCCGCAGGCGCCACATCTGCGACCACCACGACTGGACCGACCGCGACCACAATGTCGGCCAACACGACTGTCGTCACCACGTCGGCACCGGTCTCAGCCGCTCCTGCGTCGAGCGAATGTGATGCCACTACGGTGGCTGAATCGTCGCAGCGGCTCCTGTCAGACTTGACCTCGGATCCGGCCGCCGCCGAGAGCCAGATCGCGGAGAGCGGGTTCCTGTTCTTCTCCATCACCGGTGACAGCCAGCCCCGAATCCAACCCGAGTCGTTCGACAGGGCCACTCTGGCCGCTTACCTGACGGATCGGGCCAGCCGCGACGAAAGCTTCGTGCTCCGCTCGCTGATCGTCTCGACAAGCGGTATCGCCGACGAACTGGCTGCCACGATGAACTTCACCGTCTATACCGAAGACGGCGGCATAGACGTCGCGACCGCCGACGGTGGTTTCAGCTGTTCACAACGTCTCTGGACCTCCTGGGGTATGGTCAACAACGGCCCTGCACCACCCGGCTACGAGGACACGATCGACGAGTGGACCCACCGTTGCCCGGACGTCCTCGGACCCGCCGAACTCATCGACGGTTACCCGTTCGCGCTCTGCGTCCTCACCGACCAATAGCAGGCACCCGCCGGTGCCAAGCGTCGACCGACGTCAGTGTCGCACATGGCACGGTGGCACCGGTGCTCGAGCACACCTCAGCGCGCCATCAACCTTGCCACGTCGCCTACCAACCGAAGACCGGCAACCCTGGGCGGGACTGTGTCAACCGGCGCGCACACGTTGCCCCGTCGTGGCCAACAACAACGAAGAGACCTGCCCCTCGCGGTTCTTCTCCGTCGGTTGTGCGTTCATGTACCCGATTTGGCGATCGGCGCTGCCGGTGAGGCCAGGTTTCACCCGCCGCGTTCATCGATGCATGGGAGAGCCGGTGTTCAGTTGACGACGGATGACTCGTGGGCGCCTGGTCGGTCCGGTCGGGTGAGTTGAGCCTATCGACAGGCTCCAGTAGCTACTGTATACTGTGGAGTACTCCACAGTACATAGAACGTTAGGACAGACTTGTGGATCCGGCCCAGGTCTTGAAGGGGATGTTGGACACTGCGGTCCTTGGCGCCCTCCGCGGGCGTCGCACCTACGGCTACAACCTCGTTCGCCATCTGCGGGAACAAGGCTTCGCTGAGATAGCCGACGCCTCGGTCTATGGGACCCTGCGACGCCTCCACCGGGCCGAACTGCTCACGTCGGAGATAGTCGAGTCCGAGACCGGGCCGCCTCGGAAGTACTACACGCTGAACGAGGCGGGCGTGGCAGAACTGGCACGCTCGACGAAGACATGGGAAGAGATCACTGCGACGATGGATCGCATCTTGAATCAAGAGGGCACGTGATGAACAGACCGCACCTGTCGGCTACTGGCACCCAATACCTCAAGCGAGTCGAGGACCTACTTGCGGACATCGACGACGATGACCGGGCGAGCCTCCTGGCCGACCTCGCCGATCAACTGGGGGAGCTTCCTGAAAGCGAGGTGAGCGAGCGGCTGGGAACGCCGGAGGCCTTCGCGGGCGAGTACCGACACAGCGCTGGTCTTGAGATCCCTCTCCCATCTCCTCCTCGGTCGCAGTCCGCCGCGATCGCCATGACCCTGTCGGCGCTCGCTCTGCCATTCGGGGTGCTGGTGCTCTTGTCGTTCGGGGGTCAGTTAGTGTTCGGGCCATTCGTGCTCGCCATTGAATGGATACTGGCCCGAGTCTCACCCCGGCCGCTCCGCATCGCCTGGTCACTGCTGGCTGCGCTCCTCGCCGGCGAAATCGGCTACCTGCTGACCGACACGCACGTGATGGAAGGCGTCCCAGCTGTAGTCGTAGGCGTCGTTGTAGCGGGCCTGATAACCCTGCTCTTCAATCGCACAACACGCCACAACGCCGATCCACCCTCGTCCAACGACCTAGATCCTGTGCACCGACGATGATCCTGATCGTCACCGTCCGTGTTCGGCGCAGCATCGAGCAGGCAGCGCTCGTAGGTGCCGCTCGGCGCTATCCGGTGATGCGGGCGTTCTCGCTCATAGTGGGTGATCTGGGTGGACAGGTGCAACGGCTTGCAGTGTGCTGAGGGTGGGATGTCGAGGACCGCCTGGCCGCGCCGATAAGCCCGGGTCGGCCCGTATTCCGGCATGATTCATGCCTCGGTCGTCGAATAGCTAGGTCTCCCTACGACTTGACCAGGGTATGGCCGCAATGCCTTCCCACGCCCACTTGTAGAACCGGTTCTGGCTCCAAGCATGGCTGACCTTCTCCGCCGGCAACCCGAGCTCACGAAACAGAACGGTGGAGATCAGTATCCGCATGAACTGCTCACCCCAGAAGCGGTCTCGATCCGTGAGAGCATCACCGATTCGAGTCGAGCCATGCGCAAGGTGGTTCCGCGTATCGGCCAGCCGTTTGGCCACCTTCTGAATGTCGTCCACCTGGTCGGGCAGGTACGCTCGGCATGCCTCGATGATGTCAAGATACCTGTGTTCTAGCCACGGATCGTTCGCCCGCTTGAGCTTGCCTTTCAACCATCGGCGGTCGGCTGATTGCACGTCGCTCGCCTCGCTCACGGCATCCATGATTGCTGCAACGCGTTCGTCGAATTCCCCGCTGGGCTCCGCCGCGTCGGGGAAGCGTCGCTCGTGGTATGACTCGAGGGCGATGGCCAGCATCAGGAATCGAAGCTCCACAAAGCCGGGAACCCGATGCTGAATCCCGAAGAACACGTTGACTACTGGACCCAGGTCTTCGTCACGGCACAAGGCCAACCACCTCGGGACAAGCGATTCAAATCCGATTCCGCAGTCCCGTAGGCGAAGGATTGGCTGCACCCGATCGAGGCTTGGCGCTTCATCGCTGAGAGGGCTGTACAGCACCTCGATTGGCATTAGGTACGTTGGGTGGTTTGGTTCCGGCGCCGCTGGTGATTGGACCACGAGGCGCTCGAGCACGGAGGGGGAACCGACCATCAGAGAGATCAGGTTCTGGAGTGGGTACGTGAACCGGTTCTGTAGCTCTTGAAGAGGTTGCTTCTCGGCCATGTCGACCGTGAGCCGATAGCGCTCGGACATCGAGATCCCGCGCCGATCTTCTTTCCAGTTGAGACTCGCGTCCAAGACGACTGTTGCCTCGCCGTCCACGTGGGCGACATGCTCCGCCGGAGGATGCCACGTGGCGGAGCTCTCACCGCTGCCGCCAGCGGGCCAGTCAGTTTCGAAGTTGTTCTCCGAGACCAGGTCATCGAGGGTATCGAAGGTCAGCGTCGCAGTTGTGAATGCGCGATCGGTTTCCTCGACGAGATGGGCTCCAACGTACGCAACATCAGCGCGGTAGACGACGCGTGGCACGACCCATGGAGCCGATGATGAGTTGTGGAGGGCCCAGCAACGGACGAGCGTGACCTCCTTGCCACCGTGAGTTGCACCAAGGATGACGTCGACCTCCTCGCCAAGGTCGCCGATCAATCCGTCACCTATGTCCGCCCTGATGCTGTCAAGGAGTTCAAGTCGGACGCCGTCGCGAGGACTGAATCTGAGAATGCCCCCAACGGCTCGCTCCGGCGAAACGTCAGGCGTCCAGAAGTGTCCCGTAACCTCTCGAGGTTCCATCCCTCTCGCTTCTCATCGTCCAACTCGATCCTACGAGTCTGGCGGTGGCCATTCGATGAACCTCTCGCTCCGGCGAGTCGCCGCTCGGACCCGTGGCACGGATACTGGATTGATCGGCTGTGGCTGTGACCCCTCGTCAGAACTCTCCGAGCAAGCGCCGACGGTGCCGATCTCGGACAGTCGACGGGATGTGCGCTTCTGTGCCGTATTTGGTGATCTGCGTTTCCCGAAGTGGCTCGGCGCTCTGGTACATGCCATTGCGTCCTAGATGTCGACCGGAACGACACGCCGCGGCGTACCGTTGATGTGTTGTGAGTGATGTCGACAATGGTGAGCCAAGAGTTCGTGCGCTAGGGCCAACGGGAGTTGAAGAGTCACGCCCGCGGCACGCTGCGGCTGTTGTCATCGCTATGGCTGTAGCTGGGATCGCCGCCCTGGTGTTCTTTGTTGGAGCCGATCGTGACTCTGGGGTCGGCACCGAGTCGACAACGACCACGCTTGTCGCATCCGGAGGATCTACTGTGACCTCCGAACCGGTGCCAACGAGTCCACCGGTTGCATCGACCAGCTCAACGACGGTCAGCGAACCGACACTGAGGGACCTGCTGCCTGGCGCTAGTGGGGTATTGATCGCTGCGATCACCGCCCAAGGGTCGTCGGGTCTGGAGTTGGTGCGGTGGTCACCGGCGGCATCTCACCGTTCCTCGGAGATTCCAATGCTTGGTGGACCTGTTCTCGACTTTGATGAGTCAGGTCAACATATGGCGTTCTTGGGGCCGTCATCCACGGTGGAGGGGCTGACTCTGTATGTTGGCCGTCCCGATTCGTGGGCGCCTGCCCGGGTCGGAGTGTCGTCGTTTCGATGGCACGCGACGGTCCCGGGTCGAATCGGCTGGCTGGAATCCCGTGATCCGCCACGTCTCTGCTGGGCTGACGCCGATGCTGCCGAGGGCCTTTCAGCCGCTGTTTGTGTGCCAGGCAGCGGGAGCCAGCTGGTGGGGTTCGATTCGAGTGGGTTCCTGGTGGTCGACCACGCCAGCCGCACGGTCGCCCGGCTCGACGCCACGGGGCGGCAAGTCCGTAGCCTCCCCGGGACCAATGCGCTCATAGGTCCAGAAGGTCAAGTGCTGATCGTCGATCAGCGCCCGGACGCTGGCGAGTCGTTCTTCTCGCTCGCCGACCCGGACCTGATCGAGGTTGTCGATCTCGATTGGGCGCCCCGGAATGCAACGGGCGAGTACGGGTTCGTCGCCTGGTCCCCGTTTAGCCACCCGCCGGAACTCGCCTTCCTGGTCTACGACGAAGGCGAACGACTTCAGCAGCTCCAGCGGTGGGATCTCGATGGGACAGCCAGAAGAGCGGTGAACCTGAGCGGACGCGTCTGGGATGTCGGGTGGGACAGCACCGGCCGGTATCTACTCGTCCCAGGAGTGCTCGACGAGAGCGACCACGTGCTCCAGGTCTACGACACCTTCTCCCAGGCGCTCGTTTATCTGCACTTCGACAACTGGATTCAAGACGCGACCCTCCTCACGGAAGCTGGCTGTGAAGACGCTGCGCATGTGGTCGCCGCCTTCTCCGGCCGCCTCCCAGCAGGCGTGGGCCTTGAGAAGCCCCAGATGGTGCTCTCTCGGGACGCCTCACTCGAATCCTGGTACTTCACCTCGGCTCGCATCGTCGGCGGGCCGTTCGACGGCGAGCTGGCCTCCTGGGCGCATCCCGGTTTCGACGGAACCACCGTCGACACCACAAACACGCCGGGCCTCTCCGTCCCCATCAACGAGGCAGCCAGCTCCCTTGGATTCGGGATGACATCACTCGACCCCACCGACTACGGCGTGGCCGACTGGCTCCAACTGGACGGAGCCCTCGCCTCCCAACAGTGCGTTCAAACGGCGGACCAATAGTGAGCCTGCGGACAAGCCTTGAGCCGCCGGCCCATATCACTCACCACTCGGAGCGATATGGCGCACCCACCAGCGTCCGGGATCCGGCAATCTCGACCTGATCCCAGTTATTGGTCGGTCACGTTCTGTGGTGGGTTCAGCGGCCGGCGGCGAGATCGAGGCCGGGTGTTCCGTGCTGGGCTTCGTCTCGTTCGGCTTGTCGTTTGGCGATCTGCCAGGCAACCCTGGCGGTGACATCACTGCTCGGTGGGGGTGGCCCTAACGAATCGACGTCGTAGGCGCCGGGCGTCGCCCCTATTTGGTCAATGGCGGCTGTCTGCGCCGCGCTGCGGTTGAGCGCAGCGATGAGCCCATCGAGCGAATCGTGGGAATCCTGGTGGGTGAGGTGGGTGCATTGTTCATCTGTGGGTTCTGGGTTGGCGAGGTAGAGGGTGTTGTTCTGCCGGCCTCGGCTCATCGCCACGTAGGCCCATTCCCGATCGGTGTTCCCGTCGATGACCACGAAGGACCGGTCGGCGGTGACGCCTTGGGCTTTGTGACCGGTCAAGGCGTAGCCGTAGTCGACATTTCCCTTTTCGAGATACCAGCCAGGCAGCTCCCTGGCTTCAGGGTCACGATCAAGCCGAACGGTCAGACTCCTGTTCTCGTCGTCGACGCTGGTGATGGTGGCCAAGTCACCGTTGAGCACCCCAAGCCGACCCTGGTTTTGGCGGCATAGGATCCGGTCACCTGCTTGGAAGACCCGCTCCCCTGCTTCGAGCGTCGGACCATGGAGTCGTCTCGCTGCGGCGAGAAGACTGCGGGCGTGTTGATTGAGGCCGGTGACAGTGTCGTTGTTGTGAGCAATAAGCAGCCCCGAGGTAAGGTCACCGGCGACGGCAACATGGCGATACCAGTCCGCCACTGCCCGGGCGATGGTGTCGTGTCGACTCCGTCCGACGTGCACTCGGCCCCGCTGTCGATAGGTCTCGATCACTTGGCCGGCCGACCCCTCTCGGAGTTGGGTCAGAGCGCTGCGTTCCCATTCGTTTTGCTGTCGGACGTTGTCGGTCAGCTCGACAGTGGGGAGCCGGTCGGCGAGAGCGCGGAACAGGCCGCCTGCATCGATTTCGGGTAGCTGCAGGTCATCACCGATCAGGATCAACTTGCCGGACGCTTGCTCAACAAGGTCGGCGATGGAGGCGAGTTGGCGGGTACCAACCATGCCCGCCTCATCAACCACCACGATAGCCCCGGTGGGAAGACCACCTTCTTCACGGTTCTCCCCGATGAGTCGGGCGAGGGTCACCGATGGGATCCCGGTGGCTTGCTGGAGGCCAGCGGCGGTTCTGCCAGCCAACGCCCCACCCACAATCGGCGTAGCGGTGAGAGCGGCGAGCTGGCCGATAACTGCCGTCACTGCGGTCTTGCCACTCCCAGCCGGACCAATCCCGACGTCAATCGTGTTGCCTGAGGTAGTGAACTGTCGGACCATCTCCCGCTGCCCGTCTGTCAGGTGCCGGTTGCGTCGCAGCCTGGCCTCAACGAGACGGTCCGGTGCCGTCCAACGACCAGCGCCGATCCCGACGATTGCCTGATCGATCACCCGCTGCTCGGTTGCCAACAGTTCGGTTGTGGAGTAGCGGCGCTCGTGACGCACACCAGGAAAGAGGCTGCCATCTCGGCGACGCATCGGCCGAATAGCGTTCTTGGTTGAGACCGGTCCATCGACCAGTTCGGACCCTGCCTGAGCCGGCTCGTCGATTTCGTCAACGCCGAGGAGCGGCACTACCTGCCGCGTGCCGAGGAATGCCTCGGCGAGGTGCTCGATCTCCTGTCGGCTGCCACCATCCGCGAGCGCTCCGGCGATCTCCCTGACCACCTCGGCCCGTCCAAAGGTGGAGGCCCGCACGGTAAGCCCATCGGGCGAGGCGAGGCTGTCGAATAGCGACCGTGGATCGACCGGTGTCACCTCCCGGCTCCGACCCACAACCTGGTTGAGCTGTTCAGCGGTCAGACCAACCGCAACCGCTCGTTCCCGCCAATCGGCTTCGAGTTCGGCAAAGGGATGATCCTGTTTCGGGCTGCGCGTGGCCAACACCGCTACCTGCCGAGCCGCCGGCGTGTCGGGAAGACCCTGTTCCCGTCGCCAGGATTCGAGCTGATTCCGTCGCCTTGAGAACACTTCGATCTGGTGGCTGCTGAACCCTTCAATGTCTGCCATCCCGTTTCGGACCGGCTGCCAACGCACCCCCAACCGTTGGGTCAACTCCCGCCGCAGAACCGCTTCGTGGAGGTAACCGGCAGCAAGCTGATGCCGGTACAACAGGCGGCCGTCCACCGTCCGCCACACCCCATCAGTGCCATTGACTTTGTTGGCAATCACCACATGGGTATGGACCTGCGGGTCACCGGCCCGGGAAGTGAACTCGGTGAACGACGCCGCCACATACCCAGCAGTATCTATCGGCCAGGTTTCCACCCGGAACTTCGGGGTTCCGTTCCCGTTCAGTATCGGGTCTCCGTTGTCATCGAGAACCGGGGTCTTCGAAGCGCCTCTCGTTGACGAGGCAACCGACTCCAAGTATCCCAACGCCGAGACAGTGGCTTTCTCGAACGCCTCCAACACCTGCCGACGCGTCTCCTCGTCACCGAGGGCCCACAACAGTGACACCGACTTGTCCGCCGAAAACGTCACATCCCACGCCGCCACACCATCATTCCGTAGCGTGCGACCCAACTGCTCACCGGTTGCGGGATGTTGGCCATCGAACAACCGGACCAAGCCCTCAACCGAAACCGCCCCTTCCAGACCGAGTTCGGTGGCACCGGATCCGCGCCACCGGCCAGCAGCGGTGCCGCCGCGCAGGTAGTAGTCCTCCCGCGGTGAGATCTCACCCAGCTTCTGCAGGTAGTAATCCTTCGCCGCCTTCGCCAGACTCATCATGAGACACCGCCTGAAGCAACTGGTTGCAGATGCGTGAGTCGATCAGGTCGTCGTGGCAGTCCGAGTCCTGGCGGGGTTGTGGCGTCGGATGAGGTCGTACTGGCTCGAGGATTGCCGTGGAGGGATCTTCGGCAGTGGGTGGGGTTTGTCGGCGGTCTCATACCCGTGAGTAGACGTGCCGACCCTGTCATTTCGTTGCCATTTACCCTGTCATTGGGGTCCCGGCCGGCCGCGACAACGAAAACGGCCACCCGTCGAGGTCGCCCGCCAAATCAGCGTTTCCGGCCCAATGACAGGTCCAGGGGCAACGAAATAACACTCTGGTGACAGGGTCAGAGCAGACGATCAGGTCATGACACCTCGCGACCGGCTGCTCACCGTGCACGACCTCGCCGCTTATCTCGGCGTTCCGGCGACGACGCTGTATCAGTGGAGGTATCGGCGAGAAGGACCGCGCGGGTTTCGAGTAGGAAGGCACATCCGCTACCAGTGGAGCGACGTCGTGGAGTGGATCGACAACCAGAAGAAGGCCGACCGATGAACAGATGCCTGCCCTGGTCCGTGTCATGGCACACGGCTACCCTCCGGAGCTCTAATGGGATGGATTCGTAAACGACCTGATCGACCTTCGCCATGGCGGGCCGGGTACCGGGGCCCAGATGGACGGGAGCACTCTCGAGCGTTCGACCGCAAGGTGGACGCCGAGAGATGGCTGCGCGATGAGCTCCAGAAACAGGACCGTGGTTTGTGGGTTGACCCGAGCGCCGGTGCCGTCCGATTCGACGAGTATGCGGAGGATTGGTTTCGGGGTCTCGTCCTCAAACCAAAGACCACAGCCGGTTATCGCTCGTTGCTCGACTCGCGGATCCTGCCCACGCTGGGGTCCGTCGAATTGCGACGCATCAACCCGGACTTCCTCAGAGCATGGGTCGCCGCCATGGCCGGCGACGGGCTATCGGCGTCGAGAATGGCCCAGGCGAAACGGGTCGTCTCCGCGGTGCTAACCCAAGCAGTGGATGACGGGCTCATCGGGCGGAATCCGACGGAGTCGGTGAAGGTCCCCAAGACGGCCGAACGGGATCAACGGTATCTCACCGCGACGCAGGTGACCGATCTGGCCGATGCGGTGGAGCAGAGGATGCGTGGCGGTGCCCAGCTGATCAAGCTGCTTGCCTACGGTGGCCTGCGCTGGGGTGAGGCGGTGGCGCTCAGGTCGGACAACGTGGATGTCTTGCGGCACCGGGTGTACGTGAGGGAATCGGCCACCCTGGTGAACGGCAAGCTCGTCTGGGGAACTCCGAAG
>Ga0307417_10000403_pt1 | contig 17740 bp, 16 predicted proteins | sample SalMarWE160210MG_2_FD_202514 | JGI IMG/M metagenome (GOLD analysis project Ga0307417, IMG submission 202514) | Salt marsh sediment microbial communities from the Plum Island Ecosystem LTER, Massachusetts, United States - WE1602-10 | ecosystem: Environmental > Aquatic > Marine > Intertidal zone... | reverse complement strand
TTGAAGTTTTTCCCACTTCAGAATATGAATATTACCTAAAAGTGGTAAATGCACAAATTAGTTTCGTAAAGGATGACTCAGGTAAAATAACAGAATTGATTCTTCATCAAAACGGGAAGGATTTACAGGGGAAGAAAATAAAGTGAGTAATTAATAATATCTTTGGGAAATAATTTAATAAGTTTTAGGCCCGGATGAAGAAATTCGATATTCCACAATTCTATAAGAGTCCGATGATATCAAAGATTAAGCAGGCAAGGACGGAAAATGATCCTCGTAAGAAAGATTATTCCCCGACATTGCTGGATTTCGGTCCTGTGTGCTTTTATGTAGCACGTCATTTCGGATTTTGTTATGGTGTTGAAAATGCGATTGAAATCTCGTACAAAACTGTCGAAGAAAATCCGGATAAAAGAATTTTCCTTTTAAGCGAAATGATTCACAATCCGGGTGTGAATGATGATCTGAAAAGCAGGGGGGTGAAATTTATTATGGATACTTCCGGCAACCAGCTAATTGATTGGAGTGAATTGAATTCAAACGACATTGTAATAATTCCTGCTTTCGGCACCACTCTAGAAATTCAGGAAAAACTCGATGCTATTGGATTAGATGCTTATAAATACAATACAACCTGCCCGTTTGTAGAAAAAGTCTGGAACCGATCCTCACAGCTTGGCAAACAGGATTATACAATTATAATTCACGGCAAACATTATCACGAAGAAACGCGTGCTACATTTTCACACAGCGTTGTAAATTCAGCATCTGTGATAGTCCGGGATATCGAAGAGACAAAATTTCTTGCTAAGGTTATTCTCGGTGAAAAATCCGAAGAAGAGTTTTATGAACTTTTTAAAGGAAAATACTCTAATGGTTTTGATGTAAAAAGAAATTTACTAAAGATAGGCGTTGTAAACCAGACGACAATGCTTGCAACTGAAACTCAGATGATAGCCGATTATTTAAAAGATACGATGATAAAAAAGTTTGGTGTGGCTGATCTGAAAAATCATTTTGCTGATACACGAGATACATTATGCTATGCTACTAATGACAACCAGGATGCCACGTATGGTTTGCTTGAGAAGAAGGCAGATTTTGCAGTTGTAGTAGGAGGGTATAATAGTTCTAACACAAGCCATATAGTAGAACTCTGTGAAGAAAAAATAAAAACTTATTTCATCTCTTCAGCAGATAAAATTATCTCAAAAAATCTTATCAGCCATTTTGACATTCATAAAAAAGAAGTAATTACTACGGATAATTTCATACCTGATAAAAAACCTATAGACATACTTCTAACGAGCGGAGCTTCATGCCCCGATGCTGTAGTTGACCAGGTTTTACAAAAGGTATTATCACTTTTTGAAAATGTGAGGAATTTGGAAGAGGTGATCACTTAAACGCTTACTCATAATCTTACTCTAATAAAAAGAGTAAGATTATGAGTGAAAAAATCACTTCAGCTTTATTTCAAGTGAAAAAGGCTTGCTTATCGGGAAAAGACAAGTTTGGTCATTACAAGGTTGGTATTGAAGCGTTCCTTCAACAGTAAGCTTTCCCCCCTTGTAAGTTTTACCAACGAATAATTTTGTCCTAATAGTTGCCTGCATTTCGTAAACTGCAACATCATTATTTGAAAAAGATAATTTTACCATTTCAGCTGGTGGATATTTTACACTCTGCACAGCATAATCTCTTGACTGATCAAATTTAACAACTGTCGGCGCAAGCGATTCATCTAGTGGTTCATTTGCATTTATGTGCCAGGTATCTTTTATGCTCAAGATAATATTTAAAGTTACTTCTTTACCCTCCTTCGTTTTATCTATAGCCGATTTCGAAGAAATATCAACTACATTTTCCGGCTTAATGTTTTGGGCAAAGATAACCGAGCTATAAAAAAGGAATATCGTAATGATGAATATAAAAGTTTTTACTGTTTTCATTCTACTAAAAATTTTCTGTAAGCAATTAAAAATTATTTTGAACCCATTTCATAGGCAACGTTTGTATAGAATGTCTGTGATATTTTTTTTGTCAAGTTATTCTGTACCCAGATAACCACCGCAAGGTTATGCGGATTAAGTTTCTCAGGTCTTGCTCTCCAGTCCGCCTTTCCTCCTCGCCAGGAATGGTTTGGGTCTTTAGCCGGATCATCTAAATAAGTTTTAATAGTGTTTTCAACGCTTGCAAGGTCAATTATTTTTTGAACTGAAACAGTTTTACCATCAAGTGTTAAAGGTGAACCCTCAGGTCCGTCTACTAAATTTCGAACAACGAATCCCTGCTTGCTTATCCCGTTACCCCCTGTGTAATCAACAGATCTTTCTGCGAGTGCAATATGAAGAGACTGCCCTGATAATTTTTCAACAGGGGTAATTTTTACTTTCACATTTACTTTGTTGTTTTCAACCTTAGCAGTACCATTAATTTTCACCGCGGGTTTTTCAGCAAGCTGTTGCTTAATAATATAATTATAGACTTTAAATTTGTTTGCCATAAGGTAATCCGGGCCACCGCCAATTAGCTGGTTACCACCATCAAAAAATACTGTTGGAGTCCCGAAATTGCCTCCGTAATATTTATATCTTTCGAATGTTTGAGGATTTGTCAACGGATCAGGTCCGGGTATATGGACGTGATATTCGAGTACTGCAAAAACATTTTTCGGATAATATTCTGAAAGCCTATCGAAAGCCATATCCGCACCTACACACGGTGGACATTCAGCTCCGGTGAAAAGTTCGGCAAGAACTACTCTTCCTGTAGGATCTTTACCTTTAAATTCACCGGGTTCAAATTTCAGCATCTTTTCTTTCTCTCCATTTATCCTGGACTGTAAAGTCTTCGCGTCGATATTATTTATTGCCATAAAATTATCAACTTCGGTTTTTATTTTCGGATTTTCATAAGCAATCAGGCCCTGAATATATGAATCGAATGCTTTTTCTTTATCACTGCTTTTTTCATAGGCTTTGCCCAGTGTAAACCAGAAGTCACCATCATAAGGGCTTGCGATATCCTTTACTGAATTTAATTCCTCGATAGCTCTTTTATTTTGATTCATAGCCAAATATACGATTGCAAGATTACTTTTCAGTGCTAACATATTTTCTAATGAAGTGTTTTTACCAGCGGATTTAACTGCATCGATTGCTGTTTTTTCAGACTTCTTTAAATCTATCCCCATCTTTGCCGTAAAGGCAGCTACATTTGATTTAATTAATAGATTATCTTCTCCTTTGTTGGCTTTTAAGAAATCATCAACCGTATTATTGACAATTTCGGTTTTCAATTCGTTTTGTTCTTTCTCAGTTGTCTTTGATTTCTTCAACCATTCATTAAATTTTTCTTCTGCCTGACCGGGATCTCCATACAATATTGCTTTTGCAGAATGAATCAGGGCATCTTTCATGTGTCTGCTTGCTTCTTCATAAAGCGACAGGTAATAAAGATATGAAGGATCATTTTCATTCCCTTTTATTGCTTCCTGTTCCAGAACCCTAGCTGAGTCCGCATACCCTAAATTATAAAGCACTAATGCCTGTGTATCCAAAATCATATTTAGCATTCGAGGGTTGCTATTTCTTGCCATGTCAACTGCTTTTTGTGCGTAGTCAGCTGCAGTTTTAAGCCCGACTTTATTTTGTGCGAGAGTATATGCAATAGTATTGTATGCATTCATTCTGGCTGGTTCAGGATAAAAGTTTACAAACTTTTCACTGTATTTTATAGCATTAGCTTCATCTTTCTTATTTGCAAAAAGGTTGACAAGATAATAATAGGCTCTCGGTAAATAGTTGCTGTGTGGAAATTGAGTGGTAAAACTCTCAAGAGCTTCAATCTGTTTGTCTGGATTGGTTATTGAAGAGATCTTTTTAAATGCCTCCTGGTCTCCATTTTGTGCGTTAATTTTAGCAACTATTAAGAGTGAGAATAAAGCTATCAGTAAAAGATTAATTCTTGAGTTCATTTTGCCACCTGCGATTAATGATCATGATTTACTAAACTATAATAATCTAAATAAAAATAAAAATTAAAAAGGATGAATGGCTAAGATTCTCCCGTTTTTATGTCTACAATATTCTTTGATTCTTCAATTTCACTCAGAAGTTTTTTGAAAAGATCTTCAACTGTAAGTATTTCTTTTATGATTCCTGAACTTTGCCCGGCTTCCATTTCCCCTTCAATTTCATCGCCTTCAAAAATTCCGAGTCGTTCTCGTTTTTTCCCGAGGAGTTCTCTTAATTGTTCTTCACTCCAGCCTTCTTCTTCAGCCCTAACTGATTTTAATGCAAAATCGTTTTTCATCATTCGCACAAGGCCGATTTTTTTAAAAGCGAGTACCGTATCTCCGTCATTTGTATCCACCACTTTCTTTTTGTAATTCGGATGTGCAGAAGATTCAACTGTTGCAGCGAATCTTGTTCCGAGTTGAACTCCTTCAGCGCCGAGAGAAAGTGCAGCAAGAATTCCTCTTCCATCTGCAATTCCTCCGGTCGCAATTACCGGAATTTTTAATGAATCAACCAACTGCGGAATTAAGCATAAAGTAGTAGTCTCATCAATTCCGTTATGTCCTCCTGCTTCTACGCCCTCACCGACAACAGCATTACATCCGGCACCTTCTGCTTTAAGTCCGAATTTTACAGAAGGGACAACATGTACCACTGTGATATTATTCTTCTTAAATTGTTCAATAAATTTTGAGGGATTTCCGGCGGATGAAAAAACAATTTTCACATTCTCTTCAATCATTACATTAACGAGTTCTTCGGAATCCCAGCGAAGCAGGGGAATATTTACTCCGAAAGGCTTGCTGGTAGCTTTTTTACATTTTTGAATGTGCTCTCTCAATAAATCAGGCTTCATTGAACCGGAGCCAATCAGCCCTAATCCACCGCAATTTGATACCGCGGATGCCAGTTTCCATCCTGAAGCCCACACCATTCCAGCCTGAATTATAGGGTATTGTATATTAAATAATCTCGTGATTTTTGTATCAAATTTCATAGCCTGTTTATTAATTTTATTTCGAGCATCAATATAGATACTTCCGCTAAAAGATTTTGGGTGTTATTTGCTTATGCCTATAATTTGTTATTCGGAATGAGTTTAAGTATTTTTGTAGCTTAGTAAAGGATAATAACAACTAAAAATTTATGCGAGCAATAATCCCGGTTGCTGGTTTAGGCAGCAGGTTAAAACCACATACATATTCCACTCCAAAAGTTCTTTTGAATGTAGGGGGAAAGCCTATTCTCGGTCACATACTGGATAAATTATCGAAAGAAGGAATTAAAAAAGCTACTTTCGTAATAGGTCATCTCGGTGATATGATAAAAGATTATGTGGGGAAAAATTATCCCTCCTTTAAAGCTGATTTTGTTGAACAAGAAGAAATGCTGGGGTTGGGTCATGCAATTTATACTGCACTTCCAACTATTGATGATAAGGAGATATTTATAATTCTTGGCGACACCATTTTTGATGTAAATCTTAAAGGTGTTTTTAAGAAAAAGAAATCGGCACTTGGTGTGAAAGAAGTTGATGATCCCCGTAGATTTGGAATAGCCGTTACCGAAAATGGTGTCATTAAAAAGGTAATTGAAAAACCACAGAAGCCTGTCAGTAAACTTGCACTGGTTGGTTTGTATTATTTTTCTGATTCGGAAAGTCTTTCAAAAAATTTAAATTTATTGGTAGAGAAAAATATCAGGACTAAAAATGAATACCAGTTAACCGATGCTATTCAATTAATGATTGAGGCCGGGGAGGTATTCACTATATTCCCTGTAGAAGGTTGGTACGATTGCGGAAAACCTGAGACACTTCTTTCAACCAACCAATACCTTTTGAAAAAAGACGGCAAGTATAAGAAATACAAAAATGTTGTGATAAATCCTCCTGTTTTTATTGCTCCTGATGCTAAAATAATAAATTCAGTAATCGGCCCAAATACGACGATTGATGCAGGGTCGGTTATAGATAGCTCTATAATTAAGAATTCAATTGTGGGATCGAATGCAATAGTAAATAACACTTTGCTTGATAATTCAATAGTTGGGAATAATTCGGTTGTAAAGGGTTCATATAAAAGATTAAACTCCGGCGATTCATCCGAAATAGAATTTTATTAATCATTAATTCAGAAAATAAAGTAGAGAAAATTTATGTCATATTTTTTTACATCGGAATCAGTTTCCGAAGGACACCCGGATAAAGTTTGCGATGCAATATCCGATGGAATTCTTGATGCAATTTATAAAAAAGATCCAAGAGCAAGAGTAGCTTGTGAAACATTTGTAACAACTGGTTTGGTTCTTGTAGGTGGTGAAGTAACTACGAGCGCTTATATCGATGTTCAGGAAATTGTTAGAGACACTGTTAAAAAAATAGGATACACTAAAGCAGAATATAAATTTGATTCCGAATCGTGTTCTGTCATAAACGCAATACATTCTCAGTCTCCTGATATTGCAATGGGTGTTGATACAGGTGGGGCTGGCGATCAGGGAATTATGTTTGGATATGCGTGCGATCAAACTCCCGAACTAATGCCAATGCCGATTATGTATGCTCACAAACTTGTTAAAAGACTTACCGATATCCGGAAAAAAAATCTGAAGCTTATGCCTTATTTGAGACCTGATGCAAAATCACAGGTGACAATTGAATATAGTGATAATCATAAACCGTTGAGAGTTGATGCAGTTGTTGTTTCAACACAGCACGATGATAAGGTTAGTCAAAGTAAAATTAAAGCAGATGTTATTAAAAACGTAATAAAGAGAGTTATACCTGAAAAATACATTGATAAAAAGACTAAATATTTTGTAAATCCTACGGGAAGATTTGAGATTGGTGGCCCACACGGTGACAGCGGCCTGACAGGAAGAAAAATAATAGTTGATACTTACGGTGGGTGGGCTCCACACGGTGGCGGAGCTTTCTCAGGAAAAGATCCTTCTAAGGTGGACAGAAGCGCGACTTACGCAGCGCGGTATATTGCAAAGAATGTTGTCGGTGCTAAACTTGCAAAAGAATGTCTCGTGCAGCTTTCTTATGCTATAGGAGTTGCAAAACCGATTTCTGTTTTTGTGGATACAAAAGGGACAGGTCTAATTCCGGATAAAGAAATTTCTAAAATGATCAGGAAAGAAGTTGATCTTACACCTAAAGGGATAATTCAAAAACTGAAACTTAGAAGACCAATTTACCAGGTTACTTCTTCTTACGGTCACTTTGGAAGAAGAGAAAAAGAATTTACCTGGGAAAAACTTGACCTGGTTCCAAAATTTAAAAAGTATGCAAAAGTTTAAAAATAATAAAAGGTGTTAGAATGAGCGACGTAGCTGTAAAAGATACAAAGTATATTAAGTACAAAGTTAAAGATATTTCACTTGCTGATTGGGGAAGAAAAGAAATAAAACTTGCCGAAGCAGAAATGCCCGGGCTTATGGCAATCCGTAAAGAATATGGACCTAAGAAACCCTTAAAAGGTGCAAGGATTGCTGGCTGTCTGCACATGACTATCCAGACAGCAGTTTTAATTGAAACATTAGTTGAGCTCGGCGCTGAAGTTACATGGTCATCCTGTAATATTTTTTCCACGCAGGACCACGCGGCAGCAGCAATTGCAAAAGCAGGAATTCCGGTTTACGCATGGAAAGGAATGACCGCTGAAGAATTTGATTGGTGCATCGAGCAGACATTATTTTTTGGCGAAGAAAGAAAACCGTTGACAATGATTCTTGATGATGGCGGCGACCTTACAAATATGGTGCTAGATAAATATCCCGAACTGACAAAAGATATCAGGGGCCTTTCAGAAGAGACCACAACCGGCGTACACAGACTATACGATAGAATGGAGAAAGGAACGCTTCCTCTTCCGGCAATTAACGTTAATGATTCAGTTACAAAATCAAAATTTGATAATAAATACGGTTGCCGTGAATCATTAGTTGATGCTTTGAGAAGAGCAACTGATTTAATGATGGCGGGCAAAGTTGCGGTTGTTTGTGGATACGGCGATGTTGGCAAAGGCTCTGCTCAGTCTTTAAGAAGTGCCGGAGTAAGAGTTATAGTTACCGAAGCTGATCCTATTTGTGCACTTCAGGCTGCTATGGACGGATATGAAGTTAAAAAATTAGAAAATGCTGTTAAGCGTGCAAACATTGTTGTTACTGCTACAGGAAACAAGGACATTGTTACTGAAAAAATATTCAGGCTGATGAACGATAAAACAGTTGTCTGCAATATCGGGCATTTCGATAACGAAATTGATATGGCCTGGTTGAACAAAAATTATGGCAAATCAAAAGACACAATAAAACCTCAGGTTGATCTTTATAATATAGATGGAAAAGAAATCATCGTTCTTGCCGAAGGAAGGTTGGTAAATCTGGGTTGTGCAACAGGGCATCCATCCTTTGTAATGTCGAATTCATTTTCAAACCAGACTCTGGCACAAATAGAACTCTGGAATAATTCAGATAAATATGAAAACAAAGTTTATATGCTGCCTAAACATCTCGATGAAAAAGTTGCAAAGCTTCATCTTGCGCAGATTGGAGTTGAGCTTGAAACATTAACACCGGAACAGGCAAAATATATCGGCGTTAAAGTTGAAGGACCTTACAAGCCGGATTATTACAGGTATTAAAAAAATAATATTTGGTGAATTGCAAAGACGGATCACCGATCCGTCTTTTTATTTTAAACAACTTCCCGGCTCAGCCCACCAGGGATGAATCTCATAAGCCAATCTCCCTGCCTGAATTGCAGGATCATTTTTTAAAAGAGCTACAACTTCTTCTTCTGTCTTAACATTAAAAATGAAAATGCCTCTCCAGTTACCATCGTCACCAAAAGGTCCGGCAATTAGTAGCTTACCATCACTTGCCATCTTTTTAATGTTATTTAAATGGCCAATCATCAATTGTTTTAATTTCAGGGAATCTATTTTGTTGGCGTTTTCGCCTTTAGTTAGCATTACAAAATAATATTGTTTTATGTTGAACTCAGGCATTTTTTCTTCCTGTGCGTAAGCGGAAGCTATTAAAAGAGTATAGAAGAAAATTGCAAACAAAATACTTTTCATTTTACCCTCGCTAAATTATAATTTTAGTAAATCCTTTAGTGCAACATTAAGTCCTTCAAATTTGAACTTAAAATTATTCCTGATCAATTTCTCAGGTACTGCTCTAATGCTCGCAAGAATTGATTCCGCAAATTCGCCAACTGCAATTTTTAATGCAAATACAGGCACTTTAAAAAATGAAGGCCTGTGCAAAGCTTTGCCAAGTACCTTTGCAAATTCATTCATTGTTACAGGGTTTGGGGATACTCCGTTTACTGCGCCGTTAACATTCGGGTTATCGAGAGAAAAAATACATGAATCGATCAGATCATCAATATGAATCCACGGGAACCATTGCTTACCGTTACCAAGCGGTCCGCCGACAAAAAATTTAAACGGGAGAAGCATCTGCTTCAGCGCTCCGTCATTTTTACTTAAAACAATTCCTGTCCGAATGCTTACCCTTCTTACTCCGGCTGATTCAACTTTTGCAGCTTCATCTTCCCAGGTTTTACAAACCTGTGCAAGAAAATCATTCCCGGTTGAACTATCTTCAGTCAGCAATTCATCTCCGCGTTCACCGTAAATGCCAACAGCCGATGAACAGATTAATGTTGATGGTTTTGTCTTAGCATTAATTATTGCATTTACAATGTTGCGCGTACTGATTTGCCGGCTTTCCAGAATTTTACTTTTGTAATCATCGTTCCATCTTTTCCCAAATAGATTAGCGCCTGCGAGATGGATAACAGCGTCTTTCCCTTTAATTTCATTATTCCATTTATCCGGATTTTTGTAATCCCACTCTACAAAATTATTTACCTGGGGCAAATTTTTTTTTGCTTCTTCGACATTCCTGCTGAAAACAGTTATTCCATCTCCCCGGCTGATGAGTTTTTCACAGAGTGTTCTTCCAATTAGACCAGTAGCGCCTGTGATAATAATTTTCATTCGTTTTTTATCTTATCTAAATATTAATAGCCGAAGTTACTGAAAATGCTGATCCGAATCCCGGTCTGATTTAGTTATCAGGATCAATATAAATTAATTTATAGGCTTTGAAAACAGACTGTTTTTACTAGATTTTTCATTGAACGGCAGGCATTTAAACTTTATATTTATGGCTCGATTTCTACAGATGAGAATGCCAAAGAATAATATTTACATAGAAACCTACGGCTGCCAGATGAACGTTGCGGATACTGAGCTTGTGCTTGGTATTTTAAAAAACCACGGCTATGAAGTTACAAAAGAAGCAAAGGATGCTGATGTGGTTTTGCTGAATACATGCAGCATCAGGGATAACGCAGAGCAGAGAATTTATGGACGGCTTGGAAATTTCAAAACAATGAAAAACTCAAAGCCGGAACTTGTTGTTGGCATACTTGGTTGCATGGCGGAACGATTAAGAAAAGACTTGATTGAAGAAAAGAAAATTGTTGATCTTGTAGTCGGTCCGGATGAATACAGACGTTTGCCTGAATTTTTGGACACAGCATTCAATGGTGAAAAAGGAATTGGCGTTAAGCTTTCACGGACAGAAACTTATGACGACATTATTCCGTACCGTGAAGATGGCCTGCAAGCATGGATTTCTGTAATGCGTGGATGCGATAAGTTTTGTACATTTTGCGTTGTTCCTTTTACGCGGGGAAGAGAGAGAAGCCGAAGTTTAAATTCAGTTGTTGATGAAATAATACAACTTTCGAAAAGAGGATTCCGTGAAGTAACTCTGCTTGGACAAAATGTAAATTCCTATCTGGATGGTGAAAATGATTTTGCAGATCTGTTGGCCGCCTGTGCCGAGGTTGACAGAAAGATCAGAGTAAGGTTTACAACTTCACACCCGCAGGATCTTTCTGATAAATTGTTGTACACTATTGCCGCACATTCGAATCTTTGCAATTATATTCATCTTCCAGTTCAATCAGGTTCAAACAGAATTCTTGATCTTATGAACAGGACATATACAATTGAACATTATTTGAATCTAATTGAAAAAGCTAAAGAAATTATTCCTGGTGTGAGCTTTTCAACAGATATTATTTCAGGTTTTCCAACTGAGACGTACGAAGACCACGTTATGACTCTCGATATAATGAGGCAGGTAAGGTACGACGGTGCTTATATGTTTAAATATTCTCCACGCGAAGGGACAAAAGCTTTTAATATGAGAGATGACATCAGCGATGAAGTAAAATCTAAAAGACTACAGGAAATAATAGAGCTTCAGCATCAGATAGCCTATGAAATAAACCAGTCTTTGATAGGCAGTGAAGCTGTAATTCTTGTGGAAGGCTTCAGCAAAAAATCAGATCAGTTTTTAGCCGGGAGAACAGATACAAATAAAGTGGTAATAATTCCGGCTGATGAAAAAATTAAAGAAGGTGATTACGTTAGAGTAAAAATTAATAAAGCCACTTCCGGCACATTATTTGGTGACTTAATCGAATTTTTTGATACAGAAGAGCAACTTGCTTTAACTGTATAAACAAACCTTAACTAATGCGTAAATTTAAAATCATATTTACTGTTCTTGCTATGAGTTTTCTATCAATCGAATTATTTGCCCAGGAGACTAACATTGTATCATACTTAAAGCAGATTGAAATGGGAAATAAGCAGGTTGTTATCGACGAGATGCCGGATTTAAAGAAAGACCATCCGAATGATCCTTCTATTCTTTTTCTTGAAGGAGTTGTAACAGAAAATGGGCAAAACGCTATGGTACTCTATAAAGATCTCATAAATAAATATCCCAAAAGCAAATATGCTGATGCGGCAATTTACAGGATATACTCTTATTACTATGCATTGGGTCTCTATCAAACAGCAAAAACCTATATTGAGATGCTTAAGAAAAATTACCCGGGTTCAGCATATCTTGATGCGGCTGAAAGGAAAATGCCTGCTAAGGATGAAGTATCCAACGAAGATAAAGTTGTAAAAGAACATCCCCCTGTTAAAAAAGAGGAGCCTCCAAAGACTGAAAAGAAAAATCTGGAATACAAGTTTACGATTCAGGCTGGTGCTTTCAGTAACACTGACAACGCTATAGCTTTAATGAAAAGATTTGAAGATGCAGGATTTTATTCAGAAGTGAAAGAGAAAAATGTTGCTGGCACTTCTTTCCACGTAGTTTTCATCGGTAAGTTTCTAACAGAAGACGAAGCGAAAAATTTTCTTGATGTCATTAACACAAGATTTAGTCTTGATGGTAGAGTAGTCCCGATAGTTGAGTAGACAAATTGGAAATTAAATTTATAGGAACAGGTTCAGGGAAAACCTCTCTTAAACGATTTCACTCTTCTTTTATTATTCTTTCCGAAAATTTTAACCTGCTTGTAGACGCTGGTGACGGTATTTCCAGAGCACTATTGAAAAGTAAAATAAGCTTTGATCAAATCGATGGAATTCTTTTTTCACATCTTCACCCGGATCATTATTCCGGTTTTGCCGGATTGATAGTTCAGATGAAATTAACTAATAGGAAAAAGTCATTAAGAATATTTGCCCACGAAAAATTATCAGGTGTTCTGCAAAATTTTCTCTATGCCTCGTATTTATTCAAAGAGAGAATGGATTTTGAAATTAAGTACGAAGAATTCAAACATAATGAAGAAATCAGGGTGAGCAATGAAATAAATTTTACGTCAAGACAAAATTCCCATCTGGATCAATATATCGAATACGATAAAGAAAAGAAGTTAAATTTTATTTGCAGCAGTTTTCTTTTCGGCTTAAAGAATAGAAGTGTTTTTTACACGGGTGATATTGGCTCTTCGGCCGATCTTTATTTATTTGAAGAACTAAAAATTCACACTTTAATCTGTGAGACCACACACCTTGAGATGTCAGATCTGCTTAAATGTTTTAATAAGCTCGGGCCCGCTGAAATATTTTTGACCCATCTTGATGACGACTCAGAATCCAAAATTGAAGAATGGGAAAACTCAATTTCTGAGCAAATACGCAATAAATTCAAAATTGCGTCTGACGAAATGTCAGTATTCTTTTAGCCTCTCCTCAAGATATTCCTTTAATTATGTTAAAAAATGTGATATATTTACTTCCCTTAATTTTAAGTGTGTCAGAAAGTCAGACTTTATATTATGACGATAGATGAATTTCAAAAAGAATTTGGAATAATTGGTCGCGCCAAAGAAATTCGAGATCTCATTGATATTTCAATGCAGGTTGCCAGGTCCGATATATCAATTTTAATTGATGGAGAAAGCGGAGTTGGAAAAGAAATTTTTGCCCGAGCAATTCATGGTTACAGCAACCGAGCAAATAAACCCCTGGTCAGTGTAAACTGTGGCGCGATTCCTGAAGGGATTTTGGAGAGTGAATTATTCGGACACAGAAAGGGATCGTTTACAGGCGCAGTTGAATCAAGAAAAGGTTACTTTGAAATAGCGGACGGCGGAACATTATTTCTGGATGAAATTTCCGAGATGCCTTTAACGACACAGGTAAAACTTTTACGGGCAATAGAAACAAGAGAGTTTATGAAGATCGGGAGTGAAACTGTAACTAAAGTTGACGTTCGATTTATCACTGCGACAAATAAAGACCTTCAAAGAGAAGTAGACGCGAAAAGATTCCGGGAAGATCTTTATTTCAGGTTGAAAGCTGTAACGCTAACAATTCCCCCGCTTAGAAAAAGACAGGGTGATATTGAGGAATTTGCACGATATTTTATTAGTAATTATTGCGAAGAAAATAAAATTACTCAACCGAAAATTACAAATGAGGCTCTGGATTTACTTCGTGAATATAACTGGCCTGGAAATGTTCGCGAGCTAAGAAATGCAATTGAGACAGCAGTAGCCCTTAATCGTAATGGAATGCTGGATGTATCTTCATTTAAATTATTAATAAAAAATGAAGAAACAGAATTTACAAACCGTAATTTGCCGGTCTTCCTAAAAAAATCCTCTGAGGAAGCAGACCGTGAATTGTTGTACCGCGCATTATTTGAATTAAAAAAAGATATCCTTGAATTGAAAGATCTGATCACTGAAAGACATCGTGAGGTATATATGCCCTCGCAGCAAAATGAAACCAGTGAGGTAGTATCTCTTGATGACGCACAGCGTGAAGCAATTAAAAATGCTCTCGAATATTCAAAAGGAAATAAAAGAATAGCTGCAGAAATGCTGAATATCAGCGAAAGAACGCTTTACCGGAAGATAAAAGAATACATGCTATAAAAGGTTAGAAATTTGTTAATTTTGGCAGGTTTGTTATGAGGTATAAACTATTTTATAAAGGTAAGTTACACTGTTTAGATAGAACCTGCTTTATGGCAGTATCATTTATCTTGTTTGTCATTGCTTCGCTGGTTAATTTTAACGGATGTGGAGTTTATTCTTTTACAGGTGCTTCCGTTCCAGCGCATATTAAAACTATTTCAATTCCAATTGCTGATGACAGGAGTGGTGCCGGTGAGCCAAACTTAAGAGAGTCGCTCACACAAACCTTAATTCAAAAATTTATTGATGATAACACGCTTCGTGTTACGGAAAGAAATAATGCTAATGCTGTTCTTGAGTGTACAATTACCGGGTTCAGCAATGCTCCTTCTGTAGTTTCTGCGGGCGAAAATGTTACTACGAGAAGGATCACAATTTCAGTGCTTGTTACTTACAGAGATCTTGTACAGAAAAAAAATATTTTTGAAAAGACATTTACTAACTACGGAGATTATCCGCCTCTGGGTAGTGTAAGTGATAGAACAAACGCAATCACGACAGCTGTTGATAAAATCACGGATGATATATTGCTTGACACGGTTTCGGGTTGGTAAACATAAATTAATTTTAAAGGTTAAAAAAGAAGATGGATGAAATAGTCCTTATCGCATATTTTATATCGCTCTCTATATTATTCATATTTGGTTGTCATGGTTTTATAATGCTTTACTATCATAGAAAATACGGTAATGCAAATCCTGTTGCCGGAGCAGAGGTCAAGGGAGATTCATTGGTAACAATTCAACTACCATTGTATAATGAATTATATGTCGTTGAAAGATTAATCAACTCAGTTTGTGAAATTGATTATCCTAAGGATAAATTGGAAATCCAGATTCTCGATGATTCCACAGATGAAACAAGCAAGATAGTTGCTGATGCCGTGGAACATAAAAAGAAACTGGGCTTTGATATCCAGCATATCAGAAGAGGTAACCGGGAAGGATTTAAGGCCGGTGCGCTTAAGGAAGGGTTAAAAGTTGCTAAGGGTGAATTCATAGCAATATTTGATGCTGACTTTATTCCACATAAAAACTTTTTGAAAAAGACCCTATCATTTTTTGGTGATAATGTCGGAATGGTCCAGACACGCTGGGAACATTTAAACAGTGATTATTCAATTTTAACCAAAGCACAGGCACTTGCTCTCGACGGGCACTTCGTAATTGAACAATCCGTTAGAAACAAAGCGGGCTTCTTCATTAATTTTAACGGAACAGGTGGTGTCTGGAGAAAATCTTGTATTGTAGATGCAGGTAACTGGCATGCCGATACATTAACTGAAGATCTTGACCTTAGCTATCGCGCACAGCTGAATGGCTGGAAGTTCGTTTTTCTAAAAGATTTTACTTCACCGGCAGAACTACCATCAGAAATGAGCGCATTAAAATCGCAGCAGTTCAGGTGGACAAAAGGAGCTATAGAAACTGCTAAGAAAATTCTTCCGCTTGTGTGGAAGTCGAATGTACCATTGAGGGTTAAATTGCAGTCGACATTTCATCTAACAAACAATCTTGTATTTCCGTTTATATTGCTTGCAGCAATTTTAAACGTACCGTTGATCTTTATAAAGAACAGTGGACCGCACGAAGCATATTTTGCCGTTATGTCTTTATTTGTGTTAGCTTTTGTAAGTTCATTTTTGTTTTATCTTTATTCGCAAAAGGATATCAGAACAGACTGGCGGAAAAAGATAGTTTTATTTCCGTTATTTATGGCCGGAAGTATGGGTTTTGCAGTCAACAATTCGCGTGCAGTTTTTGAGGGTTTAATGAACCGAAAAAGTGAATTTGTAAGAACGCCTAAATTTAAAGTTGAAGGCAACAAAGACAGCTTAAAAGAGAATAAATATCTTGGCAAGAAAAAAATAGATCTTATGGTGATGGTGGAAGTAATTATGGCAGTTTATTGCTTAATTGGAATAGTTTCATCAATTTACTTTCTGGAAATTGCTGCACTTCCGTTTCAGTTATTATTCTTTACCGGATTTGCGTTTGTTTCTTATACTTCGATAAAGCATTCAATTCTAAAAACAAAAAGTTAGAGAGTTCTATTGGTTAAATCTCCAAATGAAATATTTAATGACAAAGTGAGTCTGATATTTGAATATGATAAATCGTCCCCATTGTTTGTCAGGCAGGCAAATACAGAAATAGACAATAACAATGTTGAACGCGCAATTGAAATTTTAGTTGACGGTCTAAAACTTTACCCTGATTATCCCACAGCATATATTTTATATTCAAAGGCACTTTCGTTGGTCGGAGAGTATGGAAAAGCTCTTCACCAGATAAAAATCGCAAGCGAATTACTCCACTCCAGGGGGACTTATGAGCATTATCTAAAAGAAATTGAAAATATGAAGAAGAGAAGTTCTCTGTTTGCAACAAGCAGGGGAAGTACCTTTATTCCTGAACTCAACCATTTCGAGAAGGAAACAGAGCCGGAATTTTTTGAAAAAGAATATGAAAGAAATTTAAGCGAAAAGGATGAGCAGGTTAATATAGATGACAGGCTGGGCGAACTTGCTGATGAAATCTCTTCTGCAAGAATAAGTGAACCTTCTGTAGAAATTGATGAAGACGAAACAGAGCCGGAACCTGGCTACAGCGGTTCAATTATTTCTGAAACTTTAGCAAAGATTTATGCTGCCCAGGGAGAGTATACAGAAGCAATTAAAGTTTATGAAAAATTAATGCTGAAAACACCTTCAAAAAAAGAAGATTACATTCAAAAAATCAGAGAATTAAATTCGCGATTCGACTCCTAAATTGCTATTCAGTAAATACTTTTCTGTAATGAATACCTTTCTTAATATTAAAAAGCTTCCTAAAAAATTCTATACGCGTGAAGTAAAAATCGTAGCAAAGGACTTACTCGGAAAAATTCTTGTAAAGAAAGATGGCAATTCGATTTTAGCTGGCAAAATAGTTGAGGTTGAAGCTTATGATGGAAATATTGACCAGGCAGCCCATACGTTTATAGGCAAGACCAAAAGAAATGAAATCATGTTCAACGAAGGTGGATACTTTTATGTTTATTTTACTTATGGTGCTCATTTTTGTTGTAATGTAGTTACAGGAAAGAAAGATCATGGAACTGCAGTATTAATCAGAGCTATTGAGCCGGTAAAAGGTCAGAATAAAATGACAAAGAATCGCTTTGGGAGAAAGTTGTTAAATGAAAAAGAAAGATTTAATTTAACTAACGGTCCCGGTAAAGTATGTCAGGCTATGGGAATTAATAGAGTCCATTATGGAACTGATCTCACTATGGATAAGATTTTTATTCTCGATGCACCTAAATTAAAAAAAGATATGGTAGTGGTGACGAAAAGAGTTGGAATTAAAAAATCAGTGGATCTGCCATGGAGATTTTATATTAAAGAGAA
>Ga0307417_10000402_pt1 | contig 17743 bp, 13 predicted proteins | sample SalMarWE160210MG_2_FD_202514 | JGI IMG/M metagenome (GOLD analysis project Ga0307417, IMG submission 202514) | Salt marsh sediment microbial communities from the Plum Island Ecosystem LTER, Massachusetts, United States - WE1602-10 | ecosystem: Environmental > Aquatic > Marine > Intertidal zone... | reverse complement strand
TAGTCCTTCAACTGATTCGCCGCAAGCCGCTGGGCGCGGCGGGCGCCATCATAGTCATCGTGATGATTTTGATGGCCGTGTTTGCAAATGTTCTCACGCCCTACGATCCGGTCGCCAACTCCTTCGCCTCAATGACGCAAGCGCCGAGCCTGGAGCATTGGCTCGGCACCGACCAGTTCGGCCGCGACCAGCTCGCCCGCATCATCTACGGCGCGCGCACCGCGCTCTTTGTCGGCTTTACCGCCTCCATCATCGGGGCCACCACCGGCCTCGTGCTCGGCGTCGGCAGCGCCTATTTCGGCGGGCGTATCGATCTCATTTTTCAGCGCATCATGGATATCTTCATGGCGTTTCCGCTGATCATCATGGCGCTCGCCGTGGTCTCGATCTTCGGCACCGGTGCGCAAAACGTGATTATCGCCATCACCATTCCTTTCATCCCGCGCTGCGCCCGCGTGGTGCGCTCGAGCGCGCTGGCGATCCGCGAGGTGCCCTATATCGATGCCGCGCGCGCCAATGGCTTTTCCCATGCGCGCATCATCCTGCGCCACATGGTGCCGAACGTCATGGCGCCCTATCTGATCATGATCACCTCCTTCGTCGGCCAGGCGATCCTGCTCGAGGCTTCGCTTTCCTATCTGGGCCTCGGCGTGCAGGAGCCGACGCCAGCCTGGGGCCTAATGCTGCAAGGCGGGGCGGAGGAATACGCGCTGAGCGCGCCATGGATGGCGATCTTTCCGGGCGTCGCCATCAGCCTCGCCGTGTTCGGCTTCAACTTGTTCGGCGACGCCGTGCGTGACGTGCTCGATCCCAGGCTGCGCTCGCGGTAAAGCGAACTGGTGCTATCCCGCCTTGGCGACCTTGACCTTAGAGGGCGCATCCGCGCCGCCGCGATAGCGCTCGCGCAGATCGTCCCATTCGGCGGCGCCAAAACGCGCAAACGCCTCATGCGGCGACAGGTCCTTGGGTGGCGCCGGGAAGTTGCCTTTTTTGACCTCCGCCAATAGCTCCTCGCAGCAACCTATGACGCCGCGGAACAGCAGTGTCGGCAGGATGGCGATCTTGTAGCCCATGGCTTCGGCGTCTTTCAGCTCGACGACCGGCGTCTTGCCGCGGCGCACGACGTTGAGCAGGCACGGCCCTTTGACCTGCTTCGGCACCGCCGCCACTTCCTCCAGGGTCTGTGGCGCTTCCACGAAGGCGATATCGGCGCCGGCGGCGAGCGCGGCATTGGCGCGCTTGATCGCTTCATCGAACCCGACGACAGCACGGGAGTCAGTGCGGGCGATAATGATGAAGTCGGAACCCCCGCGCGCATCGGCCGCCGCGCGGATTTTCGCGATGTAATCGTCGGCCGGGATGACTTCCTTGTTGTCGAGGTGGCCGCATTTCTTCGGAAACACCTGGTCCTCGATGTGGATGGCGGCGACGCCGTGGCGCGAATATTCGTGCACGGTACGCACCACGTTCAATTCGTTACCGTAGCCGGTGTCGGCGTCGGCGATCACCGGCAGATCGACGGTGGCCGCGATCTTGCCGGCATTGGTGACCATCTCGCTCATGGTCAGCAGGCCGTAATCGGGAAAGCCATGCGCCGCCGCCGTGCCGGCGCCGGTCATGTAGACGCATTCGAAACCGGCTTGGGCGATCGTCGTGGCGGTGATGCAGTCATAGGCACCCGGCGCGATGGTCATGCCGCCGCGCTTGATCAGTGCCCGTAGCTCGCTCGCCTTGCTCATGCCGGCCTCCCTTTAACTTGCACGCCTGCGTTCAAGATAAGGCACCAGGCCCCCTGCCCGCACCAACTCCGTGAGATGCATGGGGATCGGTTCGCAGGCGTAGATTTCGTTGCGCGTCAGATTATGGACCTTGCCGTTCTCCGGTTCGAGCGCAATGCGATCGCCGGCGGTGATTTTTCCCGCCTCCGGACAGACCAGCGCCAGCAGACCGAGATTGAGCGCATTGCGGTAGAAAATGCCGCCGAACGACGGCGCCAGCACCGCGCTCACCCCGAGATGGCGCAGCGCCTGCGGCGCCTGTTCGCGCGAGGAGCCCATGCCGAAATTGCGCCCGCCGACCACGATATCGCCCTGCCCGACACTGCCTGCAAAGTGCGGGTCGGCCGCTTCCAGGCAATGGCGCGCGATCTCTTCGATCGGCCGCTTCATGTAAATGCCGGGCGCCAATTGATCGGTGTCGATATTGTCGCCGAACACCCAGGCCCTGCCGGCGTTTTGCATGGTCGCGCTCAATGCATGAACTCCCGCGGATCGCGAATCTCGCCCGCCACCGCGGCGGCGGCGACCGTGTAGGGCGAGGCCAGAAAGATCTGCGCGCTTCTCGCGCCCATGCGGCCCTTGAAATTGCGCGCGGTGGTGGAGATGCAGACCTCGTCCTCGGCCAGCACGCCGGTGCCGTAGCCGGCGCAGGCGCCGCAACCGCTCGGCAGCATGATGGCGCCGGCATCAAGCAGAGTGGCAAGCGTTCCATCGGCGGCGGCCGTCGCGGTTTCGCGGCGCGAGGCCGGCGCCACCATCAACCGCGCACCGTCCGCCACGCGGCGGCCTTTCAGCACCTTCGCCGCCATTTTCAGATCGACCAACTTTGCGCCGGTGCAGGCGCCGATATAGGCCATGTCGATGCGCTCGCCTTTGTGGGCTTCGACCGGTTCCGCATTAGCCGGCGAAGGCGGCGGCGCCACCTGCGGCGCCAGCGCCGCGGCATCGAAGCGGTGCGTCTCGCGATAGCGCGCATCGTCGTCGCCCTGCCATTCGCGCGGATCGATGGCCTCGCCGCCAAGACGCGCGATGTGCGCAGCAGTCATGTCGTCGGCCGCGATAATCCCGGTCTGCGCGCCGAGCTCGGCCGCCATGTTGCACATCGTCATGCGTTCGGCCATCGGCAAGGCGGCAATCATGTCGCCGACAAATTGCACCACCTGATAGTCGCCGCCGTCCATGCCGAGCTTGGCGCACAGCGCCAGCATGACGTCCTTGGCGCAGACGCCGGCCGAGAGCTTGCCCGACCAGTCGATGCGGATCGTCTCCGGCACCTTGAGCCAGGTTTCGCCGGTCACCACGATGCCCGCCATCTCGGTGGCGCCGACGCCAAACATGAAGCAGCCGAAGGCGCCACCGGTCGGCGAATGCGAATCACCGCCGACCGCGAACATGCCCGGCCGCAGGTGCCCGCGTTCTGGCAGCACCACGTGGCAGATGCCCTGCATATCGTAGAAGCGCGCAATGCCGTTGGCGGCCGCCCATTTGCGCGTCAGGTCGAGGATGGCGGCGCTCTCGGCATCGATCGCCGGCACGTAGTGGTCGCTGATGATGACGACCTTGTCCGGGTCCCAGACTTTGGCGCCCAGTTTTTCCAGGATCGGCTTGATCCGGCGCGGCCCGCCGGAATCGTGCATCATGGCAAGATCGACGCGGCAGGTGACGATCTCGCCGGGCCGGACGCTTGCGCGCGCCGCCGCGCGGGCAATGATTTTTTCGGCGAGCGTTTGCGGCAAGTTGCACCTTTCGGCGGCTAAACCCGTTCAGGATATCACTAGAGCTGCGACGGCGGCCATCGGCTTAAACCGCCGGCGACTCTGAAGGCGCGTCCTTGAGGAAAAAACCGAGCGGGATGGTGGCGGCAGTCAGGACCGCCACGATAACCACCGTACTGGCGATACCGATCTGGTCGCTGATGACCCCGGCGACCGGCGGCGCCACCGCGGCCGATCCGATCGCAATTGTGTAGAACACGCTCAGTGCATGGGTGCGCCGTTCGGGCGCCGAATAGAGCGGCACCGAACCGTAAATCACCGTCGTCACCCCGTTGAGCGCAATGCCGAGCAGCGGCAACAGCGCGATCGCAAACCCGAGCGGCAGCAGCAGCACCGCAATGATACCGGCCGCCGTGAGAATCTGGGCGACGACGATGGTGGCTACCGTGCCGATCCAATTGGCGACCCAGCCGCAGGCGAGCTTGCCGGCAGCGCCCCCGACGAACACCAGCGTCAGCGCAAATCCCGCCGTGGTGACGGCGGCGCCCTTGCCGATCAGCAGAAACGGCAAGCACACGAAGAACGCGCCGCGCACCACACTGTCGGCGATGCCGAAGGCGACCAAAATGCGAAATCCGAAGCGCATGCGGGCGCTTTGCGCATCGGCACTTGCTTCGTGTGTTGCAGCGGGAGCCGCGGGCGGCTCCGGCGTCACGCGTGGGATCAGCATGAAGATCGCGGCGGCCGCCACCACGCCGACGAGTCCAAGCAAACCGTAGGCCGGCCGCCACGGCATGATCAGGATCATAGCGGTGGCGGTGGCGGGCAGCAGAACCTTGCCGACGTCGCCGGCGAAATTGTAGGTGGCAAAGGCCTTGAGCGCGCGCACACCAGTGAAGGTGTGGGTGACCAGCGCCGAGCCGATCGGATGCTGCGTTGCCGCGCCGAGCCCGCCGAGAAACAGCGCGAACAGCAGCCAGTGGAACCCACCGCTGATGCCGGCGATGCAGTAGCACAGCCCGCTCAGCGCAGTGCCGAGCGCCAGCACGATGCCGCCGCCCATGCGCCGCGCGACCAGCGAGGCCGGGATTTGCAAGCTGGCCATCGTGCCGGTGTAGATCATGCGCAGCAGCCCGACCGCGGCATAGCTGAGGGCAAACTCGGCCTGCCAGATCGGCAAGGCGATCCAAACCAGATCGGTATAGCCGTCGTGCAGCACGTGCGCCCCACAGGCCACGCCCAGCGCCCGCCGCTCCTGGCGCTTGCCGGCGGTCGCCTCGGGGGCCGTGTCGGGAGCTGCGGTGACGGCCAAAATGGCTCCGATTATGGGCTCGCGGCGCTCGTTGCGGGGTGCGCCGGCGCGGATGACAGATCTGTGACCGCTTTATTTATCACGGGGAATGCGCGACAGTCATCGCTCGTTTGAGCGGTTTCCGGGAACCCGAATGTCATGAATTTCGAGCTGACCGAGGAGCAAAAGTTGTTTGCCGACTCGGTGCGGCGCTTTGCGCTCGCGCATTTGGAGAAAGATGCGCTCAAGCGCGCGCATACGTCCCGCTACCCATTCGAGGTGGCGCAATTGATGGCCGGACAGGGCCTCATGGGCATCACCATCCCGGAGGCAGACGGCGGCGTCGGCGGCACGCTGATGGATGCCGTCATCGCCATCGAGCAGGTGGCCGCGGTCTGCCCGCGCAGCGCCGACGTGGTGCAATTCGGCAATTTCGGCCCTATCCGCGCCTTTGCCGAACACGGCACGGCACAGCAGAAGGCGCGCTGGCTGCCCGATCTCCTTTCCGGCCGCATGGTGATGAGCCTCGGCATGAGCGAGCCCGGCGCCGGCTCCGCCGTCACCGATCTCGTTACCAGCGCCAAGCCCGACGGCTCGCATTACGTCATCAACGGCAGCAAGGTGTTTTCCACCTTTAGCCCGGATGCGGCGATCTTCCTCATCTATGTGCGCTATGGACCCGGCTTGTCCGGCATCGGCTCGGTGATCGTCGAACGCGACACTCCCGGCTTTAACATCGGCCAGCCGTCCGCCTTCATGAGCGGAGAGCAATGGTGCGAGCTGCATTTCGACAAATGCCGCATCCCGGCGGAGAACATCCTGCTCGGTCCCGGCGGCTTCAAGAAGCAGATGTCGAGCTTCAACGTCGAGCGTATTGGCAACGCCACGCGCTCGCTCGCGTTCGGCCGTTACGCCTATAACACGGCGCGCGAGCACGCGATGACGCGTGAGCAATTCGGCCGGCCGCTGTGCGAATTCCAGGGCTTGCAATGGAAATTCGCCGAAATGGCGATCAAGCTCGAAGCCGCCCAGCTCCTACTCTACCGCGCGGCGACCAATGCCGACCGCGGCCTGCCCTCAGCTTACGAAACCGCGGTCGCCAAGGCCGCCTGCAACGTCACCGGCTTCGAGGTGGCAAGCGAGGCGCTGCAAACCATGGGCGCCACCGGCTACAGCCGCGAGACGCTGGTCGAATATTGCATGCGCCGCTGCCGCGGCTGGATGATCGCCGGTGGCTCGGTCGAGATCCTGAAGAACCGCATCGCCGAGCATATATTCGACCGCCGCTTCGACCAGCGCCCGTCCCGCAAGGCGGAAGCGGCGGAGTGACATTTGGCGCGCTGTGAGCGCGCGGTACGCAATGTCGCAATCCCTCCGCCAGTCCCTCTTCTCCCCCCAATCCGTCGCCATTGTCGGGCAGTCCGACGATGTGACCAAGACCGCCGGACGGCCGTTGAAATTTTTGCGCCAGGCAGGCTTCGGCGGCCGCATCTACCCGATCAACCCGCGTCGCCAGGACGTGCTAGGCGAGCGCGCCTATCCGTCCCTCACCGCGCTGCCGGAAGTGCCCGAGCACGTCTATGTCGTCGCCCCGACCGAAGCGGTGATCGAGGCGGTCGCGGAGTGCGGCCGGCTGGGTGTCAAAGTTGCGACCGTGCTCGCCGACGGCTTTGCCGAAGCAGGACCCGTGGGCGAAGCGCGCGAGGCGCGCCTCAAGGAAATCTGCGCGGCGACCCACTTGCGCATCATCGGCCCGTCGAGCCTCGGCATTGTCGACCTGCGCAGCAAAGCGATGCTGACCGCCAACGCCGCTTTCGACGAGGTCGATCTGCCGGTCGGGCGCATTCTTGCCGCTTCGCACTCGGGCAGCATGATTGGCGCGTTGCTCTCGCGTGGCAAGGCGCGCGGCATCGGCTTTGCCGGCCTGGTTTCGGTCGGCAATGAGGTCGATCTGTCGCTCGGCGAGATTTGCGAGGCCACACTCGATGATCCGGGCATCGACGGCTACATGTTGTTTCTCGAAACCTTGCGCCACGCCGACGCCTTGCGCCGTTTCGCGCAAAGAGCGGCTGTGGCGAACAAGCCGGTCATCGCCTACAAGCTCGGCCGCTCGCAGGAAGCGCGCGAGCTGGCGGTCTCCCATACCGGCGCGCTCGCCGGCGAGGACGACGTGGCCGATGCCTTCCTTGCCGATTGCGGCATCGCGCGGGTCGACACCCTTGACGGATTGATCGAAGGGCTGCCGCTGTTGCAGCGCGTGCCGCGCAGGACGCCCGGCGGGCGCAAAGCCACAGTCGGCGTGGTAACGACCACGGCCGGTGGCGCCACGATGGTGGTCGATCCCTTGGCAAGCCGCGGCGTTACCGTCGCGGCGCCTGCACCTGAGACGCTGGCGCGCATCCGTGCCGCCACCGGCATCGACGTTAAGCCGGCGCTCCTGATCGATCTCACCACCACCGGCGCGCGTTATGAGGCGATGAAGGCGGCACTCGACGTGCTCATCGCCGCATCCGAGTTCGACTTGATCGTGGCCGTGGTCGGCTCCTCGGCACGCTTCCTGCCCGAGCGCGCCGTCAAGCCCATCATCGACTGCGCCAGCGCGGCTAAGCCGATTGCGGCCTACCTGGTGCCCGAAGCGCCCGCGGCGCTGGCGGCGCTCAGCGCGGCCGGCGTACCGAACTTCCGCACGCCGGAAGCCTGCGCCGACGCGGTCGCCGCCGCGCTGGGCAGGCGCGCGCCACGCGCCGCCGCATCGGCCAAGAAGCACGAAGCGCCATCGTCGGCACGCCTGCTCGACGAGCTTGCAGCCTATGAATTGCTCGAACGTCTTGGCATCGCGTGCGCGCCGTCTGTTGCGCTCGATGTTGGAATAAAGGACGCGCCCGTTCTCCCCTTTCCCTATCCCGTCGCGGTCAAGGCATTATCGGCCGACATCCCGCACAAGACCGAGGCCGGCGGCGTTGAATTAAATATCCGCGACGGCAATGAACTGACCGCAGCCTTGGCTCGCATCTGCAAAAACGTCGGCCCGAGTCTTGCCCGCGTCATGGTGCAGCCGATGGTAACGGGCCTCAGCGAGGTGCTGGTCGGTTATCGCGTCGACCGCGATGTCGGTCCGCTCATCATGCTGGCGGCTGGCGGCGTGCTGGCCGAGATCTACCGCGACCGGTCCTTGCGTCTGGCGCCGGTCGATTTGGCCACCGCGCGGGAGATGATCGACGAGGTGCGCGGCCTGGCGGCGCTTAAAGGCTACCGCAATCGGCCCGCCGGCGATCTCGACGCGCTGGCCCAGACCATCGTCGCCCTGTCGCAGCTCGCGGTCATGGACGATGCCGTCGCCGAGGCCGAGATCAATCCGCTTATCGTGCATGCGCGCGGCCAGGGCGTGACCGCCGTCGACGCGCTGGTGCGACTATTATGACTCCGCCCTGGTGAAAGCCGCCGCTAACCCGTAGGATTTGAACAATATCCGGAGCCGCCGATGTCGCACGCTGAAAACCTCCACACGCTCCGCCCCGCCGCCGGCTCAACCGATGCGCTGGTCTCCTTCGTAGGCGGGCTGCGGCACGCCTCACTTTCCGATGAGGTCCGCCACTATGCGCGGCGGCATCTGCTCGACACCATCGGCGTGATGATCGCAGGCGCCGGCGGCACTGTCGCTAGCCGCACCGAAGCAATGCTCGCCGCCGTTCGTCCAGCCGGCCACGTCCCGGTGCCGGGACGCACGCGCCGCGCCGATCTCATCGACGCCGCCTTTCTCGGCGGCACCGCGGCGCATGGCATCGAGCTCGACGATGGCCACACCAAGGGCTCGGCGCATCCCGGCTGCACCGTCGTGCCGGCTTCGCTCGCCCTCGGCTTCACCCACAAGACGAACGGCAAGGCGCTGATCGAGGCGATCGTCGCTGGTTACGAGACCGTGACGGCGATTGCACGCGCCTGCCACCCCGAACTGCGTCAGCGTGGATTTCATCCGACCGGCGCCGTTTCCGTGTTCGGCGCCGCCACCGCCAGTGCCAAGCTGCTTGACCTGCCGGCGCAACAGATCGCCAACGCGCTCGGCATTGCCGCCTCGAGCTCGGCCGGTCTGTTCGCCTTCGTCAACGGCGGTGCCGACATCAAGCGCCTGCACGCCGGCCACGCCGCACGCGAAGGTTTGCAGGCCGCGCTGCTTGCCCAGCAGGGCGTCGAGGGCCCGCCCGGCGTGCTCGAAGCGCGCGACGGCTTCTGGCAAGCCTTCGCCTTCGGCCCCGGCGGCAAGCCGCGCGCCATCGAGCTGCCGCCAGCGGTGCCATTTGGCATCACCGACTGCTACATCAAGCCGAGCGCATGCTGCCGCCACCTGCAGCCCGCGGTCGAAGCGCTGATCGCGATCCTCAACGCGGAGAAGATCGCACCCGAAGAAATCAAGCAGGTCGAGGCGGAGACCTATCGCATCGCCGCCGCGCATGCCGAGACCGGCTGGGACGACTATGCCAGCGCGCAACTGAGTTTCCCCTATCTGATGGCGCTGGCGATGCGCTATCGCGACATCAAGATCGACTATTTCGAAGATCAGTTCCGCCACGACCCGGCGCTGGCCACGCTCGCCGCCAAGTTGCGCGTGTCGGCGCCGGCGGAGATCGACAAGCTCTATCCGCAGTTGCGCCCGGCGCGGGTGACGGTGACCACCGCGCGCGGCAAGTTCACCCGTCATGCCGATGACGCACTCGGCTCGCGCCTAGTGCCGTTGAGCGACGACGGGCTAACGGAAAAGTTCCACGGCCTGGTGGCGCCGGTGTTGGGCGAGGCGCGCGCCGCAGAGCTGGCGCGGCGACTGTGGGCGATCGAGGACGAAGGCGACGTTGCACCGTTCATCGAAGCGATGGCGAAGGCGTGATCGCGAATAACTGCTGCGTGGTATTGGAATTGCCCGCCTCTGCGGCGCCCTGGTTGAATGGTCTCGCCAGCACTCAGTGCCAAGGCTTCGAAAGCCTTGGCTTGATGCCCACTTAGCGGAAAGAGCCCCAGCGCGAGGCTGGGGCTCCCCGTGAGGCAGCAGCTGGAAAGGGGCAAACCAAACCAGCCGCTCCCGGCACCCTTCAAACTTTCACAACATAAACGTCGCGCTATTCGGCTGATCTTGCGCGTGGCGGTGTTCCGACCAGCAAGGGCCAATACGATCCTGCGAAGCCAAAGAACGCGGCACTCCAGCAAAACGCGGAGATGTATAGCAACGGCTCGCTCCACGCCGGTTCGAGCGAGGCGCCGATGCGGGCGAGCGCTGCAATGACGATGGCCGCATAGATCGCTTGCGTGACCGGTGAGGCGGCGAGCGCGTTGCCGGTATGACCGAGGCTGGCGCGGCTCATCACCGCCAGCGTCATCGTCCCCGCAGCCCCGACGGTCCAAGCATGAATGCCGGCACCCGGCGCCGCGATATCGAAAGCGGCCGCGCCTGCGAGCAGAAAACCGAGCGGCACAAACGCGTAGCCGACGTGCAGAATGAGCACTAGGCGATCGCGCCAAGTACGATCGCCGGCCCATCGCACCAGACGGACGATATGCAGGACGCCGGCGATCGCGAGTGCGGCGGCGCTTGGACGCCCGAAGGGTTGGACGGTCCAGAGCACCAGCGTCACTGCACTGATGCCAATCACGATGAGGTCGAAGCGAGCGAACGGCACCGGCAGCCGGCCTGGGTTCTCCCGCACCAGCCAGTTGCGGGTAAAGCTGGGAATAATGCGGCCGCCAATCACCGCGATGAGCAACACCATGACGGCGATACCGATGCGCACGCCGTATTCGGCGCTGCCATAAATATGCGCCTCGACATGAAACGCGATATTGCCGGCGAGCAGCAATGCGACCATGCCGACGATCTTGAGATTTCGCCTATTACTGCCGGCAATGATCTCGCGCGTGACCGCCGCGACGACCAATGCCAGAAAGCTGACGTCAATAATCGCGGCCGGCAGCCAGCCGATTCCCGTCGAAAAAGTGACCGCCACGCGACCCGCCACCCAAACCGCGGCCAGCGCGAGCAGCGACATGCCATGGATCGGCAACCGTCCGGTCCAGTTGGGTATCGCGGTGAGCAGGAACCCGGTCACCACCGCCGGCAGAAAGCCGTAGAGCGTTTCGTGCACGTGCCAGTCGATCGGCGTAAAAGTCGTCCACAATGCCAGCTCGCCATAGAACACCGGCAACCAGGAGAGCATGATGAGCCCGGCATAGATGGCGCCGAACAGGAAGAACGGCCGGAATCCGTAGGACAGCAGAGCGGGTCCCCGATAGGCTCGCAAACGAGGGATCGCGTTCATGGCACGCTACCCGCGCACGGCGTATGCGAAGGCCCGCTTCAGGCAAGCCGTGCCGGGATCTTGGGAGCGATTAAGCATTCCCATCAGCGTGATCCATTCTTCATCGGCGGCTTCGGCGGTGTAGCGCCGCACGGTTTGGATCACGCAGGCGGCAAGATCGACACCCTCGGCGGCGGCCCGCTCCCTCACCGCCGCCAGCAATGCCAAATCGCCGGCGCCGAGAATCGCCTCTACCGCGGTCGTCTCATCGGTCAGCCTGGCCAGAATATCACCGAGCATGATGGTGTCCTCAATGCACGCGCAGCGCGTCGGCTCCGGCGAGTTCGACGCCTTCGATCCGTGCCGCCGTAACCAGCCGCGCGATGTATTGCGCGTAGGCGCGCCGTCGCACACTTTCGCACAGATAGTCGGCGATGCGGCCGGCGACCGATTCATAAGGCAGTGTCCAGCCCTCGTTCTTGCGATCGAGCCGGATGACATGAAATCCGTAGCGGGTCGCCACCGGTTCCGCGCACAACTCGCCGGGCTTTAATGCCATCAGCGCTTGCTCGAATTCCGGCGTGGTCTGGCCGCGCGTGATCTGGCCGAGATTGCCGCCCTGCGCCGCTGACGGGCAGCGCGAATAGGCCCGCGCCAGCGCGGCGAAGCAATCCGGGTTTTCGCGCAGCGTGGCCAACGCCGCACCGGCATCCGCGCGCGCTTGCGCATATTGATTGCGGTCCGCAGGCAGCGCCGCGAACAGGATATGCGATGCCTCGCAGATGTCGGGCGAACGGAACCGGCCTTGGTTGCGCTGGTAGAAGCGCCGGCAGGTCTCGTCGTCCGGCTCGGGAACCGTCACCTCGCGTTCGACCAGGGCACGCATCATGGCTTCGTCGTTGGTCTCGCGCCGGCCGTTACTATCGTTGATCGACTCGGGAGTGACGCCAAGATGGTGCGCCCGCTGCAGCAGCAGTTCGCGGATGACCAGCGCGCGGGCCGCCTGCTGCCATGCCGCGATCGGCTTTGGCGCCGGATGGTGTTGCATTTCACGCACGATCGCCTCGCGGCCGATCGACACGCCGTTGACGCTGACGGCCTCCGGCCGCCCCGCGGGGATTTCCGCGTGCACCGAGCAGGTCATCGCGGCCACTCCGCCGTTATGGCGCCGCGCGGCGCACGGCTGGTGCGCACGACCTGATAGCCGCGCCGACCGAGATACCAGATCGGCGCGCTCCAGACGTGCACGAGACGGGTGAATGGAAACACCAGGAAGATGGTCATGCCGAGCGCGAGGTGCAGCTTGAACAGCAGGGGCACGTCGAGGATCAGCGCGGAGACGCCGGGTTGCAGGGTCAGGATGCCCTGCGCCCAGGTCATGAACGTTATCATCACGTGGCCGTCGAGATGCTGCAGCGAGATATAGATGGTGGTGAGCCCGAGTGTGAGTTGCGCATAGAGCAGCAGCAGGACTGCGATGTCGCCGAATGACGATGTCGAAAGGATGCGCGCATCGAACAGGCGGCGATGCACCAGCAGCGTGATGCCGACAAAACAGAACACGCCGGCGACGCCGCCGATGCCGATCGCCATCCATTGCTTGAAATGGTGCGAGACGCCGATGGCGTCGAACACCCAAATCGGCGTCAGCAGGCCGATGAAATGGCCGAGGAAGATGACCAGGATGCCGACATGGAACAGATTGGAGCCCCAGGCCAGTTGCCGCCGGCGCAGCAACTGGCTCGACCCGCTGCGCCAGGTGTATTGCTCGCGGTCGAAACGCACCCAGCTGCCGAGCAGGAACACGGTCAGGCAGAGATAGGGATACCAGCCGAAAACGATATAATTGATCAGATCGCGCATAATCATTTCCTCATCGACGCGGCGGAGCGTTGCGGGGTGTGCCCGGCATATCCGGCGCCGGCCGCAGCGCCCCGCGCACGCGGGCGATGAGGCCGTCCTTGCAGCCATCGCCCGCACCCGGGCCAAAAGTGACCGGCTCGTCCTCCCAGGCGGCGTCGAGCGCCGCCAGATCGTTGGCGTCCGGATCGGGCACTGAGAGCAAAGCAGAAATCTCTTCTTCTTTTGGCTTCGCTGCCGAAAGTGCGATCAGGGCCCGGAACACCGCTTCATAGGACGACTTGCGTTTGCGCAGCCGCTCTGCGATGGCGGCAAAGATGTGCGCGGGTTGACCGAGCGTCTCGCAGGCCTCTCGTGCCGGCAGCAATGAGAGATATTCAAGAAACAGTGGCACGAAATCCGGCAATTCGGCCGCGCTCATGAACAGGTTATGTGCCTCGTACTGCGCCTTGAGATCGATCATGGCCTGGCCGCGGTCGCGACTTTCGCCATGCACGTGCTCGAACAGATGTAGCGACAGCGAGCGCGTGCGATCGAACAGCAGCACGTAGCGCTCCTGCAGATCGTAGAGATCACCAGTCGCAAGCTCAGTCAGCAGCCGATGCAGCTGATTGCGGACGCTGATCGGAATCGCCGTATCATTTTCGATCGCTTCGCTGATCTCGCCCGCGGCCTGCTGCAATTCGGCCGTGGGATAGGTCAGCAATTCGGATAGCGCTTTTAGCGACCTGAGCATCACACGACCTCCATCGGCGTCTTGGCGCGCTTGGGCGTGCCGAACAGGTTTGCCTCGCTGGTGCCGCCCGAGCAGCCATTGCCGAAAGAGAAACCGCAGGAGCCGCGCAGATCGTAGGCATCTTCATTGATTTCGCGGTGCGCGGTCGGGATGACGAAGCGGTCCTCGTAGTTGGCGATCGCCATCGTCTGGTACATGTCTTCGATGGCAAGCGCCGTAAGGCCCACCCGCTTGGCGATGGCCTCGTCGATCACGCCGTCGATGGTTTTCGCGCGCATATAGCCACGCATCGCCAGCATGCGCTCGAGCCCGCGTGCCACCGGCTCTTCCTTGCCGGCGGTGAGCAAGTTCGCGAGATATTTCAGCGGAATACGCAAGGAGCGCACATCCGGCATTTCGCCGTCGTGGCCGATCTTGCCGGCGGCCGCCGCCGACTGGATCGGCGAGAGCGGTGGGACGTACCACACCATCGGCAGCGTGCGGTATTCCGGATGCAGCGGAAAGGCGACCTTCCACTCCATCGCCATCTTCCACACCGGCGAGCGGCGCGCGGCCTCCAGCCAATTTTCCGGCACGCCGTCGGTGCGCGCCCGTTCGATCACCACCTCATCCTTCGGGTTCAGGAAGATGCCGAGCTGGGCGTCGTAGAGATCCTGCTCGTGCGGCGCGCTGGCAGCATCTTCGATGCGGTCGGCGTCATAGAGCACGACGCCAAGATAGCGGATGCGGCCGACGCAAGTTTCCGAGCACACGGTCGGCTGGCCGGCTTCGATGCGCGGGTAGCAGAAGATGCACTTTTCCGATTTGCCGCTCGACCAGTTGTAATAGATCTTCTTATAGGGGCAGCCGGAGACGCACATGCGCCAGCCGCGGCACTTGTCCTGGTCGATCAGGACGATGCCGTCCTCCTCGCGCTTGTAGATGGCGCCGGAAGGACAGGCGGCGACGCAGGCTGGATTGAGGCAATGCTCGCACAACCGCGGCAGGTACATCATGAAGGTGTTTTCGAACTGCCCGTAGATGTCTTTTTGGATGCCTTCGAAGTTGACGTCCTTCGAGCGCTTGGAGAATTCGGTGCCGAGGATTTCTTCCCAGTTCGGGCCCCACTCGATCTTCTCCATGCGCTCGCCGGTGATCAGCGAACGCGGCCGCGCGGTCGGCGAGGCCTTCAGCTCTGGCGCATTCTGGAGATGCTCATAGTCGAAGGTGAACGGCTCGTAGTAGTCGTCGATCTCCGGCAAATCAGGATTGGCGAAGATGTTGGCCAGCACCCGCCATTTCGAGCCGATGCGCGGCTCGATCTTGCCGTTTTTCTTGCGGCGCCAGCCGCCGTTCCAGCGCTCCTGGTTCTCCCACTCCTTGGGATAGCCGATACCGGGCTTGGTCTCGACGTTGTTGAACCAGGCGTATTCCATGCCTTCGCGGTTGGTCCACACGTTCTTGCAGGTGACCGAGCAGGTGTGACACCCGATGCACTTGTCGAGATTCAGCACCATCGCGATTTGCGCGCGGATTTTCATTCTGCGGCCTCCAGCTTGGTCGTAGACTTGATCTTGGACTCGGGCGCGACGGTGAGCGGTTCGGGCTGATCGGCGGCCGGCTTGTCGAGCCAGTCGACCTTCGCCATTTTGCGCACGATGACGAATTCGTCGCGGTTGGTGCCGATCGTGCCGTAGTAATTGAAGCCGTAGGACTGCTGGGCGTAGCCGCCGATCATGTGGGTCGGCTTGACCACGGCGCGGGTCACCGAATTGTGGATCCCGCCGCGCTGCCCGGTAATTTCCGAGCCCGGCACGTTCACGATCTTCTCCTGCGCGTGATACATCAGGCACATGCCGTCCTTCACGCGCTGGGAGACCACCGCGCGCGCCACCAGCGCGCCGTTGCTGTTGTAGGCCTCGATCCAGTCGTTATCGACGATGCCGACCTTCCTGGCGTCGTTCTCGCTGATCCACACAATCGGACCGCCGCGCGAGAGCGTGAGCATCAGCAGGTTGTCGGTGTAGGTCGAATGGATGCCCCACTTCTGATGCGGCGTGATGAAGTTGAGCACGATTTGCTTCTCGCCGTTCGGCTTTGAATCGATCACCGGCTTGACGGCTTTCAGATCGACCGGCGGGCGATAGACGCAGAGCGCCTCGCCGAAGGCGCGCATCCAGAGATGATCCTGGTAGAGCTGCTGGCGCCCGGAGAGCGTGCGCCACGGGATCAGCTCGTGTACGTTGGTATAGCTCGCGTTGTAGCAGACCTTCTCCGACTCCAATCCGGACCAGACCGGCGAGGAGATGATCTTGCGCGGCTGCGCAACCACGTCGCGGAAGCGGATCTTCTCGTCCTCCTTCGGGACGGCGAGATGGGTGTGGTCGCGGCCGGTGGTTTTCGATAGTGCGTCCCAGGCCTTGACCGCGACCTCGCCGTTGGTCTCGGGCGCGAGCGACAGAATCACCTCGGTCGCATCGATATCGGTATCGATGCGGGCGAGGCCCTTGGTCGCCCCCTCCTCCGTCACTTCACCGTTGAGCCGCTTGAGTAGATCGACCTCGTGCTCGGTGTTCCAGGCAATGCCTTTGCCGCCGTTGCCGACCTTGGCCATCAGCGGCCCCAATGCGGTAAAGCGCTTGTAGAGGTTGGGGTAGTCGCGCTCGATCACGCTGACCGCCGGCATGGTCTTGCCGGGAATCGGCTCGACTTCGCCTTTCTTCCAGTCCTTGACGTCGAGCGCCTGCGCGATCTCGCCGGGCGAGTCGTGCATGATCGGCGTCATCACGACGTCTTTCTCGACGCCGAGTACCTCGGGCGCCACGTCCGAAAACTTCTTGGCGATGGCCTTGTAGATATCCCAATCGCTTTTGCATTCCCATACCGGGTCCACCGCCGCGGTGAGCGGATGGATGAAGGGATGCATATCGGAGGTGTTGAGGTCGTTCTTCTCGTACCAGGTCGCGGTCGGCAGCACGATGTCCGAGTAGACGCAAGTTGTGGACATGCGGAAGTCGATGGTGACCAAGAGGTCTAGCTTTCCCTTCGGCGCTTCGTCGTGCCAGGCGACTTCCTGCGGCTTCTTGCGGCCGGTTTCGCCCAGGTCCTTGCCCTGCACGCCGTGGGTGGTGCCGAGCAGGTGCTTGAGGAAATATTCGTGGCCCTTGCCGGAGGAGCCGAGCAGATTGGAGCGCCACACAAACATGTTGCGCGGCCAGTTATCGGGATGGTCCGGATCTTCGCAGGCCAATTGCAGCTCGCCGGACTTCAGCGCCTTGGCGATGTAGTCCTTCGGCTCGAGGCCCGCTGCTTGCGCCTTCTTGGCAAGCTCAAGCGGGTTCTGTTTGAGCTGCGGTGCTGACGGCAGCCAACCCATGCGCTCGGCGCGTACATTGTAGTCGATCAGCGCGCCGTCCCACGGACCGGCAGGCGCAGTCGGCGAGAGAATCTCGTCCACTCCAATCATTTCGTATCGCCACTGGTCGGTGTGGGCGTAGAAGAACGAGGTCGAATTCTGCTGGCGCGGTGGCCGGCTCCAGTCGAGCGCAAACGCCAAGGGCAGCCAGCCCGACTGCGGGCGCAGCTTTTCCTGGCCGACATAATGCGACCAGCCGCCGCCCGACTGGCCGACGCATCCGCACATCACCAGCATGTTGATGACGCCGCGGTAGTTCATGTCGGAGTGGTACCAATGGTTCATGGCGGCGCCGATGATCACCATCGAGCGGCCCTTAGTTTTCTCGGCGTTGAGCGCGAATTCGCGCGCCACCGTCACGATCTGATCGCGCGGCACGCCGGTGATTTTTTCGGCCCAAGCCGGGGTGTACGGCACATTTTCGTCGTAGCTCTTGGCGATGTGGTCGCCACCGAAGCCGCGATCGAGCCCGTAATTGGCGACGAACAGGTCGAACACCGAGGCAACCAGCGCCTCGCCGTCCTTCAATTGCACCCGCTTGGCCGGCACTTTGCGCACCAGCACGCTGGGATGATCGGTGCCGGCGAAGTGATCGTGCTCGCGGTTGCCGAAATAAGGAAAACCGACATCGGCGAGCTCGTCCTTATCGGCGGCGAAGGTCAGTTGCAGGTTGGTCTCGCGGCCTTCC
>Ga0307417_10000401_pt1 | contig 17762 bp, 16 predicted proteins | sample SalMarWE160210MG_2_FD_202514 | JGI IMG/M metagenome (GOLD analysis project Ga0307417, IMG submission 202514) | Salt marsh sediment microbial communities from the Plum Island Ecosystem LTER, Massachusetts, United States - WE1602-10 | ecosystem: Environmental > Aquatic > Marine > Intertidal zone... | reverse complement strand
CATTCCCTGCGGACATGTTGAATACGATGAAGATGTTCGGATGGCGGCTCGGCGTGAGTATAAAGAAGAAACAGGGCTGGATGTGGAGATCGGGCCTGTTTTTGACGTTCATTCGAATTTTCACGACTTGGAACATCAGACTGTGGGGATATGGTTTATGGGAACATGTTCCGGCGGCAGACTAAAGGCCGGATCCGATGCCAGTGAAGCAAAGTATTTTCCATTGGATGATTTACCGCAAGAAATGGCATTTTCAACAGATCTTCTAGTCTGCGAAAAACTCAAATATGCATTATCGGGAATTCGCCACCACCCGTGAAATACTCAGCGCATCAAGTTGCTGCTTTAGCCCCGCCATTTTCTGATTAAAGTTTTGGCGGTCGTCTTTGTTGACCGGCCCGACTGATGGAATGTCTTCCTTGAAAGGGTTAATCTGCCTGCCGTTTTTCCAGAATCTATAGCAAACGTGAGGCCCGGTGGCCAATCCGGTGGACCCCACATAACCGATGATGTCTCCTTGTTTAACCTTTACTCGCGGTTTGATTCCACGGGCGATTCTTGACATATGAAGGTATTGGGTCGTATAGATCCTGTTATGTTTTATTTTGACATATCTGCCGTTACTTGAATCGTAACCGATCCTTACCACAACGCCATCACCGGTACTCATGATTGGCGTGCCGGTTTTGGCAGCGTAATCAATACCAAAGTGAGATTTATATTTTTTTAAAATCGGATGGAACCTTCTTTTAGAATAGCCTGAAGTAATCCTTGAAAATTTTATGGGTGACTTGAGAAATGTTTTTTGTAAACTGTTTCCGTGTTCGTCAAAATAACTCCCATGATTATCCTGGTCAAAATAAAAAGCATAATAAAACCTGTCCTTGTGATAAAATCTGGCGGCTTTTACCCTTCCGAGCCCGATGGGTTTTCCCTTAATGAATTTCTTTTCAAAAATCGCCTGAAAGCTATCTCCCTTTTGAAGATGATGAAAATCAATGGTCCATGCGTAAATTTCAGAAAGTTTGACGGCAAGTTCAGTATCGATCTCTTTTTCCGTCAGGGTTTCCCATAACGATGATTCAATTGATTCTGAAACGGTTTTTGTTTCAATACATACCGGTTTTTTCTCTAAAGACGTCGTTACCGGATCTTCGAGTTTGAAGACCACGTAATCCACAGGATTTATTTCGTACACTAAATAACGGACCTTTTTATTCGAGTCCATGGTGCTGATAATACAAAATCGATTGCCGGCCTGGATCTTTCGCACATCAAATATGGCTCTGGATGACAGCGCCACAGTATGGATAACATCGTTGGGAACGTTAAACTTCGATAAGATGTCCGAAAGATTCTGATGGGGTTGAACGGTGTCTTTGATAAGGAGCAGATCTTCACAGTTGATACCGTATTCAAGGCGCTGCTTTTTTAAGACGGGCGGTTTTTCGGAAACTGGCGCTTGGGTCTGATTCTTGACATCCGAACATGCAATTACGAAAAAAAACAAAATGAGCAGCACCGTCGAGATTTTTTGATTGAATTTTTTGTTTACAGTCACAGGCTTTTTAAAATATTTTCAGATCGTGTTATATTGTGAATGTTAAAGTTGAAGAGATCGTAAAAGACTTTTGTCCGTTAATCAATACTTTATTGACACCATATATCAATGAACGATAATATTTTGACTGTTTCTTTTTTGATTTTTAGTGATACCGGCATAATTTATTTAAAAAATAAAAGGGTGAAAAATGAATCTTCAAAATCAGATGAAAAAAGATTTGTCCGCGGCAATAAAAGCGAAAGATGAAAAGAAAAAAGACGCACTGCGGGTTATTCTGGGAGAGTTCGGGAGACTCGATAAAAAAGAGCTTTCAGATGATGAAATTGTAAAGATCTTAAAAAAGTTAATGAAAACAGAAAAAGAAGTGTTGGAACAAAAAGGTGAGGCAGCGGATTCAGAGTTTATTAAAGTCATTGAGAAATATTTGCCGAAAATGGCTACTGAGGAGGAAATTACGGCATGGATTCACCGGAACATAGATTTTTCTCAGTTTAAAAACAAAATGCAGGCCATGGGTATAATTATGAAGCATTTCGGTGCAGCGGCAGATGGTAATTTTGTAAAAAAAATCATACAGAAAATGTAAAATGATTCTATGTATTCACGGCGTGTCCTCCTCCGCTTCACCAATATCGTTACACGGAGAAGCACACGCCGCGAACATTTACAAATAAAGCCCCGATGAAAACGGAATCATACTGCGGCTTACTGAAATAGTGACTGTGCGCCATTCAATCGGAACATATTTTTGAAAACGGCTCTAGATCAGGATTCAGCGGGTTTGGTGTACTGTTCGATGGCCTTTAAGTACATGGTTTTTGGATATAAGCCTGTCAGGGAAAATACATTTTCTTTGTTTTTAATAAAAGATACATAGGGGATGCCGGTTACGCGGAACGAATTCATAAGTTCGCGGAATCGATCAACGTCAATCTTGTATATTGATACGGTTTCACTTTTTTCTTGGGCAATTTCTTCAAGAATAGGGGCAAGTTCTTTACAGGGAGGGCACCAATCCGCATAGAATTCTAAAATCAACAGGCGTTCGTAAGATGTCTCGAGGATCTTGTTGAACTGCTCCACATTGTCGAGACTGGTAATAATAGAATTGTTGGTCTGTGCTTGTTTTTTCTCATTGGTATTATTTTTGCATGATACAATACTAAAAAAAAGAAAAACAGCAACGATGACCGCGAAGGGCCGGTTACGATAAATAGTATATTTTGATTCTTTTTTCATATGATAACGTCCATTAAAACAACGTATTATAGGTTTGGATGAGGTTAAATCAAGGGTTCAGGAGTTGAAGATACTCGACAATGTTTATATTTGCAAACAAAAAAGGTCGGCTGACCGCTTAAGTAAGTATTCAAGTTTCGCGCCCTTAATTTTTATCAATGTCAATTCAACGTCGCAGACCGGAAGAATTTTTAAGGTAAAATCATACTTACCGTGATGAAACGATTCGACATAAATTGTTTTTTTATCGGAATTTTCACGATTTTATATATAATGATTGCAGTGGCAATGCCTTTGTATGCCGACATCTATGTTTATGCCGACAGGGACGGTGTGCTTCATTTTACAAATGTGCCCACATCGTCCCAATCATCCAGCTATAAGGTCTATATCAAAGAAACCCCCAAAAAACCTTTAGAATCATACAATGAAGATCTGTTTGATCATGTAATCTCAGAAGCATCTCAAACACACGGAATTTCTTTTTCATTGCTGAAAGCGCTGATCAAAACAGAGTCGGATTTTAATCCGAGGGCGGTTTCAAGTGCCGGAGCAAGGGGGTTGATGCAACTTATGCCGGAGAATATCAAAACCCTTAAAATAAAAAATCCCTTTGATCCAAGGGAAAATATAATGGGAGGTACGCGATACCTTAAACAATTAATCAATCGTTTTAACGGAAAGCTACCGCTGGCACTTGCTGCCTATAATGCGGGTCCCGGGGTTGTTGAGAAGTACCAGCAAATTCCACCTTTCCAAGAAACGGAAAATTTTGTGAAACAGGTGATGGAATATTATTCTCTTTTTAGCAAGAGTTAGCCCCTCAACTAAAGATTAGATCTTTCTCTAAGACGATCCCTTCTTTGATTACAGCCTGTGTTTTTCCTTTGTTTGTGATAACAATTTTACCCCTGATGGCCACATTGCTTTCAAACCTCACATCTCCTTTGACGGTCAATGATTCGCAATTCGTTAGTGACGGTGCGCTTCCGGAAAATCTTTCGTCAAAAAGATCTATTTTACCGAAGTATTTCGGATCTAGATCGATATGGATGGTTTTCGTTCCAGAGTTTGGATTTACAATCAGATTGTTTTCTGCAGTAAAGACAAAGCGGTCGGACCGGATCGCTAAAAGGTCATTACATTTTTTAACCGGCAAAAAACGTGATGCAGGAACTTTAATGACTGCCGCACCTTCAAAAAGAGATATGGCAGCGCCCATGGCGGTTTCGATCTGAAATACCTTTGGGCTGTTTTCATCTCTGGGGTCAAGGGTTTTGGGATTGCGGATCATCGGGAGCTTTACGACCCCGCTCTTTTGGATCAACTTGTGAAGTACTTTGAGATTTATCCATATGTTGTTGGTGTTGAAAAACCCATAACGCATTATGTCTCTGAATGCGCACAGTTCATTTTCCGGGCACTGGGCCGATTCACGCAGAACCAATCGCCCGTCTTCATGTCTTGCGATATGTCCTCCTTTTACATCTGAAGGGGTTCTTGGCGCCACTTCCATCATAAAGGGAAATCCGTTTTCAACAAAATACCCCAGAAGGGATTCATCCAGCGTTGCTCCCAAATTGTCTGAATTGGAAATGAAAGCATAAACGATTCCCTGATCTAATAGTGTTCTTAATGTCCCGGTCGTATAAAGAGCAGGGTATATATCACCATGTCCGGGAGGGTTCCATTCCAGATCAGGATTTTCGGGCCAGTCGGCAGGCGCTAAATTTTCCTGAAGAATCTTTGGAAACTTATTCTGAAGGAATAAGAGCGGAAATTCTGCCGGGTTAATCTTTGAAATGGCGTCAATGGTGTCCTCATGGGTGCTGAAACTGTTCATTAGGGCAAGTTTTACATGACGCTTTTCAACTTGCTTCAGTATAATATCAAGAAAGGTTTTTCCATTTTTCACTTCCAGAAGAGACTTGGCCCGTGTAAGCCCCATACTGGTGCCCAGACCGCCGTTGAGTTTTATCATTACAACATTGGGAACGGCATGCCTGCCGGCTTCAGCATATTTCCGGATATGATCGGCGTCTTGGATATGGTCTGAGGTCACCGGCCCTATATCTTTGTCAGAGATAAGGCCGGTAACGCCTGAAACCACTTTTTTATAATAATGGGTAAACGTATCGATAACAACAGGATGAAGGTTCTCATGTTCCATCTTTAATATAAAAGATGGGAGGTATTTGTGTGCATCTGAATTTTTCTGCATAAGTTTTTCTGTTAGATTTTTATCCAATTCAGTTGGAGAAGGGGACCACTTGGGGATCACACCTGCTCAGTTGGAGATTGCCTGCATATTTTATCCTAATTAACTGTGTGAAGGGTCAGGGTTAAAAATATATGTGTTCACGGGCAGTGCTCTTCCGTTCACTCTGGTGTCTACGTGTCTGGTCATTTCAAAGACTTATCAGCGGTGGCATTCCTGCCCCCTCCGCGTTCTCCCGCGAAAAGCATGCGGGAGCCGCGGTCTCCCCCACTGCTAACTCATTGAAATGACGAAGCCACTCCGCCAATATCGTTTCACGGGGAAGCAAACCCCGTGAACAACACCATCGAAATTCACTTGAATAAGACCTGTCTGCGTGACATTTGATAAGGCTTCTCTGGCCGGAAAGGAGAGCGGATTGGGCTTCGCTTTCAGCTTCCGACTTCGCTCTTCAAGCTATGACGGGACAGGACGACCCAACGAGATGGATCATCTTTTTCTTAAGTTGTTTAGGTTTTAAAAATAAATCAGCGCTAAAGGAGCCGCAGGTATGATTTAATTTTTGCTGGAAGCTGTTTGAGTGGATTAGGGATCGTTATGAAAAAACCCTCATCAATTCGAGGTCATGTGAAAGGATTGTCTTCAACCGTTTATCTTTATCAAAAGATAAGACCGGTTTTTTCATTACGAACCGTTATCCACGAGTTCTTTCAGAAAAAATTAAATTATATCAAGGCGACCAAATTCTTTCTTTATGATCCTTTAACCACGAGTTTTATTCGCCTCACCGCCGGCGGCATCTTCGACCGGCGTGAGTACACAGTTTGAAAAAAAGCATTATCCATGGAGCGATTTAAAAAACAAAAACACCCCGAGGGTTCAATTAACTGCAACTCATCCGGAGATGGTCCTAATGTTTAAATTGGTTCGATCCAGCCAGAAGGATCTTTGGTTTTACCGTACTGAATATCTGTCAATTCTTTGTAGAATCTGTTTGCCATAGTGCCGACTTTGCCGTCACTGACGGCTAAAACAGTATCTCCGTATTTAATTTCACCCACCGGAGAAATAACGGCTGCAGTACCTGAACCAAAAATTTCGTCAAGTTTTCCAGAGGCATGGACATCTATCACCTCGCTGATGCCGATTTTTCGTTCAGAAACCTTTATGCCCCACATTTTGGCAAGACCCATTACAGAATCTCTGGTAATACCCGGGAGGATGCTTCCGTTTAGCATGGGGGTGATCAGTTCACCATTAATGACGAAAAAGATGTTCATTGCACCGACTTCTTCGATATATTCCTGCTCAATGCCGTCAAGCCACAAAACCTGGGTATAACCATGCTTGTGTGCCTGTTCAGCGGCATAAAGACTTGCGGCGTAGTTCCCGGGAGTTTTGGCTTCACCGACACCGCCCCGAACGGCCCGCACATAGTGGCGGGTGACCCAAATTTTGACAGGGTTAAAACCTTCGGCATAATAGGCGCCTACAGGAGAAAGAATGATGAAGAATCGATAGGTATGCGAGGCTCGGACACCCAAAAAAGGATCTGTGGCGATGATCGTTGGCCGTATGTAAAGAGAGGTCCCCGGAGCACTGGGTATCCAGTCCTTTTCAATGGTCAGAAGCTGTTTGAGGAAGTCTAATGCTAGATTTTCATCAATTTCAGGTATGCATAAACGGCGCGAAGAGTTGTTCAGTCGTTTAAAATTGTCTCGGGGACGGAAAAGTTGGACAGCGCCGGCTTCTGTCCTGTATGCTTTGAGTCCTTCAAAAACACCCTGACCATAATGAAGCACCATGGTTGCCGGATCCATGTCTAATGATGCATAAGGTTCGATACGTGGATTATGCCATCCATCTTGAGGATTGTAATCCATGTTGAACATGTAATCTGTAAAAATGGTACCAAAACTGAGTTTGGAATCGTCAGGCTTGGCCTTTAATTGATCTGCTTTTGTAATGGTCAGTTTCATGTTACTCTCCTTCTAAGCTCTCTAAATTCCACAGCATAAGCCCTGTTTTGTCGTCGTAAACTCTTTCTAAAGGTTTCCCGGTCATTTCCTGAAGATCAATTTCTCCGGCAAAGAGTATGGTATCTGAAAAAAGGTGACCACCGATTATTTTTCCGTGTTCATCGGCCAGGACAATATGGGATTGGATTATCGGAGACTTATCCTTTAATGAAACATTGCCGATGCAATTTACGATTTCCATGGCGGTATTTTCAGTAAAAGTGACGTAGACGTATTGTTTTTGGTCATAAACGCCTATGGTAGCAGACGATACAGCACCGATAACGGAAAATGTTGCTGTCTGGATATCGGATGCTGTGCAAAAGTCCTCAATAGATGTGATCAGATCTTTTCCGTGAGGAAGGCGCCCTAACAAGCGACGTCCGAGTTTGAATTCGGAGCAGATCAGTTCATCCATAAAAAACCTCTATGATAAAAAACCTGAATCTTGCATATGAAAGCCTCCGACTCGTGCAACGTTCAGGTAAAATTCAGATAATATCATACGATTCGAAAGCTATAGCATTTTTTGAGTTGAAATCAAGACCTAAGTTATGATTAAGGCAACTTCTCGATAAATCGGCGCTAAGGTATTTGTCACACGGGAACAATTGAAATATTTCTTTTTAAGAAGATCTTGGCAGATAATATCTTATTTTTCAATGGTTGACATCAGCTGGCGCTTCAGTTAATTGAAGGGCCGGGGTGTTTTTATTGTAAAAACATATATTCGTGTTCGCGTGGCGTGCTTTCCCGTTTCACTCTGGTGTCTTCGTGTCTGGCCATTTCAAAGACTTAGCAGCGGTGGCATTCCTGCCCCCTCCGCGTTCTCCCGCGAAAAGCATGCGGGAGCCGCGGTCTCCCCCACTGCTAAGTCATTGAAATGACGAAGCCACTTCGCCAATATCGTTAAACGGGAAAGCACACCCCGTGAACACATGCACCACCTGTGTATGAGCGGAATGAATAATCTTTTTTTTAAAAGCGTGTATTGTTTGAGTGGTTTAAGGAACGTTAGAAAGAACAGACGTATTCAGAAAAAATTCAATAGGTTATAAGTTTTTGTTTCAAATCGAGTCCATTGTTTATATATTGTACTCTGTTATTTCTTTACGATCCTTTAACCACGAGTTTACACGCTTTGGAAAAAAGCATTATTCATGGAGCGATTAAACACATAAAACACCCCGACCCCTGAGTTAATTAAGGTCCAAAATTTTAATATGAAAAAGGAAGAAAAAAGATGAATTCATCAGATCGTATGGCTGATATCCCACCTGTAAGACTTGGGTTAGACAGCAAGTTCGAATTTAAATGTCATAAGGGCGTAAAATGTTTTACCAAATGCTGTAGGGGGATTAATATCATATTAACGCCCTATGATATTATCAGACTCAAAAAACGCTTGCAGCTGTCTTCAGAAGAATTTCTTGCCGTGTATACCACCCCCCAACTTTGGGAAAAAACGGATTTGCCGGTTGTGACCTTAAAGTTGATGGATGACGAATTACAATCATGTCCTTTTGTCAAGGATGATGGTTGCATCATTTATGCTGACAGGCCCACTACCTGCCGGTATTATCCGTTGGGAGTTGCTTCACTCAGCCACAAAAAACAGATGTATGATAAAGGATTTTATTTTTTTGTTCATGAACCCCACTGTCTGGGGTTTGAAGAGGAAAAAGAATGGACCATCCGTGAGTGGCGAAAAGATCAGGAGGTGGACATCCATGATGACATCAACGCCGAATGGACCGATCTGGTTGTGCGTAAGCGATCCTTTCCTCCCAATCTCAAGCTCATTGAAGAAAGCAAAAAAATGTTTTTCTTGGTCAGCTACAATATCGATAAATTTAAAGCCTTTGTTTTTGAAAGCTCTTTCTTGGATCGATACGACATAGACACTGAAACCATAGAAAAAATCAAAGAAGATGAAGTAGAACTTTTGAAATTTGGATTAAAATGGTTGAAAGATGTTCTGTTTAAAGAAGGAAGTTTTAAATTGAAAGAAGATGCGAACTCTTAGAAAAGAACTTTGATGCCGGATACCTCATGATGAACGTAATGATATCCGGCATCAAACTTTACAGTATCAATACCCTTCGTAATAAAGCCCTTCCAATATGGATGGATCGTTCAAACGTTTCTCAATGTCAACATTGAAGAATTCGGCCACAGGTTCCAATATTTCAGGATTATCCGCCTGAACTTTTCGTGCAGCTTTAAGCACCGTTTCCAGGCCGTTTCTTGTCATTTTCCCAAGAGGTTGCCTGCACCTGCCGGAGGGCATCCCCAGGATCGACATCAGTGTTTTGTAGGCCAGCGGGTTTCGGGCGCGGCATACCACTTCACCAAAAGGTGTTGTTTCCATTGTTTTGACGGTTACCAGACCAAAAAGGGGCTCGAGGGCGCTGAGCAGTTTTTTGGCCTCGACCTGGTTACCTTCCTGAAGCAGATGAACCATCTGTGCCACCGCTTTGGGTACAACATTTGTTGCCACAGAAATGACTCCGGAAGCCTTTATCTCAGGGTCCAACATCATTTCCAATGTCATCCCGTCATCACCGGACAATATGGTAAAATCCGGTCCGCAGCATCTTCTTGTCTTCTTCATGTTTTCTATATTGCCGGTGGCTTCTTTGACCGTGTTAACATTATCAAAGGTTTCATTTAAGATTGCCAGATCTTCAGGCAACAGTTGTGCACCGGTTCTGCCTGGAATAACATAAGGGATAATTTCTAGGTTCGGGGCAGCTTTGGCCACCGGGGCGACATATTCCCTGCGGATTTCAAGAGAGCTGGGGCCATTGTAGTATGGATCCACCACTAGAACCGCATCTGCACCCACTGAAACCGCATGTTTTGTTCCTTCCAGAGATTCCTTTGTGTTATTGCTTCCGGCACCGGCAATGCAGATACACTTGCCTTTTGTTTTTTCTGCAACGGTTTCAATAACACGGTTATGTTCATCCCAGCTTAAAACCGGGCTTTCTCCGGTGGTCCCCACGGCCAGTATTCCGGTAATTCCATTTTTAATCTGAAAGTCTGACAATCTACCCAGGCCTTCATAGTCGACGGCATTGTTTTTAAATGGTGTAACAATTGCCGTGAAACATCCTGCGATCATAACATCCCCCTTTTCACAGATATGGTTGTTGTCTTTGGAAACAATAAGAGTCGCGTAAAAAAATAATTGAACTTCAAACCTAAAAAAAGGTATACGTTGTGTCAAGAAAAAAGATCGGTCTTCAAATAATATCTAAGTTTTGTTTTTCCTTGACAATCTGTTGATGACATAATAACCGCAAGGCTGTTTAAATAAAAAAATAAAAATAAGGATTAACCAATGACAAAACCAAAAAACGTACAAGAATATATTGCTCACCAAAAAGCGGCCATTGCCTCAAACCCTGAATGCGGCACATCCCATTATAACCTTGCAATTGGCTTTCTGGGGCTTAAAAAATACGAGGAAGCTGAAAAGGAACTTTTTGCGGCTGTCGAGTGTAGCCCGAATCTTGCGGAGGCGTATGTACAGCTGGGAGGGATCTGTTTGCAGCGCGGAGACATAGAAGGTTGCCTTAAATACAATAAACAGGCGGTACAGTCAAGAGCAGGGTTTGCCGAAGGCTATGGAAATATTGGATTTGCGCAACTTCAACTGGGAAATATTGAAGAAGCGATTCCTGCTCTTGAAAAAGCGATTCGATGGAATCCTAAATTTTTGCAAGCCTATACCACATTGGCCAATGCGTATCTCATGAAAGGGATGATTGATGAGAGCATCGAAACCAGCCTCAAGGTCATTGAACTTCAGCCTGATTTTGCCGTGACATACAACAACCTGGCCATCGCTTACCTCGAAAAAGGGGAATATGCACTTGCTGTTCAATATGTGGATAAGGCAGTGGAACTCGGCTATGAGGTTGCTCCTGAAATTTTAGATGAAATCAAAAAATACAGATAAGTAATATCATCAGAAGAAACTCCTGCATGCCGAAATTCAAGTTTTTTTTATCCACCAGAAACAATTCTGTCCGGGAAGGTGATGTTATATGGTCGACTCCCATTCCCCTCAGCAGACATCAATCCGCTATAACATGTGAGCCTGACAGTGATATTTCCCTAAATCACGGCGACTATTTTACTGCTGCGAGAGATTTTCTGGAAAGAGAGCGATGTAAAAGCATTACACAGTCCGTCTCCCAATATCTTCATCGAAATATAACACCTGACGAAATAGAAGAGATCAGAATTTTTCTCGACAAACACGGTGAGTTTTATCATCCCGCCAAGGTTGAAGCAGTTTTAAAGGCCGTCAGAATTCCCTTTGTCCTGAACGTTGCCGTTACAGACATCGGAAAGCAATGTGCTCAAAGGGAATACCACCTTTTAAAAAAGCTTAACACGGATTACCCTGATTCCTTTGTCCCCAAAGTATACTCCCAGGGCACCGTTTTTACAAAGATGGATCAAGTTGAAACCAGGATGTTTTTAGGCGAATGGTTTGAGGGGTTTCACGAGTTTCACATTTCCATTGATCCGTCTGATGGGAAATACAAAATGGTTGTTTGGGATCATGAACGCGGGAACTTTTACCTGACAACCCAACAAACCATGGACCTTTACCGGCAGGCAGCAAAAATCTTAACCTATTATTATAACATTGAAACGTTTGAACATATATTTTCATGGCATCATGCTGCCGGAGATTTTGTTTTAAAGTGTCAAAAAGATGATGTCGAGTTAAAGCTCGTCACCGTGAGACAATACAGATCCATGTTTGAAGATAATATCGCGTCTGAACACATAGATCCTGATGCCAAATTGATTGTAGAAGCATTGCTGGTGTTTTTCTTAAATATGGCCATTAAAATGCGTATTGACCGGCTGGATGGGGTTGGAGACATCGTGTGGTCTGATGATGTTGCACTCAAAGGAATCCTGAAGGGTATTTTTGAAGCACTGGCATTAAAACCAAAGATCAGTGCTTTTGCAGAGCCTTTGAACGAATGTTTCCGACAGCATATTTTATCTTGCAGCCCAGCGGATTTTTTTGATCTGAATCAAGCGCTTGTCTGCACATATCCTCTACAGGCCCCGGAGGTTCCGGTCATCCGACAGCATCTTGGAAAGCATGTCGAGGATCTATACAATGCCATCAGACAATTAGAGCACGGGTAACATCCCAGCTTCAAAATAAAATGGTTTTTAACGTTTTGAAAACCTGCTTTTTTATTGACAAGCAGAATTATAAATTCTATATGATTCCTTTGCGTATCTTGACCTTAATACTAAGAAGTATTGAATGATAACATCTAAAAAAAATGAAAAAATTGAGAGGAGGTGATTGTTGCTGCCCTAAAAGGGGATGGTGAATTTTCTTTTTAGTCAGATAGGTTAATTTCAATCAGAATGGAGGTAATACAATGGCAAAACATGAAACCCCTTTGCTGGACCAGCTTGAGAGCGGGCCATGGCCGAGTTTCGTGTCTGATCTAAAACAGGAAGCCAAATCAAGGAAGGATAATAAAAAAGGTTTGGATTATCAGATTCCTGTGGACGTATGTGAAGACCTTCTGGGTGTGCTCGAACTGTCGTTCAAACATGGCAGAACGCACTGGAAGCATGGCGGCATCGTCGGCGTGTTTGGTTATGGCGGAGGTGTTATCGGCAGATATTGCGACCAGCCCAAGATGTTCCCGGGTGTTGCTCATTTTCACACCATGCGTGTCAACCAGCCGGCCGGCAAATTCTATACCACTGAATATCTAAGACAACTTTGTGACCTCTGGGAATTTCGCGGCAGCGGCATTACCAACATGCACGGGTCCACCGGTGATATTATCCTTTTGGGTACGACAACGCCACAGCTTGAAGAGATTTTCTGGACACTCACTCATGATATGAATCAGGATCTGGGCGGCTCCGGGTCAAACCTGAGAACGCCTTCCGACTGTGTGGGCCAGGCTCGTTGTGAATGGGCATGCTATGATACCCAGGCAATATGCCATGCTCTAACCGTTGAATATCAGGATGAGCTTCACCGGCCGGCATTCCCATACAAGTTCAAATTCAAATTTGACGGGTGTCCCAACTGCTGCGTGGCATCCATTGCCCGTGCGGACATCTCTTTTGTCGGTACCTGGCGGGACAATATCCGAATCGATCAGGAAGCGGTCAAGGCCTATGTGGGCGGAGAGATTCCACCCAACGGCGGCTCCCATGCCGGGCGTGACTGGGGCCCGTTTGACATCCAGAAAGAAGTTATCGGTCTTTGCCCCACCAATTGTATGTGGTTAGAAGGCGGAAAGCTGAAGATAGATGATCGTGAGTGCACCAGATGCATGCACTGCATCAATGTCATGCCAAGAGCTTTGAGAATCGGTGAAGACCGGGGTTGTTCAATGCTGGTCGGCGCCAAAGCACCGATCCTTGACGGCGCCCAGATGGGTTCCCTTTTGGTTCCGTTTATCAAGGTTGAAGAGCCTTACGACGAGATCAAAGAAGTCATTGAAAGCATCTGGGACTATTGGATGGAAGAAGGGAAAAACCGCGAACGGCTCGGCGAACTCATGAAACGACAAGGTTTCCAGAAATTGCTCGAGATGACGAATATTAAACCTGTACCTCAGCATGTTCAGGAACCGCGTCACAATCCGTACATCTTTTGGAAAGAAGAGGAAGTCGAAGGCGGATTTACCCGTGATGTTAACGAATTCAGAAAACACCATCTAAGATAGGGGGGGTATCGACCATGGCATTTATATCCTCAGGTTACAATCCTGACAAGCCGATGGAAAACAGAATAACTGACATCGGTCCAAAAAAATACGATGAATTCTATCCGCCGGTGATAAAGAATAACAAGGGCAAATGGCTCTATCACGAGATACTGGAGCCAGGCGTCCTGGTTCATGTTTCGGAGACCGGCGATGAAGTCTATTCCATAAGGGTCGGCGGGGCACGATTGATGTCCGTTTCCCATATTCGTGAAATCTGTGACATTGCCGACAAGCATTGTGACGGACATCTGCGGTTCACCACCCGAAACAACATCGAATTCATGGTGGACAGCAAAGACAAGGTCGAGCCCTTGAAAAAGGACCTTGCAAGCCGCAAGTTTGACGGCGGAAGTTTCAAATTCCCCATCGGCGGCACCGGCGCTGGTGTTACTAACATTATCCACACCCAGGGCTGGATCCACTGCCACACACCGGCCACCGACGCATCGGGTCCGGTAAAGGCCACCATGGATGTGCTGTTTGATGATTTCCAGAATATGCGGCTCCCGGCCCAACTGCGTGTATCCCTGGCCTGCTGTCTGAACATGTGCGGCGCGGTCCATTGTTCGGATATCGCCATTTTGGGGTATCATCGCAAGCCGCCCATGCTGGACCATGAATACCTGGACAAGATGTGCGAAATTCCCCTGGCCATTGCTGCCTGTCCCACGGCAGCCATTAAGCCGTCCAAGGTTGAACTTGCTGACGGAACCAAGGTGAACAGTGTTTCCGTTAATGAGCCCAGGTGCATGTTCTGCGGTAACTGCTACACCATGTGCCCGGCAATGCCCCTGGCTGACGATGTGGGTGACGGCATCGTGATTATGGCCGGTGGCAAGGTATCAAATCGTATTACTGCGCCAAAGTTTTCTAAAGTGGTCGTTGCGTTTCTGCCCAATAATGCACCGCGTTGGCCGGAAACCACGGATTGTATCAAGAAAATCGTGGAAGCTTATGCAGCCGGCGCCAATAAGTACGAGCGTGTGGGTGAATGGGCGGAACGGATTGGATGGGAAAGATTTTTTGAAAAGTGTGAAATTGAGTTCACCCATCACCTGATCGATGATTTCCGTGATCCGGCATATTATACCTGGCGTCATACCACACAATTTAAATTCTAATTGTTAAAACCATGGGGGTACTTTATTATAAAGTACCCCCTTAATAGAAAAGAGGCTCAATCAATGGAATACGAAGAGGCAAAACAGAGAATCGTCGATGGATTGACAAAGAAGCAAAAAGTAAAATCCAAATTTTACTTTAACGATCTGGCGAAAATTCTTGAATCAAAACCCAGAGACGCCAAAAAGCTGATTAACCAGATGGTCACGGAGGGCGTGCTCGAATACTGGTCCAGTGGAAGCACATCCATGTACGGGCTCAAAGGCACTGGTAAACAGGCCCATGCCGAGCACGAAGATTAATCACCAAAGATCTTTTGTTTGAGACGGCTGTTCGGAAACCTGTGTTTGTTTAAAAGTCCCATATGCAGCAGGAAAATATGGATTTCCCCCGAATTTTAATTTCAGCCCTGCGGGGAGGAGCGGGGAAGACCATCGTATCCATCGGAATCACTGCTGCATGGAAAGAATCGGGTAAACATATCACACCCTTTAAAAAAGGGCCGGACTATATCGATGCCGGCTGGCTTTCTCTTGCGGCCGGCCGGCCATGTTACAATCTAGACACCTTCCTGGTTAAAAAGCCGAATATTTTTCAATCATTTTTATCCCACTCCACAACAGACGGTATTTCGGTTATCGAAGGAAATCGTGGATTATACGATGGAATTGATATCCATGGTAGTACCAGCACCGCAGAATTGGCCAAGCTTCTTAAGGCCCCTGTTGTGCTCTGCATCGACTGCACAAAATCCACCCGAACCATGGCAGCGGCTGTGTTGGGGTGTTTGAAGTTTGATCCTGATGTTGCGATAAAAGGGGTGATCCTGAATCGGGTGGCGGGACCCCGGCATGAAAATGTTCTTCGTAAAAATATCGAGCAGTATTGCAATATCCCGGTGCTGGGTGCAATTCCGAAACTCGACTGGGGAAAATTTCCGGAAAGACACTTAGGACTGGTTCCAACCCCGGAACACGGCTGTGCCATGGATGCCATTGATGATGCATCCCGAATCGCGAATCGTTATCTTGACCTTGATGCGTTGGCTGAAGTTTCCATCAATGCCGGGCCGCTTCCTGTTCCAAAAGGAGCGATAGAAACAATCAGAGATGAAGACTGCATTCGACATCCCCACAAAAGCGAGGTCTTAGCTTCGCTCGGATCGGCTCCTGTCATCGGAATCATCAAAGACTCTGCGTTTCAATTCTACTATCCGGAAAATATCGAGGCACTTCAGGCAGCAGGGGCAGAAATCATCATGATCAGCCCCTTTACAACCGATATCATCCCGCAAGTGGACGCCTTGTATATTGGCGGCGGATTTCCTGAAACCCATGCCCAAGAACTGACAAAAAATGCAACATTCAGAAGACAATTAAAAGATCTTGCAGAAAAAGGGCTTCCTATATACGCAGAGTGCGGCGGTCTCATGTATCTCGGGGAGGAGCTTGTTCTGGACGAAGGAACATTCCCCATGGCCGGGGTGCTTCCGGTGGTATTCGGATTTTCCAAAAAGCCCCAGGGGCACGGGTACACGGTGGTTTCAGTGGAACATGAAAACCCCTATTATAAAATCGGTTCTGAAATTAAAGGTCATGAATTTCACTATTCGAAAGTCTTAAAATGGCGTGGAGCAGATAAAGATCTGGCCTTTGGCATGAAACGAGGGGTTGGTTTTATAAATAAACGTGACGGGATCTGTTATAAAAATGTTCTGGCCACTTATACCCATATTCATGCCCTTGGCACGACTTCCTGGGCAGGCGCTTTGGTCCGCAATGCGATGACCTATAAAAGCAAAAAGGGCAATCATCTTTAAAAACGATTGCCCCTTTTTATTTTTTTAACTCGTACTATTCTTTCTCGTCTTCTCCGCCATGGCACTGTTTACAAGTCACCGGCGCGGCGCCTTTATCTTTTGATTTCAGCTTCATTTTTTTGTTAAAATCTTTATGGCATCCTTTACAATTATCGTGCATAGCATTGGCCTGATATTCACGCTTTTGCTCTTTTGTCAGCCCCCTTGCCTCTTTTCCTTTAAGGTATCCCGGTTTTTTGTGGCACTCGATACATTTTTTAACGTCGTCGCCTTCTTTCAGGTTTTTTAAGGGAACCGATTTTCCATCTTTATCCTCGTGATGACATGTTCCACAGCCGTTTTTATAAAACTCCGGATGTTTCTCGGCATATTCCTTGGCGTGTTTCATATGGTGAAACGTTACGATGCCCTTGGTATGTTTGTCATATGCCTTATCCTCCAACTTGATTTCATCCTTGACCTCTTTTCCGGCATAAATTCCGGTGGTGATAAAGAGGGTTGCTATTACCATAATCGCTGCAATTATCCAGTATCTTTTGCTCATAACCAATTGTTATCCCCTTTCATTCTCTGTTTGAGTTATATCGAACAAAACGCAAAGATACCTATCAACTAGAAACTGTTCTGTCAATATTAAAAATAGGAGATAGGAATAAGAAAATAGATAACCTCCCCAGTACGATTTGCCGAACCTATGGGGGAAGCAAATGGACGCAATCGCAACTAAAAGATAAAAAAATCTATGAAAACAATAAGTTAAGGAGGTTAGAAAATCAGAAGGTCGGAGGATTTAAGACATGCCAACCTTCTTACCTTCTCACTTTCTTGCTCTTCTCATACTTACTTTCTAATTTTACAAAATATTCGTGCTCATTCGTGGTTTCCTTCATCTTCTTTGCTCTTTTCTCTATTAAATACCTCAGTATTATCGTCTTCCGCCGGTTTCTTTTTTCCGAAAACTTTCGCTCCGATAATGCTGATTTCATAAAGCACCATC
>Ga0307417_10000400_pt1 | contig 17811 bp, 15 predicted proteins | sample SalMarWE160210MG_2_FD_202514 | JGI IMG/M metagenome (GOLD analysis project Ga0307417, IMG submission 202514) | Salt marsh sediment microbial communities from the Plum Island Ecosystem LTER, Massachusetts, United States - WE1602-10 | ecosystem: Environmental > Aquatic > Marine > Intertidal zone... | reverse complement strand
TCATGGATGGTGGAAACGGCGGGGCGGAAATGGTGCCCTCGAACATCATCACCCCGTGCGTCTTGAACGGGCTCTGGCTCGAGAAGCGCGGCCCCACGAACACCGCCACCAACAATCCCGCCAGCAGCACGCACCCGAAGATCAGGGCCGGGGATCGCAATGCTTGGCGGACCAGCCGGCCAGCCTCATGCCGACCGTCGGGAGCTTGCTCATCGGTTCCGATTTCCACGGCACTGGGCGGGCTTCGCAAACCCGGCCCCGGCCGACGCATAGCCTCCGGCCGACTGCGCAGAGACCGGATCCATGCGTGCACTCGACGGGTCCAGCGCCGCCAGCGCGCCGGCCAAGACGGATCGAGTGCCTGACGTTGAACGCCGGCCTCGGCGTCCCTCAGCCTCGGATCAAGCACCGGGAGGAGCAACTCCAGCAGGCCGTTTACGAGCAGGAAGAGCGCCCCCAGGGCGAGGATCAGGTCGACCACCAGGGCCGTGTCCCCCGCCTGAATCGCGTCAAGAAGGCTCAAGCCCAGGCCGGGCCAGCCGAAGAAGAACTCCACCACCGGGAGGCTGGCCAGGGAGAAACGAAGCGATGTCCCCAAGGTAGTGAGTATGGGAACGCTGGCATTGACCAGGGCATGGCGTGTCAGGACGACCCACTGCACCAGGCCCTTGCTGCGGGCAGTGCGAATGTAATCCTGCTGCAAGACATCGGAGAGGGAAACGTAGGCGACCTGCATCACCTGCGCCAGGGGTCTGGCGGACAACACCAGGGCCGGCAAGACCATGTGCAGATCCCAGCCGAACCCAGACGTAGGCAGCACCCCCACATCAAATGTCCGATGCACCCAGATATCTGCCATCCAGAAGAGCATGCCGAGCATGAAGCTCGGCGTGGAGATCCCCAGAATCGAGGCAATGACCACCAGTGACGCCCGCCTCCGGTGACGGCGCACGGCGGCCAGGGCCCCCACGGGCACGCCGACAATCACGGCCAACAGGAGCCCAAGGCCAAGCAAGGCGGAACTGCGGAGGAACAGCATGCGCACCAGCTGACCTGCGGGGTAGTTTTGGTGGTGCCAGGTGAGTTGTGCAGGATGATGAAGCAGGAGGCCGACCCCGGCGCTCAGCGCCTCAACCGCGGCGTTGCGAGGGTCGGCTGGAAGCCCCTGTTGGCCGCGCTGGGCAAGGAGCAGGCCGAACAGCGTCAGGTAGGCGATGACCGCCAGGACCAGCACGGCACCCGCCAGGCGCCTTGCGGCGACGGCGACCCATGGCTTGCGGAAAACCTCGTCCAACCTCACCCTCCCGGCCGCCGGCCGGATGCGGCCCGCCAAGTCCTCATTGTGCCACAGCTCGAGCTGGATGCGCCGGCAACCCTACCAAATGGGACGCAGCCCACATCAATGTGGGCTGCGTTGTTTCAGGATACCCTCTGGGACGGAGGAGGGAGGAAGGAGAGATCCTGCGAATCGTCAGCTGGGGATAGCCTGCACCTCTTTGACCTGTGGGAAGAACTGGCGCACGCTGCCGCCAATCCATCCCTGGATCGTGGTCTCGGACAGGTGACAGCCTTCGCACGCGCCGCCCAATTCCACCTTCAGCACGCCGTCGACATAGGAGACCATGCGAACCCAACCGCCATGGTATTGCTCGATGTATGCGCTCAACGCCTCGATCAGTTCGCCGATCTGGTCGGCCTCGGACGCATCCACGATGTGATTGTGTACGCTGTTATGCTCGGTCATGGCGCGTCCTTTGGCGCTCTCGGGCTTTCTTTCACATTGCAGCCCCGCATCAGAGCTTGATGCAGCTTGAGCGCAATATCGGTAGGCGGCTTTTCCAATCGGCCAGCAATGGCGTGGGCCAGCCGTTCCAACACTTGTGCACCGGCGTAGGCATTGCCGCGGCAGAATCGCTTCAGGTCTTCCCGAGCGATCCACACCACCTGGGACTCGCATGCCGATCGAGCCCCTGACGAATAGATTCGTCGCCCCAGGGCCGCCGACAGGCCGAATACACCCCCGCGCCGGATTAAGCCCACCATGATCGACCCGCCATCTTCGGGTTGGTAGACGATTTCGATTTCCCCGTCGACAACCACGTAGACCTGTTCGGCGGGATCGCCTTGCTCGAATAGTTGCTCACCGCCGGGAACGTGCTTCTCGTGCATCAGCGGCCACAGGCCGGCCGACGCGGCCTCGGGCAGGCCGCGGAAGATAGGGAGACGCTTAACGTCGCCATGGGTTGCCTTTGTGACTGTGCTTGCCATCACATCTTGTCCAGTGCTAAGGCAGCCACGCGCTACCGCTGCCCGGGCGAACTTGCCATAAATCTAGCCGAGGGGTCCACCGGGTTGGAGGGTCATATATCCACGATCCCCGGTGACAATCATCTAGGCCTTGGGGCGGGTGGGCGTTCCAATCCCTCCCGTAGGACCGCCATTTGTGCGATTTTTCACAAACTTTTGGGGCGGGGCTCGGCTGTCGCCGAGACCGTCAGCCGAGGTAGATCCTGCCCGGGTCCAGTTCTCGAAGCAGGTACATTTCCGACGCGGTGGGGGGTGCGGTCTCTTCCAGGCCATGGCTAACCCGCAGATCCCAACCGGTGGCTGCGCGGGCCGACTCGAGGCTCACGCCGGGGTGGAGACGGGTGAGGGTCAATTCGCCTTGGGAATCGGGCGCCAGGATGCCCAGATCCGTGACCACGGCCGCTGGCCCGGCGCCGCGGAGATCCCGCTCGACCCCCGGGGAGTCGCCGGGCCTCCCCAGCGAGGTCCGGAAATCGCACCGCTCCGGAAACCGCCGGCGTTCATGGCGGGCCATTAGGTAGGTGCGCCCTGCCCAGGCAGCGATCTCCTGGCTGCCGCCGGACCCGGGAAGGCGGACCTTCGGATGCCGGTAGTCGGCACCGATAAGCGTGGCATTGATGTTGCCGAGGCGATCGATCTGTGCGCCGCCAAGGAACCCCACCGACACGTGGCCACGCTGCAGCAGATGGGCGAAGAGGTCGTACATGGAGGTGACCATCAGCGAGCCGTCCACCAAGGCCGGGTCGCCGATGGACAGCGGGAGGCGGGACGGTCGGGCGCCGACCACCCCCGACTCATAAACCATCATCAGGCCCGGGGCATGGGTGCGCAGTGCCAGGTTGCAGGCCAGGTTGGGCAGCCCGACGCCCACCAGCACTACGTCCCCGTCCCGGAGCAAACGGGCGGCGTTGACCGCCATCAGCTCTGAAGCCGTCCATTCGGGAGTCATCGTTCGACCTCGGATGGGGCGAGCCGGGCGTGAGCGGCCGGGCCGAGCTTCTCCCAGTAGTCGGCCGGAGCCCGCACCCCGTAGACCCATTCGTCCAGCCACGCCGCCAGGCGGGACGGCTCAGCACTGACCGCGCCCCACGCTTGATAGAAGGGGTTGTCGCGGTCGTACAAGCCGTAGGCATAGGAGGGATGGGCGCCGTGGGGAACATGGACCACGGCACTTACGATGATCCCCGGAATCACGGTACGGCCGGGGTCGCGGCGGATGCGGCTCTGATCGACGATCTGCTCGGCCGTGATCAGCACCTTGCGAGCCGCAAAAGCGGCTTCCTTGATGTCCCCGATGATTCCGTCCACCTGGGCGTTGCCGTCGGCGTCGGCACGATGAACGTGCACCACCGCCACATCGGGGTTGAGCGCCGGCACGGTGATCACCGGCCGCCCCGAATAGGGATCAGCGATCTGCCGGATGTTTGGATTGACCCTCATCAGGTCGTCCCCGCCGCTGGGGTTCATGGGCATGAAGGGCAGCCCGGCGGCTCCGGCCGCCAGCCGGCTGATCATGGCAAAGTGGCTGTACTCCTCCCAATCGACAGCGCCGCCTTCAATGGCCCGCCGGAGGGCCCGGAGCGAGCCGACACCCGGATTTCCCGCATACGAAAAGATGACCTTGCGCGCGACGCCTGCCGCCACCATCTGGTCGTAGATCAAGTCGGGGGTGGCGCGGGCGAGGACCAGGTCACACTTCCCCTGGCGGATGATCTCGTGCCCGGCAGCGAAGGGAATCAGGTGGGTGAAGCCCGCGAGATAGACGACGTCACCGTCCCCGACCAGGCGGTCGACAGCCTCCGTCAGGCTGGTGAGTTTAGGCATGGCGTTCGACCAGCCTGGCGTCGACGCCATCCAGGATGTCCGACAAGATGCTAAAACCCTCGTCGAGCTGGGCCCGGCTGATGATCAGCGGCGGGGCCAGGATCAGCATCTGGTCATGCTGGTGAACCCACAAACCGGCCTGGCGCAGCTCGCTCGCCAGACCGCGCCAAAGGGGCTCCTCCGGATCCTGGCCCGGCATCATTTCCACCGCCGCCAGGAGTCCGATTGAGCGAACAGCGGCCACGCCGCGATGGCCATCCTTCAGGGCCGCCAGGCGCACTGCGAACTCCGGCGCCAGCGTGGCGGCGCGACCCACCAGCTCATCGCCATCGAGGACTTCGATGTTGGCCAGCGCTGCCGCAAGACACATCGGGTGGCCGCTGTAGGTCAAACCACTCACGAACGCGCGCTCCTCAAAGAAGCGGGCAATCGATTCACTGATCGCCACAGCCCCCAGCGGCAAATAGCCGGACGTCAGGCCCTTGGCCAGCGTCATCAGGTCGGGGGCCACGTCCCAATGCTGGCAGGCAAACCAGCGGCCGGTCCGGCCAAATCCCGTCAGCACTTCGTCCAGCACCAGCAGGATGCCTTCCCGGCGACAAATGGCCTGGATGTGCTGCAGGTAGCCGTCCGGCGGGATGGCCACGCCGTTGGCGCCGCTGACCGGCTCGAGCACGATGGCGGCGATGGTCTCCGGTTCCTCGGCGTCGATCACGTCTTCGAGGTGCCGAATCGCCAGCCGGCACAATTGCTCGTCGTCGAGTTCGGCGCCGGCCGGGGCGAAGGGCGCATGACCGCGATCGGGGCCGTGGAAGTGCACCACATCCGGCATAAGGAACGGTTCCCACGGCCGGCGCCGGGAATCACCCGTCAATGCCAGGGCACCGTGTGTGGCGCCATGGTAGGAACGATAACGAGCAAGCACTTTCGGCCGGCCGGTAAAGGCACGCGCCAACTTGACCGCATTCTCGTTGGCATCCGCCCCGCCCAACGTGAACAGGAAGCGGTTCAACTCGCCGGGCGTAAGCTCCGCTAGGCGACGGCCGAGCCTCGCCCGGATGCGGGTGGCCATCCTCGGTCCGGCGTAAGGCAGCGCCTCCGCCTGATCCTGGATGGCCTGAATGACCCGGCGATCGCCGTGGCCGATGTTTACGCACATCACTGTCGAGCTGAAATCGAGATAGCGCCGCCCGTCAGCGTCCCAAAGGTAGACGCCTTCGGCGCGCGCCAGGGGCAAGGGATTTGCGCTCGCCTGGGCGGTCCATGTCCAGAAGTCGTGCACCGTACTGAATGGGGCTTTATCCGGGGGATCTCGGTCGTCCGTCAAAGCCGGTCAACTCCTGCCGGTGGTCGGCGTGCCGCAACGAGGTGAAGGCGCCGAGAGTCTAGCATCGCCTCCGGTCAATGCCAACGAAGACGGCCTCAGCCGGGTTGGTCGGGACCCAGAAGATCTTCGAGTAGATCGCGTACAGCCCAGGAATCGGGAAGCGTGTACTTGGCGTAGGTCTGGACCGAGCGACCGACCTTGATTGTCCATGCGTCTTCGGGCAGGACCCCGAACACGTCTTCATCGGTGACGTCGTCCCCCACGGCCAGGATGAACCCGAAGGGTGGATCGGCCTCGAGCAGGCGGAGCGCAGCCCGGCCTTTGTTGATGTTGCTCTGTTTGATTTCGACGACCTTGTTACCCTGCATCACATGCAGCGGCGTGTTGGCCAGGTAGGATTCCAGGTTTTCCATCAACTCCTTCGCCCGCAATGACCCCAGCTCCGGTTCCGCCCGGCGGTAGTGCCAGACTAGCGAGGATCCCTTGTCCTCTACATAGGCTCCGGGGGTACGGTCCACGTAAACCTCCAGCACGGGGCGGATCTGCTGCTGCCATGCCTCCTCGAAATGCTCCCCCAGGATCTGCCATTCCCCCAGCGCGCTGTCCCAGATACGCGCTCCGTGTTCGGCAACCATGTCCACCCCTGTTCCGGCGATCCAGTGCTGGAGCGTGGCGTGATCTCGGCCGCTGATCACGACCACCTTGTTGTCCGGCACAGCCGCCAGCCCGCTCAACAATTCGAGCAGACCGGCGTCCGGCTCAGCGCCCTCCGCCCGGCCGTGGAACCCGACCAGCGTCCCGTCATAGTCGAGCAGCAGCAGACGCGGCTTCCTGGCATCGAAGGCCTCCAGCAGGTGTTTTCGTCGGGCGTCCACGAGGCGGTGCACCCGGTAAGAAGGACGGTCGCGGCGGGAGGCTTCAAGTTGGGTGAGAAAGTCTTCGGCCCAACGTTCGACCGTATAGCGTTTCAAGCGGGCAATCATCGGCCGGTTGCGCCGTTTCTGCTCTTCGACCGGCATCTCGAGCGCCATGAGCAGATGATCGACAATGCTGCGGCTGTCGTGGGGATTGACGATTAAAGCCTCGCCCAGTTCTTCAGCCGAACCGGCGGTCTCACTGAGAACGAGGACGCCCGTCTCGTCCGCCCGGGTAGCCAGGTACTCCTTGGCCACCAGGTTCATCCCGTCCCGCAGGGGCGTGACCAGGGCGACATCAGCCAGGAGATAGAGCGGCACCAGGCTCTCGAATGGGAGCTTGCGATACAGATACCAAATGGGAGTCCACCCGGGCTGGCTGAAACGGCCATTGATGCTCCCGACCATCTCGTCGACCTGGCGCTTGAGCTGTTGGTACTCGGGCACCGACATCCGTGAGGGCACACAAAGGGATATCAGGCTGACCTTGCCCAGCCACTGCGGATAGCGCTCGAGGAATTCTTCAAAGGCGCGCAAGCGCTGCAGGATGCCCTTGGTGAAATCCAGCCGGTCGACCGACAAGATAATCCGGCGCTCGTCCGCCTGGCGACGAAGATCGGCCAGCTCAGCCTGGATCTCCGGCTTCTCATGAGCCCTGGCGAAGCGCTCAACATCAATTCCGAGAGGGAAGGTTTCAATCCGTACCGGGCGTTCGCCGTACACCACCCTGCCGAATTCCTGCTCCAGGCCGAGCAGGCGCAGCAGACTGCTCAAGAAGTGCCTGGCATAGCTGAAACTGTGGAATCCGATCAGGTCGGCGCCGATCAGTCCCCTCAGGATTTCGTTACGCCAAGGCAGCATGCGGAAAATCTCATACGAGGGAAAAGGGATGTGCAAAAAGAAACCCAGATTGGCCTCCGGATAGTCTTTTCGCACCAAGGCCGGCAGCCGCATCAAATGGTAATCGTGGATCCAGACTCGGTCGTCCGGGCGCAGGATATCCAAAATCCTGTCTCGAAAACGCTGATTGACGCTTTCATATGCATTCCACTCTTCCCAGGCATAGTGTGCATACTGCGGAAAGTAATGGAACAGCGGCCACAGGCAACCGTTGCTGAACCCGGTGTAATAGGGGCCAAACTCCTCCGACGGGATGAAAAGGGGCAGACAATTGTACGACTCGGCCAGCTTGTGTTCGACTTCTTGCTCTTCCTCCGGCTCAAGATCCGTCAGTCCGGGCCATCCAAGCCACAGCATCTCGGTCTTGCCGCGGAGTGCGTCCAAGCTGGTGGCGAGCCCACCAATGCTCGGATGGTAGGCGAAGCCGCCGTCTTGCCTTACCACACTCACCGGCAACCGGTTGGAGACGATCACCAATCGACCCGATGATTCAGAGAGCTTGTTGGACGCTTCCGACATGGCGTAAGACACCTCAGATGATCGCAGAAGGAGAGGAAGAGCCACGGCGCGCAATAGCCTGCCAGGCCGCCGCGCCGTATCGTTCTGGCGACACGTGATCTAAGCATACCATCCGGGCGTCGCTTGACCCCGTTGACCGACTCTCGATGTGCTTGCTAGAATGGATCCCCGGGCCAACCCACAGGGAGACACATTGACTGACGAGCCGGCTGGGCCCAAGAGCCTGACGCCTCAAGACGTCTATCGGGAGCTGTTTGAGCTTTCTCCAACCCCGACTGCTGTGTTCGACCTTGACGGCCGCTGCCGCCTGATCAACCGTGCCATGGTGAACCTGCTCGGTCAAACAGCCAATCCCTCCGAACCGATGCACCTGCAGCTCAACCAGATCCTCGCCGAGCCCGAACTCGCTCAGGATTTGCTGGACGACTTGCGCCAGCGGCAAGTCATCCGCCGCCGCGAGGTTCGCCTGCTGGACCAAGGTGGCCAACCTCGCCCAGTGCTGGTCTCGGGTCGCAGCTTCGACCTGCAGGAGGGGGCCCGCCTCGAGCTTGCGTTCACCGACGTCTCCCGGCTTCGCGCCGTGGAGAAAGCTTTCCGCTGGGACCACGCTCGCCTGGCCTCGTTAATCGAAAGCCTTCCCGCCGGGTTGATGCTGGTGGACGGCAAGGGCGTCGTCACCGAATTCAACCCCGCACTTGGGGACTTACTCGGACTCGACCCCGAATCGGTCAAGAATGTATCCTACCGGCACATCTTCCAGAGGTTACTGAGCCAGGCCCTCGAACCGGAAGTCATCCGCCAAGCCATGCGACAGGCGGTGGTCGCCGTCTCCGAGCACCCCATCGTGGAGATCGCCTTAGAAGGCGAGCGGACGCGTCATCTGGAAGTCTCGTTCTTCCCCGTGGGGGAGGAGTCTGAAGGACCCCCCGGCTGGGGCGCCCAGATCCAGGACGTCACCCAGGCACGCGACCGGTCCGCCTGGAAGCTGGAACTGCTGTCGATCCTGGCCCACGACATCCGCACTCCGCTGGCCACACTTAAGGGTCATGCCACAGCCCTCTTGGCGAATTACCGCCGCTGGAGCGACGACGTCGTCCTCGAGTTTCTGGAAGCCATGGACAAGGGCGCCGACGAGCTGGTCAAGCAGGTCGATCGCAGCCTGGCCCTGACGCGCGTCGAAGCCGGTCGCCTCGGACTCCGCCCGGAGGCCGTCTCCATTCCCAACCTGGTTAGGCAGGCCGTCGAGCGGGCGGCCGGTTCACTGGGCGAGACGCAGGTGGCCACGGATTGGCCGGACGACCTGCCGCAGCTCAGAGTCGACCCGGCCCGCGCCGAAGAGGTGCTTGTCAACCTGCTCGAGAACGCCGCCCGTTTCAATCCCGAAGATCTGCCCATCCGCATCGCCGCCGGGGTTCAAGATTCCATGGTCCAACTCTCCATCGTCGACCACGGTCCCGGGGTGCCACCCGAACTCCGGGACCGCGTTTTTGAGAAGTACGAGCAAGGGGATCCCGGCGACTCGCGGTCGGGGTTGGGGCTGTTTATCAGCCGCAAGATTGTGGAAGCCCACGGCGGGCGAATCTGGATCGAGGGCCCGCCTTCAGGTCAGGCGCAGGGAACCCAGGTCAACCTGACCCTGCCCGTCATGCCGCCTCAACCGGGCCCAGCGCGCGCCGGACGTCGCCGCCAGCGCCAGGCGGGATCCGCGTCAGCACAGGGCGAGATCCTGGTCGTGGAAGGCGAGCCGGAGCTGCAAACCTTGATCCACACCATTTTGACCGGGGCGGGCTACCGGGTTGGCCTGGCGACGAGTGGGTCGACGGCGGTGGACCGGGTCGCGCAGGCCGAACCCGATATGGTGCTGCTGGACTGGCACCTGCTGGACATGGACGGCCTGAGTGTGTGCCGCAACATCCGCCGCTGGTCGAATGTGCCGGTCTTGATGCTCACCTCCAAGACCAGCCAGGAGGATCTGATCGCGGCCCTCGACGCCGGCGCCGACGACTACCTGACCAAGCCTTTCCAGAGCCCGGAACTCCTGGCCAGAATGCGCGCTTTGATCCGGCGCGGCGGCCAAGCGGCCCCCGACGCCGCCGACGGGGAGCGCACCCGTGCCGAAGGCCTGGTCATCGACCACGCCCAGCGGCAGGTTTGGCTCGGCGGCGAACCCATCGAACTGACTCCGACCGAGTTTGACCTGCTGGCATATCTCTCCCGGCATCGCAACCAAGTCCTGAGCCATGAACAGCTGATCAGCCACGTTTGGGGCGGCGTGCGAGGCTCACGCCGGACCCTTTTCGTCCACATCAACCGCCTGCGAAACAAGATCGAACCTGAGCCAAAGGCCCCACATTTCATCGTCACCCGCTGGGGGTTGGGGTACGTCTTCCTCCCCGCATAACCCCGCCCGAGCCCTTCCCGTGATCAATCCGTAAGAAACGGCTCGCCTGTGTGACAATTTCGTTAGATTTGTGTGAGAGAATGGGGAAACGAGGTGGAATTGGGGCCGCAGGCTCTGGACCGCGACCGTTTCCCGCCTCATTGCAGCCTTGAGACGGTAGATTGAGTGCCGCGCCGGGTCGGTGAGTGAAACTTGGAGGTTGATGTGATGAAGGCTGAGAAGGATGTGAGGCATCAGCGCGGGCGAGGCAGCGGATCAGTGGGTGCCTTGTTCTTAGGCGCTCTGCTGGGCGGATTAGCTGGTGCGGCCGCCGGGTTGCTGATGGCGCCCCAATCGGGCGAGGCTACCCAACAGGACATCCGAGCCCGCGGCCGGGCACTCCGCTTGAATGCCGAAGCGCGGTTGGAAGAGGGCCGATCGCAAGCCGAGCAGAAACTAGCCCTGGCTCGCATCAGGCTGGCCGAGTGGCTCAAACAAGGCTCTCAAATCCTCGACCATCAAGCCGAGGACATCCCGGCCTGAACTTTTCCCGCGAGGGGTCGCCCAGCCGGAGCTGCCACGCCTCCCGCCTCACAAGTGTTGGACGATCGCCCTGAAAAGATCGGAAGGTCCATGTCAGCCACGGTCCTGCTGTTTGAGACCGAAACCAGCCTCCGCAGGGTGATGGCCGCCAGTTTGGAGCAGCAAGGCTTCGACATCATCCAGGCAGCCAATGCCGATGCGGCCCGCAAGTATTTGCGGCTGGACACTCCGGATTTGTTCGTTCTCGAGCTGGATCAGCCGGCGGGAGACAACGGACGGCTGATAGAAACCTACCGCAATCAAAGCCACAGCGGCGCCGTCGTGCTGACCACCACCGAACGCCCGGATGATGGATGGCGCAGCCGATATCAGCCTGAGACCGTGGTGTACAAGCCGTTCGATGTGCGGTTTCTGTGCCGCCAGATTCGGGGGCTTATGCGCATGTCAGAAGCACGTGCTGAGCGCGGAGAAGGAGCAGCGGATGACCCAAATGGCCAGTGAGCAGCTCGATTTCGAGACCGGAGATTGGATTGTGCACCTATACCATGGGGTGGGCCAGGTGAAGGGCATTGTCAAGAAGAAGGTCAACGGCGAGAAGGTATCGTACTATCGGGTCAAGACCGACAACAGCACACTTTATGTGCCGGTCGAAGATCACGATGATGACCGCCTTCGCCCGGCCGCCACCAAAGCCGAGCTCGAAGCGGCGATCAAGGCGCTGAACAAGCCGCCCAAGGAGATGGCCAAGGACCACACCGATCGGCGCCGCCGAATCCGAGAAGTCAAAGTCGACGGCACCCTCGACTCGATGGTCAAGCTGGTTCGCGACCTTTCCTGGCGCCGCTACGACAAGAAGCTGAACAACACCGAGGAGCGGGCCCTGCGCCGCTTCAAGGACCGGCTGCTGCAGGAATGGGCGGTAGCCCGCCAGATTTCGACCGAAGATGCACGCCTGCAGCTGAACAAGATGCTGCGCAACGCACGACCCGACGACGAGGAAGATTGAGCCCGATGGCCAATGCGCCTCGCTCGACTGACCCGATGCAGGATCAAGTTAGGAGAGAATCAATGGAGCCTGAGCTCATGGAGAAACTAGAGAATCCGGGGGAGGCGTCCGAATCCTGGGCTGACCTCTTCGAGGCCGCGCTGGACACCTTCGATTACGAGAACCCGGTACGTGGACAAATCTTAGAAGGCGAAATCATTCAGATTGATGAAGATTCGGTCCTGGTTGATATTGGGGCCAAGCGGGACGCCATCGTGCCGCGCAAGGATCTGGACCGCCTGGACGAAGAACTTCGCCAGAGTATCTCTCAGGGGGACCAGATCCCCGTCTACGTAATGCGCACGGCCAAGATTGGCGGCGAACTGTTGGTTTCCATCAATCGCGGCTTGGAGCAGGAAGACTGGCAACGAGCCGTCAAGCTGCTCGACACCGGCGAAGTGCTCAACCTGCCGATCATCGGCCAGAATCGGGGCGGCCTGGTGGTGCGCTTCGGTCGGCTGCGGGGATTCGTGCCCAATTCGCACATTCCCGATCTGGTCCGCAACACCAGCGGCGATCTCCTCAAGCAGCAGAAGGAAGAGATGATTGGAGACGACCTGGTGGTCAAGGTCCTGGAGGTCAACCAGAAACGCCGTCGCCTGGTGCTCTCCAGCCGTGCCGCCCAACGCGAGCGTCGCTTGCTCCGACTGAAGGAACTGCATGTCGATTCCACGCTCTCCGGCACCGTGGTTAACCTGGTCGACTTCGGGGCCTTCGTGGATCTGGGCGGAGTCGACGGTTTGGTGCACATTTCCGAGCTCGACTGGAGCCGTGTCGAACATCCGTCGGAGGTGCTTGAGGTCGGCCAGGAGCTGGATGTCAAAGTCCTGGACGTTGACGTCGAGCGCGAGCGGATTAGCTTGAGCCGCAAGGCGCTGCTCCCCAACCCGTGGCAGACCATCACCGCGGGCTATGAGGTAGGCGACCTGGTCGAAGGCGAGATCACCAACGTGCGCAATTTCGGCGCCTTCATGATGCTGCCGGAAGGCGTCGAGGGCCTGATCCATGTCAGTGAAATCGGGATCATCGTACCCGGGAACCCGGAGGATGTGGTCCATCCCGGCGACAAGGTGCTGGCTCGAATCCTGGATATCGAAACCGATCGCGAGCGAATCAGCTTGAGTCTAAGCCGAGTCAGCAAGGACGAGCAGTTGGCCTGGCTGGAGAGGCATCAAGAGAGTGATGGCCCCGCGCCTGAAGGCGCCCTTGAACCCCCCGACGAGGACCTGGTGGAGGATTTCGACGCTGCTCTGGAGGCTGAGCGGTCCAATCGACCCGACGCCGCCCCGCAGCCCGAGGCGCACATGCCGCCGGCGTCTGCCGAAGATGCCCCAGAAGCCGATGGGGCGAACAAGGCCGAGGCAATATTGGAATCCGGACAGCTCGAGTCCATCACGGCAGAAGAGGCCGAGCAGGACGCCTGACGGTCGGTTGCTCTTCATTGACAAACCGGCATCCGGGGATTTCTCCCCGGATGCTTGCCGTTCGGGCAGCGTGCGGCGGCCAGGGCACCGGCCAGGATTCCAGGGGCGAGCGGCGATTCAATCCGGGGAAGGTCCATCCTAAGTTGGCCAGGGAGGGTGAGTAGATTTTCAGGCAGCGGCTAAGACGGAGGTGCAGTGGGGGCACTTTTGGGCCGCCAGCGGAATTTCGGTGGCGCAATGAGGGCAGGTCTTGGTGGTCGGCGCCGGCGCCCTGCTTTCCTCTTGCCGCTGCAGGCGGTTGATCATCCGCACCAGCAAGAACATGGCCACCGCTACCAGCAAGAAACTAAGAATGTTGTTTAGGAAGACCCCGTAGTTGATCGTGACCGCTCCCGCCGATTGCGCATCGGCCAGGGTGACGTAGGGGGGTGGCGTCGTGACCCCGGTTTTGATAACCCAGAACAGATCGTTGAAATCCACATTGCCCAGGAGCAGCCCGAGGGGCGGGCTAAGGATATCGGCCACCAAGGATTTGGCGATAGTCCCGAACGCGCCGCCGATGATGATCCCCACCGCCATATCGACCACGTTGCCACGCACAGCGAATTTACGAAACTCTTCCAACATAAGCAGGCCTCCTTGGGGGCAGACTCAGGATCGATTTGTGACATCTTTCACAATGGGTTCGGTGGCCGGGTACACCTAGCCGGATTTAGACTGCCGAGCTGCCCTCGAAACGCTTTAGGTGCTCTGACCAGCCGGCGAGCACGCGTTCTTCAGGCTCCGGATTGCCAAGGCGAAGCCCGAAGACCAGGGCCAACTCGCGCAGCGCGACCTGGGCATCGCCCACAGCAACCCCTTCCTCAGCGGCTTCCAGAATCGATCCGGCCAGCGCCTCAAGCGCCTCGACCGCAGGGACCGGCTGGAGATCATCATCTAAGGCATCCTCAAACGCCTTGATGTTCGGCCCGGGATTCAGGGGCGGGCCTTGCTCCTCGCCGACCATACATACGGCACGGTCCAGCTCGTCGGCTAGATCGGCGGCAGCTTCGAGCTCGGCTTGGTCGAACGACCACGGCTGCCGGTAGTGGTGCTGGCCCAAGTACAGCCGCAGCGCGTTGGCCGAAACCTCCCCAAGCAGGTCACGGACCATTACCAAATTCCCCAGCGATTTGCTCATCTTTTCACCTTCATGACGCACCATAGCGGTGTGCATCCACGTGCGCACGAACGGAATCTGTCCTGTGATCGGCTCAACCTGTGCGATCTCGCATTCGTGATGCGGGAACACCAGGTCACTGCCACCGCCGTGGACGTCGATCGTCTCCCCCAGCATATCCGTGGCCATGGTCGAGCATTCGATGTGCCAACCGGGACGCCCCGGCCCCCAAGGACTGTCCCAAGAGGGCTCGCCTTCGACAGCGGCCTGCCAGAGCACGAAATCCAAGGGGTGGTGCTTGTTTGGGTCGTCGGGTTGATTGCCGCGTTCGTTGGCGATCGGAAGCATGTCTTGGCGGTTCAGGTGGCTGAGCTGGCCGAAAGGGCCAAAGCGATCGACATCATAATAGACGCTGCCTCCCCGCGCGTAGGCAACCCCGGCATCTAGCAGGGCCCCCACGGTGGCCACTATGTCGTCGATCACATCCGTCGCCCGTGGGAAGTGATCCGGAGGCCGAATGTTCAACGCCTGCATGTCCCGAATGAAATGCGCCGTCCAGCGATCCCCCAGCCTCTTCCAGTCTTCGCCCACCGCGGCCGCCTTCTTCAGAATGTCATCGTCGATGTCGGTGACGTTCTGGACGTAGCGGATTTGGTGGCCACTGTGTTCAAGGTAACGGATGAGCAAATCGGTGGAGGCATAGGTAAAAGCATGCCCCAGATGTGTGGTGTCATACGGGGTAATCCCGCAAACATAGATCGTGACCGCCTCCCCCTCCGGTTCAAAGGCTTCGACGGATTGGCTCAAGGTGTTGTAAAGTCTCAAGGTTTCCTCGTGGGGTGGGCAACCAGAACCTTCGCGACCCTCGTATTGCCGACCAGGCCTCGCCCGGCGCATATCTCAAGGGCGGTATCTGGATGCCCTTCATCAGCCGTTTTGGATCCAGCGCTGACGGGTGTCTCCGATCTACTGGCCTTTCAGCCAGACGTACAGCGTGCGCTTGTCCTCGGCCAGCTCAATCTTGCCTTCGCGGGCCAGCCAGCCGATGGCCATCTGGATCTCACGCTTGGGAGCATTGGCCGCTTTCTCGACGGCGCTGACGCTTGAGCGCCCATGTTTCTCGAGATAGGTCCAGATTTTGCCGGCCGTGTTGCCAACGGAATTGACAGTGGTCATGGTCAGATTCTCCTTCCGGCGGTAGTTCGAGATGGCGCAGCACAAGCCCAAGCCGGGCACCGCAATGCCAGAGTCGGCCTTGGACTGCGCGATACCTTCATCCTAACATCGAACGAAGTTCACAAATGCCCTGGCGCATCAGCCGGCGTACTTGAGAAAGAGGACTCCAAGAGGCGGCAGCCTCAGCGAAAGGGAGTAGTCATGCCCATGGGATGGGATAGGGCGCGCCTTGGCTTCGCCCATGTTGCCAACGCCGCTGCCCCCATAGACTTCGGCGTCACTGTTCAGCAACTCGCGCCACACCCCGCGGTCGGGGACGCCTACCCGGTAGCCTTCACGCACCACCGGCGTGAAATTGGCGATCACCATGACGGACTCTTGATGGTCCCGGTCGTGACGCACGAAGCTGATCACGCTCTGTTCCCAATCGTTGGCGTCCGCCCATTCGAATCCGGCGGGCTCGAAATCGACCTGGTACAGCGCCGGCTGCTGGCGATAAACGTGGTTGAGGTCGGCAACCCACCGCTCCATGCCGGCATGCGCCGGATCGTTGAGCAGATGCCAGTCCAGGCTGCTGTCATGATTCCACTCGTTCCACTGCCCGAACTCGCCCCCCATGAAGAGCAGCTTCTTCCCCGGCTGGCCATACATGTAGCCCAGCAAGGCGCGCAGGTTGGCCAGCTTTTGCCAGCTATCCCCCGGCATTTTGTTAACCAGGGACCCCTTCCCGTGCACCACTTCGTCGTGGGAAAGTGCCAACACGAAGTTCTCGTTGAACGCATAGATCATGCGGAAAGACAGCCGGTTGTGATGAAACTTGCGGTGCACCGGGTCATGCTGAATATACTCGAGTGTATCGTGCATCCAGCCCATATCCCACTTCATCCCAAAACCGAGCCCGCCCAGATAGGTTGGCCGGGAAACCATGGGCCAGGCGGTGGATTCCTCGGCGATGGTTTGCACGCCGGGATTTCCCTGATAAACCGCCTCGTTCATCCGGCGCAGCAGGTCTATGGCTTCCAGATTCTCGTTGCCTCCGTGTGGGTTGGGAATCCACTCCCCTGCTTTCCGCGAGTAATCCAGGTAGAGCATCGAGGCCACAGCGTCAACTCTCAACCCGTCGACGTGATAGAGGTCGAGCCAGAACTGCGCGCTGCTGATCAGGAATGAGCGGATCTCGTTGCGGCCGTAGTTGAAGATGTAACTCTGCCAGTCTGGATGGAATCCCTTGCGCCGGTCGGCATGCTCATAGAGATGCGTGCCGTCGAAATAGGCCAGTCCGTGCTCATCGGACGGGAAGTGCGACGGAACCCAATCCAGGATCACCCCGATTCCCGCCTGATGTAGCTGATCGACCAGATACATGAAGTCCTGCGGCGTCCCGAACCGGCTGGTGGGTGCGAAGTAACCCGTGACCTGGTAGCCCCAGGACCCGGCGAATGGATGCTCCATGATGGGCATGAATTCGACGTGGGTGTAGCCGAGCCGGGTCAGATAGGGCACGAGCTCAGCCGCCAGCTCACGGTAGGTGAGCGAACGGTTGCCCTCTTCAGGGACGCGTCGCCACGAACCGAGGTGCATTTCGTAAATCGAGACCGGGTCCTCGAGCGCGTGGGCTTCGCCACGCGCCGACGTCCAGTCCTCGTCACCCCATGCGTACGCCAGGTCCCATACAACGGATGCCGTTTTGGGAGGGACCTCGCTGGAGAAGGCGAAGGGATCGGCCTTTTCTACTTTGTAGCCGGCATAGCGCGACTCGACCTTGTATTTGTAAACGCTGCCGGCCGGCAATCCGGTCACAAATCCGGTCCAGATTCCAGACTCTCCCTTGGGCGAGAGCACGTGCGCCCCCGGTTTCCAGCCGTTGAAGTCCCCGATCACCGAAATCCGCTCAGCGTCAGGCGCCCAAACGGCGAAGTGCACCCCCGCCCGGCCTTCGACCTCTCCCGTGTGGGCGCCGAGCTTCTCGTAGAGCTTGAAGTGCGACCCTTCATTGAACAGGTACAGGTCATCGGCAGTCAGAAGGTCGGTTGCAATGACGGATGGGGACGGATGACCGCTCGCTTGAGGGTGCGCTTTCTTGGGGGGACTCACTCGCTGCTCCTTCACAACCTAAAAACGGCGTCATCTTCGATAATGGACATCACTGCTGATCGATATTATTCATCATGTCAAGCACACCTTTGAGCGGGATTCTCAACCAATTCGGTCGGTTGTCCAGCTCATAGCGCATCTCGTACATGGCCTTGTCCAGCCGAAAGGCATCCAGCATGAGCGCCAAATCTTCCTGCGG
>Ga0307417_10000399_pt1 | contig 17847 bp, 17 predicted proteins | sample SalMarWE160210MG_2_FD_202514 | JGI IMG/M metagenome (GOLD analysis project Ga0307417, IMG submission 202514) | Salt marsh sediment microbial communities from the Plum Island Ecosystem LTER, Massachusetts, United States - WE1602-10 | ecosystem: Environmental > Aquatic > Marine > Intertidal zone... | reverse complement strand
AACTGAGCATTGGTCGTGGAAAGATTGCGGTATGCGTTGTATGCCGCAATGTTCTGATTAATACGCACTTCGTGTACCTCCTTGTAGGGCGGTGCGTCACTTCGTCAACATCCATGTCAACGTTTCACCACCACTATCGGCACACGCGGCCACCGTATTAGGCAACGCTCAGTGACTATTTCGCGAATGGTCATCAAGGCTAGACAGCCTTGATCCGATTCCATCGCATCACAGCAGGCATCGTCCGGGTGGGACGGTGGTTGGAGGCCAGAACACGATGAACAGCCGAGATGCCGAGCATGACACCAACCAACTGGTGAGAGACCATCTCGATCTGGTTGGGCGCACCGTCGCCAAGGTTTCCGCTCGCTATCCGCGACACGTCGACCGCGAAGAACTGTGGAACGCCGGTGCGCTTGGCCTGGTGGAGGCGGCACGCCGTTACAAGCCCGACTCGGGAATCCCATTCGAGCGCTTCGCCGCAATCAGGATCCGTGGTGCGATCATCGATTCGACCCGGACGCGGGATTGGGCTTCTCGCTCGGTGCGCCGGCGCAACCGCGAGGTCGAGGAGACCAGCTCCGCACTGCGCGACGAAACCGGACGCGACCCCGATCGGGAGACGCTGGCTAATGCCCTCGGCGTCACCATGCAAGAGCTCGAGAAAACCCAGGCGCAATCGGCGGCCTCGATGCTTCTCTATCTCGATCACCAGAGGCCCGACGACAACGTCTCTCTCCGTGACATGATCGTCGACGAAGACACAACCGTGCAGCCGGAAGCCGCCCTGGAGCACCGCGAGATGCTCGGTACTCTTCGCAGCGCGGTCACGGGCCTGCCCGCGACGCACGCCGAGGTCATCAAGCGCTACTACTTCGACGGCGAGATGCTTCAGGATATCGCCAAGGATCTCGGGGTCACCCAGGCCAGGGTGTCGCAGATCCGCTCCGAGGCCCTCACCTCGTTGCGCGCCTGGTTCGGTACCCTCTACGAGGGCACCCCTGAGGTCAGCGACGACGCCGCCGGCAAGAGGGCCCGCGCCGCCTACGTGGCACAGCTCTCCACCGAAACCAACTGGCGCAGCCGGCTCGACGCCGCAGACGACGATCCCGGCCTTGCCTTGATTCTCAACGGCTAGATCCCCCCGACGACGACCTTCTACTCCCTCCTCCCTCCCAAAGGGTCGTCGTCGCGCCTGAGGTCACTCCCGTCTACTGGTCGCTCTCTGGTTAGCCGACGCACTCGAGGGCGTCTCAATTCGGCGTCTGGATTCATGGCCATGACCAACTCGGTCGCTGACATGGGCAACGGGTCGGTCTCGGGGTCGGGCTTCTCCCGGAGCACCATCAGAGCCTCGGGAAGATCCGGGTGATTCTCCGCCAACCATTGGTTGAACGAACCGAGCACAGGAACGTAGCCATCCATCTCTCCGGCAACCCCTGGGACTCGATGGCGCTGATGAAGTCGTCGGTGAACAGGTTCACCTGCCAGTTGGCTTCCAGCAACCCGGAGCCCAGCGCTCCGGCGGCTTGCAGACTCCGATTGGTGTTGGGGGTCGGGGTTGGCGACCACGCAGGTCTGGGACCGCTGAGTAGCCGGCAGGATTAGCCGCGTCGTGGTTCGACGCTCTCAACGAAGACCGGCAACTCGTTTGCCCGCTCGTGCTCTGAGACCATGTCCCTCTCGTGTGGCGTCCCTCTCGTGTGGCGTCCCTCTCGTGTGGCGTCCCTCTCGTGTGGCTTCACCCATCAGTGCCGCGACGAGCTCGAGCGGATGACAGGGAAGCTGAGATTGGGGGGACGAGTGAAACGCGCTCTCGCCGGCTGTGGATCTACCAACTGGGAGTCCGCAGAGATACCGGCGGCTTCGCCGCAGGCACCCCTTACCGCCAGAGCACTGGCTGAGTTCGGCACGAGGTCGAACGCAAATCTCAAGGAAGCTGAATCTCAAGGAAGCTGAATCTCAACGAAGCTGAGGCAGGGACTAGCGATCTATTGATGGATGGTGGCTACCGGGGTCGAGCGGTTGCGCATCTCGGCAGCGCTCACCAGGACCGAGGCACGGAACTCGATGATCCGATCGGCGACGACCTCGGGATCGTCGGCAACGACGATGCGCCTGCCATCGACCAGGGTCAACACCGTGTCGGGTGTCGCCTCGATCGACTCGATGAGGTCGGCATTGAGGAACATCGGCTCACCTCGAAGTCGATGCACGGCGATCATTTCGTCGTCTCCTTGCCGGGCTGGGTGCAGCCCTCTAGCTTGTGCCTACTGTCGGCCGGTCCCCCGTGGGATTAACCGCCAACCCTGGTCGGGGCCCCGTCACGGCGGGGCCCGTCATTGAAACTACCGCTTGATATTCACCAGATCGGCCAACACCTCGTCGGAGGCGGTGATCACCCGGCTGTTGGCCTGGAAACCGCGCTGGGCGATGATCAGGTTGGTGAACTCCTGCGCCAGATCGACGTTGCTCATCTCGAGAGCACCCGAGGCAAGCGTCCCGCGGTTGCCGTTGCCCGGCGCACCAATGAGCGGTTGACCGGAGTTCACGGACGCCTCAAAGCGGGTCTCGCCGGACCGGATCAGACCGGACGGGTTGTTGAAGGTTGCGGTGGCGATCATAGCCAACACCTTCGTCTCACCGTTGGAGAACTGGCCGCTGATCGTGCCGTTGGCCGCAATGGCGAAGTCGGTGAGGAAGCCAATGGCATTGCCGTTCTGGTCGACGCTCTCTGCGCTCGAGTTGCCACCGAACTGAACCAGCGGCGAGTTGCTGTCGAGTACCAAGTCGAGACCGAGCGGCGAGGCGCCCGGAGGCGTGTAGCCGCTGACCGCGATCGTGCCGGTGCTGGTCAGCTCGCCGTTGGAGTCAAAAGTCACCGAGGTCGAGCCAAGCGTGAGGTTGGTGCCGTTCATCGACGCCGATACGTCCCATGTGTTCGCTGAGGTCTTCTCGAATTGGACCATCAGCTCCTGGGGCTCACCGAGTGAGTCGTAGACCACGATCGAGGTGGTGTGGGTGTCCCCGATCACGGCATCGGCCGACAGGTTGCCCCCGACGTGCACGGTCGAGGTCTCGACGGGCTCGATCACCTGGGCGAGAGGCAGCTTGATCGACTGAACGGCGGTCTGGGTCTCGACGCTGCCGTCGGCGGCGGCGAGCCAACCCTGGACGAGCTGGCCACCCGGCGCCACCAGGTTGCCGGACTCGTCCCAGCGGAACGTCCCGGCCCGGGTGAACTGCCGTCCGGAAGCGGCCTCGAGGACGAAGAAGCCGTCGCCCTCGATGGCAATGTCCGTGGGGCGGCCGGTGATCTGAATGGCACCCTGAGTGAAGACGCCATCGATGGAAGCGACCTGGACACCGAGCCCGATCTGGAGGGGGTTGGTACCGCCGGACTCGACACCGGCACCAGCCGGGCCCTGCAGCGTTTGCGCCATCGCCTCACCGAAGGTGATTTGGGCGCTCTTGAATCCTGCCGTGTTGACATTGGCGATGTTGTTGCCCACCACGTCCATCATGGTTTGGTGGGAACGAAGACCGGATACACCGGCAAACATCGAACGCATCATGTTGCATCACCCCTAGTGTGATGTCACTCCGTCCGTAGATGGCTGAGCCACCACATCCGTGGGCGGCGTCTGTTTGCAAGCGCAGCAGCCGGTCACCGCTGGAGTCGCGCCCCGGGCACAACGTCGCTCGCCAAACACCGTCGGCGAAGCCACCCCGGGGTTAAGCAGTGTCGGGAGAATCAGGAGGAGCTGGCGTGGCGAATGACCGGAGTGCCCGGCACCGCCGTGGCGCGGGCCTCGATCAGCCGGTTCATCACCTCGGGGGGGTCCACACGGGCAGCGGTGCTGCAGAGCACGACGGTGAAAGCGGGAACGAGAAAGAACTCTTCGCCGTCGTCGAGCGTCAGTGGTGTCGAGTCGAGCGCCCTCTCGATCCGGGCCACCACGGGAGCGACCCCGTCGTCGGACATCATCGGCATGACCGACACGAACCCGTCTTCATCGATCCGACCAACCGTATCGAGCTGACGGACCGCGGCGCCCACGAGCGAGCCGGCGTGGCGCATGGCTTCTTCGAGTGCCCGCCGCCCCCGCTCCGCGGAGATGCGAGGGAACGCAGGGAAACCGACGTGCATCAATCCGAAAGCCTCACCCGAACGCGAGTACCGGGCTGCCGCTTTCTGTAACTGGGCGGCTATCCCGTTGCTGTTCGGCAGCCCGGTGACGATGTCGGTCGACGTGAGCATGTCGAGCTGAAGCCGGAGCACACCGTTGTCGGCTTCGGCCTCTTCCAGCCTCGCCTCGAGGTGCGCGATACGCTCCTCGGCGCCTTCACCTTTCGTGGTGCCACCCGGGTTCATCAGCTCCCCAATCCGTTGGCTGAAAGTTACCAGTGCGATAGCCGTACATTCGGCACCGCGATCGCCCACCTTGAGCATATCGGACGGCGGTTCCCAGGCTCAAAGAAACCCCCGCCGACACTTAACCGACGGCCCCTTCCGCCGACTGGTTTTCCAATGGCTACATCAACCGGATTCACCCACATGTCCGAGCTGGCAGACACCCTGTGGTACGAGCGGGGCCTGCTCGAGTACCTGCTGTTCAAGCTGGTGTCGGCCAACCTCGTGCTGATCGCCGACGATCGCCGCTTCGTAGGACCGGCCATTGCCGAGGTGGAAGCAGTGATGAAGGAGATACGGCGAGCCGAGGAGCAACGCAGCCTGGTTGTTGCGAAGGTAGCCGAGGAGTACGACGTACCGCACCGCGCGGTAGGGCTCGCCTTTCTCGCCGAAAACGCCCCCGCCTCGCTCCGAGCCGTCTTCGAGGATCACATGACCCGTTTCATGGATCTCGTCAATGAGATCGAAACCCTCACCAAGGCGAACCAGCGTCTGGCCAGGGTCGCCCTCGACGGCATCCGGGGGACCCTCGGGTTCGCCGGCGGTGACATCTACGACGCGGCCGGAAGGGCCACCAGGACTCCCGACCATCCGCTCCGAGTGGACCAGGTGCTCTGATGAGTGACTTCATATCGCTATACACGGCATTCAGCGGTTTGACCGCCGCTCAGGCTGGTATCGATACAGCGTCAAATAACGTGGCCAACGCCTCGAACCCCGGCTACACCCGACAGCAGGTCGACCTCGTCAGCCGAGACCCCTATTACCGCCGCTACGGGGTGGTGGGCCAGGGCGTCGATGTCGCCGGCATCACCCGTGCCCGGGTCGCAGGTCTCGATGCCCAGGTCCGGCTGTCTTCGAGCGCCCAGGGGCGTCTCGACACCCTTGCCGACCTGCTCGCCGGTACCGAATCGGTGATGGGGGAACCGAACTCCGGGATAACCTCGTCGATGACCGGCCTGTGGAGTGCCCTCGACGAGCTACAGCTCGATCCTCCCAACGCCTCCGCCCGACAACACGTGATCTCGGCGCTCGGCGACGTTGCCAGGACCATCAACAGCGTATCCGACAAGTGGAAGATCGAGGAGACCACGGCTTCCGATTCACTCTCCAGCTACGTCGACAAGACAAACGACATGCTGCGAGACCTCGCCGATCTCAACAAGCAGATCCTCAACGCCGGTGCGTTTCGGGGTGATCCAAACGCTCTCCTCGACCAACGCGATGACCTCCTCGACAAGCTCGCCGGGCTCGCAGGCGTCTCTGTCACCATCGCCGACAACGGTGCGGCCCGGGTCAGCCTGAACGGGCTGGCGCTGGTGTCCGACACGGTGGTTAGCCCGCTCTCGTACAACGAGACGACCCACGAGATAAGCCATTCCTCGGGAGCCGTCGTCAAAGCGGGTGGGGATCTGGCCGGCTACCAGAGCTACCTCCAGACCGAGCTTCCCCGGTTTGTCGACGCCCTCAATTCATTCGCCAAGGACCTCGCCAACACGCTGAACGCCCAGCACGCCGCCGGGTATACCCCGGATGGGTCGTCGGGCGGCGACCTCCTCGGCTTTGCCGTAGGGGACGAAGCGGCCACCTTGACCGTGGCCGTCTCGAACGCCTCCGAGATCGCGGCCGCGGGCTCCGGCGCCCCGGTCGCCGACTACGACGGCTTGAACGCCGAGGCGCTTTCCCAGCTCAGACAGACTCTGAGTGCAGCCGGCGGCACGACCAATCTCGACGACTCACTCCGCGACGTGATATCGCTTGTCGGGGAGATGACGGCGGCGGCTGCCACGGGGGCAAGGAGCCAAGCCGCCCTCACCAGCGCCGCAGAGAACTCGCGGATGCAGGCACACGGTGTCTCGATCGACGAGGAGATGGTGAATCTGATCACCTACCAGCGTGCCTACGAAGCCGCCGCCAGGGTGATGACGGCGGTCGACCAGAACCTCGACACATTGATCAACCGGACCGGCATGGTGGGGAGGTAGCCATGCGTGTAACCCACCTCGGAGCACACCAGGCAGCCCTTGAAAGGCTCGGCAGCCGGCTGTCCGAATACACGGCAACCCAGGACCGGCTTTCCACGGGCAAGAAACTGACCCGATCCTCCGACGACCCAATCGGCATGAACCGGGCGCTCGAGCTGAGGGCGACTCTCGCCGCCCGGCAGCAAGAGACCCGCAACGCCGACGACGGCAAGATGTGGCTGGACCTCGCCGACACCACTCTCCAGGACGTGGTCACCCAGATCCAGCGAGCGCGCGAGCTGGCGGTGCGCGGCTCGACCTCAGTGGGGCCACAGGAACGGGAGGCGATCGCCCTGGAGGTGAGTCACCTCCGCGACGACATCGTCTCGCTGGCCAACGCGAAGCACCAGGGCCGCGGCCTGTTCTCCGGGTTCAGTTCGGGTGATGCTGTCCAGAAGATCGCAGGCAACTGGACGTACACCGGAGACACCGGTCAGATCAATCGCCGGGTCGGGGAGAACGAGGTCGTCACGGTGAACGTCACCGGCGACGTAGCCCTCGGATTCTCGGCAGGCGACGATATCTTCACGGTGCTCGACAACCTCGAGGCGTCGTTGTATGCGAACGACACAACGGGAATCGAGACCTCTATCGCCGACCTCGACTCGAGCCTGGACACGGTGCTCGGCGGTCTTGGGACGATCGGCGCCCGCACCAACCAGGTGGAAGCCGCGCTCGGACGCACCCAGCACGACATCCAGTCGATCACCGACCAGCTCTCCTCGATCGAGGACGTAGACATAGCAGAAGCGGTCATGGACCTGCAGCTTCAGAAAACCGCATACGAGGCTGCGCTGGCGGCGTTCTCGCAGTCATCGCGGACCTCACTGCTCGACTTCCTCTACTAGACGTCTCCGCCTACAGCGTGGGACTAACTCGTTGTTTCGAGTCGCCGGATTAACCTATCCCCAATGACCGACGAGCCCACAAGAGATCAGAGAGAGCACAAAGCGGTTCTCGAGAAGGCGCTGCACTTCCCCGACGGCCTGCCCGGTCTGCCGGATCTCGAGAATTTCGTCATCGTCGAGCTGCGGGAGGACGGGGCTTTCCAACAGCTGCAGAGCCTCGACAACATCGATGTGTCGATAGTCGTGTGTGTACCCTGGCTCTTCTTTCCAGACTACGCCCCGGCGCTTTCCGACATCGAGCAGGCCGAGCTCGGGCTGGAGAAGCCCGACGAGGCCATACTGTTCGTACCGGTTTCGATCGATCCGGACAGCCACCAGATCTTCCTCAACTTGCTGGGCCCGTTTGTCGTCAACTCGAGAACCCACAAGGGTCGGCAACTGGTGCTGACCGGGACCAGCTACACGACACGGACGCCGATCGAACTGCCGGGGACCTGATGCTTGTACTGACACGAAGGCCAGGGGAATCGATCATCGTCGGCGAGAACATCGTGGTGACGGTCATCGAGATCAAGGGCGGCCAGGTACGTATCGGGATCGACGCCCCGCGTGAGGTGGACGTCTACCGCGAGGAGATTTACGAGCAGGTCAAGCAGGAGAACCTGTCGGCAATCGCCAACGCCGAGCAGATCCGGCGCGCGGTCCAGGATCCTTCCACGCCGTAGCGCTGACGGCGGGCCAACACGAAACCCACCGTCGGTAGAGTTCGAGTTGTCCACCCAGGAGGTTCCATGCGCAAGGCGCTGTCTGTAGCTTCTCTGGCGATCGCGTTGACACTGCTCGGCTCGGGCATCGCGTTCGCCGCGCACCAGTTCACCGACGTCCCCGACGGTCACGTGTTCCACAGCGATATCTCGTGGCTGGCCGATCACGGGATCACCAAGGGCTGTAACCCGCCGGGCAACGACGAATACTGCCCCGATGATGCCGTCACCCGTGGGCAGATGGCGGCGTTCTTGCACCGGTTCGGTGACATCGACATCTCGACCACCATCGCTATCGACCAGTTCGGTTTCACCCCGGTTCGCGACAACCACACTTTCCTCGACTACGACTACCAGGCGGCGGGGAATCTCGGTCGATACTCGACAGACATTCTCGGGGCATCCGTCCCGGTTCCCGACGGGGCGACAATCACCGGGCTCTCGGCAACGTTTTGCGACTCGACATCCATGGACGACTACGTCGCCCGGCTCCTCCGCCGACCAGACCCAGCCGTTAGCGCGCCTGCCGAGGTTCTGGCTGAGGTGAGCAGCTCGGGCGCAGACTGTGCGATGACGGTGTCGACAACATCGATCAACGACCCGGAGGTCGACACCTCCGCCTATTCGTACGCCATTTTGATCACCAGCGCCACCGGGAACGTCAACATCCGCCGGGCAACGGTCACCTACGACATGCCGCTCGTGCCGTAGGCGTGGGTGCTACGCGTTGTAGTCGAAGAAAGACGACGATGTCGCCGGGGGCGTAGTGAGTCCGATGGCGTCATAGCCGGAACGACCGAAGGCCGTAGGTTCGACGCGATCGATCGCCCTGGTGATCTTGTCAATCCTCTCGACCACCATGCGCGAGCCCAACTCCTGCAGCTCCTTGATCTCGTTCATCGTGGCGACCATGCGCCGCTTGAGGCCCTCGAGTGGCGCAACCGCCAGGTCGGGGGCATATGCGATGAGCTGGGTGAGGGTCAGGCTGTCGTTGGCGAGCCCGAGGGCGGCGGTGACATCGCCGACCAGCATCGACCTGGCCACCTCGAGGGCACCGAGGTCGTCACGGATGGCATCGATCTCGTCGAAGATCTTGGGAAGAAACCGGGACTCGTCGGCTCGGGCCAGCATCTCCGCCTGCGTCAGCTTGAAGGTCAGCCGCTCCAGAATCGACAACTCGCGATTGAGTACGCCGACGAGAGCGATGTAGCGCTCATTGATGAGGAGTTTCACTGAGGTTGCCATGGCATGCTCCGCACGCTCAACTTCCGGCCGTCTTCGATCCTGTCGGCACCCGATCGAGCCGAATAAGGACTGTCGTGGCGCTTAGGCAGGCGCCCGATCGGTCGACAGGATGGGGGTCCACCCGCACGGAGGCGGGCAGCGAGGTACAAGGAGGTACGTCCCGCAAGGACCCGTTGTCCATCAGGCTGCTGCCGTCCGTCTTCACAGACGGAGTTTCGGAGTCCTCAGCGGCTCCATCCGTCTTCAACCGCCAACCGTGACGACGCCCGGCGGCAGCCGGCAACGGACATGGTGCCGGGGTAAGCGATGGTCCCCTCACACCGCCGTTGGTGGATCGTTGAGCCCCGGCACCAAGAAACCCTCGCCGGATCAGCCCTTCTGCCCTGCTCAGTCGTTTGCCCGTCGTTGCGGGCGCTCCGCTCCCTGACGCTCCATGGAACCGGCCATCGCAGACAGCCCGATCCTTCCGATCAGTCTGACCACGACCACAGCACCAAACGTCATCCCCGCCCTGATGGCCGCGTCGACGATATCCAGATCCCCCGAAGCGACGCCGTAGGCGATGAGCCCGATGGCGATCAGACCCAGCATGGCCGCGAGCCGGTTGATCGGATTGCCGCTCATCGGCGCCCCACCATCCGCCGCACGGCGAGCGCAACGTCAGTCGGCTGTGCCCGCACCATCGACGACACGAACCCGTCGACGGTCCCATATCCGAGGGTGGCGCCGAGAGTGAACGCCAAATACAACGCATCCGCGACGGCCGTCTCGCCGACCCAGGAGACCGCTACGGGCTCGCCGATCAACAGATCCTGCCATCGCTCGTCGCCGATAACCAGATGGATGCCCCGGCCGCCCCGCACAAACTCCAACCACTGCCGGTCGGCGGGTGTGTCGTCCACCATCGCACAGAACGAGCCGGCATATGGAGCCATGTCCCCGGACCGGATCAGGGGCAGACCGAGCGGCTCGGCAAGACGCTCGGCGTGCGGCCCGACCACGATGACTTCGCCTTCGGGCAGCGGCCCGCAGTGGGGCGCCACGGTAGCGGCGATGCGGTCGATCCAACCCATGTCGTCATTCCCGTCGAGATCGGTGACCGCGGCGATGATCGGGGCGGGGAGACCGAGCCTGAGCAGAGCCGTGGTGCTCCAAGCGATCCGGCCCATGCCATGGGGAGCGTCGATCGGCTCCGCGGTACGCCACCAACCGGTGTCGCCATCTGCCACCGTCATGTCCTGGTCGGGCGCCGACTCCTGCTCATCAACCGGGGCCGGCTCCGCGTAGTCCTCTCCCGCGGCCTCCGTGACCTCCACGGCGAGCAATGCCGGGAAGACCACAGCCGGCGTCTCGACCTCGGGATCTGTAGGTGCGACCTCGGATTGCCGAGCGTCTTCGGCAGGCTCGGGATCGGTGACTGCCAGCAGCGCCGGGCCCACGACGACGGGCTCCGGGACCTCGTCGGCAAACGGGGGCACGAAATGCACTTCGGGTGCACTGTCCTCGAGCGGCTCGGGGGCAGGCAGGGCGGCAACGCCGCCGTCCTCGTCCGCTACCGCCAGCTCACGCTGTAGCACCGTCCGGAAGTCGGAGTCTTCGGCGTCGGCGCTCTGCGCCATCCGCTCCAACACGTCGGCGATCCCTCCACCCTGAGGCCGGGAAGGCGGGCGAAACTGTGCCGGAGCCGCGGTGCGCCGCCGCCTGGCGGTCAGCTGCACCATCTCCTTGGCAAAGAATCCACCCACTCCACCGCGGTGTACCTTCTGGGCCCGCATGATCTCGGCATCCTCGCCAAACTGGGCAGAGATCTCGGCAAGGGCATCTTCGACGGTCGGGGCTTCGACCGTCACCTGGTCGGGGTTGGCTGATTCAAGCATTTGCTAGCGCTGCTCCTATGACTCCGATTGGTTCGAGTTCGATATCTGGGGGAAGTTCTGGGTAAGCGAGAGCCGGTACGTCGAGTCCCATGCCGCGGAGGCTCTTGGTGAGCGGTCCACGCAGGGCCTGACCGACGACCAGCGCACACGGCTTCTGGGCCCTCGCCGCTGCTCCGGCGAGGTGGTCGACGTCGATACGCACGACGTCGAGCTTGGAGGGGTCCATCACGAGGAATATCTGCCCGTCGACCTCCCGCAAGGACTCGTGCATACCGGCTTCGAGGCTGGGGGCAAGGGTCATCACTGCGAGGTGTCCCTCCGGGGCAATCCTGGCGACGATCGAGCGACCGACCGCCACCCGGGCAGCGGAGGCCAATTGCTCGGCCGACTTCGTCTCGCGGGCACGGTTGGAGATGACCTCGACGATCGGCCCAAGGTCCCGAATCGAGACCCGGTCCTCGAGCAGCTTCCTCAGCACGCCGTGGAGCAGACCGAGCGGGAGGACCTCGGTCGATACCTCGTTGGCCAGGATCGGCTCGTCGTAGCGGAGGCCGTCGACAAGGGCCTGGACGTCCTGCCGGCTCAGCAGCGAGGCGGCATTGGATCTGACCACCTCGGCCAGGTGGGTGACGATGACCGAGGAGCGGTCCACAGCGGTTGCACCGGTAGCGGCTGCGGCCGCTCGGGCCGAATCCGCCACCCAGAATGCCTTGAGCCCGAACACCGGCTCTACCGTCTCCGTTCCGCCCATGGCGCGCAGCTCCTCGCCGTCGCCGAGCGGAAGCGCCAGGATCTGATCTTGCGGTGCGGTCCCCCGCCCTACCTCGGTGCCGCGCAGCACGATGCTGTAGGTCGCAGGCGGGAGCGACACGTCGTCCCGCGTTCGGACGAACGGCATCACAACCCCGAGCTCGAGAGCGATCTGGCGGCGCAGCGACTTGACCCGATCGAGCAGGTCGCCCTTCTTGCCCGGATCTATGAGATCGAGGATGTCATAGGAGAGACGCAGCTCGAGCGGCTCGACTCGCATCTCCCCCATGAGCGCCTCGGGGGCATCGGGGTCGAACGCGACCGAAAGCGTCGCGTCGGCCTCGCTTGGCTCGATAGCGTCGAGAGCTGCCCGCCTGCTGCTGGCGAAGATGAGAATGCCGGCGAAAGCGAAGAACGGGATCTTGGGAAGACCGGGCAACATGCCGAGACCCGCTACCGAGATGCCGGCAAAACGCATGGCTCTGGCGTTGCCAAACAGCTGGCTGCCGATCTCGGAACCGATGTCCTTCTCCGAACCTACCCTGGTCACGAGCAGGCCGGTAGAGATAGAAATCAGCAAAGCGGGAATCTGGCTCACCAGACCGTCACCAACCGAGAGCAACGAGAACGTGCTGACGGCCTCCGAGAAATTCATCCCGAGGACGCCCATCCCGACGGCCAGTCCGCCGAACAGGTTGATGACGACGATAACGATGCTGGCGATAGCATCGCCCTTGACGAACTTGGCGGCACCATCCATCGCCCCGTAGAAGTCTGCCTCGGTGGCGATGCGCTTGCGTTGAGCTCTCGCCTGGGTTTCGTCGATCAGACCCGCACCCAGGTCGGCGTCGATGGCCATCTGCTTGCCGGGCATTGCGTCCAACGTGAACCTCGCCGCCACCTCGGCGACACGGGTGGCACCGTTGGTGATGACAACGAACTGGATGACGATCAGGATCAGGAACACGACCAGACCGACGATCACCGAACTGCCGATCACGAAATTGCCAAAGGTGTCGATGACCTTCCCCGCGTTGCCGTCGAGGAGGATGAGCCTGGTCGAGGAGACATTGAGGGCCAGCCGGGTCAGCGTCGTCACCAGCAAGAGCGACGGGAACACCGAGAAATCGAGGCTGTCCGAGAGAAGGATGACACCGAGCAGCACGAGAACGGAGATCGTGATGTTGGCCGCCAGCATCGTGTCGAGCACCGTGGCCGAGATGGGAATGATCATCATCAGGATCACCCCGATGAGGGTCATGGGAACGACAACCGAGGAGCGCTTCATGCGACCTTCCTCCGGGGCCGGCGCCTATAGGCGACCGCAAGCACGGCGGCCACCGCCTCGAACAGGTTCGCCGGGACGAACCCACCCAGCTTGACCCGCCGGTAGAGCGTCCGCGCCAGGGGCTTGTTCTCGACGAGGGGAACACCGTTACGGCGGGCTTCGGCGCGGATCTTGGCGGCGATTCTGTTGGCGCCCTTGGCTACGATCCGGGGCGACGGCTCATCGGGTTCGTACTTCAGGGCGATGGCCAGCCGGGTCGGGTTGGTGATCACGACATCGGCGTTGGCCACATCGAAGATCATCCGGTTCCGGCTCATCTCCCGGGCACGCTGCCTCCGGGCCGACCGGACCATCGGGTCACCCTCAGACCGCTTGAACTCCTCCCGCATCTCCTGCTTGGTCATCTTCATCTCTTTGTTGTGACGGACGCGGGTGACGGCGTAGTCGGCACCGGCGATGACGACGGCAAGGCCGGCGGCCCGCAGCACGATGGCCCACACCTGGTCTCCGGTAAAAGAGATAGCGTCGATAATGCCCAGCGGCTCGCCGAGACGGTCCATCCAGGCCATCAGGGGCCCCCAGATGAATGCGACCAACAGCCCTACCTTGCCCACAGCCTTGACCAGCTCCCACATGAACACGGATGCCTTGAACCGGTTGAGGCCCTTCTTGAGGGAGAGGTTGGAGAGCTTGGGCTTTGCGGCCTTGGGGGCGATAGTGAACCCGACCTGGGCGACACCACCGGCGATCCCAAAGACCACGGCGGCGACCAGGAACGGGACCAGCCCGACCAGGAGCATCGCCAGGACGTCCCCCTGTAGCTGTGGCTGAATCGTCCCCGTACCGGCTACGGAGAGGATGGAACGAACCCGCTCCGTTATGGCGCCGGCGGCGGGAGGGGCCATGAAACGGATGGCCAGGACGAGCATGATCATCGAGAGCGCAACGCCGACTTCCTGGGACTTGGCGACGCGGCCCTCTTGGCGGGCATCCCGCTTACGTCGCTCTGACGGCTTTTCTGTCTTGTCCTGAGAACGGCTCACGCACGACTCCGGTAGTCGGTTCAGCCATTCCATTGGCAACGAAGCCGATCCTTCGGCCTTGTGACCCTGTCGGCGGGTGCGGAGACGACGTAAGGGGGTTGTGCGACGGGCGACAGACTCGGGACATTGGTCCCTAGCCACCGGCCGGCAGCCGAAGCAGAATGGATTCTCTGCTCGAGTCTGCGCCTCGGCAGCGGAGGGAAGATACCGGCTCACAAAGGAGTAGGCGGATGGCCATTGAGGTTCGCAAGGTCGTGCTCGAGAGCGTCAGCGATGCATCTGGTCTGGCGGCTCTGATCGATGAGGGCGTCTTTGACGCCGACGGGGTGATCGCCGTCGTCGGCAAGACCGAAGGCAACGGCGGCGTGAACGACTTCACCCGCATCCTGGCCGACCAGGCGTTTCGCAAGGTCCTCATGGACAGGGGCACCCGCACCGAGGCGGAGGTGAAGGAGATCCCGATGGTCTGGTCGGGCGGCACCGACGGGATACTCTGCCCGCACGCCACGGTTTTTGCCCGGGTCACTACCGACGAGCCGGCAGGCGACGAGCCCCGGCTTGCCGTCGGGTACGCCATGAGCGACGTGATCCTTCCAGAGGACATCGGCCGCCCGGCGATGGTCGCCAAGGTGGCCGAGGGTGTCCGGAGAGCGATGAAGAAAGCCGGCATCGAAGACCCGGCCGATGTGCACTACGTCCAGACGAAGACCCCTTTGCTGGTGATGGAGACGATCAACGACGCCAAGTCGCGGGGAATGACCGTGTACACCGAGGATCCGCTCGAATCGATGAATGTGTCAAACGGCACCTCGGCACTCGGCATCGCGGTAGCGCTCGGTGAGATCGACATGCCCACCGCCGACCAGATCGGGCACGACCTCAGCCTGTACTCGTCTGTGGCCTCGTGCTCCTCGGGTGTCGAGCTGGATCAGGCACAGACGGTCGTCGTCGGCAACGTGCGCGGTGCCGGAGGTCGCTACCGCATCGGCCACGACGTGATGCGGGATGCCCTCGACTTCGAAGGCGTGTACCGCGCCATTCGGTCCGCCGGTCTCGATCTGCCGGAGCGGGCGAGAGCCGAGGACCTGGACGGCAGGCTGGTCAACGTCTTCGCCAAATGCGAGGCGGACCCGACGTCCCGGTTGCGCGGACGGCGCCAGGTGTCGCTGGACGACTCGGATGTTCACCACCACCGGCACATCAAGGGCGCCGTCGGCGGTGTAATCGGCGCCGCGGTGGATGACGCCGCCGTATTCGTGTCTGTCGCCGCCCTGCACCAGGGCCCGAGCGGCGGAGGGCCGGTAGCGGCCATCGTCGACGTGGGATAGGGATGATCTGTCCCGAGACGGCTGAAGTCGAGCGATCCCCGGTGCCCGTACGGGTGCCGGGGGTAGCGAGCACGGCGATCCACGGTCTTCTCACAGGTATGGGAGCCGAGGCGACGGTGCTCGGCAGCTCCAGCCAGGCGGCGTGGCTACAAGCGGGCAGACGAGTTGTGGTGATCTCGACCGGTGACGGCGCCCGCCTCCCCAACAGCATCCGCCTCGCAGCAAAGTATGGAGACGAGGTGCTGCGGCGGATTGCCTCCGAAACCCGGGTACTGGTCGGGCACGGCATGATCATGGTCGATGGCATCGCCGTTACGGCAACCAGGTGGTGGGACCCCCGTCCCGCACTTCCCACGTTCACCAGCGACACGTTGACAGCTCGCCTCCGGGGTCTTCCTGCCGGAGTTCCCGGCATCGACACGGCGTCGCTGCGGCTGGCTCTCGAAGTGGGCTCAGCGGGAGGGGTCCTGCACTCGGCGCGTTCGCTACTCGGCAGAGGACCGGGCCTCACGCCCGAAGGAGACGACGTCCTGGCCGGTACACTGGCAGCAACCCGATTGCTCGGAGAGGCACTCGGGCGAGAGAACAGCGTCGCCATGATTGCCGGCGTCTCGCCGCCTCTGGCCGAGCTCGCCGCACTACGAACGACCGCGTTCTCGGCGGCGCTCATCGAGATGGCGATGCAGGGCCAGGTGGTCGAGTCTGCGGGAGTGCTGTTGCGGGCGCTCGCCGGTCGCGGCGATGTCGCCGCCGCCCACCTCGGTTTGATCCGACTTGGGCACACATCCGGACCTGCCCTCGCTGCAGGCATCGTCTTGGGAGCACGTTCGCTAGTCAAATAGGCGTCAACGGAGGTTGGTGATGGTTTCTCGAGTGGAGATACACCCCGGGCGGTACCACGACTCGGTTCGCCTGATGCAGGCGAGCAAGACACTCCAGAGTGTGCCGGGTGTAACGGACGCCCTCGTAGCGATGGCGACCGAGCTCAACCTGGCTCTACTCGCCGAGATGGGCTTCGATCTGACGCTCACAGCAGACGCCGGCCCCAACGATCTCGTGCTTGCCGTGAGGGCCGACAACGAGGAGGCGATCGCCGCCGCGAACCATGCCCTCGATGAAACTCTCAGCAGCAGGGCGGCGCCCGACGGAAGCCTCGACGCGCCTTCTCCAAAGAGGATCGGGTCGGCGGCAGATCTGAATGGGGCGAACATCGTGCTGCTGTCGGTGCCGGGCGAACACGCCTTCGTCGAGGCAGCCGAGGCTCTCGACACCGGACGCCACGTGATGATCTTCAGCGACAACGTGCCGCTGGAGCAGGAGCTCGTCCTGAAGAGACGCGGCGTGGAGCGCAAGCTGCTTGTGATGGGACCCGACTGCGGAACCGCCATCGTCCACGGACTCGGCCTGGGCTTCGCCAACGCCGTGCAACCGGGACCGGTCGGGATAGTCGGTGCCTCGGGGACGGGCATCCAACAGGTTTGCTGTCTCCTCGATGATGCGGGGGTCGGGGTCCGCCATGCGCTGGGGACGGGCAGCCACGATCTATCGGAGGAGATCGGCGGGCTCGCCACTCTCCAGGCTCTGGCCGCCCTCGACGCCGACCCGTCAGTTGCGGTCATCGCGGTCATCTCCAAGCCGCCCGCTGCCACCGTTGCCGACAGGGTTCGAGCTGCGGCCGCCGGCTGCTCGAAACCGACCGTCATCATCTTCATGGGCGAAAGCACGCTAGAGGATGGCACCACGAAGATCCTGGATCGACTCGAGAAGCCTCCCGCCACCTACAGCACGTGGCCCACCGACCAGGATGGACATCGCCCCGGTACGGTGCGCGGGTTGTTCTCGGGCGGCACCCTGCGCGACGAAGCCCGTTTTGCGGCGACGCCCGGTCTCGGCGCCATAGGAAAGCACGAGGGCGAGACCGGCCATTGTTTCATCGACTACGGCGACGACGAGTACACGAGAGGGCGGGCGCATCCAATGATCGACCAGACGGTGCGTATCGATCGGCTGCGGGCAGCCACCGCCGATCCGTCGGTCGGGGTGATTCTCATCGACGTGGTCCTCGGCTACGGAGCCAACGCCGATCCGGCGCCTGAACTGGTCCCGGCGATCCAGCAGGCCGTCGCCGCCGGAGCGGCGGTCGTCATCTCCCTCTGCGGCACCGGCCGGGACCCGCAGAATCGGGACCGGCAGGCAGAGATGCTCCAGGCAGCCGGTGCTTCCGTGTTGGTGTGCAACGCCGCGGCGGCCCGCGAGGCAGCCCGGC
>Ga0307417_10000398_pt1 | contig 17915 bp, 19 predicted proteins | sample SalMarWE160210MG_2_FD_202514 | JGI IMG/M metagenome (GOLD analysis project Ga0307417, IMG submission 202514) | Salt marsh sediment microbial communities from the Plum Island Ecosystem LTER, Massachusetts, United States - WE1602-10 | ecosystem: Environmental > Aquatic > Marine > Intertidal zone... | reverse complement strand
GGCCGCCGGAGCTCCGGAGAACCGTCCCCGCCCCGCCGCGGGACCGTTCCTGGGGACAGGCGCCTGCAACGCCCGGGTTTATCGGGGAGAGGCTGTGGCGAGACACGAGACGTCTGGACGCGCCGGCGTCCAGACGGCCGCCGGAGCCTCAGAGCATTCCCCACCACTCACCGATCGTCCACCACCGCTCACCGATTCGGGCGTGACCGGGCCCCGCCCGGGACGTACGTTTCGTGGTGAAGGGAGGTGCACGATGCGCGATCATGAGCGATGGGAGAAGCGACGCGTGACACGCGAGGCGCGGCACGATGGCACCGGCCGGGTGATCCTGGGCTTCGGGTTGCTGGCGGTGGGCGTGGTAGCGGGCCTCGACAAGCTCGGGGTGGCCGACGTCAGCAACCTGCTGTCCTACTGGCCCGTGCTGCTCATCCTGCTCGGCGCCGCACGGCTGGCGGGCTGGCCGGAGGTCCGCAGGACCAGCTGCGGAGTGTTCTGGCTGGTCGTGGGCTCGGCGCTGCTGGTCTCGGTCCAGGGGTGGATCTCGATCGAGCTGTGGGACCTGTGGCCGGTTATCCTGGTAGCGATCGGGGCCAAGATGGTCGTCAGAGCCCTGTACGGCGAGAGGGTCGAAGCCAGCGAGCCGGCAACGCCGGCGGCCGAGGCCTGAGAGGAGGCAGCCCGATGGACAACGTCAGCGAGCCGACCGACATGGGCCGCGGGCGCTGCCACCGCCATGGCCTCAGCACGGCGATCATTGGCATCGGCGTGCTCGCGCTCGGCGTGGTCCTCACGCTCGACAACCTGGGGATCGTCAACGCCGAGCGTTTCGTCGACTACTGGCCGGTGCTCCTGATCCTGCTGGGAGTGTCCCACCTGGTCCGGCCGGGCGCATCTCGCGGCGTCCTTTCGGGGGTGATTTGGATCCTCGTCGGCGCCGGGCTTCTCGCCGACAACCTGGCCCTGATCCCGTTCGAGATCTGGGACCTGTGGCCGCTGCTGCTGGTCGTCATCGGAGCCCACCTGATCCTCAAGCCGCTGCGCCGGCGGGCGGCCGTCACGAGTGAGGCGGCCAACGTCATCGAGGCAACCGCGGTGCTGGGCGGCGTCAAGCGCACGTTGGCGGCCGAGAGCTTCGAGGGCGGCTCCGCGACCGCGATCATGGGCGGCTGTGAGATCGACCTGCGCGGCTGCTCCTCCCAGGGACCGCCGGCCACGATCGACACCTTCGCGTTCTGGGGCGGCGTGGAAATCCGGGTGCCCGAGGACTGGGACGTACAGGCCAAGGGGACCGCGATCCTCGGCGCCTTCGTCGACAAGACACAGCCGTCCGGCCTGCCGGCGCGCAAGGTGCTGGTCATTGGCGGGCTGGCGATCATGGGCGGTGTGGAGGTCTCCAACTGAGATGAATGCTCCTGGGCACGAAACCCCGAGTCGGCCGGACCCGAGGCCGGCAAGGCCCATCCGGAGGTGAGCGGCGGTGCACCCGATCCTCGGTGACCGGCGGGCCCTGCGCCTCTACCTCATGGCTTGGCTGCCGATCGTGGCCCTGCTGGCCGCCCTGCTGCGCCTCGCCGGGTGGCCGGACTGGCCGCGGGCGCTGGCGTTCGCGGTGCCGCTGCTGGCGGCCGACGCCTTCCTCTGTCTGGCCGCCTGGTACCCGTGCCGCGCCTTGCCGCTGGCCGAGGGCGTGCCGCGGGCGCTGATCGCGCACCTCGTCACGGCGGCCCTGGTCGGCTTCGCCATCACCGCCGGCGGTGCCGCTCTCGCGAGGCTGCCCGTTCTCGAATTGAAGAACCGAGCCGGAGCCGGGCTGACGCCGTCGCAGGCCGGCCTGCTGGCGGCGGTGGGTATGCTGCTGTACCTGCTGTCGGTGGCCGTGCACTACCTGTTGGCGGCGGTGGCGAGTGCACGGGAGGCGGAGAAGCGGGCGCTCGAGGCCGAGGTAACGGCGCGCCAGGCCCAGCTCGAAACCCTCAAGGCCCAGGTCAACCCGCACTTCCTGTTCAACAGCCTCAACTCGATCGCGGCACTGGCCGGCAGCGAGCCGGCGACGGCACGCTCGGTTTGTGTGGAGCTGGCCGGGTTCCTGCGCGGCACGCTCGGGGTCGGCGGGCGAGGCTGGCACCCTGTCTCCGAAGAGCTGGAGCTGGCGCGCCGCTACCTCCACGTCGAGCAGGCCCGCCTGGGCGAGCGCCTGCGGGTGGAAGAGGAGATCGACGCGGCTGTCGGCGGCGACTCGATGCCGCCGCTGTTGCTGCTGCCCCTGGTCGAGAACGCGATCAAGCACGGGGTGGCGCAGCGGCTGGACGGCGGTACCGTGCGCCTGATCGCAAAGCGCCGCGGAGATGCCCTGGTGCTCGGGGTCGACAGCCCGCTGGCCGACGACGGTCCGGCGAAGGGAGGACCCGGCGTCGGACTCGCCAACATCCGTCGGCGGCTGCGCGCCGAGCTCGGTGACGGGGCGTCGCTCAGTACCGCGGCGAAGGACGGCGTCTACCGGGCGCGGATCGTGCTCGGACCGCGGGATCGGCATAGTGATCGCTGGGAGGAGCAGTGAGCACTCAGGCCGATCCGACGCCGCTCGAGGTCATCATCGTCGACGACGAGGAGCCGGCGCGCCGCCTGCTGCGCGAGTACCTGAACGAGCTCGGCTCGGTGCGGATCGTGGCCGAGTGCGCCAACGGCTTCGAGGCCGTGCGGGCGGTCCAGGAGCACGACCCCGACGTCCTGCTGCTCGACATCCAGATGCCCAAGCTCGACGGTTTCGAAGTGCTCGAGCTCATCGAGCGCGAGGTCGCGGTGGTTTTCGTCACCGCCTTCGACGAGCATGCGCTGCGTGCCTTCGAGGTCCACGCCGTCGACTACCTGCTCAAGCCGTTCAGCGCCGAGCGCCTGGCGCAGGCGCTGGAGCACGCCCAGGCCCGCGTCGCGGAGGGCTCACCGCCCGCGCCGCAGGAGCTCGCCGATGCCGCCCGCCCTGACTGCGGCCCGCTCGAGCGGCTGCTGGTGCGCGACGGCGCCGAGGTGCACGTCATCCCGACGCGAGACGTCGACTACATCGAGGCCGATGACGACGCGGTTGTCATCCACACCAGCGGGCGCCGCCACCGCAAGCTGCAGCGCCTGGCCGAGCTCGAGGGGCGCCTCGACCCGGAGCGGTTCGTGCGAGTACACCGCAGCTACCTGCTGAACGTCGACCGCCTGCGCAAGCTCGAGCTGTACGCCAAGGACAGCCGCCTCGCGATCCTCGCCGACGGCACCCACATCCCAGTCAGCCGTGCCGGCTACGCGCGGCTGCGGGAGAGGATGTAGGGGAACCCCTGACTACCCGCCCAGTGACGGAGTGACGGATGGGTGCCACGTACACACTTCCACACTTGCGGGGGCGCATCGGCGCCCGGCTTGAAGTATCGAAGTAACTCACCTGGTGCGGCCACCGTCACGCACCGCCCGCCTCCGCGCATGAACGGCCGTTTCAGCTCATGAAGGCCGGCTGTAGCTCATGAGTGGCCGTTGTAGCTCATGAGCGCTTGGGGGCCCCTCTCCGCAACTCCGGCGGCCGTGCGGCCCAAAGCGACCCCTGTCTCACGAATTCCGGCCGTCGCGCGGTCACGACGGGGGATGACCGACCTCAAAGCGACCGGCGGAAATCGTTCGAGTCGTCTCCTTCAATCGTGGGGCCGTTCTCTGATCGCCAAGGGCCGAGGTTACGCGTCGCCTTCGGCGACGAGTAACCCGCGGGAGGGGCAATCGCCCGTGTGGCCTCAGCTGCGATGGAGGCGCCTCGTTGCCTGCCCGGAGCGGGCCGTGAGAGCGATGAACCGGTGGAGATCTTTGCCCGCTCCGAGGCGGGTGACGACGGGCGTCTGCAGAGCAGACGTCCGGGCGCCGAATCCACAGAGCATGTTGGGCTCTCTCGGCCCTAGCATCTGCGATCGGCTATGATTCGGCGAGGATGACTGTGACCGGCCAGAACAAGACGTTCAACCACCTCGGCGAGGTCGCCGGGGGCTCTCCGTACGCAGACCGGGTTTACGGCTACACGGCGGATGGCGAGAGGTTTGCGCACTACGATACCGACGTGGGAGGGACGACCTACACTCTTCGTGACCTCGAGGGGCACGTCCTGAGGGAGTACCTGAGCATCGGTACCACGTGGACCTGGAAGGAGGACTACGTCTGGGGGCCGAACGGACTCTTGGCCACCATCAGCCCGACGGAGGGGACGAAGCACTACACGCTGGACCACCTGGGCAGCCCGCGCCTGGTGTGCGACCGTTGCGCGGACATGAAGGCGCAGCACAACTACTTCCCCTTCGGGGAGGAAGCGGCCAACCAATACCAGGACACCGAGCAGATGAAGTTCACGGGTCACGAGCGCGACCTCGGCCTGACCAACCAGACCACCGATGACCTCGACTACATGCACGCCCGGCACTTCAACATGCATATCGGGAGGTTCCTGAGTGTGGATAGGGTTGGCGGGGATGTCGGCTCGAGTCAGAGCTGGGATGCCTACAGCTACGTCAAAAACCAGCCCATGGCTGGAGTGGACTCTACTGGGAAGATCGGCCCTGGGCCCTCGTACGGCGATATGCTCACAGTCTGGGCCTTGAAGGACATGCGACCACAGGACCGACTCAGGTTGTACCTGCAGATTCAGAGGACGCGCCAGCGCTTCACGGGCTACGGACTGCAGCTGATGGGTGCAACGGCGATTGTCATAGGGGCGCCGGAAGTCTTGGCCCCGCGCCTTGCCTCGCTTGGTCTTAAGGTGTCCGAGGCAGGTCTGCGGACGCAGGCGATCGTTGGAGGAATGGCCGGCTTCTTCTCTGCACGTGGCTGGAGGCGGCCGACAGCTGCCCTTGCGGGTGTCTCGCTGGGGCTAATTCCTTTCTCGAGTACCAGTCCGGTGGCGAACGCTGCCGCCGGTTTCCTCGGCAACAGCTCGGGTCAGCTTCTCTCTCCGTCTCCAGGGGGCTTTAGTCTTAACCTGGCCGGCCAGGCTGCTGCAGCAGGTGCCTTCGGAACCGTACTTTCAGGGTTCCTGGCGGTCGGAATGCCACCGGATCTTCATTCCACGGTCTTGCCGGGGCTGAACGCGGGGATTCAAGCTGCGTTCCAGCATCTGGTGAATACGTCATGGGGAGAAGAACATGGAGTAGATGACGCTACCGCAGCCTCAACAGTCGTTAGGTGTGGGGGCTCCTACGGATTCTTGAACGACTGCCCACAATGAGACTCGTGATAGGTCCGTTGTTAGACGAAGGTAGCCGCTTGAACCCGGGAAGGCGGAAGGGCATAACAAGATTCAGCATCCCTATCAGGTGAGGCTAGCTGAATGGGAGATAGACTTGAGCGAAAAGTCGGTTCTTGGTAGTGAGACGTCGTCCACAGAGGCGGTTGAAGTCTGGAAGACTAAGGTCGTGCTCCGGCGGCTCCCGGCTGTTCTTGTCGGCATCGGCATAGGGATGATTGCGTATTTCACTTGGAGACCGGGGGGTGGCTGGGGCCAATATGCTGCAGTCGTACTGGTTGCTTTCTTGATAGGAGAATCGCTCGTTATGGCGTACCTGGAACGCAACGACCCCGCTCTGGTAGCCCTATCAGCCGATGCATTCCAGTTCCGTTGGGTCTCGGGGCGGTCGCTGGAGGTGGGTGTCGATCGGATAGGCTGTGTAAGGCGTCATGAGAGTTCCTACTTCAACCTGCGCCGTGCCTACCCGATATGGTATGAGATAGAGTTCAAGGGCATATCATCGAGGGTTATCGTGGCTGGCTTCAACCTGACTCCGGAGGCAGAGAAGTGCCTCTTGACCCACGTTACGTGAGGTGTTGCTTCGGTGGCAGTCATCCAGATTGGATGGGTGCCACCCATCAGAAGGCGTTTGTCAAGGCGACGCAGCTCCACTGGGTCGCAGGCCGTGAGGCCTCGGCGCTCTACTACCAACCGGGCTTCTCCTCTCGTCGTCATCTGATCGCCCATGCAGCCTGGTCTTCGCTTCGTGGTATCGGTCAGGGCCCGCACCAGCCACCCATCAGGATCACATTAGTGCCAGGCTTTAGGAAGTTGGGAAGTTCTGTTACACTTTGCGTATGGCAAGGCGAGCGAGGGTCGTCATCGAGGGTGGGGTGTACCACGTGTACAACCGAGTGGGGAGTGGTGAGCGGGTCTTCGATGATCCCGAGGAGGCAGCCCGCTTCGTTGACCTGATGCGAGAGGTCAAGGAGCGGGACGGGTGGACGGTGTTAGCGTGGTGCCTGATGGCGAACCACTACCACCTAGCGGTCCGCACGTCGGTAGTGCCGCTGTCACATGGGATGCACCGCCTCCAGTGTACGTTCAGTCGGGGCTTCAACCGGCGCCACGGTCGCACCGGGAGCCTGTGGCAGAGCCGGTACCAGGCGAAGCTTGTGGACGAGGAGAGGTATCTCGCACAGGTTGTAGTCTACGTGCACCTGAACCCGGTGCGCGCAGGGGTTGTGGAGGACCCCGCCGATCACGAGCTCGGTGGTCATTGGGAGATCGTGAAGCGGGTGAAGACGCCGCTTGTGGACGTTCATGACACGCTGTTGTGTTTCGGGGAAACCGCAAGATCGGCACGCCGATCGTACCTGTCTGCGATGCGGGCGGGATGCGACTCGACGGGTGATGGCATAGCAGAAGTGAAGTCGCTCCGTCCGCTGTCGTGGCACGATGAGGAGCTCGAGCCGAAGCCGGGTCAGGAGCACGTCGATGTCCTTGGACGCAGCACCGGGTTTGAACGGCCGGTGATGCCGGCCGCCGAGTTCGTCGAGCAGGTGTGTCGGCTGCTGGGGACGGAGCCCGAGAGGCTCGCGAGCCGGGCTCGCGATAGCGCGACGGCGGAGATGAGGAGGGTGGTGGCAACGCTCGGGGTAGAGCGATGGGGACAGAAGGGGCGGGACATCGCGGGAGTGCTCAACAAGAACCCTGATGTGGTGAGCTGGTGGGTGGGGCAGGGGGCGCGACGCCGCGTCGAGGATCGAGAGTACGCTCAGAGGTTGGATGACCTTGACCGAGCGTTGGCGGAGGGAGCAAGGACTGTTGGGCAGATCACGGGGAAGAAGGACGTCGGAGATGAGCTGTGACACTACCTGGCGACCCGGGAGAACAACTTCCCAACTTTCTAAAGCCTGGCACCGATGTCAACAGGAACCAACGGAAAGCTGCAGATAGGATGGAGGCGAGGGCAGCCCACCTGGAGAAGAAAGCCGCCAAGCGTGAAAAGAAGGGGAAGGACGGCAGCTTGTTGAGGCTAGAGGCCAAGAAGATTCGTGAAGGGGTCAAAGCTCTACGTAGTAATGGCTCCGATGGGTATCTCGCATTCGGGATACACACACTCGACGTCGCAATGATGAAGAAGGGGACGGCAAACATCACTGCGCAGGACCTCGAGAACGCAAGCCAGATCGCGGCGTTTGTGCCATGGCGAGGCGACTCTAGTGTCTGGGTCAATTTGGATCACCCAATGTGGTCGAACTCTCACGGTGCTCGCCGCACCGTTGGGCATGAGTCGCTCCACGGCGCTGGTTTGGACGATGAACCACAGGACCGCCCCAAAGCCTACAAACGGGGAAGTCCAGCACAGCAGAAGCGCTTTTACCAACTGAAGGGTACCGATTATGAGTACATCACCCCTGAGCTCATCATGGACCACATCTACCGATGAGACTCCCCAAGACCCTGATTCTGCTGTTCCTAGTCGGGTGCACAACGACTGGTGGATCCATCATCCCAATCAAGTATCAGTTCACAGACCTCCCCGCTGAGCAACGGATCGAGTTGAGATGGAGGAACGACACCAGCGAGACGTTGTGTCTGCTTCCTGAGGCTTGGCCGGACTCGGCAGGTATTGTATATGGTGCGCATGAGAGTGTCTTCTTAGTTATTGATGGGCAACGCTTTCCAATGGTCGAGTCCATGCTTTGGGAATGCACATCGGCCTTCGGGTGCTCAGTTCACGTGGCCCCAGGTGAGAAGGTCACAGCTACGATCCCCTACAAGAACTTCAATCTCCCCAAAGAGCTGATGGACCATCCCAAGACTCTGGAGTTTTCCACCTTCGCTGAGGCTTGTCCTCCTCAAGAACCGCACTTCCTAAAGCCAGGCACCGATGGGGACCCAGATGGGAAGAGCCCGTCGGCGGGTGCGCTGCTTATGCCTTGGTTCTTCGGAGGCGGCAGCGAAATGGCTGCAGCAAGTGCGGGGGGGGGCACTTGCAGCCACGCCAGGTCTCGCGATAGGAGCGGCGGCGGGTGTGGGCTACGTGGGCGGCACCTTGATTAACCAGATTCCCACCGGAGGCGGCCAGACTGTTGGCGATAGGATCAGCAATGCACTAGCGAATGTGCTGTTCTCTGGGTCGGCGAATGACACCCGAGCGTTCATAGATGCTAAGGTGACTACGGTACTTGAGCACATCTCGAGGTATGCACCGCCGGACCCGAATGACCCGGACGATAAGAGCAGGAAGAAGAACATCGCTAAACGGATGAAGAAGCACTTGGAAGCAGCCAGGAATAGGCTGAAGAGGCTGAGGGGGAACACGAAGGAACAGTACGCTGAGCTCATTCGGCGGACGGAGGAACTCCTGGACCGGTGGATTGCGGGGGACTAGTGTGATGAGCTGCGACCAATCATTGGATGAGAAGCAGAGGCTGGCGGCGCTTGAGGACATATTGGTTAGGACGTTTGGGGTAGGGGCATTTCCTCTGGAGATGGTTGGAGACCTAGATGACCTTGGCTTTGCAGTTCGAAAGGCTCTTGCCTTGTTGGAGTATCTTCTCGACACCGAGCAGCGCCGCACTGCGGGAGCCTTTCTGACTGAGTTCAAGAAGTTGGAGTTCATTCTCCGCGAGGAAATTCCCCCGGTGTTGCGAGACCTTGATGTGGCGGTGCGGTCAATTGGCACCTCTGAATGACCGATGGATGGATGGGTGCCACCCATCAGAAGGCGTTTGTCAAGACGACACAGCTCCACTGGGTCGCAGGCCGTGAGGCTGTCCTCCGCAAAGATGGGTGCCACGTACACACTTCCACACTTGCGGGGGCGCATCGGCGCCCGGCTTGAAGTATCGAGATGATTCACCTAGTGCGGCCACCGTCACGCACCGCCCGCCTCCGCGCATGAACGGCCGTTCTAGCGCATGAAGGCCGGCTGGAGCTCATGAGTGGCCGTTGCAGCTCATGGGCGCCAGACAGTGAGGCTCTGGCGGGGGTGGGGGAGCGGTTCTTTGCAGCTCCGGCGGCCGTCCGGTCGCAGGAGCGCCCGGCCGCCTCGCGTTTCCGGCGGTCGCAAGGTCACGAGATGAGATCGGCGTCCTCATGGCGACCGCCGGAAGCCGCTCGGGCCGCCTCGTTCAATCCTGGAGCCGTTCTCTGTACGCCAAGGGCCGTGGGAGCCCGGCATTCTCTGCAGAACCGGCGCCCGGACGTCTGCTCTGCAGCCGCCCGTCGTCGCCCGCCTCGGAGCGGGCAATGCACTCCTCTGCACCCACGCCTTCGCGGCCCGCTCCGGGCAGGCAACGAGGCGCCTCCCTCGTAGCTGCAGCCACACGGGCGGCCGCCCTTCCCGTGCATTGCCAAGCTCGAGGTTTCCTCCCAGCATGCCGTTAGGGATACGGATCTCCAGGAAACCTCGAAGCATGGCACGTGCCGCCGCCCGCAGCCTTCTCCGTAGCCCTCGCGCTCACGTCTTGCAACCGCCCCGGAGAACCTCCGGCGCAACGCCGACCAGCTGCTCCCTCCCGCTCGGGCGTTTCCCTTTTCCCGTTTTCCGTTTGCCCTTCTGGAACCTATGCTCGGCTCGGGAGGGAGAGGGATACCGTCTTTGCCGTGAGCACCATTGCGAGAGGGAGGACGAGGTAGAGAAACCTGTTGTTCTCCCCGAGCTCACACAGATTGCCGACGGCGTACACCCAGGCGATCATGCCCAGCATGAACAGCACGGTGACCGCTGAGGGATCTCGCCAGCCATACCTCCGGATCCGTGACAGTGCCCACCAGAGGGAGCGACAGATCACGATCGGCAGGAGGACCACGAGTGACCAGGACACAGACCTTGGAGAGAGCGTGCCACCAAACCGTTCCAGCTGCCCGTAAACGAGAAGCCTGAACCAGCGGTCGACCGGTTCAATTCGAACAAGGTTGGCACCGAGCCACTCGCTGTCGCTCGGGCTTCTGAAGAACAGCACCTGTGAAGCCCAGACCGCCTTGCAGTAGGGTGTCGGGTTTTTCTGCAACAACCAGAAGAAGGCATCGAGGTAACGACCCGAGATGGGGATGTAGCTTCTGTAGTTGAAGTTCGGCAGTCCGTTTTCCTTGAAAGGGTCGTCGAGAGCGCGGTATCCGCTGGGTTTTGGTCTCGGAATCATCCCGTTGTAGTCCGTTATCGGTGAGAAGGGACGAATCCTGAGAATGGCAGCACGAGGCGAGTCCTTGGCAAGCTCGTGAAGCTCGCCCTCGGGGATGATCCTTCCGACCATTTGCGCCAAGCTCATGCCGAGCCAGCTACTCCCACTCGGAACTCCGAAGAGCACATATCCTCGGAGGAACCAAGCTCCAGCTATGAGAAGAGGGAGAGCTGCCGCCAGGAGGACCCGCCTTCGAAACCCGGCTCCAATACAGACCAGAGCAAGCGCCAGCAGAAGGAGGATGATGGGATGGTACAAGCTTCGGGTGAGGGTAGCCGCGGCCATCAATGAAAAGAACAAAGCTCCATCAACTAAGTGCTCTTGACCTACAAACCGGTAAAGGAACAGAGCGGCCAGGGCAACCATGACCGTCGCCAGGTGGGTGTAGAAGAAGAAGTTCTCATAGAGCACGACTGCTGGTGACAGAACGAAGAGGAGTGTGGCCGTGACTCTGATCGCCCGGCTGATTCCGAGGCGCACCTGCAGCACGAGGAGCGCAACTGACATGGCCAGACTTCCGAGAAGAAAGAGCGCGTGGAAGAGGTGGTTTCCCAGCGTTTGAGGGAGCTTCAGAAACAGCCCTGCCAGAAGGTTCATCAACGGCGGTTGGGAGTGCAGTGCCCAAACAGAGCGGATGAGGTCATGATGCAGAAGATCCTGGTCGAGGAATTGCCAGAAAGTACCGATGACACTCGTGTTGAATCGGACACCAAGTAGGCTATAGCCTATTCTTGTTGCCACAACCAAAGAGAGCACGAGCACAATCTCATTTGTACTGACTTTGGGAGACTTGGTGCCGTTTGCCGTGTCTTCTTGGGCCTGCGTAGGCTCGTCCGAGTTGGGGCGACTTCGTCTCCTCATAGACCTTCCTGCATCGACTCACTCCAGCTCGAGCTCGCATCACAGCATACTCCAGTCGACATGCCCCAAGGTGGCTGGTCCGCCTCATCAGCTGGAGCCGGCCTTCATAAGCTGTAACGGCCACTGACGGTGAGTCTCGTTCAGCCGGCCGCTGGCAGCTGAGTTGCCGGCGGCGGGTCGGTATGCACTCGGATCTGTCGCAGGAACAGGACCAGCAGGACCAGATCCAGGAGCACGACGGCCGCGCCGCGAACGAGGATGACCCACGGCGTACATTGAATCAGCACATCCAGCCGGTGGGCCCAGGTGAGGCCGAGGGCGGTTGCCGTGAGAACCAGCAGCGTCCCGAACCTGCGTGACCGGATGGCCTTGCTGGCGAGCCAGACGATACCGGGGAACTGGAGAATCTGGTAGTGGTACCAGACGATTGGGCAGCCGGCCAGGGCCGAGGTGATGATGGCGCCGATCAAAGCGGGTGCGGGCGGCTCCCTGTGGCGGGATGCGGCCGCAATGAGCCCGAGGCAGAGCGCTAGCGTCACCGCCCCGCTGGCGGCGGAAAGCGCGGCCCGCTCCCTGGGCAGGTGAAGCTGACGTGGATCGTTGCCGTTCTTCCAGTCCGGCGGCATGGCGCCGTCGTCTGCGGGCGGATCGGCCAGTCGCAGGACGGTCGCCGGGAGCGAGAGGTTGAGGAACGCCGGCGTGCCCATCCAGAAGCTGCCGCTCTGAGGGGCGACGGGACCCGGTGTCGCGACAGCGATCAGACCGAGGGGAAGCAGCACCAGCGCAGTAGCGGTGGCAACTGCGCCGGCCAACTGCTTCCACCGGCCCCTGATTAGGTCGCCGAACATCAGTATGGCCGGCCACAGCTTGAGGGCGGCGGCACCTCCGAAACACAGCGCCCTCAGCCGGGGCACAGCGATGGCGAGCACGACCAGCAGCAGAAGCAGGGGGCCGACCTGGCCCAGGACGAGGTTCTCGGCCACGGTGCCACACAAGGACCAGGTCAAAACCACGCTCATCGTGGCTATCTGATCTTGCCCAGTGTTCCGCCACAGGAGCCAGGCGGCCGCCGCGAGAAACAGGTGGCTGAGGCAGAACCAGAGCAGGCGAGCTGTCACGTACGGTAGTAACGCAAGAGGCAGCATGAGGAAGACGACAAGGGGCGGATAGTCGAAGATATACCTGGCGTAGGGTGACGCACCGTGGAGGAGAGCCTGCGCAGCAAGGTAGTAGTGCGAGAAGTCGCTCGGCGCCGCAGTGACATACCCGAGCGCGAGGAAGAAGTTGCGGTACAGGTACCAGCCAAGGCCGGCGACCAGGAGCGCGGCGAGCCAGGCGCTCTTCTGCGGTGTCCTCTCCATGCCGGTCATACTACTTGAGATCCTGGACAGTGAAGCGGGCCGTAACCCAAGCAGCCTGAGTTACAGTGGTTCCCATGAAGCGGGCCAGTGTCGAGGCGGTTGTCCACGCCCTGAACCAGGCTGCGGTCAGGTACCTGGTTGCGGGCGGGCTCGCTGTGGTGGCACACGGCCACCTGCGGTTCACGGCCGATCTCGACCTCATCTTGGACCTGGAGGAGCGGAACCTTCGCCGCGCGCTGGAGGCTCTCGCCCGGCTCGGCTACCGCCCAAGGGCGCCCGTTGCTCTCCTGGATTTTGCCGATGCCGAAAAGCGAGGAAGTTGGATACGGGACAAGGGGTTGGCCGTGTTCTCCCTGTACAGCGACCTTCACCCCGCCACCGAGATCGACCTCTTCGTCAGTGACCCTCTCGGGTTCGAGGACGCGTTTGCGCGTGCCCTGAGGCTGGAAGTCGCTCCGGGGGTCGAAGCGACCTTCGTCGGGCTCGACGACCTGATTCGGCTCAAGACGGCCGCCGGCCGGCCGCAGGACCTGCTGGACATCGAGCGGCTGCAGCAGCTGCGGGGGGACCTCGAGCATGAGTGACGACAGGGGATCCAAGCCTCGGCCGACCCAGCAGGACTGGCGGAGGTTGGAGGCTGCCCAGCGACGCCGTCTGGCGCGGCTGCCTCTGGCCGACAAGCTCGCCTGGCTCGAGGAGGCCCAGCAGCTGGTCGAGCACCTCAACTCGCCGAGGAAACGACGCGGCTGAGTTCTGCCGGCCTTGGCCAGCCGGGGGAACTTGATACACCAAGTCATACACACAATATGGTGTATGCTGGCGGATGGAGGCAGGTATGCGGACCAACATCGTGCTCGATGACGATCTGGTGGCGGAGGCGCAGAGGCTGACCGGCATCAACACCAAGAAGGAGCTTGTCAACGAGGCGCTGCGGACGCTGATCCGTGTGCGCAAGCGAAGGAGCCTGCTCGACCTCGAGGGCAAGATCTCTTTCGCGCCGGGGTATGACTACCGCCGCCTGCGTGAGGACCAGGCGTGATCGTCGTCGACACCTCGGTGCTCGTGGACTTCTTCAGGGGGACCGGGTCCGCGGCGGCGGACCGGATGCATCACCTCGAGGAAGAGGACGTGCCGTTCGCGATCCCGGCGATCTGCTGCCAGGAGCTGCTGCAAGGGGCGCGGGACGAACGCGAGTGGCGCCTGTTGCGGGACTACCTGGAGACCCAGATGATCCTGTCGCCCGTCGAGGCATGGGCAACGCACGCCGCAGCGGCGAGGATCTTCTTCGACTGCCGCCGGCGGGGCATCACGATTCGGAGCACCATTGACTGCCTCATCGCCCAGATGGTGCTCGAGAACAACGGCGTTCTCCTGCACCAGGATGAGGACTTCGAGAGAATCCGGGCGGTGCGCCCATTGCGCACGCTCGGGGAGTAAGCGGGGCGCCGCCGACGGATCAACCGGGGCACACGTCTGCTCGTAGCCGTCGGAGGCCGTCACCTCTCGGCTTACCTCAACGGAATCCACGCCGCGGATTCCACGTTCGAAGCTGTCGAGGGGAGGACGGGGCGATGGCAGATCCGGTTTCGCGATCCGGCGAGAGCTACGGCAACCAGGCAATCGTGGAGCTCATCACCGAGCTGTACGCGCGCGAGGATGAGGCGATGGCGCGGGCGCTGGCGGAGCTCGAACGGCCGGAGATCCCGAGCATCCAGGTGTCGCCGCGCGACGGCGCGATCCTGGCGTTGCTGCTGCGGATGGTGAGCGCTCGCCGGGTGGTGGAGATCGGCACGTTGACCGGCTACTCGGCGTTGTGGCTGCTGCGCGGAATGCCGGCCGACGGCCACCTGTGGACGCTCGAGGCCGATCCGGCTCACGCCGAGGCGGCCCGCCGGGTGTTCAAGGCAGCGGGGGTCTCGGGGCGCGTCACGTTGCTCGAGGGCCCGGCTCGCACCGCGCTGCCCGGGCTCGCCGAGGAGGGCCCGTTCGGCGCGGTGTTCATCGACGCCGACAAGGAGGGCTACGCGGCGTACGGTCGCTGGGCCTTGGACAACCTCCGCTCCGGCGGGGTGGTGATCGCCGACAACGCGTACGTGTTCGGCTACCTGGCGGGGCGCGAGCCGGACGGACGGGCCGGGCGCGAGGCGATAGAATCCGTGCGGCGTTTCCACGAGATGCTGGCCGCCGAGTGCGCGGCGGCGATGACCCTGCCGACCCCCGACGGCCTCGCCGTCGGCATCAAGGCGTAGCGTCGCAGTAGACCGCGAACGGATGACCCAGGCTACCCGGTATTCTGCAGGCCGCGGGCGATGCCGCGCACGGTGACCGCGAGGGCGTCCTCGAGCTCGCGGTCGGTGCGGCCGCCCTCGCGCCAGCGCCGCAGGAGGTCGACCTGGACCAGGCTCATCGGGTCCACGTACGGGTTGCGCAGGCGGATAGCTCGCTGGAGCGTCGGCTCGCGGTCGAGCAGCTCTTCGGATCCCGTGAGGGTCAGTACCTGCGAGCGAGTGCGCTCGAACTCTGTCTTGATCAAGGGAAAGACCCGCTCGGCGGCGGGCCCGGCGAGCTCGGCGTAGCGCTCGGCGATCCCCAGGTCGGCCTTGGCGAGGACCATCTCGACGTCGCCGAGCAGGACCCGGAAGAACGGCCATTGCCGGGCCATGTCGGCCAAACGCTCGACGCCGAAGAGCCCGCACGCGTGCTCGAGCCCGGTCCCGACCCCGTACCAGCCCGGGAGCAGGTGACGGCTCTGGGTCCAAGCGAACACCCACGGGATTGCGCGCAGGTTCTCGAGGCCGGTTCCCGAGCGCCGGGACGGAGGGCGGGAGGCGATCTTGAGACGCTCGATGACGTCGATCGGGGTCGCGGCACGGAAGTAGGGGATGAAGTCGGGGTGGTCGTAGACGAGCGCCCGGAACGCCCGGCGGCCGGCCTCGGCGGCGACGGTCATGGCCTCGGTCCACTCCGGCCGGGGCGCGGGCAGCGTCTCGGGGCGAGCGTGCACTTCGAGGACGGCGCCGAGGGTCAGCCCGAGGGTGCGTCCGGCGATGCCTCGCAGGCCGTACTTGGCGTGGATGATCTCGCCCTGCTCGGTGACCCTGAGCCTCCCGCGGACCGCCCCGGGGGGCTCGGCGAGGATCGCCTCGCGCGGCTTGCTGCCGCCGCGGCTGACGGTGCCGCCGCGGCCGTGGAAGATGGTCAGGGCCACATCGGCGTCGTCGGCGGCCGCCACCAGCTCCTCCTGGGCGCGGTAGAGCGCCCAGCGCGAGGCCAGGAGACCGTCGTTCTTGCCCGAGTCGGAGTAGCCGATCATGACCATCTGGGAGTCGCCGCGGTGACGCACGTGATCGCGGTAGGTGGGGTTGCCGAGCAGGGCCGCCATCGTGGCGCGGGCCGAGCCGAGGTCGTCGACGGTCTCGAACAGCGGCACGACGTCGAGGGGCACGCCGCTCTCCGGGTCGGCGAGGCCGGCGCAGCGCGCCAGGTAGAGCACCGCCAGCGCGTCGTCGGGACCTCGGGTCATCGAGACCACGAACGGGCCCATGGCCTGCGGGCCGAACCGGCTCAGGCCGTCAGCCACCGCTCTCATGACCTCGAGCGCGCGCTCGACTTCGGCGTCGCCGGCCTCGCGCACGAGCGCGACACCGGCTGCCAGCGCCTCACCGAGCAGCCGTGTCCGGTCGGCCACGGATCGTGAGTCGAAGTCGTGGTCGTCGAGGAGCCTCCCGACGACACGGCGGTGAACCAGCGCATCCTGGCGAACGTCCAGGGTTGCGAGGTGGAAGCCGAAGGTGGCGACCCGCCGCTGCAGGCGCTCGATGAGCGTCAGGCCGGCATGCCGCCCGTGGTTGGTGCGCAGGCTGTCGGCGATGAGCTGGAGATCGTCGGCCAGCTCGTGTGGCCCACCGTAGCTCCCTGCGGCGTCGCTCTGTGTTGCTTCGAGGCGCGCCGACATCAGACGCAGCAGCAGCCGGTACGGCATCGAGCGCAGGTGATCGGTGACGGTCGCGGCCGCTCCCGGCAGCAGCTCGGCGTAGGATCGGCACCGCTCTTCGACGCCGGCGTTGACCGGGATCCTCGACGGCGACTGGCTGAGGTGGTCGGCGAGGGCGGCCAGCTCCCGCAGGTAGAGGCCGAGGATCAGCCGCCGCTGTCCCCGCAGAGTCTGGCGGATGGTGTCGGGGCCGACGTTCGGGTTGCCGTCCATGTCGCCCCCGACCCAGGAGCCGAAGCGCAGGATCGGGCACGGGAGGTCGGCGCCCGCTCCCTCGCCGTAGGCGTCCTCCAGCGCCGCGGTCAGGCCCTCGTAGAGCGCCGGCACGACGCGGTAGACGACGTCGGTGAGGAAGAACAACACGTGTTCGACCTCGTCGGCCACGGTCGGCCGCACGGGGGGGCGCTCGGCCGTCTGCCACATCAGGGCGATCTCCTGGCGCAGGCGGGCGCGGTTGGTTGCCGCCTCGGGCGGGGTCATCGCCGGCTGCTCGATGCGATCCACCAGCAGGCGGGCGAGTCGCTGTTCCTTGCCGAGCACGGTGCGCCGCGTGGCCTCGGTGGGGTGGGCGGTGAGCACCGGCTCGATGCGAACCCCCTCCAGCGCCGCCCGCACCCGTTCGAGCGGGACGCCGGCGGCGGCGAGGTCACGCAGCACGGCCAGCAGGCTGCCCGGCTGGGCCGTATCGGGGTCGCGCAGGTAGTCGCGGCGGCGGCGGATCCGATGCACCCGCTCGGCCATGTTGACGACCGCGAAGTAGGCGGAGAAGGCGCGGACCACCTCGGCGGCGTCGACCGGCGAGAGGCCGTGAAGGACGCCCGCCAGCTCCGCCGCGGCCTCGGGGTCGCCGGCACGGCGGCGCCGCGACGCCAGCCGGGCCGCCTCCTCGCGTTCGAACAGCTCCCGGCCGCCCTGCTCGATGAGCACCTCGCCGAGCAGCTGGCCCAGGAACCCGACGTCGCGGCGCAGGGGCTCGTCCTTCTCGGCAAACTCGACGGCACGCTCGGGCTCATCCATGGCTCGACCTCCCGGTCTGCTCCGAGTGAGACAACCTCATCCGGGTCCCTGTTCATTCGTATCACGGCCGGGCCAGGTGTGTTAGGATCGAGCTGGTTCGTCTTGGGGGCAGCCATGAAGAGACACAATTTCATCGTTTTCGTCGCAACGCTGTGGGTGGCCCTGGGAACCGCGGCGGCCGGCGCCCAGAGCCCTCCGAGGACGCGGGCCGGCCAGGCGGGAATGCACGCCTCAGCGCGTAGGGCGGC
>Ga0307417_10000397_pt1 | contig 17989 bp, 11 predicted proteins | sample SalMarWE160210MG_2_FD_202514 | JGI IMG/M metagenome (GOLD analysis project Ga0307417, IMG submission 202514) | Salt marsh sediment microbial communities from the Plum Island Ecosystem LTER, Massachusetts, United States - WE1602-10 | ecosystem: Environmental > Aquatic > Marine > Intertidal zone... | reverse complement strand
CCCGGCGCGATCGACGGCGCACAGCAGTCGCCCGTCCGGAAGCGGCACGGGGTCGATCGCGGCGGGCGCAGCAGAGAGCGGCCGCCGCGCTGCGAACCCGCCCGGGTACTCGACGATCTCGAGCCGGCCCGGCGCACCGTCGAGCGACGCGTTCGCCGCCGACACGCCGATCAGCGTGCCGTCCGCGAGCACGCGCGGCGCGTAGGCCATCTGGCCGCGACGATTGCGCGGATCGCCGCCCGCGAGCTTGATCCCATCGCCGTCGGTGGCGATCGAGACCGCGTGCCAGAGGTCAACCGTGTCGGCGGGTACCGCGTTCGCGAAGTCGGTCGTCACGCCGCTCGGCCCGTTGCTCGGCCGATAGCGGTTGAACCACCAGCGCGTGTAGACGATGCGCCCGTTGCGTGGATCGATCGAGGGAGCCTCCGCGCCGTTGCGCTCGGTCGTCAGCCGGCGCAGATCGGTGCCGTCGTCGCGGATCACGAACAGGTTGCTCACCGGGTAGCGGCCCTGCTGCGACACCTGGGGGAAGCGCGTGCTCGCGAAGCACACGCGGCCATCGGGGAGCCAGCACGGATCGAAGTCGTCGACGCGCCACGGATAGCGCGGCTGCTCGGTCGCGTAGTGGCCGGGCGTGACGGGTTCGCCCACGGTTATCGGGCTGTCGTCGCGCGTGAGCGGGCGCAGGCCGCTGCCGTCAGCGCCCACGATCCAGATGCGCCACGCGCTGTCGGGAGCCACCGTGGCGGCGAACGCGACGCGCGTGCCGTCCCACGAGACGCTCGGATCGCTCACGTCGTGAAACGCACCGTCCGCGAGCAGCGGGTGCACGCGACCGCTGCGCTCGCGCACCAGCAGCGCGCCACCCGGGGCGAGCGTGCGTCCCGACGGGCCGATGCCGGCGACCAGGCCACCGTGGACGGGCGCGCGCGAAACGAACACGAGCCGTGGCAGACGGCGATCCCAGATCGAGCCGAAGCCGCTCGCGCCGCAGAGGACCGCCACGAGCAAGAGCGCCAGACCGGCTGCGCGGGGCATGTCAGCGAATCAGCGGGATCATGAAGCTTCGATCCCTGCCGGCGGCGACGTAACGCGCGTAGTAGATGCCCGCGGGGACATCCTCTCCGGCGTCGTCGATGCCGAGCCACAGGACGTCGTGACGCGTCGCGCTCTGGACGCCGTCGGGCACGAGCGTGCGCACCAACGCGCCACGGCTGTCGTAGATCTTGAGCGACAAGCGCACGGGCTCGCTGAGCGTGTACGAGAGGTTCACAGCACCGCGCGCGGGAATCGGAAACGGGCGCGCGAACTCGATGCCGCTACGCGGCAGGGTGTCGACGGGCAGCGTGTCGGGCCCGCTCATCGCGACGATCTTCCGGATCTGCCCGCTCGTGCCCTGGAAGTTGAGCGACTGCCGCACGTACCAGAGCGAACCGGCCGGCCCCACCGACCAGTCGCTCACCGCCTGAAATCCGCTCCCCCAGTTGATGGAAGACGCCTGCCCGGGCACCGGATCGGCGATGCGCCAGCCACCGCTGCCGTCGGGCGTCAGCCGCCGCAGGAAACCGAAGTAGTAGTCGTTGAAGAACACGTCGCCTTCGTAGTTCGCCGGGAATCCCGTCGCGGAGCCGGAAGGGCGCCGGTACGCGCCGCCACAGATCACGGCGGCCGTGCCACCTGAGCGGTCGTAGTCGTAGATTGGATCGACCGCGCCAGGCGCGGGGCAGGTCGGCGTGTTGCTGAGCGTGCCTTCCCAGCGCGGCCAGCCGAAGTTGATTCCACCCATCGCCGCGCGATCGATCTCTTCGCGCTTGTCTTCGCCCACGTCGCCGATCCAGAGCGCATTGTCCATCGGGTCGATCTGAAATCGGAACGGATTGCGCAGGCCGTAGGCCCAGATGAGCAACGCGTTCGAATCGGGCATCGCGGGAAACGGATTACCGGGCGGCACGATGAGCGCGCGCGGCGGCGGCCCGCCTGAGCCCGCCGGCAGCCGCGATACGTCGAGTCGCAGAATCACGCCGTGCAGGCTCTTGTCCTGCGCAGCGCACTTGTCGGCGTCTTCGCCGAAGCTCGCGTACAGCATGCCGTCGGTGCCGAAGCGCAGCGTGCCGCCGTTGTGGTTCGAGGCGACGTCGGGGACGTCGTTGATCAAGTCGTAGCGCGAGCTCGTGCCGATCGCGAGCGCGCCGTTGCCCGTGAAGCCGAGATCGCCGGTCACCGTGTAGCGTGAAACACGGATCGTCTGCGCGCTTTGATTGTCGCAGTGAACGTAGACGTAGGGCCGCGCCGGCCAGCCCGGGTCGACAGCGATGCCGAGCAGACCCTGCTCGCCGCCCGACGTCCTGACGTCGTCGACCGTCACGACCGGATCGGTCGACGCGAGCGCTCCGTTCACCAGCAGGCGGATGCGACGCGAGTTCTGCTCGATGAACAGCAGGCGCCCATCCGGCAGCCACGCCATGCCGACCGGCGCGTCGAGTCCGCCGATCAGGAGCTGATCGGAAAACCCGTCGGGCACGACGATCTGGCATCGCGCCGGAGCCGGGACCCACGCGGCGGCGACCAACAGCGTGAGTGTGAACGACAGGCGGCGGGAACGGAGCAATGGCGAAAGCCGGGCAAAGGCGCGAGGGATCATCGGTCCATGAACTCCCGTCGAGGCGGAAACAGGCACGCAGCGCATCCCGGAACATGCCCTGCACCCCAACGCGGGTCAAGCGGGGCGGAAACGGTTTCGAGCCCCGCGTTACTCCCCGCTCGCCATGAATGCCGCCCAGAAAAATGGATGCGTGGAGCGGTGCGCCGCGCGACGGGCCGCGAGCACCGTGCGGTTGGCCGATTCGACCGCCTCCGCCGCGGCCACGGCACCGCGCGCCCGGGCGGCGTAGAGCGCCTGCATCCACTCGCTGGTCGCCACGTCTTCGACCGCCCACTGGCTCGCGATCACGCTTCGCGCGCCGGCCAGTTCGAACGCGCGGCGCATGCCGAGCACGCCTTCCCGCGTCCAGGCATCGGCGAGACCGGAGTGACACGCCGAGAGCACCACCCAGTCGGTCCCGGCGAGGTCGAGCGTCACGACCTCCTCTGCGGTCAGCAGACCCTCGTTCTCGTCGGTGTGTTCACCGGCACGGCTCGCGCCCGCGAACGCGAGCCAGACCCGGCGCGGCATCCAGGGCGAGGGCGCCGGCGCGGGCGCCTTCGTCTCGGTGAGACCGGCTCCCGGTTTCCGCTCTGCGGCTGGCGTGATCGGTCCGATTTCGCCCACGCCCCGCATGCGGGCCGCGCCCGAAGCGCACGTGTCCGTGGCCACCACTCCGTGCGTGGCCAGGTGAATGATCGCGTTCCCCGGCGCGTCGCGCTTGAATGCGGCCTCGGTCGCCTCCGCCCCCATCAGGACCGTGACGCGATGATGCGCGCCGGCCCGCCACATCCGCGCCACCGCCTCCGCCTCGGAAGCAGACGCGGGCAGCGGCTCGAACACGGGGAGCCCGCCCGCGCAGGGTCCACCCGAGGATCGCGCCACCGCGAGGAACGGCCCTTCGCCATGGTCGCGAGCTTCGTTCGAGAAATCCGGCGCGCCGACCGCGAGCATCGCCTCCGAGTTCGCGACCCCCGAGCGCTCCACCAGCTCCCGCTCGGCACTGAGCATGTGGAAGCGCGGTCCCGCTTCGGTCAGATAACGGTTCTGCCCTTCGGGAAGAGCCTGCCACGGCAGGTCGATCAGCGGGCCGTCGCCGACCATGAACACGTCGGCGGCACCCTCGATCCGCGCGGCGATGGGATCCCAGGCGAGGCCGCGCACTTCGCGTCCGAGCCGGCGACACTCCAGCTCGGCCTGCGCGGCGGCGCGGGGAGCCTCGCTGGGCGGCAGTGCCAGGCGACGCTGCCAGGCGGCCACGGCGGTTCGCAGCGCAGCCGTGGGTCCCAACTCGACGCGCTCGCACGCCCCCGCCCCGCCGCGCGCGACGAATGCGAAGACGTGGCTCGTGTCGTCACGCCCCCACCCGGTCTGCGAGCCACGCAGCTCGAAGAAGGCAACGAGCGCCTGGCCGGGATGCAGGTGCGCACGTACCTCCGCGAGCCCGACGGCTTCCGGCGCGAGCGCCTCGTGCCGGCTCGCCAGCGCGCGGGCATAGGCGGCTTCGGCCTCCTCCGCCGCCGCGCGCAGCTGTCGGGTGACGGCCCGCGCGGCCGAGTCGCCTCCCGCGCCCGAGCCGACGAGACGACGCGCCCACACGCGCTGGGCTTCCTTCCAGCGCGCATGGGCGCCGGCCACCGCCGTATCGGATTCGAGTCCGTGTGGAAGACGCCGACGCGCCAGCGTCGCGCGCACCAGGCCCCGCGACCGGACCAACCGATCCCACGCCGTCTCGACGAGTGCGGAGTCGCGAGCGCCGCAGAGATCGACCACGAGCTCGAGGTAGGATTCGTGCAGGAACGAGAGCTGCAGCGCGCGACGGTCGGGCGCGGCCAGGAGGTCCAACCGCAGGCCATCGAGCTGATGGCCCTCGGCCTCGAGCGCGTAGCGCAACGCCTCGTCGCGATGGCCGAGCCACCGCGCGGCATGCGCGAGCGTGTACAGGTTCCGCACCGTGGCCCGATAGGGGTCGAGCGGGTAGGTTTCGCGAATGTGGGCCACGTCGCGCCGTGCGCTGTCGACCGCCGCCGTGTCGCCGAGCGACTCGAGCGCGAAGATCAGCACCTCGTTCGCATCCGAGATCGCGTCCCCCCAGGGCCGGCCGGACGCGAGCTGGCTCCGGATCACGCGCTCGCAGGTCTCACGGGCCTCGCGATCGAGGTGCTGGCGATAGAACAGTTCGGCCTCCATCACCTGCACCTCGGCCATGAGGGCCGGCGGAGGGCCGGATCGCTGCGCCAGTCGCGCCTCGATGTCCTTGAACGTCCGCATGGCGCGTTCGGTGTCGCCCATCCTGGAATACGCGTAAGCGAGCCCCTGGAGCACGTTGAGCGTGCGCGGATGACTCGCTCCGTACTGCGACTTCATGATCGGAAGCAGAGGCTTGAGGATCGCCAGGGTTCCTTCCGAATCGCCGAAGTTCGAGAGCGCGATCGCCAGGTTGGCACGCAGCGTGAGCCCCTGCCGGGAGTCCGCGCCCCGGTCGCTGGCGACGATGCGCAGCGCTTCCTGCAGCAGATCGAGTCCGCGCTCGTTGTTGCCTGCGCGCGACTCAACGTCGGAAAGGATGTTGAGCGGAATCCATCGGTCGAAGGCATCCGGGCCAGTGGTCCGGCCGAAGATGGCCAGCGATTGTTCGAGCACCTCGCGTGCGCGATCCAGATCACCGAGCTCCATCCACGGCACGCCGGTCTGGGCCAGCAGGCGCGCCACCTCGGGGTGCTCCGGCCCCTGGGCGCGCTCGCGGATCTCGATGGCCCGGGTCCAGTCGTCGAGCGCTTCGTGAAACTCGCCGCGGTCCCGCTGGATTACGGCGAGCTGGTCCCAGGCGTCTGCGATCAGCGTGTCGTCCGGGGCGAGTTGCGCCACGCGAATGTCGACGGCACGGCGCGCGTGGTCCACGGCGGTGCCGGAGCGATCGCGACCATGCAGCCAGCGGGCGACTTCGATGTGTGCCGTCGCGACGTCCGGATCCACGATCCCCAGCCGCCGCTCGCGGATCCCGAGGCCGCGCATGGCCGCCGCGAGTCCGCGCGCGTCAATATATCCGTGAAGTCGACGCCGCGCTCCGGCGATCAGCTCGAGCGCCTCGGCCATCTGCAGGGAGTCGGCTTCGGGATCCGCCTCGAGTCGAGCGAGCACGGCGGTAGCAAGACTCTCGGACGCGGCCCAGCGCGAATAGGTCTGGTGCTCCCTCGACACCGCCAGATCAGTGGCCACGTCGGCCCGTGCGGGCGCAGCGGCAAACGAGAGAAACGCCGCGACGGCCAGCGTGGCGGCGGCCGCCGCGCGGCGGATCACTTCCGTGGATTCTCCAGAACGATCTGCCGCACCCATACGCCACGCACCTCCGACTCGCGCCCGGCGAGCGCCCGGAAGCGATCAAACGCCCGCGACCGCGGCACTGCGGGGCGCGCCAACTCTTCAGGCAGCGCACCGATTTCCCCGACCCCGCGCAATCGCCGCACGGTCGCCTCGCTGACGCTCGCGTAGCCAGCGCTGCCGGACGTCCTTGGCGCGGGCAAACGCGCCAGGTCCGCCTCGATCTCCGGCACCGGCTCGGGGCTCGCTACGACCAGAAAGTACTCCCGACCTCCCGCGCTCGAAACCGTCCATGCATTCTCCCGGCCGGCGACCGGCCCCGGCAACACAAAAGAGGAGTCGGCACCCAGCGGATTCTGCGTGTCGAACTGCGGCTGGGGATAGAGCAGGTAGCGCTCGCCGCCCTCATCCTCGTTGAGCACGTAGACCCAGGCCGGGCGCGTCGCGCGCACTTCCAGCGACAGGCGGTCACCCGGCTTGACGCGGTCACCGTTCACGAGCCTCGAGGCGCCGCCTTCGTCGCGCCTGAGAAATGAAGCCTCGACGCTGTACGTTGCCGGTGGAGCCGGGGTCGGCGCGGGAACCACCTCGGGCGACGCGGTCCGACGCGCGCGCCACACCATCAATGTCGCTGTCGCGAGCACCACGAGCACTACTGCGGCGAGCGCGATCGCTCGCGAGGACCTCCGGGCGGGAGCCTCTTCACGCATCCTTCGCATGGCCTCGACCATCGCGCGTGCATCCGGGAATCGTTCCGCCGGATCCTTCGCGATGGCCCGCTCGATCACCGCGGCCAGTTCCACCGGGATGTCCTGACGCAGCTCGCGCAGCGGGCGCGGCCCGCGCTCCACCGCCGCCTTCAAATCGGCGAACGTCGCCGCTTCGAACGGATGGCGCCCCGCCAGCGCGAACCACAGCAGCAGGCCGAGCGAGTAAACGTCCGATCGCTCCGACGCGGCCGCGCCGGAGAAGCGCTCGGGCGCCATGTACATCGGCGTTCCAGAGGGATCGGTCTCGCGCGCCGCGGCCTGATCGGCGGGAAGTCCGAGCCCGAAGTCCGCGAGCACGTGGCGACCCTCGGCGTCGCGCACCACGTTGGCGGGCTTGATGTCGCGATGAATCAGCCCGGCGCCGTGCACCGCCACGAGAGCCGAGCCGATTTCGACACCCAGGCGCGCCGCCACCGCGGGTTCGAGCGCCCCGCGCGTGCGCACGTCCTGTTCGAGCGACGCTCCGCGGACGAATTCCATCCACAGCCCGACGCGCCCGTCGCGCCGATCGACACCGTGCACCGTGACGACGTGCGGATGGCGGATCCGGGCGATCGCGCGCCCCTCGTCGAGCAGCGCCGCGCCCGCGGCCTCGAGCCGGATCAGCTTGAGCGCGACCTCGCGCTGGAGCCCCGGATCCCACGCGCGATAGACCTCGGCGTGCGCACCCGCGCCGACGCGCTCGAGCAGCAGAAGGTCGCCCCAGCGTTCGGGGCCCCGGGTGGAATCGCGTGCCGCGCGCTGCCGGCCGCGACTGAAGTCGGCGATGCGAGAGACGATACGCAGCGATTCGATCCGCGGGCGTTTCGTCCCGCCTCGCTCCCCGGCTTCCCAGTCGACGGGGTTCCCGTCGGAGATCGAATCCAGCAGCGAATCGAGCGGATCACGATCGATGCTCATGGCGTGGCCTTTCGCCCGGGCCTCATGGCACGGCACCGGGACCTTCGTGGTCCATCGCATCGGCCAGACGCTCGAGCGCCCGCCGAATGGCCATTCGCACGGCGTCGCGGCTGTTCCGTCCGGTCATCTCGGCGATCTCCTGATAGTCGAAATCCAACTCGATGCGAAGGTGCAGCAACTGCCGATCGTCCTCATCGAGCCGCGCCAGCCCCCGCTCGTAGCGCTCGATCAGGTCGGCCCCGATCGCATTCTCGAGCGGTGATGGCGAGGGATCGCTCAGCGATTCCGGGACCCCGTCGGGTCCCGGTCGCCGCGCTGCCCAGCGAACTTCATCCCTGATACGGTTGAGCACCGCTTGCCGAACATAGGCCCGGAACCCGTCGGGCCGGCGCAGTTCGATCCGATCGATGCCCTCGAGAACGCGTAGCAGTGTGTCCTGCACCACGTCAGCCGTATCGAGCAGCGAACGCGCGTACATCGGCAGGCGCCCCTCTGCCCAGCTCTGCAGGCGCGGCAGGTAGCGGGTGAGCAACTCCTCGCGCGCCCGCGCATCGCCATCTTTCGCAAGGCGCAGCAGCTCACCGGTGGCGAGCCAGGGGTCGGAGGCCGCGGGGCGCGACGGGCTTCCGGCGGGGGGGTGGGCGTTCATGCCCGAATGATACCGCGACCGAAGCCGGGGCCGAATGGGGAACCGATCGACGGTCGCGACGATGCGGCACAGGCCGCCACGCTGCCGGCAGACCGGAGATCCATTCGCCCGCGGCACGCCCTTGCGGGCGTTGCGCCTCCCCCATGGCCTGCGCATACTGCCGCCCGTCATGACGAAGCGCCTGTCCATCCGCATGCTGATCGGGCTCCTCGCCGGTCTGGTGCTCGGTGTCGCGGCGAACCTCACGCTGCGCGACGCGCCGGCGCTCAACGGTTTCGTCGGGTACGTCACCGAACCCGCCGGGAAGATCTTCCTGCGCCTGTTGTTCATGCTGGTGATCCCGCTGATCGTGTCGGCGCTGGCGCTCGGCGTGGCCGGGCTCGGCGATATTCGCCGGCTGGGGCGGATCGGCTTGAAGACCTTCGCGTACACGGTGGTCGTGTCGAGCATCGCCGTGCTGCTCGGCGTCGGCCTGGTGAACCTTCTCCAGCCCGGCAGGGGGATTTCGCCCGACCTGCGTGCACGGCTCGAGTTGCAGAGTTCCGCCGCGCCACCCGCCGCGCCTTCGACCAGCGGATCGCCGATCGACTTCCTCGTGAACCTGGTGCCGCGCAATCCGATCGAGGCCATGGCGAACGGCGACATGCTCGCCGTGATGGTGTTCTCGCTGTTCCTCGGCATCGGCCTCGCGCTCACGCGCACCGAGCCCGCGCGGCGCTTCGAGGCGGCGCTCGAAGGCCTCTACGAAGTGGTGATGAAGCTGCTCGATCTGGTGATCCAGGTCGCGCCGATCGGCGTGTTCTGCCTGATCTTCACGCTCACCGCGCGTCTCGGCTACGACGTTCTGTTCCAGCTCGGCGCGTACGTGAGCGTCGTGCTGCTGGCGCTCGCGATTCAGCAGTTCGTGGTGTATTCGATCAGCGTGTCGTGGCTCGGCGGCATGAGCCCCATGCGGTTCTTCGGCGGCATTCGCCCCGCCATGCTGACCGCGTTCTCGACCGCGTCGAGCAACGCCACGCTGCCGACCGCGCTGCTGGTCGCCGAGGAGAACCTGAAGCTCCCCCGCCACGTGAGCCGTTTCGTGCTCACACTCGGTGCAACCGCGAATCAGAACGGCACGGCGCTGTTCGAGGGTGTCACCGTGTTGTTCCTCGCCCAGTTCTACGGCATCGAGCTGGCGCTCGCGCAGCAGTTCACCGTGGTGTTCATCTGCATTCTCGGCGGCATCGGCACCGCCGGCGTGCCCGCGGGGTCGATTCCGGTGGTGATCATGATCCTCGGGCTCGTGGGCGTGCCCGCCGAAGGCATCGGCATGATCCTCGGGGTCGATCGGTTTCTCGACATGTGCCGGACCACGCTCAACGTGACGGGCGATCTGGCGGCGGCGGTGGTGGTGGCGAAGGGTGAGCCGATGAACATCAGGGACGCGGAGCTGGAAATGCCGGCGTAGGGGTCGCGAGCGACGATCCCGGACACTCCATGACCCTCAGGTGAGCCTGACTCGCGGAGGCCCGACGGGCGTCGTCACCCCATCCGAAGTTCCGCCGGAAACTGACATCGGCGCCGAGCCGTCCCGACGGGGTCGCTCCGAGCGTGGCGAACGCAGGAGTTTGAGTCCCCCAGGCCTTGACAGTCCGGGGCGCGCGGAGGGATAGTTTGTTCGCTGTAAGAACAAAGTAGTGTTGCCCGGCACCAGCCCATCACGGACGGCTTTCCCCTGCCCCTGGCGGGCCCGCCGACCCCGGAGGCGAGTCATGATGCGCAGCCACCCCATTCCCCCGGTGATCGCCGCCGCTGTTCTGATGGTGTTCGCGAGCGGCTGCGAACGGAGCACCGACGGCCTCCGCCCCTTTCCGTTGTCGACGGATCCGACCGTATTCACCGACGCCTTCGACTCCGGTGTCCAGTTCCAGGCCTTCAGTGGCTCCAAGCTCGACGCGCTGAGCATCGATTCGATCGAGCGGCACAACGGGACCGCCTCGCTCAAGCTGACCGTGCCACCGGTGGGCGACCCCTCCGGCAGCTACGCGGGTGGTGCGTTCGTCGCGAACGTCAATCGCGACCTTTCAGGCTACGACGCGGTCACATTCTGGGCGCGGGCGAGCCAGGCGATCACGTTCGATGTGGCCGGGCTCGGCAACGACAACACCGGCACGTCCCGTTTCACGGCGCAGCGCAACGCGATCCCGATGACCACGACATGGACCCGATACGTGGTCCCGATCCCGCTTCCCGCGCGCCTCAATTCGGAGCGTGGTCTGTTCTTCGTTGCGGAGGGACCCGAGAACGGCATGGGTTTCGACGTCTGGTTCGACGACATTCAGTTCGAGAAGACGAACGCGATTTCGAACCCGCGCCCGGCGATGGCGAGCAGGACCGTGAATTCCTTCGTCGGAGCGAGCGTGGCCATCGCCAACACGCAGACGACGTTCAACGTCAGCGGGACCGACCTGATCGTCGGGCACCTGCCCTCCTACTTCGACTTCTCTTCTTCCAACAGCTCCGTCGCGGTCGCCAGGAACGGCGTGATCCAGGTGATCGGAGCCGGAAGCACCATGGTGACCGGCCAGCTCGGCACGACCGCGGCGACGGGATCGGTCACGATCAACGCGACGGCGCCTCCGGCGACACCCGCGGCGACGCCTACGGTACCTGCGCCCAGCGTGATCTCACTGCTGAGCAGGGTCTATCCGAGCGTGCCGGTGGACACCTGGTCGGCGACCTGGGATCTGGCCGACGTGAGCGACTTGCAGATCGCGGGCAACCCCACCAAGGTCTACACGAATCTCGTCTATGCCGGTGTCGAGTTCATCACGCACACGATCAACGCCAACCAGATGACGGCCATCCATCTGGACGTCTTCCAGCCGAGCGGCACCACGTTCAAGGTCAAGCTCGTCGATTTCGGGGCCAACAACGTCTACGGCGGCGGCGACGACGCGGAGCAGGAACTCACGTTCAACAGCGGCACGACTCCGGCGCTGATCCCGGGCACCTGGTCCGCGCTCGAGATTCCGCTCGCGAACTTCACCAACCTCACCAGCCGTGCGAACCTGGCCCAGCTGGTTCTCTCGGGCGCGGGCACGGCCTTCGTGGAAAACGTCTACTTTCACGAATAGACCGCGCACCGGAACCGACTCGAGAGGATGGGAATGTCCAGAACGGCGACCGCAGGGGGCGCAAGAGTGACGAGGAGGGAAGCGGACCCCGGGCGCCTTCGCCCGCTGGCCGAGATCATTCTCAGGCTGATCTGGAAGGAACAGGAGATCTCGCGCGCGGAGATCGCCAGACGCGTGGAGGTCTCACGCTCGACCGTCTCCGAAATCGTCGGATCGCTTCTTCCCAAGGGGTTCGTGGCGGAAGTCGGCACGGGGCCCTCGCGTGGCGGCCGGCGCCCGATCGTGCTGCGCTTCCAGGACGATGCCTATTTCATCCTGGGCGTGGAAATGGGCGCGACCCACGTCTCGGTCGCCCTGACCAACCTGCGCGGCCGGGTGATCGCATGGGAGCATCGTGAGCATCCCGTGCGCTCGGATCCCAGGGGCACGCGCGAGATCATCGCCATGCTGTGCGACGCGTGCCTCGTCGCGGGCCGGGTCCGGCCGAGGCGACTCCTCGGTATCGGCGTCGCTGTTCCGAGCCCCGTGGATCCCGCCCACCCGGACCGGCTCTCGGAGATCGTGCTCCCGGAATGGCATGGCCAGTTGGGACTCGAAAGCCTCGCCGCCCGCTACGGCGTGCCGTTGTTCGTCGACAACGACGCCAACATGGGAGCGCTCGCGGAGCACTGGTGGGGCGCCGGGCGCGGCATCGACGACTTCGCCTACATCAAGATCGCCACGGGCCTCGGATCCGGACACGTGATCGACGGCGAGATCTATCGTGGCGCCACCGGTGTCGCGGGCGAGATCGGGCACCTCGCCATGGATCCGCAGGGCGAGCTCTGCATCTGCGGCCTCCGCGGCTGCCTCGCGACCATGGTCGGCTCGCCGGCGCTGGTGAAGCGGGCCGAAGCGCTGACCCGGGAGTACCCGGAGAGCCGGCTGGCCGGAACCCGGCCGACGATCGCGAGCATCGAGGATGCGGCGCTCGCGGGCGATCCACTCGCACTGCAGCTCACCCGCGAAGCCGCGGATCATCTCGGCGTCGCGGTCGCGAGCCTTCTGAACCTCATGAACCCATCCATGGTCATTCTGGGCGGCGGGCTCGCGCGCCTCGGCGAACTGCTGCTCGAGCCGCTGCGTGAGACCGCGGCGCGCCGCACGCTGGTGAGTTCGCTGGCTGTTGCCGCGATCTGCATCGAGGAACTGGGGCCTCGGGCCATCGCGGTGGGCGCGGCCACGCTGGTGCTCAAGTCAGCGCTCGAGGACTCGCGGTTGTTCCCGATGCCCGGTCGCCGAAAGGGCGCCGCCTGATGCTCTGGCTGCGCCGCGCCGCGCGCGGATGCGCTCGCACGGGAGGCGCGTTCGGTGTTCTCGGCCTCTGCCTCCTTGCGCCGGCCGGCTGCACACGGCCCTCGAACCCGACGCCCGTTCAATGGGATCTGCTCTGGCAGGACGAGTTCGACGGGCCCGCCGGCACCAGCCCCGACGCGAGTCACTGGGGCTACGACATCGGCACCGACTGGGGCAACGCCCAGCTGGAATTCGATACCGCGCGGCCCGAAAACGTCGCGCTCGATGGGGGTGGCCGACTGGCGATCACTGCGCGCGAAGAAGCGTATCAGGGACGTGCGTATACCTCGGGGAGGATCAACACCAACGGCTTCTTCGCCCAGGCCGAAGGCCGATTCGAGGCGCGGATCCAGCTCCCGGTCGGTCAGGGAATCTGGCCGGCGTTCTGGCTGCTCGGTGCGAACATCGCCACCGTGCCGTGGCCCGGCTGCGGCGAAATCGACATCATGGAGTACCGCGGGCAGGCGCCGAACGTCCTGCACGGAAGCCTGCACGGTCCGGGCTACTCGGGCGGAAACGCGCTCACGTCCAGCTACGTCCTGCCGGGGTCTGCGGGATTCGATCAGGACTTCCATGTCTTCGCGGTCGAGTGGAGCAAGGACCGCATCACGTGGATCGTCGACGACACGCGTTACCTGACCGTCCGCCCCGCAGATCTGCCGTCGGGCAGCGCGTGGGTCTTCGATCACCCGTTTTTCATCATTCTCGACGTGGCCGTCGGCGGAAACTTCGTGGGGCCTCCCAATTCCAGCACGACGTTCCCGCAGCCGATGCTCGTCGACTACGTGCGGGTCTACGGCCGGGCCGGCTGATGCGACGCATCGTTCTTCGATGGACGCCGCCGCTCGCGCTCGTCGCAGCGCTGGCGTTCGGCGCGGGATGCGCGCGCCACCGCGCACCGGCCGCCCAGGGCGTGCTGGTCGTCTCCCAGGAGCAGCAGTCGTCGTGGGTGCGCAACTTCAATCCCCTGACGACCGCGACGTCCGCGCGCTGGCCGACTCTGGCCGGCATCTACGAACCGCTGTTCGTCTTCAACAGCGTCAAGACCGAGGTCGTGCCCTGGCTGGCCGTCGCACGCGAGTGGCGCAACGACAACCGGGTCCTGAGGATCACGACCCGGGACAGCGTGCTGTGGTCCGACGGGACACCGTTCACCGCGAAGGACGTCGCGTTCACGTTCGATCTGTTGCGCCGCTTCCGCGCGCTGGACCGCCGCGGAGTGTGGGGGTTCCTCGAGGGGGTTCGAGCGATCGATGCGCGCACGGTCGACTTCCAGTTCCAGCGGGTGTTCATTCCAGGCTTCGACGAGATCGCCGCCCAGCAGATCGTGCCGGAGCACGCATGGCGCGACGTGGCGGATCCCGTGGCGTACCCCAACGAGACGCCGGTGGCGACCGGCCCGTTCACCGAAGTGCGCGTGTTCCGCAATCAGGTCTACGAGATCGGCCGCAATCCTCACTACTGGCAGCACGGCCGGCCCTTCTTCGAGGCGCTGCGCTTCCCCGCCTATCCGTCGAACGACCGCGCCAATCTCGCACTGGTCTTCAACGAAGTGGACTGGGCGGGCAACTTCATCCCGGCCGTCGATCGCGTCTTCGTATCGCGCCAGCCCGCCTCGCACCACTATTGGTTTCCGCTGACCGGAAGCACCATCTTCCTGTACGTGAACACGACGCGCCCGCCCTTCGACGACGTTCGAGTGCGCAAGGCGATCAGCATGGCCATCGACCGGGACCTGGTCAACGACGTCGCGCTCTACCGCTATTCGAGGCCGTCCGACGCCACGGGTCTCAGCGACGGCTACGCGGCCTGGCACGACGACACGGTCGCGGCGCACGGGGACTGGGTGCGTCACCAGCCGGCCGAGGCCGCTCGCATGCTCGACGAGGCCGGGTATCGTCTGAACGCCGACGGTGTACGATGCCTGCTCGACGGCACGCCGTGGCGCTATGAGATCCTCTGCGTGTCCGGCTGGTCGGACTGGGTTCGCGCCTCGCAGGTCATCGCGCGCGGGCTCGGAGAGATCGGTATCCAGGCCAGCGTGCGAACCAACGACTTCAGCGCGTGGTTTCAGCGCGTGCAAGAGGGCAACTTCGACCTGAGCCTCGGCTGGTCGTTCGAAGGCCCGACCCCCTACCTGTTCTACCGCTGGCTGATGTCGTCGGCCACGGTCAAGCCGGTCGGCGAGGTCGCGGCGGGCAACTGGCATCGGTACGGCAGCCCGGCGGCGGACTCCGCCCTCACCGCGTTCGAGCGCGAGCCGGACCCCGCGGCCCAGGGCCGGATCAGCGACCGGATGCAGCAGATCTTCAGCGCAGAGGCGCCGGCGATCCCGCTCTACCCGAACCCGTCATGGGCCGAGTACAACACCGAGCGCTTCTCGGGTTTCCCCTCCGCGCAGGATGCGTACGCGGATCCTTCACCGAACAAGTTCGACCGCGGCGAGTGCCTGCTCGTGCTCACGTCGTTGCGACCGAGATAGGGGACGGCCATGCGCTACATCCTGCGGCGGCTGGGCTTCTATCTGATCGCGGCGTGGGCCGCACTCACCCTCAATTTCTTCCTGCCGCGGCTCATGCCGGGGGATCCCACGACCGCGCTGTTCGCGCGATTCCGCGGACGTCTCGCCCCCGAGGCGATGGACGCGCTGCGGGAAACGTTCGGGTTCACCCAGGCACCGCTGATCAATCAGTACGTGACCTATCTCTCCCACGTGCTGCGCGGCGACCTGGGGATCTCGGTCGCCTACTTCCCCGCTCCCGTGTCGGAGGTCATCGCGACGGGCCTGATGTGGACGCTGTTCCTCGCCGGCACGGCCGTGATCATCAGCTTCACGATCGGCACGTTGCTGGGAATCGTCTCCGCATGGAAGCGGCGCGGCTGGCTCGACACGTGGCTGCCTTCGACGCTCGTGTTTCTGGGCGCTTTCCCCTACTTCTGGCTCGCGATGGTCGCGCTCTACGTGCTGGGCTTCACCCTCGGCTGGTTCCCGCTCGGCCATGCCTACGGGGACGACCTCACGCCGGGCTTCACGTTCGAGTTCATCGCCGATGTGTTCCGGCATGCGGCCCTGCCCGTAGGCACGGTGGTGATCGCCACGCTCGGCGGTTGGCTCCTGACGATGCGCAACAGCATGATCTCGATACTCGGTTCCGACTTCGTGAATCTCGCCCGCGCGAAAGGGCTGTCCCCCCGCCGCGTGGTCATGCGCTACGCCGCGCGCAACGCGCTGCTCCCGAGCGTGACCGGGTTCGGCATGGCGCTGGGTTTCGTGCTCGGCGGCTCGCTGCTCACCGAGATCGTCTTCTCCTATCCGGGGCAGGGCTATCTGCTCGTGCAGGCGGTTCGCAACCAGGACTACGCGCTGATGCAGGGGATCTTTCTGGTGATCACCCTGGCGGTGCTCGGCGCGAACTGGCTCGTGGACCTCGTCTATCTCTGGCTGGATCCGCGCACGCGGGGGCCCGCATCATGAGCGATGCGACCGTCGTCCGCGCGGGCGGACTGCTCGGCTGGGTCGAAGCGATCCGCCGAGATCGCAAGGCCAGCATCGGCGCGGTCATTCTCGGCATGTTCGTCCTGGTGGCGCTGGTGGGACCGCTGTTCGTCGGCGATCCCGACGCGCTGGTCGACATTCCACTCCAGCCACCTTCGCTCGGGCACTGGCTCGGCACGACGGGCCAGGGACAGGATGTGTTCGCGCAGCTGGTCGTGGGCACCCGTACCTCGCTCGCGATCGGCCTCGCCGTCGGGGTCATGGTCGTTCTGGTCGGGGCGCTGATCGGCATCACGGCCGGCTACTTCGGCGGCCGGATCGACGGGCTCCTCTCGCTGTTCTTCAACGTCTTTCTCGTGATCCCGGGACTCCCGCTCGCGATCATCATCGCCGCCTATCTGCCGTCGGGGCCGCTGACGCTGGCATTCGTGCTCGTGGTCACCGGCTGGGCGTGGAACGCGCGCGTGATGCGCTCGCAGACGCTCGCCCAGCGCCAGCGTGACTTCGTTTCGGCCGCCATCGTGGCCGGCGAATCGAATCTCCGCATCATCACGCGCGAGATCCTGCCCACGATGACCTCACTGCTCGTCGCGCAGGTGATCGGCAGCACCGTCTACGCGATCGGAGCGCAGGTCGGACTCGAGTTTCTGGGACTCGGTGACGTGTCGACCGTGACGTGGGGCACGAACCTGTACTGGGCGCAGAACGACTCCGCGTTGCTCACGGGCGCGTGGTGGACGTTCGCACCGACCGGGCTGTGCGTCGCCCTGGTGGGGTTCGCGCTCACGATGCTGAACTCTGGATTCGACGAAATCACGAACCCGCGGCTGCAGCTCGAACGGGTATGGCGAGCCCATCTCGCCGCGCATGGGCGCGAACCGGGCCGCTCGACGCCCGTGGTGATCGATCGTGCCTGACGCCCTGCTCTCGATCCGGAATCTCTGCGTGGACTACATCACGGACCACGGCCCGTTGCGCGCGATCGACCACGTCTCGCTCGATGTGGCTCCGGGCGAGACGCTCGGGATCGCCGGCGAGTCGGGCAGCGGCAAGTCGACCCTGGCCCAGGCGCTCATGCGCATTCTGCCGGCGCCCGCGGTCATCAGCGGCGGCGAGATCCTCTTCGAGGGACGCGACGTTCTGTCGCTGGACGAGACGGAGCTGCGTCGGATGCGCTGGAACCGGGTAGCGATGGTGTTCCAGAGCGCGATGGATGCGCTGAACCCGGTGATCACGGTGGGTGAGCAGATCGCCGACACGCTCGCGGCGCACGGTGCTGCGAAACAGGGCAGGGCACGGGCCGCTGAACTGATGGAGATGGTCGGCATCCCGGTCGAGCGCCTCGACGCCTACTCGCATCAGCTTTCGGGCGGCATGCGGCAGCGCGTCGGGATCGCGCTTGCCCTCGCGCTGGAACCTTCGCTCGTGATCCTCGACGAGCCGACGACCGCCCTCGACGTGATCGTCGAGCGTGACATTCTTGCCGAGATCCGCAACCTGCAGAAGAAACAGGGGTTCGCCGTCATGTTCATCACCCATGATCTCGGGCGCATGTTGCAGTTCTCGGATCGGGTGGCCGTGTTCTACGCGGGCAGGATCGCCGAAGCGGGGCCGGCGGCGGAACTGCGCCATGCGCCGCGGCACCCCTACACCCAGGGCCTGATCCGTGCTTTCCCCTCGGTGCACGGTGATCCTCGCGCGGCGGCGAGCATTCCCGGTGCGCCGCCTAGCCTCATGAACCCGCCCGCGGGATGCCGC
>Ga0307417_10000396_pt1 | contig 18007 bp, 14 predicted proteins | sample SalMarWE160210MG_2_FD_202514 | JGI IMG/M metagenome (GOLD analysis project Ga0307417, IMG submission 202514) | Salt marsh sediment microbial communities from the Plum Island Ecosystem LTER, Massachusetts, United States - WE1602-10 | ecosystem: Environmental > Aquatic > Marine > Intertidal zone... | reverse complement strand
ATGCGAGCCTTGGCTATGCCCGTGAAAGACAGGCCTTCGGGAAAGCCATCGGAAGTTTCCAGGGCGTGGGCTTTAAACTGGCCGACATGAAGACCCGAATCGAAGCCAGTCGCCTGCTGATGTACCGTGCCGCCATGGCCAAAGAAAAGTGCAAGCAGACGGGCGGCAGATTCACCCTGGAAGCTTCCATGGCCAAGCTGTTCGCCTCTGAAACCGCCATGTTCTGCGCCCATGAGGCAGTGCAGATCCACGCAGGCATGGGGTACTCCAAGGAACTTCCTGTGGAGCGCTACTTCCGGGATGCCAAGATCACGGAGATCTACGAGGGCACCAGCGAGATTCAACGGCTCGTGATCTCGCGCCTGGAGCTCGCAGGAGAATAGTCCCGCACCCCGTCTCTAACCCCAAGCCACCGCCAGGCGGCTGAGCCCTGCTCGGCCAGCCGCCTGCCATTTTCACCATCGTAGGATACCGACCCGAAGACACCTTAGCAATCCGCGCCGCCCCTCCGCCCAGTGCGGCCTTGGCGTGGGGCAAGGATGGGCGATAATGGGCGGTATGCAGCAAGAACCTCCCACATCATCGGAAAATACGCTCACCCGCCGGCTGGCAGTCCTCCTGCTCCTGGCTGGTCTCGTCTCCACCTACGTCGGACAGTCCATCACCGTTGGCCAAGTAGCGAATGTGAATGCGGCCGGCACATCGTCCCTGGTGGTGGGGATCGTGTGTCTTCTCCTGGCCCTACTGGGACTGACACGCTTCAACTTGCCGCGCAGGCTTGAAGATTGGCTGGTCCGTTTGAGCAGCTGGTTCAACCTCTCACCGACTTGGGTCGTGGCCCTCTTGCTCGCTCCCTGGCTCAGCTTCGAGGCCTGGACGACAGCCGGGGAGAACAGCCTAATGACCCTGCCCTACGTCTCGATAAGCTTGTGGGTGGGTGCCATCGGCGTGGCGCTCCTTGTCTCTTGGCAACGCGGAAAGGACCGCACAAAATCCCCGGGTGAGACGCGACGGCGCGAGTATGGGCTGATGCTGCTGATCGGCCTGTTGGCTCTGGGCCTCCGGGCGTGGCATCTCGGCTCGGTGCCTTGGGTCCTGGCTGGAGATGAGGCCTCGGCCGGACTGAGCGGGATCAACTTCATCAAGGGCACCCAAAACAACATCTTCGGAATGGGTTGGTACTCCTTCCCGGCGCTGTATTTTCTGGCCCCGGCGACTTCGATCAAACTCTTCGGGCAGACGATCGCCGCCCTTCGATTGCCCTCCGCCTTGGCGGGCGCCCTGACCGTCCCCCTGCTCTACTACTTTGCGCGGAAGGTCTTCAGCCGCGGGATTGCTGTCATATGCAGCATCTACCTCGTGGCATTCCATTTCCACATTCATTTCAGTCGCATTGGGCTAAACAACATCTGGGATCCCTTGGTTATGGTCCTGGTTTGGGGGCTGCTGTGGATGGGCTGGCAGGAGAATGACCGGCGGGCTTTCGGCCTGGCGGGCCTGACTCTAGGGGCCGGATTCTATCTCTACACAAGCTTTCGAATCCTGGGCCTGATGATCCCTGCCTGGTTGCTCGTCGCCATGATGGTCCGGCGTTCACAGTTGAGGCAGCGCCTCCCCGGCCTGACCCTAATGGCAGTCGCCACCCTGGTGGTGGCCCTTCCATTGGCCCTGTACTACTCCCATCACATCAACGAATTCTTCGCCCCCATGCAAAGGGTCAGTGTGCTTGGTCCGTGGCTGGATGCCGAAACACAACGAACCGGCCTGTCAGCAGGGCAGATCTTATGGAACCAGACGCGCCTGTCCGCCCTGGCCTTCACCACTGTCAGCCTCCGGCACTGGTATGCCATCGACCATCCGATGCTGTTTCCCCTTCAGTCGACCTTCTTCCTGTTGGGGGTCTTGCTGACGATTACACGCCTCAAGGACCTGCGCTATGTCTGGTTGGCCCTTTGGATGCTGGGGGTGGTCACAGTGGGGGCCTTGAGCGAGAGCACCCCAGCCGCTCAGCGGTATGTCATGGCGGTTCCCGCCGTATGTCTTCTGATTGGGATCGGACTCAGCCAAACAGTCCAGTGGTTGGCCGGCTTGTGGCCGCAATGGCGCAGAATGTTTGTTGGGCTGGCCGGACTCGTCGTGGTGGCGATGGTCTGGCAAGATCTCCGCTTCTACTTCGGCGATTACACGCCCAGTCACCGGTTCTCCGATCAGAATACGGCCATCGCACAACGCGCCGGATACTATTTGTCATCGAAAGAACTCGGCCACCAAGTCTACTTTTTTGGAGCCCCCCGGATGGGCTTTGATTCAATTGCCACCCTTCGCTATCTGGCCCCACAGGTCAAGGGCACGTCGATCGACAAGCCGGTGCTCTCACGATCCATGCTTGCCGTTGAAGGACCGACTACTTTCATCTTCACTCCCTGGAACTTGAATCTTATTCCCCAGGTTGAAAGCCTGTATCCGGAGGGTCGGCCTGTCCTAGAACTGGGCAGTCAAGGGAAAGCGCTCTTTGTCGCCTACGAAGTTCCCTGATCCACGTCCTCTGGGCCAAAGCCCACTGCTCAGGTACCTCGATCGTCCAGCGTTTGCCCCGGTGCTTTCCAAGATCCCCAGGCGCACGCCAGAAGCCCAATCGCCGCCAATCCCATCCCAAGCGGGAGGTCCCAGGGCAGGTCCGTGGCGGAGCGGAGCCCGCGGCCCTTGCGTATCCGGATCGGGCTGAGGCTTAACTGCCCCGAGACCAAGGGTACAGCAAGAAGCCCCAAGACGGCCAGCTCCTCATGAGGCTGCTTAAACCCTGGACCAGCCTTTCGAACTGCCGTGCCGAGGGGGCTTCTGATGTTTGAGAGGAAAGGTTGGCGTCCGAAGTCACTCGGTCGGCCAGTGTCCTCTGCCATCTTGCCACCCGTATGGTCATACAAAGTATCGAAGGCCGATCCCTCCCCGGCCCAACCGGGCCCGGCCATCTGCACTAGCGTCGGATGCCGGCCCGACGCCCCATTCCCGGGCTGGGGCCCGCTGGTCCGCCAATCGCACCAAAGTAGTGGTCGGCTTTTCTCGGGCGGCAGGGGCCGGGTTATGATAGGAGGGGATTCATTGGCCACGGGAATCCCCGAGCGAATACACCTGTCAGGAGCACACATATTGAAAGCCGTTTACTTCAACCGGCACGGAGGGCCAGAGGTCCTTGAATACGGGGATCTGCCCGACCCCGAGCCCGGCCCAGGTGAAGTCCTGGTTCGCCTCAGAGCGGCCGCACTCAACCACGTCGACCTTTGGGTACGGGTCGGCTGGCCGGGGCTCGACCTGCGCATGCCTCACGTTCCCGGCTCGGATGGCGCCGGTGAGGTTGTTGGCATCGGGGACGACGTTGAAGGCTTGAGCGTCGGGGACCGCGTGGTCGTCGACGGCAATCTCAGCTGCGGCGAGTGTGTATTCTGTCGAGCGGGCCAGGATCACCTGTGCCTGAAGTGGCATCTGTTGGGTGAGACGGTGTCTGGCACGGATTGCGAGCTCATCGCCCTTCCCCGGCGGAACTTGTATCGGTTTCCGGAGACCCTGGGTTATGGGGAGGCTGCCGCTGCCGCGCTGGTCTTCCTCACGGCATGGCACTCCCTGATCACGCGGGGACGACTCACCGCTGGAGAAACCGTCCTGGTGATCGGCGCCTCGGGCGGTGTCAACACGGCCAGCATCCAAGTGGCCAAACTTGCCGGGGCGCGGGTCTTTGTGGTCGGCTCGGACGCGCATAAACTCGAGCTGGCTGATCAGTTGGGGGCGGACGTGCTCATCAATCGGTCCACCGAGCGGGATTGGTCACGTGCGGTCTACATGGCCACCGAGAAGCGCGGCGTGGATGTGGTTGTTGACAATGTGGGCAGACCGACGATGGCGTCGAGCATGCGCTCGGTTCGCAAGGGCGGACGGATACTCACCGTCGGCAACACGGGCGGGGCGCATTACGAAATCGACCACCGATATTTGTTTGCCAAGCACATCTCCATCATAGGCTCCAGCATGGGGCCCCGCTCAGACTTCGATCAGGTCATGGCCCTGGTGGTCGGCGGGCGCTTGCATCCCGTGATCGACGAGAGCTTTCCCCTGGAAGAGGCCCGGCGGGCCCACGAGCGATTGGGGGCCGGCCATCAGATGGGAAAGATCGTCCTTGAGATCTAACCCAAGGCCATCGCTCGTAACCTTGTTGGCCCTGGGGGTGTTAATTCTTGCGGCGGCCAGCTGGATGCGGTTCTTCCTGGCGCTATCCCTGCCGGACCTGCCTCTTTCCGTCCCTGTGTGGTACCTGGCCCTGGTCGGCATTGTCTGGGGAGCTGCCGGGGTCATCGCCACCGTCGGACTCGTGATTGGGCGCCCCTGGGCGCCTGTGATCACGAGATGGGGCGGCGTCGTATATGTCGTATGGCTGTGGGCAGATCGCTTCCTGCTTGCCCGCTCAGATTACGCAGCCCGAATCAGACCCTTTGAATTTGCACTTTCGTTGCTCTTGTTGGGTTGCAGCTGGTGGATACTCCGCCGTCCCGCATCGACCGAGTACTTCCGAAAGAGGCCGTTATGAGTGATGAGAATCTGGAAGAGCTGCGTGCCCTCCGACAGGAGGCCGAGCTGGGCGGGGGCCAGGAACGAATTGACGCTCAGCACGCTCGTGGCCGGCTGACCGCCCGCGAGCGTCTAGACTTGCTGCTGGACAAGGGCTCCTTCCGCGAGGCAGATATGTTTGCCACGCATCGCACCTCCGATTTTGGCCTCGATCAGCACAAGGTTTTGGGGGATAGCGTGGTCACGGGATGGGGGACGATCGAAGGGCGACTGGTCTATGTGTATTCACAGGACTTCACAGTTTTCGGTGGGAGCCTGGGTGAGGTTCACGCCGCCAAGATCTGCAAGATTCTCGACATGGCCCTCAAGAACGGCGCACCCATCATTGGTCTCAACGACTCCGGTGGAGCACGAATTCAGGAGGGTGTGGTCTCTCTGGGTGGCTACGCCGACATTTTCCTGCGCAACACACTCGCCTCCGGGGTCATTCCTCAGATCAGCGCCATTATGGGCCCGTGCGCCGGCGGCGCCGTCTACTCGCCGGCCCTGACCGACTTCATCTTCATGGTTCGCAACTCGTCCTACATGTTCGTGACCGGCCCGGATGTGGTCAAGTCAGTGACCCAGGAGGATGTCAGCTTCGAAGAGCTGGGCGGGGCCGAGGTCCACGCCAGCACGTCGGGCGTCTGTCACTATGTCGCCGAAAGCGAAGCCGACTGCCTAGGCTTAATCCGGGTGCTTCTCTCCTTCCTGCCACAGAACAACATGGAAGACCCGCCCTTTGTGCCCACACAGGATGACCGACTCCGCACCGAGACAGCGCTGGACTCCATCGTCCCCGAGGATTCCAGTAAACCCTACGATGTTCGAGACATCATCCGCCTGATTGTGGACGACGGGGACTTTTTTGAGCTCCACGAAACGTATGCCCAGAACATCGTGATCGGTTTTGGCCGTCTGGGGGGCCACAGTGTGGGCATCGTCGCCAACCAACCCGCCGTACTGGCCGGCGTGCTCGACATCAACGCCTCGGACAAAGCCGCTCGCTTTGTGCGCCTGTGCGACTCGTTCAACGTGCCCCTGGTGACCTTTGTGGACGTGCCCGGATTCATGCCCGGCACGGCGCAGGAACACGGCGGGATCATCCGCCATGGGGCCAAGCTTCTGTACGCCTACTGCGAAGCGACCGTCCCCAAGATCACGGTGGTCACCCGAAAGGCCTACGGCGGCGCATACGACGTCATGTCGTCCAAGCACATCCGGGGCGATCTGAACCTCGCCTGGCCGGGTGCCGAGTTGGCGGTCATGGGCCCCGATGGGGCCGTGAGCATCATCTTCCGCAAGGAGTTGGCCGAAGCCGAAGACCCCGAGGCCAGGAAAGCCGAATTGGTCGCCGAATACCGGGAGAAATTCGCCAATCCCTACATCGCCGCTTCGCGTGGTTTCCTGGACGCCGTCATCGAACCCCGGCACACGCGACCGAGGGTGATCAATGCGCTCGAGATGCTGTCCAACAAGCGTGACGCCAATCCGGCCAAGAAGCACGGCAACATCCCCCTGTGATGAGGCGAAACCATGTTTAACAAAGTCTTGATCGCCAACCGAGGAGAGATTGCCGTCCGGATCATCCGCGCTTGCCGCGAGCTCGGGATGAGCACTGTGGCTGTCTTTTCGGAACCGGACCGCTCCGCCCTACACGTCCGCTATGCCGACGAGGCCTACGAGCTGGGCCCGGCACCGGCGCGTGACTCATACCTCCGAGGCGACAAGATCATTGATATCGCCATGAAATCCGGAGCCAAGGCGATCCACCCAGGATATGGCTTCCTGGCTGAGCGGGACGATTTCGCCCGGGCGGTCGTAGACTCTGGCCTAATCTTCATCGGCCCCAGGCCTTCAGCGATCGCCGCTATGGGCGACAAGGCGGTCGCCCGGGCCACCGTGACGGCAGCCGGGGTACCCGTCGTGCCGGGCACCGAAGGTGAAGGCGATCTTCGGGACCAAGACCTGATCGACATTGCCCCGTCCATCGGCTTTCCTCTGTTGATCAAGGCCACCGCCGGCGGCGGTGGCAAGGGTATGCGTGAGGTGCTTGCCGCTGAGGAGCTTCCATCCCTGCTGACAGCAGCCCGGCGGGAGGCCGAAGCGGCATTTGGCGACGGCAACGTCTATCTGGAGAAGCTGCTTCTCAACGCCAGGCACGTCGAATTCCAGATCCTGGCCGATAACGACGGGGACACAATTCACCTGGGCGAACGTGAATGCTCCCTGCAGCGGAGGCATCAGAAGCTCCTCGAGGAAGCGCCCTCCCCCGCCGTCGACGACGAGCTGCGGATGAAGATGGGAGAGCTGGCCAAGAAAGCGGCCAAAGCAGTGGACTATCTGAATGCCGGGACCATCGAGTTCTTGCTCGACAAGGACCAGAACTTCTACTTCCTCGAGATGAACACCCGTCTGCAGGTAGAACATCCGGTGACAGAAATGGTTACCGGGATCGACATTGTCAAGGAGCAGATCCGGATCGCCCGGGGCCGTAAGATGCGTTATACGCAGGAAGACGTCCAGATGAAGGGCTGGGCCATCGAATGCCGAATCAATGCCGAGGACCCATACAACAACTTCATGCCCTCCACCGGGCGGATTGGCCTTTCCGTCGGCCCGACCGGGCCCGGCGTTCGCATTGACACCGGCGTGTATCCGGGATTCGAAATTTCGCCCTACTATGACTCGTTGATTTCCAAACTGATTTGCTGGGGCGAAACGCGGGGCGAGGCCATCCTGCGCATGCGGCGCGCGTTGGAGGAGTACCGGATCCTGGGCGTCAAGACCAACATTCCATTTCACCAAAACATCATGGACTCGCACCGCTTCATCGCTGGATCCTTTGACACCCGATTCGTCGAGGAGCGATTCTCGATGGATGAGATGGATGAGGATAAGGAGGACCTGCGTCACATCGCCGCCATCTTCGGCACGCTGTATGCGCACAGACAGACCCAGGAGGCATCGCAGATCGTCCGCCGTGGCGAACGCGACACAAGCAACTGGAAGTGGGTCGGCCGCTGGGAACGGCTCCATCGATGATCCGATTGTCTGATGTGACTTCCCCCAACGAGCAAACCGGGAGCCAGCGAGCGTGAAATACATTGCCACAATCGGGGACAAGAGCTACGAAATTGAAATCAACGAAGGAGGCGAAATTCTCGCCGATGGCAAGCGACTGCCGGCCGAGTTCCAGGCCATAGCCGAGCAGGCGGTGTACTCCCTCTTGCTGGGAAATCGGTCCTTTGAAGCCCATATCAGTCCCGGTCAAGAGGGACTCGACGTGCTGCTGCGCGGCCAGCTGTATGAAGTGTCGGTCGAAGATGAGCGGCAGAGACTTCTCAGGAAGGCGGCAGGGGGAGACGTCGCACAGACCGGAGAGTACAAACTGAAGGCGCCCATGCCCGGCCTGGTCGTCGATGTGCCGGTGCAAGAAGGCGACGAAGTCATCAAGGGGCAGAACCTGGTGATCCTCGAATCCATGAAGATGCAGAACGAGCTCAAGTCGCCGAGAGACGGCGTCGTCGGCCGCATACGGGTTAAGAGCGGAGACAGCGTCAAGCAGAACTCGGTCATGCTCACCCTGTTCTGATATGCAGACCTCAACCGAGATCGAAGTCAAGTTTCCGGTCTCCAGCCTGGCCGGCGTAAGGGTGACGCTTCAGGACAAAGGCGCTCACATCCTCGCCCCTCGTTGCCTCGAGCGAAACTGGCGATTCGATACCTCCGGCGGCGAGCTGACCAGATCAGGCCGCGTGCTCCGCGTCCGCCAGGACCGGGCCGCCACGCTGACCTACAAGGAGCGGACAGGCCGAAGCTTGACCCGGCGCGAAATTGAGCTCCCCATCTCGTCTTCCAACCAAGCTGTCAATCTCTTGGAAGCGCTCGGCTACCAGATCGTTCTGGTCTACGAAAAGTTCCGAGAGGTGTTTCAGCTTGAAGATGTCGAGATTATGCTAGATGAGGTCCCCTTCGGATGCTTCGTTGAAGTCGAAGGACCGGACATAGCCAGCCTCAAGCACGCCGCACTTCGGCTCGGCTTGGCCTGGGAGGCGGGCATCGATCTGAGCTATGCCGAGATCTTCGAAAGTTTGAAGGAGGCTGCGGGGCTCGGCATCCAGCATATGACGTTCTTCGATTTCGAAGGCTACGAATTGGACGCGATACCAACGCTTGGTCTGCGCGATGCGCTGGCCGAAGCAGGAACACGGATTGAGTGATGGCAGAATCCTTTGACGAAGCCTACTCCGCGTGGGAACACGGGACCCTCGAGGACGCCCTCAGGGACCACCCTGAGCGGCGGGAGTCTTTTCAAACGTCGTCTGGGATCGACCTGCAACGGGTGTTCTTGCCGGATGATCCGGACGAGGCCTATCTAAGTTCGCTTGGTCTTCCGGGCGATCCTCCATTCACTCGGGGTGTCCATCCCACCATGTATCGCGGGCGTTACTGGACTATGCGCCAGTACGCCGGCTATGCATCCGCCGCCGAATCCAACGCCCGCTACCGATATCTGCTTGACCACGGGCAAACCGGTCTTTCAGTGGCCTTCGATCTGCCGACACAGATTGGCTACGATGCCGATGACCCGATGGCCGAGGGCGAGGTGGGCAAGGTGGGGGTATCGATCTCGAGCCTGGGGGACATGGAGCAGCTGTTCGACCATATCCCGCTGGACCAGGTCTCCACCAGCATGACCATCAACGCCCCAGCAGCCGTGTTGTTGGCGATGTACATCGCCGTAGCCAGGAGGCAGGGTGTGCCGGAGGCCAAGCTCCGAGGCACGATCCAGAACGACATTCTCAAGGAGTACATTGCCCGCGGAACTTACATCTTCCCGCCGGCGCCGGCGATGCGCCTGATCACAGATGTCTTCAGCTACTGCAGGGAGCACATTCCAAGCTGGAACACGATCTCCATCTCCGGGTATCACATTCGGGAAGCTGGGGCGACTGCTGTTCAGGAGGTGGCCTTCACGTTGGCCAACGGCAAGGCGTATGTAAATGCTGCCCTGGAAACCGGGTTGGCCATCGATGAGTTTGCACCCCAACTCGCCTTCTTCTTCAGCGTGGACAACAATTTTCTAGAGGAGATCGCCAAGTTCAGGGCAGCCCGCAGGATCTGGGGCCGGTTGATGCAGGAGTCCTATGGGGCACGAGATCCGAAGTCGTGGCGGTTGCGGTTTCACGCCCAGACAGGCGGTTCGACTCTGACGGCGCAGCAGCCTGAGAACAACGTCGTGCGCGTCGCCCTGCAGGCTCTGGCAGCCGTACTGGGTGGAACGCAATCGCTGCATACCAACAGCATGGACGAGGCCCTCGGCTTGCCAACGGAACACGCTGTGCGCGTGGCGCTGCGAACCCAGCAGATCATCGCCCATGAGAGCGGCGTGGCGGACACCGTGGATCCCTTGGGCGGGGCCTACGCACTCGAGCATCTCACGGATGCAATCGAACGGCGTGCTCTTGAGTACATGGCAAGCATCGATACCATGGGAGGCGCATTGCGGGCAGTCGAGTCAGGCTTCATCCAGCAAGAAATCCAGGAGTCCGCCTACCTGGCCCAAAAGGCCATCGAAGCCCGCGAGTCCATCGTGGTCGGGGTCAACGCATTCGCCCTCGACCAAAAGGTCCCTATCGAACTGCTGCAGGTCGACCCTGAAGTCGAGCAGGCCCAGCGCAAATCGCTCGCCGACCTGCGCCGACGGCGAGACAGCACCCAGGTGGAGGCGCACCTAGAACGCCTTGGCGCTGCCGCCCAAGCGGGTGACAACCTTTTGCCTTACATGATTGCCTGCGTGGAAGCCAACGTCACGCTGGGGGAGATTTGCGGGCGGCTCCGAAGCTTGTGGGGAGAATATCAAGCCCCGCCCACCCTCTAGCGCCCGGCATCCTCGCCAGGGCAACCTTTCAAGCTACAATGGGTACGAACACGCACTCGACGCCGAGAGGGCCTAATGCCGCGAGTCAACCGCATTGATCATGTTGCCATCGTCGTGGACGATATCGATCAGGCGCTCGCCTTCTGGCGGGATGGACTTGGACTCGAGGTCAGCCATGTCGAGGATGTGCCCGGGCAACAATCCGTGGTCGCGTTCTTGCCGACCGAAGGGGGAGACATCGAGCTGGTCAAACCGACCGACACCGACAGCGGAGTCGCCCGCTTTCTTAAGAAGCGCGGCCCGGGCGTCCACCACGTGTGCCTTGAGGTCGATGATTTGCAGACCAGCCTAGACGCACTCCAGAGCCAAGGCGTGCGCCTGGTCCATGCCGAGCCCGTGATTGGGACAGCGGGCAAACGGATTGCGTTCATCCACCCCGAATCCACCCATGGCGTGCTGGTCGAGCTGTATGAGATGACCCAGCAAGAGCCCGAAATCCGCATTGACCGAGCCCGCCATCTCGCCGACCGGGCGTTGGCACAGAGCCAGGTCATGGCCGCCGGTGTGCTCGGCTTCTTGCGCGGCCTCCGAAGCAACGGGGCGGACGAAGAACCACCCTCCAAGCACCAAAGCTGACTTTGGTCGATTTGCGGGCTGCCCTTAAATGGACAGGACGGGTCGAAAAGAGACCCGCCCTGTGGTTATTCCCCGCCAGGCCCTTCGACTGGCGAGGGCATCGGTTTGTTAGTTAATCTCTGTTGATGATGCGGTGCGCAGCCATTGCCAAGCCGCCGGTAAAGCCCAAACCGATGCCGACCGCCATCACGGCTGTGATGGTAATCAACACCGGGGCGAGAACAGCGAACGTGATTGAACTTCCGCTCTGGACCGGTTCATATGCGCCGGGGGCCAACAACCCGACCATGATCCCCAAGGGGGCAAACAGCACATAACCGAAGACCACCAGCCATCGGCCCAATCTGTTATCCATGTTTTCGGCCACCGAGAGCAGCAACGCCCCGCTCAAGAAACCGGCCAGGAAGAGCCCAAGAGTCTCAGTCACTAGCGCCAATCCTTCGGGAAGGAAATGGAACTGGATGCTCATGTACCCCATTCCAATGAGGGCCCACGAGAGGCCGATCAGACTTAGCGCAGGCGTGTTGTTCTTGTTCATGCTCGGCTTTCCTCCACTTTTGGTCACGCACCTTGTCTATGATTGTGCCATGACAGATCCGTCAGGTGATGGATATGCAAGCCGGCTGTAAGGTCGCCGAAGGGCTGACGCCCCCATGCTATAATCCGCGAAATCGGGCCGTGGGAGGTGTGAATGTACGATCCTCAGAAGATCGAAGAGCTCAAGCTCGCCCTTGAGAAGTGGGAAGAAACCACCCTGCATCAATCCATGGCTCGCAGACCCGAAGGGCGCGAGCGGTTCATGACCACCTCTTCCGAGGACGTCGATCGTCTTTACACGCCCGTCTCAGTTTCCGAATTGGACTACATGCGGGATCTTGGCCTGCCTGGTGAGTACCCTTACACGCGGGGCATTCACCCCAACATGTTTCGGGGTCGTCCCTGGACTCAGAGGATGTTCGCCGGGTTCGGAACGGCCGAAGAGACCAACGAGCGGTTTAAGTACCTGCTTGAGAAGGGTCAAACCGGCTTGTCGGTGGCATTCGATTTGCCCACCTTGATGGGTTACGACACGGATGACCCTGAAGCCCTTGGGGAATTTGGAACATGCGGTGTGGCGGTTTCTTCTCTCAGGGACATGGAAATCCTCTTCGCCGACATCCCGCTGGACAAGGTTTCCACCAGCATGACCATCAACTCGCCGGCCGCCGTGATCTGGGCCATGTACGTGGCGACCGCCGAGAAGCAAGGCATTCGGCCCGAACAGCTGCGGGGGACCATTCAGAATGACATCCTCAAGGAGTACATCGCTCAAAAGGAGTACATCTTCCCACCCCAGCCGTCCATGCGCCTGGTGGTGGACACGATCGAATATGGCGCCCAGCGCTTGCCCCAATGGAACCCGATATCCATTTCTGGATACCACATCCGTGAAGCGGGATCCACGGCTGCCCAGGAGCTGGCCTTTACCCTCGCTGACGGCCTGGAATATGTCCGCTGGAGCCTGGATCGGGGCCTGGACATCGACGAATTCGCGCCCAGGCTGTCGTTCTTTTTCAACGCCCACAACGACTTCTTCGAAGAGATCGCCAAGTACCGCGCGGCGCGAAGGATCTGGGCCCGCGAAATGCGTGAGACGTTCGGAGCCAGGCAGCCGCGCTCGTGGTTGATGCGCTTCCACACCCAAACCGCCGGCGTCAGCCTCACCGCCCAACAGCCCGAAAACAACATCGTACGCGTCGCCTTCCAAGCGCTGGCGGCCGTCCTGGGAGGCACGCAATCGCTGCACACGAATTCAATGGACGAAGCTCTCGCTCTTCCGTCTGAGCACGCCGTCAAGATCGCCCTGCGCACCCAGCAGATCCTGGCTGAGGAATCCGGCGTGACCAATACGGTCGACCCCTTGGGGGGATCTTTCTTCGTGGAGGCCATGACCAATCGGATGGAATCCCTCGCCAAGAGCTACTTCGAACGCATTCGGGATCTGGGCGGCGTGGTGCCGGCGCTCGAGGTCGGATTCTTCCAACGGGAGATCTCCGATGCAGCTTACCGCTACCAGCAGGAGATCGACCAGGGTGCCCGACAAATCGTGGGCGTGAACGCCTTCGCCGAGGAGAAGCACTACGAGATCCCCATCCTCCAGATGGACCCCAGCGGTCACGAGCGCCAGGTCACCCGACTTAGTGAGCTGCGGAAGTCCCGTGATCAAGCCGCCGTGGGGGAGGCTCTCGACCGCCTGCGCCTGGCCTGTCAGGGCAGCCAGAACGTGATGCCGCATGTGATGGAAGCCGTCCACCGCTACGCCACTCTTGGTGAGATCGTCAGCGTTATGAAGGATGTCTTCGGGATATATCGCGAGCCCGAGTGGATCTAACAGCCGCTTTTCCTGCCGCATGCGACGCCAAGTTGCCATCTCCCATACAACACTTCAAGCTGGCGCTAACCCCATCCGGCTTGTGAGATAATTCACAAGCTGGCCGGTTGGCTTTTCCCTTTGAGAGAGGTCCATGGCTTGCATTGTGACCAGTAACAGTGTAAGCTTCGCGCCCGTGAGAATGCGCCGTGAAGAACCCCAACCGGCCGAGCAAGCCAGCACCACTTGTAGATTCTCCAAACATCGACTTCTGAGGAGGAAGGCATGGACTACGGGCAATCATTTACTTTCGTTTGGAAGGACGCGGATTGGGTCAAGAAGATGGCCATCTCGTCAGTGGTCGTCCTAGTCGGCATCATCACCGCCGGCCTGGCAATGATCCCCCTCATAGGCTGGACGGTGGCGATCACCCGCCACGTGATCCGTGGTGAAGAACCGGCGCTTGCCGAATGGTCCGATTTCGGCGCCCTGATCATCGACGGCCTGAAGGTCATCGTGGTGGCTATTGTATGGTCGATACCCTTGATGCTGATTGTCGGCTGCTTCTCTGGCGTAGCTGCGATCGCTGCCAACCAGGATCAAGGCGGAACCTTTACGAGCATTCTGTCGATCCTGAACGCCTGCGTTAGCCTGCCGTATGGCATCATCGTTGGCCTTCTGCTCCCGGCCTCGATCGGCGAAATCGCTGACCACGGCCAGCTTGCCAAGGCGCTCAATCCGGCCAACGCCTTCAAACTGGTGCGCACCAACCCGGGCGGTTACATCATCGCCTGGCTCTTGGCCGGGATCGCCAGCGGCATACTTAGCACCGTCGGCGTGTTAATTTGCATCATCGGCGTGTTTCCAGCCATCGCCTATGGCGCCGCCATTACGGGCCATTTGTACGGCCAAGCCTACAAGGTGGCCCAAAGCGCCGCCTAAGCAGGTTCCCATTTCTCTTTCTAAGCAAACCCAAAGCAAGAGGCCCCTGGAGTTCTTCAGGGGCCTCTCTTCGTTTGTGCGTCCGCCCACGGCCAGCTTATCCCCCGGCGGGACAACTTGCGACTCCGAAGTACTTGACCGCGTCGTTGAGGATCATCGTCATGTTGAGCAAATACTCGTCCCGCAGGTCGGGATTGAGCTCGTCAAGAAATTGGCCGATGTCCTGATCCAGGTCGGTGAACGTGCGAGCTGCGCAGCGTTCAATCCAGGCTATCGTATTGCCGCGATAGGGCTCGCTGAGTAATTCAAGGCGCTCCACCAGCGCCTCGGCTGTGGTCAGGCTGGCCGCTTTGAGCATTGGGGGCTCCCTCCGGGGGATCAGGGTATTCAACGGCATCTGCCGGAAGGGATGCAAGCTTTGGGCCAGCCCCACCGAGTGCCGGGTCAGCGCCCGGCGGCGGGTATCCAGGTGATCTCAGGTTCGGTTTCGTCGTGGAGAGGCAGGCGGGGACAGAACTCAGCGGGCCAGCATGCGAGCCATGTCGAAATACTCGATGTTGGCTTCGCGCTGGCGTGAAACCACCTCGCTCAAGGGGACCGTGGCAATTTCGCGGCCATCCAGACCGATCATGGCGCTGGTCTCGCCGGCCAGAAGGCTTTCGACCGCTTTGACCCCCATCCGAGTGGCCAGCAGCCGGTCAAAGGCACCCGGCCGACCGCCGCGCTGGATGTGGCCCAAAATGGTCAGGCGCGTCTTGAAGCCGACCTCCAGCCCTTCCAAATGATCCACCACTTCTTGAGGTGCCAGGCTGTTGCCCTCGGCGGCGATGATGATGGCGTGAGTCTTCCCCCTCGCGTAGGCATCCTCCACGGCTTCGGCGACCTCGGCCAGGCTGGTCTGTCGCTCCGGGATCAGGATCACCTCAGCGCCGCAAATGATTCCGGCCATGAGGGCCAGGTAGCCGCAATTCCTGCCCATGGTTTGGATAAGGAACGCCCGCTGGTGCGATGAAGCCGTGTCGCGCAGCTTGTCGACGGCCTCCATAATTGTGTTCAACGCCGTGTCTACACCCAGGGCCATATTGGTTCCCCAGATGTCGTTGTCGATCGAGGCTGGGACGCCCACCACGGGGAAGCCCATCTCAGTCAGCAGAAAGGCACCCTGCATCGACCCGTCGCCGCCGATGACCACCAGGCCCTCGATCTCGGCCTCGTTCAGCTCCCGCAGCGCTCTCAGACGGCCCTTGCGCTCTCGGAATTCCGGCGACCGCGCCGTCTGCAAGATCGTCCCCCCGCGCTGGATGATGCCGCCAACATCGCGCGCCGTCAGGCGCATCCGTTCCCCCCGCAGCAGGCCATCGAAACCCTCTCGGATTCCGACCACCTCGACATTTTTGGAGTGGGCAGTCCGGACGACGGCGCGCAGGCAGGGATTCATCCCCGGCGCATCGCCGCCTGAAGTGAGGACGCCTATTCTATCCATCGGGTTTAGACGGGGACAGACTCGACGAGTACGGTGTTCTCGCCCAAGATGCCTTGCAGTTGTGAGACGAGTTCGTCGCACAGGCCGGTTGTGAAGCTGGGGAATTCCAGCAGATATTGTCGGGAGGACTCATGCACATGGAATGCAAACCTATCTTCGCCGGGATAGGATGTCAGCAGACCGTGAACCCGCCGCATCCGACGGGCATCCCGATCGGCATTACCGGTTGATTTTAGCACCACCGTCAGCTTGCAGCGTGCGCTGGCGTCACCAGCCCCGGCCATCACCGCCGTGGCTAAAGCCGCCTCAACGACAACCTCCGCCGCCTGGGCAATGGCGCTCGCCGGCAGCGTCCCAGCCTGGGGCGGCCGGGTCGGGCCCGAGTGAACGGGCACCACGTCTTGGCCGGGTTGCGCCTCGGGCCGCTCCTCGCGCCGCTTGTTTGGCCTCCCCGGCAAACCATTCGCCGCCGGGCCATGGTCAGACGCAGCCTCGCCGCCCGATGGGGGCATCGAAGGAGGCAAAGGCTTTTGAGTGCCCGAGGCGGGCTCGGCCGATTGCACCAACTTCACCTCGGTTGTGATCTCATCCACCAGGACCTTGGGGTCACCTCGCTCGCGATCGATCTTTCCCCTGACGACCACTACTTTGTCAGGGGCGAGCCAGTCGGCGACCTCCTTCCAGGTACGGCTGAAGATCACCAACTCAAGGCTGCCCTGCAGATCTTCAAGGCTCACGAATCCCATCGGTTTACCCGAGCGCGTTTGGTAGGGCCGGACATGGGTCACCATCCCAGCCACGCACACATTCTGTCCCTGAGCGGTGTCGCCCAGCTCTGCGCTGAAGTGCGAAACGATCTGGGTCAGATCGTCCATAAGCGGGGTCAGGGGATGATCGGATACGTACAAGCCAAGCAGCTCCTTTTCCCAACCCAATTGTTGACGGCGCGAGATTTGCTGCGTGGCCGGTGGCAGCTCGAACTTCTCCTGCACGCCTGAGCCGGCACCAAACATGGTGAGTTGGCCAACTTCCTTGGCCCGGAAATGGGATGTCGAAACAGCCAGCAGCCGGTCCAGGTTTTCCAACACCGCCAGCCGGGATCCAAGGCTGTCGAACGCTCCCACGCGGACAAGGCTCTCCAAAGCGCGTTTGCCTACTTGCCGCAGGTCCACCCGGGTGGCGAATTCGTTTAGATCCAGGAAGGGGCGGCCTTGTCGGGCATCGAGGATCGCCTGGACGGCGCCCTCGCCGACGTTCTTGATCGCAGCCATCCCATAGCGGATGGCCGGCAGGGGGCCCGAATTATCGTCTATCTCAAAATCCATCCCGCTGGCGTTGACGTCCGGCGGAAGCACGTCATATCCCATGCGCCGGCAGTCGGCCATATAGAGAGCCACCTTGTCGGTGTCCCCTCGAAAGACCGACATAAGGGCCGTCATGTACTCGACCGGATAATGGGCTTTGAGGTAAGCCGTCTGAACGGCAATTACGCCGTAGTCGGCAGCGTGGGCTTTGTTGAATCCATAGCGCGCGAAGTTCTCCCAATCATCGAAAATCTCACTGGCAATAGGTTGGTCCATCCCGGCATTGACCGCGCCCTGGATGAACTTCTCTCGATGCTTCACGAGCTGCTTGGCCTTCTTTTTGGCGATGGCCTTGCGCAGCCCGTCCGCCTCGGAGGCGGTGTAGCCCGCCAGCTGCATGGCGGCCGACATGATCTGTTCCTGGTAGACCGGGATGCCAAAGGTCTCGCGGAACACTGACTCGAGGGCGGGGTGGCGATAGCTGACTTGCTCCTCGCCATGCATCCTGCGAATGTAGGTCGGGATGAACTCGAGTGGGCCAGGGCGATAGAGCGCCACCATGGCGATGACGTTGGCCAATTCCTTGGGCTTCATATCGACGAGATAACGGCGCATCCCGGCGCCTTCCACCTGGAAGACACCCAGCACATCGCCCAGGCCGAGCAAGTCGAACGTCTCGGGGTCATCGACCGGGATGGTGTCGATGCTCAGATCCACGCCATGTCGATGTCGGATCATCTCACATGCCCGCGCCATCACGGTCAAAGTGGAAAGCCCGAGGAAGTCGACTTTGAGCAGCCCCAAGGAGTCCA
>Ga0307417_10000395_pt1 | contig 18034 bp, 17 predicted proteins | sample SalMarWE160210MG_2_FD_202514 | JGI IMG/M metagenome (GOLD analysis project Ga0307417, IMG submission 202514) | Salt marsh sediment microbial communities from the Plum Island Ecosystem LTER, Massachusetts, United States - WE1602-10 | ecosystem: Environmental > Aquatic > Marine > Intertidal zone... | reverse complement strand
CGGCGGCTTCTTTCTCGCCATCGGTGCGGCACGATTCCAGCTCGACAGAGCGGTAGGCAGGATCATGCTGCGGCCGTTCGGTGACCGCCCGACCCGCATCATGCTCGGTCTCATGCTGGTTACGGCAACGTTCTCGATGTTCATGTCGAACACCGCTACAACTGCAACGATGATGGCGGTCGTCCTTCCGGTGGTGGCGGCGCTGCCCGAGACCGACCGCCTGCGCGTCGCCATGATCCTGTCGATTCCGTTCGCCGCGAACATCGGCGGGATCGGCACCCCGGTCGGTACTCCGCCGAACGCGATCGCCATCGGACAGCTCGCCGAGGTCGGGATCTCGGTCAGCTTCGGCAAGTGGATGGTGATGGCTGTGCCCGGCGTCGTGGTCATCATCCTCATCGCCTGGTGGGTGTTGCGTCTGATGTTCCCGTCCGACACGGAGTCGATGACGGTGCGGATCGAGGGTGAGTTCGTGCATTCCCGTGATGCCCACATCTTCTACGGGGTGTTCATCGTCACCGTTCTCCTCTGGCTCACCGAGTCGTTGCACGGGGTGTCCTCGACCATCGTCGGCTTCATCCCCGTAGTCGCCTTGCTGGTGACGGGGGTCTTCAACGAGAAGGACCTCCAGAAGGTCCAGTGGCACGTCTTGTGGCTGATCGCAGGTGGCATGGCGTTGGGCCGGGGAATCCTCGATTCGGGCCTCGACCGGTGGGTCATCGGTCTCATCTCCTGGGAGAACATCGGGCCGACCGTCGTCGTTGCCCTTTTCGCTCTTGCCGCGCTCTCGCTCGCCACGGTCATGTCGCACAGCGCCAGCGCCAATCTGATCATCCCGCTCGGCATCTCGGTTGCCACCTCCCCGGTACTCGACCTGGATCCACTCGTGGTTGGTTTCATGATCGCCATCGGGGCATCGCTGGCCATGTCGCTGCCCATCTCGACTCCGCCAAACGCCATTGCCTACAGCTCGGGACTCATCAAGACGGGGGACATGGCCAAAACCGGCATCCTCATCGGCATCATCGGTCTGATCATCTACCTCGTAGTGTCACCACTTCTGTGGTCTGTGCTCGGTGTGACATGACTTCTGAGGCGATCGTCGACATCGTGTTCTGCGCCTCGAGTGATGCGACCACGTGCTCGCAACTCGAACGCGACCTGGTGGCGCTCGCCGAAGGTGCCTTCTCGGTCCGGACGGTTACCTCGGCTGCCGACCTGGTGCGCGACGCCGGCTCTGCTGTAGCCAAGGGGGCTATCGTCCCGCTTGTGTTTGTCGACGAGGTCCTGCGCGACGCCAGCGGCCTGGCCACCCTGGAACGTCTTCGCGACACCCCGGGCCTCGAGATGGCGCGCCGCATCCTCATCACGGAGAACCCTCCCGACGTGACCGGTGTGAGCGACGGGCTCCTCACTGTCCCGTGGAACCCGCAACGGCTGAAATCGCTCGTCTCCCGGTTGGTAACCGAGTACTTCGTAGAGGAGGCCCCACAGGAGGTCGACGAGGTCGCCGACGTTGTCGACGTTGACGTCCTCTCCCGGGCATTTGTCGAGGTCGAGGAACGCGCCCAGGCAGTCACCGAGCGTCTCGCCCTTCTGCAGCGCTCGTTTCTCGAGGACCGCGCGCTCTCCGACGATGAGGTCGAGGAGGAGATGATCGCGGAGATCGACCGCTCTCTCGGTGACCCGCCGCGCGTCACCGTCCCCACCGGGACGAGGATCCTCACCGCAGGCGAGCCCGTCGACGGGATCCGCGTCGTCGTCTCCGGCCGGGTACATCTGACCCTCGAGGTGGATGGGCGCGAGATCGTATTCCATGCCCGGACCGCGGGGCGCGTGATCGGGCTCAACGCCATCGCCCTCTCCGAGACCGCGGCGTTCTTCAACGTCGACACCATCGAGGAGACAACGTTCATCCCGCTTACCCTGGAGCAATTCGACGATGCCCTCCGTCACAGCCCCACTCTTGCCATTCACTTCGTCTCGGTGGCGTTGCGGGCGATGGCGCGACGAAACCAGCGATCGATCGAGCTACGCACAACCGTCGACCGTCTCGCCCGCGACCTCGAGCAAGAGCGCGACGAGCTGGCGGTCGCGATCGACCGTCTCAATGAGACCCAGGCCCGGCTCGTCGAGTCCGAGAAACTCGCCACGCTCGGGCAACTCGCCGCCGGGATCGGTCACGAGCTGAACAACCCCGCCGCTGTGGTCAGTCGTGCCGCCGATTTCCTCACCGAGGACATCGAGGCGCTGACGGCAAGCGTGCCCGGGGCCGACATGTTCATCGACGCAGTCAGGGTGGCCAGAAGCCGGCCGCCCGTGTCCACCCGCGTGCTGCGGCACCAGACCAAACAACTCGCCGATGATCTCGGTGACGATGCTCTGGCGCGCCGTCTGGTCCGGATTGGAATCACCACCCGGGCCGAGTACGAGAGGCATTTCGAGGACATTCCAGACGCCGAGGTACAGCTCGACCGTATGGAGCGGTTCCACCGTATCGGCACCTCGATCCGCAACATCGACGCCGCCGCCGAGCGGATTGTCAGACTGGTCGGCTCAGTACGCTCGTACGCCAGGGGAAACCAGGAGCAGGCCGTTGCCTGCGACATCCGCCCGGGGATCGAGGAGACTCTGCTTCTCCTCGGTCACGAGCTGGTATCCGTCACAGTCGAGACCTCATATCCGGACGAGACACCTTGTGTCGACGGCTACCCGGGCGACTTGAACCAGGTTTGGACGAACCTCATCACCAACGCCATCCAGGCTATGGACCAGAGCGACGCCCGGCTGGCCATCGATGTTTCCATGTCGCCCGAAGGTGACGTCGCCGTCGCCATCACCGACAACGGTCACGGCATCGCACCCGAGAACCTGGAGCGGATCTTCGAGCCGGCGTTCACCACCAAGTCGGGCAGGATCGAGTTTGGCCTCGGTCTCGGGCTTCAGATCGTCAAGGACATCGTCGTGCGTCACCGTGGCTCGATCTCGGTCGAGTCGGAACCGGGCCGCACCTGCTTCACGGTGGCGCTGCCTGCTTCCCGCACCGGATGCGGCGACAATGGAGGCGTCACATGAACCGGCTGGTCATTCTCTGCATAGAAGACGAGGACGAGGTCCGCGAGGCTGTGATGCGCGACCTCGAGGTGTTCGAGCCTGCCTTTGTGGTCGAGATGGCCGAGGACGCCGCCGACGCCAGGCAAGCCACCGCGGAGATCGCGGCCGCAGGAGACACGATCGCGCTGGTGATCGCCGACCACCGACTACCCGGGATGCAGGGGACCGACTTCCTGATCGAGCTTCACCACAGCCCGGCGACGGCGCCCGCCCGCAAGGTGTTGCTGACCGGGCAAGCGGGGCACGAGGACACCATACGCGCCATCAACGAGGCGGGCCTCGACCATTACATCTCCAAGCCGTGGACGCCTGAGGAACTGCACGCCGTAGTCCGAGAGCAGCTCACCGAATTCGTGCTCGAGAACGTCGTAGATGTACTGCCTTACGTGGCGGTCCTCGACGGAACCCGACTGTTGGAGCGCCTGGCCGACGACTCGGTGTGACCGCTCGGGGCCCCGTCGATCTCGACGGGCGCTGCCATTGGAAGTGACAGATTCGGGACATAGTCCTCTTTTCCGGCCCTCTCGGAGTGACGTACGTTGAGATGACAGCGAGACCCGCAGCTCGGAGGACTAGATGGCCTGGTGGAGGCGGATCACCGATCCGGACGAGGTGATCGTGGTCGACCGCGTAGAGACCGTGGCTCGCGGTATCGCCCGCACCTGGAGCCTGCTGGCCATTGCCGTGTTCGTCGTCCTCGGCCTAACGGTAGGCATCCCGCACACACCGGATATGGAGCAGTGGGAGAAGACCGTGCAATTGGCCACCCTCGGCGTGATCGTCGCCGGCGCCGTGGTCGCATGGCTCCTCGAAGGCGTGGGCGGAGCGGTCATGCTCGTGGGGGCCGCCGCTCTTGGGGATATGGCAACGCTCGAGCATCAACCGGTGGTGGCACTCATTCCCGCATTGGTGTTCTCGATCCCGGCCATCTGCTTCCTGATCGCCTGGAAGCGCACCCGCTCGATGCTGTCCCTCCTGATCCTCGGTGCAGCCATCGTCGTAGTGCTCGGTGCCGGTGGGGCCGTCGCCTACTCCACTTATCAGCACGGCTACGGTCCCAGCCACCCGCAATCGGCGCTCCCGCCACTTCCCGAAACGCCTGTCGTCTGGATGTGGTCCGGTGGCGTCACGGACTCGGCCGCCGTCGTCACCGCCCGTATCGATGGCGACGACGCTGAGCTCGAACTCGCGACGGAGGCCGGCGGCGCCGGCACGTACACGGGAACACAGACCGACGGCGTGTGGCGATTCTCGCTCTCGGACCTCACCCCGATCACCACTTACCGCTACCGATTCGTCGTCGACGGCGTCCTCGAGCCGCTTCGGGTTGGGCAGTTCCGGACGTTCTCCACCGACCCGATGAGCTTCACCATCGCCCTCGGCTCCTGCGCCCGACTCGGGTCCGCAGGCAAGGTCTTCGAGACCATCCTCGCCATGGACCCCGACCTCTTCATTTCGACCGGCGACTTCTTCTACGCCGACTACATCACTACCGCCTCACAATTCGCGGCAGCGTACGACGACACGCTCACAAGCCCCCCGCAAGCTGCCCTCTACGCTGCCGTGCCGATCGCATACACGTGGGACGATCACGACTACGGTGGCAACGACTCCGACTCCACCGCTCCGGGACGGGACCAGGCCCTCTCCGCCTACGAAAACCTCGTTCCGCACTATCCGCTCACCGACACCGGCGCCATCAACCAGGCGTTCTCGATCGGTCGGGTCCGGATCATCCTGCTCGACGGTCGCTCTGCCCGGGAGCCCGACACGCTCCCCGACGGACCGAACAAGACGATGCTCGGAACAGCGCAGCTCGACTGGTTCGAGAACGAGCTCCGCACCTCGTCGCAAAACCATGCCCTCGTCATCGTCACCACCTCAGTTCCGTGGATCTCGGCACCGATCGACGGTGGGGACGATTGGGGTGGCTTCACCACCGAGCGTCGTACCATCGCCAACTTCCTCGCCGACAACGACATCGACAACGTGATGATGATCGCCGGTGACGCTCATATGCTCGCCATCGACGACGGCACCAACACCGACTACTCGGATAGAGGCGGCCACGGTTTCCCTCTGTTCCATGCGGCGGCGCTCGATCGGCCCGGCAGCTTCAAAGGCGGCCCGTACAGCGAAGGGGCCTTTCCCGGAGGAGGGCAATTCGGTGTGATCACGGTGACCGACGACGGCGGCCCGATTCTCCACGTCACACTGGCGGGGTACAACTGGACCGGCGCCCGGCTAATCGACTACAGCTTCGAGGTGGCGTCACCATGACCCTTGTCGCCCGCCCTCGCAATCGTCTGTTCACCTACCTCGAGGGCTCGGGCCATACCGTGGAAGAGGTCGGAGGCAAGGGCGCCGGTCTCGATCGGCTCGTCGCGGCCGGTCTGCCCGTCCCCACCGCCGCCGTACTGACAACAGACGCCTACCGGCTGGCGACCGAAGAGCGCAGCCTGCACCTCCTGGTCGAGGATCTCCGAACGTCGTCGCTACCCGCCCCCGACGGTCTCGCAGCCGAGGGTGCCGCCATCGAGCGGACCTTCCTGGCTGCGCCACTCTCGGAGACGATCACCAATGCCATAGCCAGGATCGGCAGAGAAATGATCCCCGACGGGCCGGTGGCCGTCCGCTCCTCCGCCACCACAGAGGACACGACATCGGCCTCATTCGCCGGGCAATACCTGACCATCACGGGGGTGAGCGGGCTACGCGAGCTGGAGCGGGCCATCCGCCGGTGCTGGGCGTCGCTCTGGGCTCCGGCGGCTCGCGCCTACAGGAGACATCAGAGGATTGACGAGCAGCATGTCGCCATGGCGGTGGTGATACAGACGATGGTTGACCCTATTTGGTCCGGGGTCGCCTTCACCAGTGATCCCGAACGAGGCCGGCATCTGATCCGGGTGGAGGCCGTCGCCGGGCCCGGCGAGGCCCTCGTATCGGGGCGCGTTACCCCCGACGACTACACGATCCGTAAGGACACGCTCCAAATCGTGCCCGGCAACGGCGCCGAACCACTCGACTTCCTTGAAGACCTGAGCCGGCTCGCTATCGACATCGAGCGCATGGCACACGCTCCTCAGGACATCGAGTGGGCCTACACACAGACCGGGTTGACCCTACTCCAGACCCGGCCGATCACAGCGGCCGCAGACATCTCCACAGACACCGACCGTCTCGCCACGACTGCTTACCCGCAAGCGGTCTACACCCCCCATGGCATCACCGAGATGCTCCCCGGCGTCCTGTCACCATTGCTGTGGACGATCAATGCCCCCATGCTCGAGGATGCGTTGCGAACCACGCTCGCCTGCCTCGGCGGCGAGACGCCCGACCGGTCCCGCAGACTAGTTTGCCGGTTCCGCGGCAGGGCCGCCCTCGATCTCTCGGCGCTCGGCGATGTCGCAGCCTCGCTCCCCGGGGGGAGCGCGGCAGAAGTGGAGCGCCAGTACCTGGGACGACCACTCTCTGCAGAGGAAGTACCCGGAAGGAGCGGGATCCACATGCCCGCGGCCTTTCGTATGCGCGGGGTGCACAACCGGATTGCCGACGAGGTTGCCCTCGTTGCCGCGGCGGCCCGCGGGCTCAACGCCATCGGTCTCGACCTCGAGGCGCTACCGGTGCGGCGGCTGGTCGCCTACCGCCAGCGAATCCGCGATCTCGCCTGGCGGGGATATGCGGCAGAGGTCGGAGCCTCCAGTGCGGCGGCGACGGCCTACCACGCCCTCGAACTGCTGCTTGCCAGGTGGTACCCGAAAGATGAGGCCGCACGGTGGGCACAACGGACCACCAGCGGCAAGAGCGCAGTCGGGGCGGCCAGAGCGAAAGCGCTCGCCGATGTGCTCTCCGAACATGCGACAAATACGATCAAGGACGTGATCACGGGGGACGCAGAGGACAGGAGGGAGCGCATCGCTGGCACCGGACCGGATGGATCGCGGTTCCTCACAGCACTCGACACCGTCGTCAATTCCATGGGATCACAGGCGCTCTACGGCGACATCACCTGGGCCGAGAACGAATGGTGGATCTGGCGTCAACTACAACTCCTCGTGGCCGAACGGGGGCCCGGCCACCACCGGGATGAGGATGAGATTGCCTTGCTGTGCCGCGAGCTCTCATCTCGCCCCGGCTGGCGACGTACCCGGATCCTCACCGGTCAGTTCGTCGATGTCCGGATCCGTCTGCTCCGCCGACAGGTAGCCGAGACGACACGGTTGCTCGAGCTTCGGGAGAGGGCCAAGGACGCGCTGCTCGTGCTCGGTGGGGAAGAGCGTCGCGCCATCCTGGAAGCAGCGAACCGTCTTGTCGACTCCCGGCTGCTGGCGCGCCCCGAGGACGTGCATTTTCTGACCGATACCGAACTCGAAGCGATGCTGTTCGGCGGACAAGGTGCCGACAATGACGCATTATCCGATCGACGGCGTGTGACTGCGAGACAAACTAGGGACCACGCCCTCCCCGACTGGTTCCGTGGCGACCCCGACCATCAGGAACCGATTGCGGTCGTTCCGGGAAACCGGATCTCGGGTTGGGCGGCAAGCCCCGGCCGGGCCGAGGGCACCGTTCGCATCGTCGACTCATTGGCCGCAGGAACCCGCCTGCAACCTGGTGACGTACTCGTGGCGCATGCCACTGACCCTTCATGGACTCCGCTGTTGCTCACGGCCGGTGCGATTGTGCTCGAGACCGGGGGCCCGCTGGCACATGTCGCGATTGTTGCCCGGGAGTTCGGGCTTCCCGCGGTACTGAATGTCCCGTCTGCCACCTCCATCCTCACCGAGGGAGAGACGGTTCGAGTTGACGGCAGCCGCGGCGTGGTCGACAGGATCGGGGACGGGAGCAGCGAATGACATTCGCCGTGTTCTTCCCGAGCCTCATGGGTGTGGGGATCATCGTGTCGGGGACGCTGCTCCTCTCCGACTGGCTGCGGCGACTCTTCCCACAGGTGCGCTTGCGTAGAGAGCATGCGGTCGCGGCCGGCGCCTACGGAGCGATCACGGATGCGCTCGCTGCGGCCGGATACCACCTGGCCGAGCCCGGGTTTCTCCGCCGGGGATTGCGGCACCGATCCACGTACGTGGCCGTCGCAATCGCGGGCGCCCTTCTCGCCGCTGCCTCGGTACGGAGTGGTCTGGCACTGCACAACGACCCGCGCGTCCTCCTCGAGAGCCCGTGGGCTGTCGGCATCGCGTACGGGCTGGGTGGAGCCGCGGCCGTCCTTAGCGTCACCGGTCTGGTCATCGCTATCTGGTATCGGAGGCTGCCCCGTCTTCTACGGGGACTCGTCGAGGCCACGTCGCTGGGCCGCTACAACCTGCCAACCGCCACCGACCAGGCAACCTCACTGAGCAAGATCGACAAAGGAGCTTCGTTATGAAGCGAACCCTGGCAATGGTCGCTCTCATCATCTTTCTCATCTTCACAGGCACCTACATTTTCGTGTACTTGTTTCGTGCTTTCCGCGAGACCGCACCGGTGGGTGATCCCGTCCAGATCTGGCATGGGGACCCGTTCGCCCGAGCGATCCTCGTTTCGATCTTCTTCATGATCGGTCTGCTGATCATGTTGTTTGTGATGCTGATGCGACCGGGCGCCCATCGCGCCGGCCGGATCTCGGTGCGACCCGATCTGTGGCAGTGGCTCGTCGAACAGGGCAAACGCACCAACGAGCCTCCCGAGCGCATCGGAGAGCGGGCTATCGCCGTCTATCAAGCACGCCTCGAAGGAACCGACGCCGGTGAGCACCGATGATCGGGTGCGCTATTCGATCTCGTAGGCGGGCTTGGCACAGACGGTCCGGAGCGCAAAGCTCGACCGCAGCCTGATGACGCCGGGAAGACGGGACAGATAGGTGCGGTGGATCCTCTCGTAGTCCTCGACGTCGGCACACAGGATCTGGACGACGTAGTCGGCGTCTCCGGCCATCAGGTGACATGACATCACCCCGGGTACTTCCTTGACGGCCGCCTCGAACTCGTCGAGGAGACCCTCACGCTGGCTCGATAGCGAGATGTCGACAAACACAGACGTCGCCTTGCCGATCGTCGCCGGGTCGATAACGGCTGTGTAGCGGGCGATCACCCCCTGCTCCTCGAGTCGCCGCACCCGGCGGAGACAGGCGGAGGGGGACAGATGCACCGTCTCGGCAAGAGCAACGTTGCTGATGCGGCCGTCGTCACCCAACGCAGCCAGAATGGCTCGGTCTGTCCTGTCGAGGCGGTGTGTCACAATAATCCTTCGCCTTGAGTCCCAATTGCGCACGATTATTGCACAATCATGCATTTCTACGCTACAAATCGCAACCACATGTCGGCAATACCGCGATATGTTTGATTCAGCCTCATCGGGAGCTGGTTCTGTGATCGTTGGAGTGCCCAAGGAAATCAAAGTCGCCGAACGACGGGTGGGTCTGAAGCCTCCTTCGGTCCGTGAGCTCGTCAACCACGACCAGCAGGTCATCGTCGAGACGGGTGCGGGGGCGGGTGTGGGGGCGTCCGATGCGGAGTACGAAGCTGCCGGCGCCCGGATCGTTTCGACTGCCGCCGACGTGTTCGCCACCGCGGACATGCTGGTCAAGGTCAAGGAACCACAGCCGCAGGAACGCGCCATGCTCCGCGAGGGCCAGATCCTCTTCACCTATCTCCACCTGGCTCCCGATCCGAAGCAGGCGGCCGATCTCATCTCGAACAAGTCGATCTGTATCGCATACGAGACCGTGACCGACAACCACGGTGGCTTGCCGTTGCTGGCGCCGATGTCGCGCGTCGCCGGCCGGCTGTCGGTACAAGCGGGTGCCACCGCGCTCGAGAGCGTCAACGGCGGCTCCGGCATTCTCCTCGGTGGGATCCCGGGCGTTGCGCCTGCCCTCGTGGTCGTCATCGGAGGAGGGGTCGTCGGGGTCAACGCCATCGACGTCGCTCTCGGCATGGGAGCCAACGTCACGGTCCTCGACAACGACGTCGATGTGCTCGACCGGCTCGGCCGTCACTTCGGTCCGGCGCTGACCACGATCTACTCGACGGCCGCGGCCCTCGACGAGGCCGTCATCGAGGCGGACCTGGTCATCGGAGCGGTGCTGGTGAAGGGGGCGCGAGCGCCGAAGCTGGTTACGGCGGACATGGTGGCCCGGATGAGCCCGGGCTCGGTCCTCGTCGACGTTGCCATCGATCAAGGCGGGTGTTTCGAGACGTCACACCCCACTACCCACACCGACCCCACCTTCATCGTCGACGATACCGTTCACTACTGCGTGGCCAACATGCCCGGTGCGGTGCCGAAGACCTCGACCGCAGCCCTGAACACGGTGACCCTCCCCCGCGTGCTCGCCCTGGCGACGAAGGGTGTCAAGCAGGCCCTTCTCGACGACCCGAACCTTCGCAACGGGTTGAACGTGTGTGCCGGCATGGTCACCGACGAGGCGGTCGCCAGCGAACTCGGCTACGAGTACGTGGACCCGCTCCAGGCACTCGCTTCGTTGTAAGGACTTCCGACTCTTCGAGCCGGACACCAGCTACCCGGGGAGGCCGCAACGGGTAGAATTCGACTAAGAACGACGCCGTCATCGGCGCCGGGCGCCAACCTCGAGCATTGACTGCAGCGGTCCGGCCGGATTTCGCCCACGGTACACAGATGAGGGCACCTGATTCTTTCTCCGCTCCGCTAGGCGGCTGTGATCGAGCCGGATACAATCGCAGTGGGACGCTGCAAGTTGCCGATGGTGCTACGAGGAGCGGCACAGCCATGGAGTACACGCTCACGCCGTCTACCGATTCGCGGTACATCATCATCAAAGTCGCGGGCGAGTTCACTCGGCCCGAGGCGCTCAAGATAGCCAGCGACGCGTTCGAGCTCGGGCGTGAGCTGGGAATCCGGTGCCACCTGAACGACATGACCGAAGCACGCAACGTCGACCGCGTCATCGATGACGTGTACTTCACCAGGAAGGACGTCCGGGACATCGAGGCCCGTGACGATATGGCTTGCGCCGCGGTTCTGGTCGACCCGTCAGACCATTCCCACGATTTCTACGTAGCGTTCGCCAGAGGCAACGGCATCGACATAACACTGTTCTGGGACCGCGACGAGGCGATCGCCCATCTCCTGAAAGCCGCAAAGCGCCTCGCAACCGATCGCAGCGACGAATAGGGATACGGACGCTCAGACGATGGCCGGTCCATCGGGGCGACTGGCGTCGAGGGTGGATGTATTCAGGGACGCCGCTGCAACGTCTCCGTCATCACAGCCCGGGTTCGCCGCGGGCCGGTTGAGCCGCGCAGGGCAGGACGGGTCGTCACGACGACTCGGCGCCGGGGAGAGCCCGCCAGGCGCGATAGCCGCCGATGAGGTCGGTCGCTCCCGGCACACCGAGGTCCTGGAGGCGGGCCGCAGCAAGTGATGAGCTGTACCCGTCACTGCAGACGAGAATCACCTTCTGTCCCGGAGCGATCTCGAACGTCCTCGTCGTGCTGGAAGGTGCGAGTCGCCACTCGAGAACGGTCAGATCGACCACATGCGCGCCGGGCAACTCGCCCTCTCGGTGACGTATTGCCGTGTCTCTGACATCGACGACCACGGCACCGTCACGCATCTCCTCTGCAAGAAGCTCGGGCACGACGCGATCGAGTCGTGCCCGAGCCCGGGCGAGCAGTTCGTCAATCGAGATCGCTCGAACTGGCGATCCTAAAGCCGTAGCTCGGGACGCGTAACCACCCGGTAGAGCACCCAACCGATCAGCAGGATCACAACGCCGAGGCCGACCGCCATCGCCGACACGCCAAACGCAATCACCGACGCATAGAGCGATGCCCTGAGGAACGACGCCGTCATTGCCGTATCACGAAGTGGGTCATCCCGGCCGAGCTGGGCATAGGTGAGCCCGCCGGTCGCATCCAGCTCGTGGTGCTTGATGGTGAGCGCTTGCTCATATGCGGTGAACGGCCCGTCCACTATCTGGCCGGCGAAGTGGTTGGCGTCGGCTGACACGGTGATCTGCTCATCATGAAGATGATGCTTGACGTTGAACCACGTGAAGACCCCGGTTGCGGCCAGGATCAACCCCGCAACCATCACGAGAATTGCGATGATCCGCAGAGACGAGCCAGCCGTGGCGGCATCGGGTTTGGATTCGGTGGGTGTGTCGGTCATAGGGCCCTCTCTTCGTCGAGCTTTCGACCTGAGGCTAGGCTTTTGAAACGCGGTCTGCGACGAATCCCGGGCGTGGGATTCTTGCCGGGCCTCTACTCGCCGGTGTGGTGGCCATGGTCGATGTCGACGAGCGCCAGCACGAATCCGGCCGTCGAGCCGTTAGCCGAGTATCTCGCGAAGTCTGTCGAGCTGAGCCCTCACTGACTCCATGGAACCGCCACCGGCAGTGATCCGGGACGCCACCGATGCTCCAGGAGAGAGCTCGGCCAGGTCCTCGGGGATGAGCTGCGTGTGCGCCGCCTCGAGCTCCCCGGCGGTGGCGTCCGAGAGAGTGCGTCCCTGCGCCGCCAGCCCGGCGACGAGTCGACCGACGGCGTCATGTGCCGCCCGGAAGGGGACCCCGCGCCCCACCAGGAGCTCCGCCAGATCCAATGCGGTTACCATCGACGACGGCTCCGGTGGATGGAAGCTGGCGCTCTCGATCATCCCTCCCATGGCGACCAGCGCCAGGGCCAGCGTATCGTCGGCGTGGAAGACCGCCCTCTTGTCCTCCTGGAGATCCCGGTTATAGGTGAGCGGGAGACCTTTCTGCAACGCGAGCAACGTGGTGAGATCGCCGATGACCGCCGCCGCCTTCCCCCGGGTGAGCTCGGCGATATCGGGGTTCTTTTTCTGCGGCATTGCCGAGGATCCGGTGGTGAAAGCATCGCTGAACGTAGCCCAACCAAACTCCTCGGTCCCCCACAGGACCATCTCCTCAGAGAGACGCGATAGCGTCACCATGGTCTGCGCACAGCAGAACACATACTCGGCGACGAAGTCCCGTGACGCCACGGCGTCCATCGAGTTGGCGAACACCGCTTGGAACCCGAGGCTCGCCGCACTTCGCCCGGGATCGATGGGCAGCCGGCTTCCCGCCGAGGCTCCCGCACCGAGAGGCGATACGTCGATCCGCAGGTACGCATCGAGAAAACGGCTGCGGTCGCGTAACAGCATCCAGGCGTAGGCCAATAGGTGGTGCGCCAATGGCACCGCCTGAGCCTGCTGAACATGGGTATACGAGGCGACAACGGTGTCGCCCGCATCCTCGGCGCAACCCATCAACACTCGTACCAGATCGGTTATCTCTGCGGCGCGCTCCCCGGCGGCCCGGCGCAGGTAGAGCCGCAAGTCGAGGCACACCTGATCGTTGCGAGAACGCCCGGTGTGCAGCTTCCCGGCTACCTCGCCGATCAGCTCATAGAGCCTCCGCTCTACGGCGGAATGCACATCCTCGTCACCATCGGACCAGGCGAACCCACCCGAGGCTGCCTCCGCCAGTGCCGTGGCCAGACCGAGCTGCAACTGGTCTCTCTCCTCGGCCGTGAGGACGCCCACCTCGGCGAGCATGGCCGCGTGAGCCTTCGATCCCTCGATGTCGTCGACGAGCAGCCGGCGGTCGGCATGATCGACGGTGAACCGCCACAGCAGCTCGCCCGGGCCCTCCTCGAACCTGCCACCCCACAAGGTCACGGCTATTCGCCCTTTCCCAGCCGCTTCTCGGCGAACGTGCGCAACCGCAGCGACTGCAGCCGGATGAAACCTTCGGCGTCGGCCTGGTCGTACACGTCGTCCGCCTCGAAGGTGACGGTCTTCTCGTCGTAGAGGCTGTCAGAGTCGGATCGGCGCCCTTCGACGATGACGTTGCCCTTGTAGAGGGTGAGCCGTGCTTCACCGTTGACCCGTTGCTGGATCTCGTCGTTGAACTTCTGGAGAGCTTCCCGCTCGGGCGAGAACCAGAATCCGTTGTAGACCATCTCGGCATACCTGGGCGCCAACTCGTCCCTCAAGTGGGTGACCTCACGGTCGAGTGTCAGCGACTCGACCGCACGATGAGCGTGATGGAGGATCGTCCCACCCGGGGTCTCGTACACCCCGCGCGACTTCATGCCGACGAAACGGTTCTCGACAATGTCGACCCTGCCGATGCCGTGCGCACCGCCCACAGCGTTCAGCCTGGTGAGAATCTCGACCGGGCTCATCCGCACCCCGTTGATCGCAACCGCATCGCCCTTCTCGAACTCGATCGCCATTGTCTCCATCATGTCGGGCGCTTCCCAGGGATCGGTCGTCATCCGGAACATCCCCTTCGGCGGAGCCACCCACGGGTCCTCGAGTACGCCGCCCTCGTAGGAGATGTGCAGGAGGTTGGCGTCCATCGAATACGGCTTCTCCGGCGTCACCGGAACCGGGATGTTGTGCTCCTCTGCGTAGGCGACGCAGTCGGCGCGACCCCTGAGATCCCATTCCCGCCACGGAGCGATCACCTTGATGGTCGGGTCGATGGCGAACGCCGACAACTCGAAACGAACCTGGTCGTTGCCCTTGCCGGTGGCGCCGTGGGCGATCGCATCTGCCCCGGTGTCCCGGGCCACAGCCATCATCCCCTTGGAGATAACCGGTCGAGCGAGCGAGGTGCCCAGCAGGTAGTAGCCCTCGTATACCGCATTCGCCCGGATGGCGGGGAAGACATAGTCGGCGACGAACTCGGCACGAAGGTCATCGACGATGGCTTCCGTCGCCCCTGTGGCCAGTGCCTTCTCTCTTGCCTCGCCGACCTCTTCGCCCTGACCGACGTCGGCCGTGTACGCCACTACCTCGGCGCCGTATTGCTGCTTTATCCAGTGGAGGATCACCGAGGTGTCGAGCCCGCCGCTGTAGGCAAGCACCACCTTTTTGATGTCGCTCATTTCCTTGCTCCCATTTCTTCGATCTTGGCGGCAATCGTGTCCCCGCCGATCTCGGCTGAGGCCACGATCACGATGGTGTCATCACCGGCGATCGTGCCGAGAACACCGCCGACCAGGGCCCGGTCGATCGCTCCGGCGACGAGGTGGGCTGCTCCAGGCGGGGTGTGCAGCACTACCAGGTTGTCCGATACAGCCATCTCCTCGACAAAGTCGTTCACGGCGCGGCGCAATCTGATCTCGGCGTCGCTCAACTGCTCGGTGCCCGGTGTCAGGCTGTAGCGCACTGAGCCGTCATCGTCGCGAATCTTGAGTGCACCCAGCGCATCAAGGTCCCGGGACACCGTCGCCTGTGTCACCGGATAGCCCTCTTCCTCGAGCAACTCGACGAGCTGGCTCTGGCTGGTGATCTGCCCCTCGGTGAGAAGCTTGCGAATCAAGCGGCGTCGGCCTGCGGTCGCCGGGCTCACGGCACCGGCTCCATCGTCACCATTGTTCCTATCCCTTCTGGTGTGAAGATCTCGAGAAGCAAAGCGTGCTGCATCCGTCCGTCGAGTATGTGGGCCCTCTCCACTCCACCTTCGATCGCAACGATGCAAGACCGCAGCTTGGGGAGCATCCCTGAAGAAACCGACCCGGAGTCAATCAACTTCTTCAGATCGGGCACGACGATGCGCGCTATCAGCGACTCCTCGTCGCCGAGGTCGCGGTACAGACCCTCGACGTCTGTCAGATAGATCACCTTCACCGCGCCCACAGCCTCGGCGAGCGCCCCGGCTGCGGTATCCGCGTTGAGGTTGTACGTCTTGCCGTCTTCCCCCCGTGCCAGCGGCGCCACCACGGGTACATAGCCCTCAGCCTGGAGACTCTGGATCAGGTCGGGATTGACCCGGGTGATCTCGCCGACGTATCCCAGCTTCTCGTCCTTCGGTCGGGCGATGAAAGTGTTCCCATCCAGACCGTTCACCCCGGCCGCCACCGAGCCGTGGGTGTTGATCAAGCGCACGATGTCCGGGTTGATCTCGCCGGCGAGCGTCGACTGGACCACCCTGATTGTCTCCCCGTCGGTAACCCGTAAACCCTCGTGCCACACCGGCTCGATACCAAGCTGCCCCATCGCCCGCGAGATGTGAGGCCCACCCCCGTGGACGATGACCGGCTTGATGCCCACGTAATGCATCATGGCAACGTCGTCGGCAAACGTGCTGCGCAAGCTCTCGTCGACCATCGCAGACCCGCCGTACTTGATAACGACCGTTTTGCCGCGGAAGTCCTTGATGAAAGGAAGAGCCTCGGAGAAGATACGGGCCTTGCCCATGGTCTTGGCAATGCGGGGTTTGGCTTCGTGCGGTGTGGAGTGCCCGGTCGTGCTCATCAGCTGTACTCCGCGTTGAACGCTACGTATTCGGGGGTGAGGTCGGTGGTGATCACGCTGGCCCGGCCCGGGCCGTCACCTACGGTCATCGTCACCGTGAAGTCACCCTTGGCGATGGCCTCGTGGAGAGCGGGCCCATCGTGGTCAACAGCGACGCCCGCACGGGCAATGTCGATTCCCTCGTAGGCGACACCAAACCGGGCGGGGTCGAATTCGAAGTCGGTTGCCCCGAGCGCACCGAGCAGCCGGCCCCAATTCGGGTCGCCCCCGTAGAACGCCGCCCTGACCAGCGCAGAATCGGCAACGAGCCGCCCGGCGCGACGCGCCTCGGCATCGCCGGCTGCCCCCACCACCTCGATCAGCACGACCCGGCCGGCACCCTCCGCGTCGGCGGCGAGTTGGTTGGCGAGATCCCAGCACACCCGGGTCATGGCCTCAGTGAATGAACCGGCGTCCGGAGCCGTCCCGCTCTCCCCCGAGGCGAGGGCGATCACGGTGTCGTTGGTGGAGGGGCACCCGTCGATGTTGAGGGCGTGAAAAGACTCATCGACAGCAGCTCGCAGTGCGGTTTCCAGCATCCCTGGGTCGACCACGGCGTCGGTGGTCAAGACGGCCAGCATGGTGGCGAGGTCGGGACGCACCATACCCGCACCTTTGGCCATCCCGCCGACGGTGTATCCGGGCGCCGCGTACACGCTCTCCTTGGGCACCGTGTCTGTGGTCATGATCGCCCGAGCCGCCCGGGTACCGGCGTCGGCATCACCCGCCAGTTGCTCACCGGCGGCGAGGATCCCCTCGATCACTCTCTTGATGGGAAGTGGCTTGCCTATGCCGCCGGTGGAGCACACCAGCACTTCCTCGTGGCTGCACCCGACCACACTGGCCGTGGCGTTGACCATCGCCCTGGCGTCGGCAACACCGGTCGCGCCCGTGGCTGCGTTGGCGCACCCCGAGTTGAGAACGACGGCCCGCATTGTCTTGCTACGATCCAGCTGCTCGCGGCTCACCACCACCGGCGCCGCCTGCGCCCGGTTGCGAGTGAACACTGCAGCAGCGGCCAGCCCGGCGTCGCCGGCGATGACGGCGATGTCCGGCGCACCCGATGCCTTGATGCCGGCGGCCACACCGGCTGCTTTGAACCCCCTTGCCGCGGTGACGCTCACGGCATCCACCCCGCCATAGGCAGCCCGGTCGTCTCATCGAGACCGAGCGCGATGTTGACCGATTGGACGGCGGCGCCTGCGGTGCCCTTGGTGAGGTTGTCGATGGCCACGAGCACGAGCGCGGTCCCGGTGCGAGGGTCGAAGTGCGGTTTGAGCAGCACCCTGTTCGAGTTGGTGACCCAACGTGTGTTGGGTGACGCCTCGGACACCGAGACAAACGGAGTCTTGGCGTAAGCATCGGCGAAGATGTCGTCGACAGCCTCGCCGTCCGTCCCTTCGGTCACCGGGATGTAACAGGTCGACAGAATCCCCCTCTGCATGGGGATCAGGTGAGGGGTGAAGATCACCGTCGGTTCGAACGGCCCGTCCTGGCCGAGCACCTGCTCGATCTCGGGTTGATGGCGGTGGGCGAGCACCCCGTATGCGACGGCACCTTCGTCCACGGCGCCGAACATGAGATGCTCCTTGGCGCCGCGACCGGCACCAGAGACACCCGAGACCGCGTC